>Ga0074045_10000075_pt1 | contig 81004 bp, 59 predicted proteins | sample BogForMeECP23OM2_FD_94442 | JGI IMG/M metagenome (GOLD analysis project Ga0074045, IMG submission 94442) | Bog forest soil microbial communities from Calvert Island, British Columbia, Canada - Bog Forest MetaG ECP23OM2 | ecosystem: Environmental > Terrestrial > Soil > Wetlands ... | reverse complement strand
CTGATGTAAACAAAAAATCCCTGCCATTTCCCATAGCTCACCTCCGCTTTTATATTAAGAGCGCACCGCTCTCAAAATCTGGAATGTCTATAATATCATCTCACCTATCCACAATACAACGGCCTATCACGCCTGTTTAGTCATATTCAAGGAATATCATCCATCATTCCATAGCGAATCCTATAATATGTCAGCTTGATATATTCCAGTGCAATCTCAGGGAACAACGTGACCCGTGATTGCGCCGGCACAACAGCGATGGTGACTGGTAAATGCCTGAGCACCCGTTCAAAAATCCAGTGAGCACGTCGGGTGTGGTAATCGGATGTTACCAGAACAATGCTGCGGATATCATGCGTGATGATATAATCTCTCACAGCCAGCGCATCATACACTGTTCCACTCTTATAATACGGAAGCTTGACTATTGCCTGCCTGGGCACACCCTGTCTAATCAGTGCTGCCTCGCTCTGTTCAATTCCATAAAAGCTCCTTTGAAGTTCCCGTGACCACCCTTTTCTTATACCATCATTAGGAAGAAGAATTCGTTGATAGTGTCCCGTACGATATAAAGCTGCAGCCGGTGGTACCCGTTCTTCATACGTGCCCGCCAGAATAACAATAGCATCAGCATTTTCTAATGGTATGGACAGCGTCAGCGCTGACCTGACATTATCCTTGAATGGTAAAAGTATGCAGAGCAGAAGCAGTGCCGCAATTACAACTGCGATGCCTGTCGAGGCGTAACGCATTAGATCACGAGCGCATTTGAAAGTTATAAGAAAATATGAGGAGGTGTCCCGAATGGCGCGGCAATTAATTCAATGCCGGCATAACATGTCTTCATTTTCCCGGTGTTTCAACGGCTTCATCACTGACCACTATAGGTATATCATCTTTAACCGGATACGTTAGCAGGCATTTCCCGCATGCAAGGCCGTCTTTTTTTTCTGTAAGTACCAGGTCGCCCTTGCATTTCGGGCAGGCAAGGATATCGAGCAGTTCTTTACTTAGTGACATAATGTTAACCTCTTGTTAAACGGCAAATAATTCAATTTCAAAAGATGATATCCGGCTGGACTGAATCGAAAACCTGTCCCGGCAACTCAGGTAATGCTGTCAGTCACACCGGCCCGGAATTGGTGTAAGCTCCTGACTATTAATTTAGTTCGTTGTAAAACTCCAGACAGGACTTGATGTTTGCTGACCCTGTCCGTTATCCGCCACCACTTTCCAATAATAGGTAGTTGAACCGTTGAGGGTATTGGTCACCTGATAGCTGATCTCCCCGGAACTGGTTGTTGTTACGCTATTAGCATTACTATTACTGCTACTATGACCGAACATACCGCAAGATGCGGTAGTGATACTTGCAAAAGCGACAAGGGCAATCAAAAGTAATCGCATCTTATTCTCCAGCCCTTTGCTCATAGAAACAAACCCGAAAATCGCGGCGAATGCTAAAAAGCCGAATCCTTTTGCATAATAAGTCCTCACTGATCTGTTTGCTGAAGCGACCATTATGGGATTCACATTAGTGAAATTCTGATTAGTCCCTATATAAAGCAAATATGTTACCGTGTTCCCCGGTGAAGTTGAAGGCTGAAATTGAAGTGTCGGGGTTGTGGATATTCCGGTAGCTCCGTTTGCAGGGGATGCCAGCTGCGGTACTGTGGGAGGAGTAGTAGACGGAGTGGATGAAGAACCGGAACCGCCGGTGCTGGCTGCTACAGTAAACACGATATCATAATCGGTAGTATCCGTACTTGAACTTGCAAAATTCGGGTCTCCCTGGCATCGCACGTAGAAGGTGTACGTAGTGCCTCCCTGCAGGCCCGTTATCGTTTGCGAATGGGTTGTGGCCCCTGTAGTAGAAAAAGTAGATGTCATTGCGCTATAGGCAGTTCCGGAGCTCGTAGAATACTTGCACGTCGCATTTTCATCTGTCGTCAAAGAGATGGTTGTCTGTGCAGTGTTTGCGATAGACCCTACAGGACTTGCGCCCGATCTGTTGGGCGGATACATAGCCGGCATGGCATTGCCGAGATACTCCCATATATATGAAGTCAACGTAATAGAAGCACCGTAGAGTCCGTTACCGCTGGCGGCAAAGCCTCGGGCCCCTATAGGCTTCGTGCTATCTGCTCCCCCAACGTTATAAGATGCGAAATCTGTCTGAATTTGACTTTCATAAGGGAATGGCCAGAGTGGAGTTGTTGTAAGAGTGTTATAATCCGTTTCTCCATACAGACTGCCTGATACCCCATATTCATATAGCACTGTAGCTCCAACACTGTTACCGGAACTATCAGCAGTTGCAAGAGGGGAGCCTGCCTCAATTCTTGGCAGATATTTCAGTGACGCGGTGGTGATTGGATTGACAGTTGTAATATCATTCGCTCCGGGAGCGACCTCTGAATAGTTGCCGGAGACATTGTTAGAGAAGGAGTTATAATTGCTGGATAAAGCACCATATATACCGTATCCATCCGGAGGCGCAGAATTTTGCACACCGTAAATAATCGAATTTTTCAGGGCAATTGTGTCACCTGGATTGTACAGGCCATCCGCAGGCCAGACTGCGCCTGTGAGGTTTGAAGAAATTAAATCCCCAATTGTTAAGTGATCGTAAATAGGACTATCATTATTAGTGGCCCCACTGACACCAGTCGCCAAATGCCATCCAATGTTATTTTGGTACGTGATATTTTCTACCGTAGAAGATGTCAGAAACATCGGATTCCCGGGATTATTAAGCGCTATATTCCCTCTCCATGAGCCATAATTAGTATACGCTCCAAGTAAAACAGGGTGCGTATCAAACGAACCCTCGACGCCTTGCGGCGTATAATAATTGCTAAAAAAATTAGGGTCACTGTCTATGGCAATACAATTCTGAAATTCAACATATTGGGAACAATAGTCCTGGAATATTGCTGTTGGCATTCCATTAGCGGCTACCTTGTCATTCCTTCCAACACACCGCCTGAAGATAATGTGGTCACTCTCGTATACTACAAACTTATATCTTCCACTGCCCCATCCATAACATTCCTCAAGTAAAACATATGTAGAATAAGTAAGATCCCAAGCCTCAGCATTTGCGTTATCAGTTGCGTCCCACGCTCCGCAACGAATAAATTTGACATAATTTAATCCATACGTCTGAACAGCAGGTAGAGTACCTGTGCCCACATTGCCCCATTTGATGCCCTCAAAATACCAATACTGATAAGGCCCGCCACCCTGAATGTTGAACATGCAGTTAGCGCCCTGACCATCGAACTTAACTTGTCCGTCATTCTGTGCTTTAATTACCGTATATCCACCATTAGGGTCTGTCGGAACACCTGAGCCGCTGGGAGGCACTGTTCTACCAGATGCTGATGTTATTATATTAGACGGTCCCGTATAAGTTCCGTTAGCAATAATCAAAGTGTTGTTAATGCCAGCGCCAGACCACATTTGACCGAGGGCATATTGTAAGGTCAAGCATGGATATGCTTGACTAGTGCAAGAACCTGTATCAGTGCCGGTTGTCGCAATATAATATGTATAACTTGCTGCAAGACCTTCTTTACTAGATAGAACAAACACGCTAAATATCAGAACTGCCAAAAGTTTTTCTTTCAATGAACTAAATCTCATGATACCTGCCCCCCTTATTTCGCCCATTAGCATTTAAAATACCTACTTATCACTTCCTGAATTCAAGAATCACTATCCAACACTATTTCTTCAAGAAAGGGAATAGGCTTAAAAGCACCTTATCTGCCTTTAACAAGCTACTGAAGACCACTCAAACAGTCCCCTGTTAGGTATCATAAACTACCAGAAAAGGCTCATAAGTGTCAAAAAGGAAAACTCCTCTGCAATACATGATGGCCTATAGTCTCTATTAAGGTAAGCACTTGGGTCGTTTTTCAGTACTCTTATGGATATCTCGCGCAATGCAGCCGGCAGATAACAATGATGCATGATTGCATTGCGCGAGCCTATATCGAAGGTCTTGTCGTGGTATTCAAATTTTTCCTCCGACATTTCCTTTAAGGAATACCTTTCATTTATATTCGCTCGCTAATCTCCGTGCTCGACCACACGGGGAATACGCTCGCAGTCCATTTATTGACAGCCATTGATGCCCCCCATCAGGTCCGCATTTCCTGCATCGTATTTGATCCAGGTACGTCCACTCGTGGTTGAACTGTACATGGATTGATCAGGAGCCACATTACGTGAGTAACCATAAATATAGCCTGAAAAGCCTGACACGCCCTTTGCAACTAAACAGTAGTTTCCGGCATTTAAATTGTATGGGGTTCCCAGAACAAAACCGATGTTCTCGCGTTGACCGATTGGCGTAATACTTGTGGCATTCACAGTAACAGCTGTGCCTTCTATCTCGGTTGTCGGCCCCGAACTGTTATTGTAAAGGGAAACTACAACGCTCCCTTGATTGTTAACATTGAAAAGCCTATAAACATACGCCGTAATATCTGTCGTTGCCCCTAATGTAAAACATTGCGCATACATAGTCGTATTTGTAAGGGGATACCCTATATTGCTTATTGGGGAAAAGGCAAATATAGGTTCAACATCATTTGCAACCGAACACGCTGAATTACTCCCACCCGCGCCGGAACTGCCGGGAGCATACATAAGGGGCATGGCATTGCCGAGATATTCCCAAATATATGAGGTTAACGTAATAGGACCGCCGTAGAGTCCGTTGCCGTTAGCCGCAAAGCCACGGCAGCCGTCAGGTTTCGCAGGGTCGCCGCCGCCGCAGTTGTAAGACCTGAAGTCCGTCTGGATTTGATCTTCATAGGGAAAGGGCCAGAGTGGAGTTGATGTCAGGGTATCGTATCCGGTATCGCCGAAAAGCGTGCCTGATACACCATATTCGTAAAGCACCGCAGCTCCAACACTGTTACCAGAACTACCGGCATTTGAAAGAGGTGAGCTTGATTCAATCCTTACCGGATATAGTAACGACGCAGTAAAAGGATTAACCGTTGTTATATCATTTGCTCCCGGAGTCGCAGCGTAATAGTTTCCTCCTGTATTCCCGTATAATACGTTGTAATTACTTGAGGTAAGATTCATTAAGGCATTTCCATCACCCGACAGCGCCCCACAGATACCTTTATCCAGACCAGTAATTATAGTATTCGTCACTCCATAATTGCTGCTCCACGAATCAATGCCCAACGCGACGTTAGGAGCATAGGGGCCAAAGGACGTATAGGGAGTGACCGTACTATTACATAGCGGAGCAGCATAATTAACCAGCGTTAGATGATCGAATGTATAATTTGCCCCTGTATTCCCATAAATGCCGGCGGACGTGCCCGCAGAAATATCATTAATGTATTTATTGTTACTGGCGTCCTGCGCTGTCGTCAGAAAACCTATAGCAGTATTTATTGCCATACTCCCCTCCACTGTGGTGAAGGTGGTATACTTGTTTACATTTCCACCAAAATAACCGGAAGTATCAGTCAACATAGTATGTTCATTAAATGATCCAGCAAAATATGAAATATTCCACCAATACTCATACAGATTAGTATCGATGTTTATACAGTTCTGGAATAAAACATATTGCGAATCATAACTTATGAAAGGCTCGAACGGCTCATCAAAAGTATCGGCAAAATCAAGCCTGCCCACACATCGCCTGCATATGCAATGGTCACAAAAAAACAACATGAACGCACTTTTACCGCTCCCCCAAGCATAACATTCTTCCTGAAGAACATATTGTGAGTACTCAACATCCCATATGGGATTATTGCCATACCCGGAATTAAAAGCACCGCACCGGATAAATTTGACATGACTAAGGCCGAACGCTAAAACTGCGGGCTTACCCTGAGACCACAAACTTTGATTGGCAGGAACCTCAGGAGCTTGCTTCGTGTCGCGGGTTCCAAGGGTAGAATTGCCCCACTTGATTCCACCAAATTGCCAATATTGATATGCAGGCGATGCATGAGTGCCACCGCCTTCAATGTCAAACATGCAGTTAGACCCCTGTCCGTCGAAAGTAACCTGCCCGTCATGTTCTGCCTCAATAACCGTGTACCCGCTGTTGGGGTCTCCACCATTGCCCGTACCATTTGGAGGCACTAAGCCCGCGCCTGTAATTTCATTTGACGCCCCCGTATATGTGCCATCCCTGATAACAAGAATGTCATTCGCACTCATCCTTGACAAAGCGTATTGCATTGTCTTGCAATCCGAAGCCTGACAGCTTCCGCTGTCAGTACCGGAGTTGCCCATATAAAGAGTTGCAGCAAAACCTTCCGTCGCTGATAAAACAAGCAAAATAAACAAAAGCCCTGCAAAAATATTTCGTGTTAAAGAATTGTGTCTCATGGCGCCTGCCTCCTTTTGTTCTCGAACTGTCTAAGATTAACACTGGAGAGGCGCGCATTTATGTGACGGGTATCACTAAAACGGTCGATTTCTATATTTTTTGTGCTATTTGTGTCGGACCCCCCAATAGATACCGTTTATAAACTCACGACTTTCGTATCATAACGTGTGTCTCACAGCTTTTCATTTCTTGAATTTAAGAAGCACTATCCAACAGTATTTCTTCAGGAAAGGCAATATGCTTAAAAGCACCTTGTCTGACTTTAACAGGCTATTGAAGGACCACTCAAACAGTCTCTGATTAGGAATTACAAAATGCCAGAAAAAGCTCAGAAGCGTCAGAAAGAAAAACTCCTCATGCGCAAACACGGAGAAGGTATTCTGAAAGACCCTGAAATCCGTAACAAGCAAAGGCCGTTCTGTCGTCGACCGGTCTTCAGGGGTAAAAAACCTGTATATCCTGAGAAAGATATTATGGCCCAGAGGCTCTATAAAGTAAGCCCATGAATCATCTTTCAGTACTCGATGGATCTCGCTCAATGCAGTCGGCAGATCGCAATGATGGAGAATCGCATTACCTAAGACTATGTCGAAGGTGTTGTCAGGGTATTCAAGCTTTTCCGCCGACATTTTCTTCAATGTCACATTCTTTTCTATCCCGTACTCACGGACGCGCTCATTCGCCAACCGGATACTCTCACCGGAAATATCAAAGCCGTCGGTAATAGCGCCGCGTCTCCCCAAATAAATGGCAAGCCCGTCACTGCCGCAGCCGAATTCCAATACCCGTTTCCCACGGTAGTCCCCGATAGACCGAATTAACTTCTCGACAGCATAGTTCGACGGACCGGCATTATAATGCTTTTTCACTTCCTTATTATCAGTAACCCTGGCATCATGAAATTCTTCTTCAATTCTATGCCGTTCCTCTATTTTTTCATCTAAACGCTGGTTCACGCATACCTCCTCCATATTCCTAAGCTGTAAAGCTGTTCCTGGTATAACAATATTCCGGGATAATATAATTTCTATACAAGCCCGGGTCCCCGGTTTCAGAATTCTCCGCCGCTTTTATTATGTTAAACAATTCACGTGCAGTAACATAATGCAGCTTGTAATTCTCGCCGTCATTGTATTGGGCCTGCAAATATTCATGCATCGCTTTTACCGGTCCACCCAAAAGCACCTTATGCTCACTTTCCGGGGCCCCATGTGTGTGTAGTTTTACAATGACCCAATCAGGTCTGTTTTTCACATGGACTCCTATCCTGATCCAACCGTCAATGCGCCTCTTACTGGGTGGATTGTGGCTTGAGACATCTGCATCCTCAATTTTCGGGAATATATATTTTTTTCTGTCCTTCCAGCGAAGGCCTAAAGGCCCCTGTATCATCATAAGACCTTTCTGTTCAGGCTTCCCGGTTTCCGCAAAACAGCCGGTATCATATGACTTCGGCTTAAGAGGATTGTCAAGGGCGTAATAAACGCTGTTGATCGTTCCAGGTTGAGATTCCACGAGGTAGGCAGGAAACGTAAAGTCCGCATAGCATCCGGTTTCCTGAAGAATCGAAAGCTCATCATTGACTCCGCAGAAGGACGTATCTTTGCGACTGTTATCCAGGGCCCAATCTCCATGGATAAAGGCATAATTAACCGAGAGCTTTCCATTTAAGTTTGTCGTAAAAATACCGAGTTTAGAATAAAGAGCTATGCAATCCAGGATCTTCTTCTTCAGGGTTTCCGATGTATCCGGAAAGGGGTCCATCCGGTTATGATGCAAATGCAGCTCTATCTCCCCGTATTTGCCGACGCAAAGTCCGACAATTTTTTTTAAAAGGTACTCATCATAGTAATGGGGAGGATAAAACCAGGTATGCCTTGGATGAAACCCGTCTGAATCAACGAATTGCTTTGCAATTATCGGATAATTTGTCTCCCATGCATTCACCCTGCTTTCCCACACTTTCCTCTCTACGCCCCCGTTTCCGGGCTCGAAATGGTCAACGAGGCAAAATAAAATGTGGACCGGGCAGCCGGTTGAGCGGCCTTTGGTCAAGTTCATCAACGATTGCATACAGTAGGAAGGAAGCCATAAATGCATATTCCTTTTAAAGATGGATTTGGTGATTGCAGCAAGCAGCAGCAAGAGTATGCTCACAAGAAGAAGGGCGGTCATCTTCCCACTACCTGCTTTATCTCGGTCAGCATTTCGAGCGCTACTTTATCCCATGACCTCTCTTTAACAGTGGCGCTGATAGAGCCATTGTCCCAGGATCTTTTGAGCGCCGCAGACAGTGCAGCAGCCAATTCTTCCTCGTTTTCAGCAGCCACCATCATACCGCAACGCTCATCCACCAGAAGTTCCGGAACTCCGCCGACACGGGAAGCAACCACAGGCAAACCGCAGGCCAGGGCCTCCATTACAACATTGGGCCATCCCTCTCTTAAGCTGGGCAGACAAAAAATATCTGCCGAACACATGAGCGCCGGGACATTGCTGTAAGGTATTTCATCTTCAAATTGTATGATGCCCTCCAGGTCATATTGTGTTGCGAGTTCTTTCAATACACTTTCTTGTGCGCCGCTGCCGACAAGCAATAAGCGGAAAGCAACATTTTGTTCCTTAAGTATACGGGCCGCCTTAAGCAGGTACTCCACGCCCTTCTCTGAGCTGAAGCGCCCGCAGTAAAGAATCGTCTTCTTCTTGTCATCATCACTTCTCGCGTTGCCTTTTTTCCCAGCGTGTTTGACAAAGATCTCGTGGAGCCCGTTGGGTATCACCGCAATTTTTTCGCCGGGCACCCCGAGTTGTATCATCTTTTGTTTCATATTACTGCTCACTGCCATAACCCTGTCACTGGACCTCAAGGCCCAGGAGACCATAATCCTTTTAATCCTGTCCTCGCCTGCGTTATTCACATCACATCCTCTCCCGCCAAGGATAATCGGGAGCTTCAGTAATTTTGCTAAAAGAACGTTCGCAAAGCCGTCCGGATAAACCCAGTAACCGATAATGACATCCGGAACAAAGTTTCTCTTGAGACCCGACATGATATGGAACAACGACAGGGCATAGAGAAGCCCGTATAAATAGCGGCCGAACTTCGGGGTTATGAATACTCTCGGATGCATAACTTCAAGACCATCGATAGTTTCCCTTTTGGGTATTCTTGAATATAAACCGTATGTTTTTGATTTCAGCCGGCCCGGGAAATACGGGACAGGCGCCACAACCTTTACATTGCAATACTTTGATAATGCCGTTGCCTGGTGGAAAATATATATCCCCTTGTTGACCTCTTCACTATTGGGGAAAATGCTCGTTGCAATCAGGACGTTCAGTCGAGCGGCCAATTGGACTCACCGTCGATAAAAATTCTCATCCATATCTCCAGCACCAAAAGGTTCCAGATAGTCTTGCTGAAATCCTGGGCAGCCGAAGCATGCTCTCGCAGGATTTCTTCGATATAGGCCATATCAAAAAAACCCCGCTGCCTTGATGTTGAATCGAGAAGAATGTCCTTCACGACATCGCCCAGTTCTGCTCTCATCCATTTTGTAACAGGGACAGGGAAGCCCTTTTTTTTACGGTAGACAATGTTTTTGGGGAGAAGCTTCTCGGCATATTTCTTGAAAATATATTTGGACTCCCGTGTTGTTGTTTTCATTGCCGTAGGGAGAGAGGCTGCAAATTCTACCAGCATGTGGTCCAGAAACGGGACCCTCAGTTCCAGCGATGCAGCCATGGTCATCTTGTCCGCCTTAATCAGCAAGTCTTCAGGAAGCCAGGTTTTTGTGTCCATGTAAAGCATCCTGCTCACCGTATCCTTGCCTCTGACTTTTTCGTAATAAGACCCAACCAGGGCCTGCACGCTGTAATTTCCCAGGCTTTTCTTAAATGCCTTCGAATACAGCTTGTTCCTCATGGTCTCTGTCAGATAGCTTCCATTTCCAAGGTATCGTTGCTCCAGAGGCTGCTTAAGCCATTCTAGATACTTGCCTTCCCTCTTATTTCTCAGAAAAAGCCCGACAATAGGATTGATGCCGTACTTTCTCAGAAATCCGGGAATATTCTGATAACGCTCGACGATATCCATGAGGCGGTAGATCTGGTAGCCGGCAAATATTTCGTCCGCCCCTTCCCCCGACAACATAACAGTAACATGCTGCTTTGCAAGCTCTGAAAGAAGCAGCAGGGGGATTGTCGCGAACTCTGCGACAGGCTCATCCAGATGCCACACTACCTTTTCTACAATGTCCATGAACTTCCTCGGTTTTAGAATGAATTCATGGTGCTCGGATTTGAACTTTTCAGCCACTATAGCAGCGTACGCCAGCTCGCTGACGTCATGAGCATCTTCATATCCGACAGTAAAGGTCTTTACAGGCTTTCCGGTGAGTTGGGTCATTACAGCAACCGTCACGCTCGAATCGACCCCCCCGCTTAAAAAAGCTCCCAGAGGGACGTCGCTCAGTAAATGCATCTTTACGCATTCTTCAACGAGCGACTCTAATTTTTCAAGGCATTGCTCAAAGGAATCTCCCGTCGTCCCGACTCCTTCAAAATCCCAGTATTGACGCACTGTTGATTTACCGTTTTTAAAAAACAATATATGCCCGGGCATCAGCTTTTTGATACCTGCAAATATTGTCTCAGGACCGATCGTATAATTGAGGCGCAGGTATTGGTCAACCGACGGGATGTTGAGCTGCCGGCCGAACAAACCGCTTGCCAGGATAGATTTAATTTCCGAAGCAAAGCAAAGCCCGCTGCTGTTCTCCGTATAATAGAGAGGCTTGATGCCAAGCCGGTCTCTTGCCACAAAAAGGCTCTTGTCGGTTTTGTCCCAAATCGCGAAGGCAAACATTCCCCTCAGCGACTGGACGCAATCCATACCACGTTCTTCATAGAGATGCAGTATTACTTCCGTATCGCAATGTGTTGCAAAACGATGGCCTTTGGCAAGCAGCTCATCACGCAGGGGGAGGTAATTATAAATTTCACCATTGAAAACAATACATTTTGTATTGTCCTCATTATAGATCGGCTGGTGCCCGGCCTTAATATCAATAATACTCAGCCGCCGATGGCCCAACGCAACACCGCTGTCAACATGGCGCCCCATGTCGTCAGGACCACGATGCCTGATTGCATTCGCCATTTTTTCGATAAGCCTTGCGTCGGCAGGCAACGAAGAGTCCGCAGTTACGATTCCACAGATGCCGCACATTATAAGGAATTTCCTCTCATGGTTTTTTGACCTTGACCAAATAACCGCTGCCGAGAAAAGCTGCCTTTTTATGCTTTGCGAAACGCTGCAGCCATCTCGTTGCAAGAACTGCGGCCTTGCCGCTCACTCTTTCTATAAATGGGATATTCAATTCATAGTAGCTCCAATCCATAATTTGAAAACCGCTCTCTTTCAACTTCCGGTCAAACTGCTTCTTCCCATAGGCATAAAGGGGGAAATCGAACCCGAATCCATGCTTTCTTTTACTGCCGAACATCTTCTTGATCAGGGGGACCCACTTTTCATACAGGAGTTCCCTTGCAGAGCTTGAATTGGATGTCTGGATTACGGCAATAGCGCCGGGTTTCATCACCCGATATAGTTCACACAAGGCCTTTGAGAGGTCCGGGATATACCCTATTACTCCTATACATATAATTCCGTCAAACACCACGTCCCGAACTCCCAGATCGGCCAGATTTGAAGCGAAATAGTATATGGCGCCCTTGTCCGCATCAAAAAGGTCCTTTGCTTTCTTTAACATCTTGAATGATATGTCCGATGAATATATGGTCCTGTCTTTACCGGCAATCTGAGTACTGAAAGTCCCGGGGCCGCAGCCGACATCCAGCAGTTTTCCCTTTAATGCCCCAAGCATGTTCAACGTAATGTCGCGGCGTATAAGATAGCCCATTTGTATGACAGTTTCCGTCCCATACCGTGCCCCGGTATATTCGTCTGCATTAAGGTCATGAAACTTCCTGACCTTATTGAAATGATCTTTTTCCGGGAAATGCGTGCTCATGCGTCGACCCGTACTACTCGTTTTTCTTGTATATGCCTGTAGAGCGTCTCATACTTTCCGGCCATGGCTTGCAGCGAATAATGTTTTTTGGCCGCTTCCCGGGCATTCCTTCCCATACTAATGCGCCTCGGAGAATCAAAAATCAGCGTTTCTATCTTCTCTTTCAGAGCTTCGGCTGAACCTGACTCGAAAATAAGTCCTGTTTGTCCATGACGCACCAGTTCCGGATTTCCACCGACATTCGAGGCAACAACCGGAAGGCCTGCACACATTGCCTCAAGTATGGAATTAGACATTCCTTCAAGAAGCGACGGCAAAACAAAAAAATCCATCACGGAAAGCATATCAGGAATGTCTGTACGAGCTCCGGTAATAATGAGATTATCAGCTATTCCAGAATCCTTCGCCGAGGCATGAAGCCTTTCGCGTTCCGGTCCATCTCCGACAAGGAGAACTGCAACTCGCTCTTTTGCGCTCAGCAATGCGACAGCATTAATCAGGAGAGTGTAGTTTTTTATATGATTAAGCCTGCCGACCGACCCGATGACTATTTTATCATCGTCTATGCCTAATTTTTTCCTCACATTTTTCGTATCCGTACAGCTCGCATACTTTTCGAAATCCACTCCATTTGTTATTACGCTCACTTTTTCCGATTTAATCTTAAAGTTGTTGCAAATAACATCTTTTAACGACGGCGATACGCATAAAATATGGTCCGCAAGCCGGCAGAGCAGTTTCTCTTTCTTTTTATTGTCAATCTCGCCGCTCTCGTGAGAGCAATCAAACCCATGCTCACCGTGAACAACCGGAATTCTTAACATTTTTGCGGCGGGTATGCCGTAGATCCCGGAATAATAATTGTGCGTGTGTATAATGTCTGCTTTAAGCCTTGAAAATAACGCCATCATTTTCAGCGGAAGTGTATAAGACCTGCCGGACTTCTGCCCCAACGTAACGATCCGTGCCCTTCCGGGAGATATTCTGTCAGCCATTGCCCCTGCAAAGTTCAGGCAGCAAATCGATGTAGAAAACTGTGTCAAATCGATTGTGTTTACCAGATTCACCACCCCGTTTTCCATCCCGCCGATGTCAAGACTTGGCAGCAGATGAATTATATGAATAGGCTTCTTCATAAGTATTTAGCCCCGCACTTCCTTCCAGGCTATATTCTTTTTTGTTTATGATTCTCGTACCTGCCGCTGTCAAAGCAATAATCAGCCAGTAGCACGGGTCGTGATCTTTGACTGAAAAGGAAGTATTAACTAAAAATGCTGCTAAACTTATAAATAACCCTTGTGCAAGTATACCTTTCTGGCTAACAACATCCCCAACTGCGCTTTCCCGATAAGTTTTATATAATTGTGAAATTGAGTTTTTAAGAATGAGCATGAATACTATTCCTCCAAACAAACCCGTTTCAGCGAAGACCGATATGATCGTGTTATGTGCCAGCATGTGGCGGTCTGAGCCGTAATCGGTGACCACATCAGGGAAGCGCTGCCAGCCGACCCCTATTATGGGATGGGCAACCAGCATCTTTGTTGCCGCAACCCAGGCCATTAAACGATCAGTGCTGGAAACGTCATCACCCAACGAATCTCCGATATCAGTACGTTGCTTGATGAATGCGAGGCCATAAACAAGTACAACAAGCAATACACAGGCAATGAATGCAGCTTTAACAAATTTATGTTTGGCAATTTTTCTGCTCATAATGAAGGATAGGCAGATGGCAACCGTCATCCCAAGTATCCCCCCACGGGATTTTGTCAAAAAATCAAAATACAAAAAAACAGCCATAAGCGCTGCGAGAAATATTTTCCTGAGCACAGATTTTTCGAGCTCAAAGAGAACAAACGCCAGTGGCCAGATAACGGTAAGGAGCAGCGCGTAGCTGTTGCTGAGGTTATAATTGCCGACCGACTGCAACCGCCCTTCAAACTGTGCCAGAGTGGGATCGGCAAGATAATATTCCAACGCAAAATATGCCAGCACCGTACTTGCCAAAACAGACATCCATACTGCTGTTTTCAACCTCGCCGGCGTGTCTATGAAGACTAGAACAGCATAGTAAATGAGCACCTTATTAAACCAAAAAACAAACGTATTGATTGTTCCGCCCAGCCACAAATGCTGGGCTTCGGAAAGAGTGTATGCCAGGAGCATCAATACAATTAATTTGTTCTGGGGGATATTCTTCCACCATCCGGGCTCCTTCTGTTTTTTGTAAGCTGCAATACAAACAATTGCAGACAATATCAAAAAGACACGGGCCTCTCCGAGATAAGGGGAAAAGAGGGCCGGTTGGGCGATTGTGCTGAATATCAAAAAATAACAGAGAAATATCATTTGGCGGTCAATGCTGCTCTTGCTTCATCAATATGCCTGCGCGTCTAAAACATGCTCTTTGCTGTCCTGACCAGGACTCCGACGGAAATTGTCCTGGTCAACAATAACGCTGCCCCATAGAAAAAAGAGGCCATTGCCACCATGATAAAAACATTGGGAGTATAAAGAACAAAAAGCAGGGCCGCGAGAATTATATTGATGCCGACTATTCTCGCACTTTTCCCGTTATACAGAAAACGTATCAGCATATATTTCCTGGCAAAATACGTCATGAGCACAAAGAGTATAAAGAAGCCTATAAAAAAGGAGATGGCAGCGCCCATAAGCTTATATTTTGGAATAAGCACCAGGTTGAGTATAACGTGGATTGCCAGGCTGATTATATACGAATTCAATATATCCCTCTGTTTGAAGGCCGCCAGCAGCGCATGAAATTCGATCTGTGAAAAGCACCATACAGGAAAGGTCCAAATGCTGATTTTCAATAACGGCGCAGCTTTGATATATTCATTTCCATATATCAATTTGATAATATCATCTCCGATAATGGTCACCCCTATCGCTACAGGCAGACCGACAACCAGGCTGAGCATAAAATATTTTTGCACTGTTTCGGCAGCCTCATGCATTTTAGAATCCTTGTAAAGAGCTGCTACAGCAGGATACAGGGACTGCCCTATACTTTGCGGGATCAGGATCAGCTTCACAACCAGGGCAACTGCTGCGGTATAAATACCCACAGAAGCAAGGTCCGCCATCTTTGACAACATGATAACTGAAAACTGGGTGAGCCCCATATAGATGAACCCCATAGCGAAAAACGGCACGCCTTGTACTAAATAGCTTCTCATAAACACCCGGTTTAAGACAAACCTGGGGGAGGGGAACTTTGTTGCCTGTATGTATATTCCATATAGGAATCCGGTTATATGTCCCAATATATATGTCCAGATCAGGCCGTCCAATCCATATCCGAAATATAATATACATACCGACAGCCCTGTAAGGATCAAGCCCGATACCAGAGTGATGTTCGATGCATAGCCCATTCTCTGAAAGCCCATAAATATTTCACTGAACAGGCCGTTGAGGGTAATAAAAACAAAAAGGAGTATGGAAAGGTAGAGCATATGAGCTGTCCGCGGGTCATAGCCGAGCATCTTAATAACCACAATGATACCCGCTGTTGTTGAGAGCATCAGCGCACCCCGCAATATGAAAACATCGCCCAGGTAGCTGTTAATATTATCGGGTTTCCTTGCAATGTCACGGATAATCATGTTATTCAAGCCAAAGCGCGCAACCGGCAAAAATACAGATGAAAAAGCGATCGCAAAATTGAACAGTCCGAAATCTGTTGCACCCAGCTTTCGTGCAATATATGCTGTTGCAAATATGGACAGGAAATTCAGAAACAGCGGCGCCGCTATTAGAAATATCGAGTTTCTGGCAATTTTTTCAGTAGTGCTCATGTATTATTCTCTGAGTTCGTTGTTATCCTTGTCCCCTGAAACACCGGGGCATTCAGTTTAATAATGCTTTTCCTGCTGAATCAGGTCAATTACATCAAAGCATAGGTTTGTCGCTTTTACAGAGTCCTCCAGTGAAATAAATTCGGATTTTTCTCCTCTCAGCAACTTTATGAACTCCTCCAGTTCTGACTTCATTCCTTTATCCTGTTCAATGACAAGTTTGTCCTGCCTTTTTCCGAAAAACTGCAGTTTTTTATAATCGCTGATAACAGAGACGTTGTGGTTATAGTGGACTTCGACATACTCTTTTTCGAGATCAGAAGCGCCGAGAGACGAATAAAAGACCGACGCAGCGGAATTGTCCTTGTATTTGATTGTTACGACAAAATTATCGTGATTGCTGAAAACTGCCTTGCCGTCAATGGGAATGCTCGTTACTTTTACGTCGGCAATGTCCTTTCCCACCATATAGTTAAAAAAATCGAAGTAGTGGCAGCATTCACCTATAATTAATCCTCCACCCTCCACCGGGTCCTGGGACCAGTGCCCTTTTGCATGCGGCCCCCCGTTAACTCTGTAAAATATCATGACCGGACCGTCTTCTTTTCGAAGCTCGTCTTTAATTTTGCGGGCGAAGGGAGAATACCTGCGGTTGAAGCCGACCCCGAAATGGACATTTCCTTTTTCGACCGTTTCTGCAAGGTCTTCCATCTCTTCACGAGTCATTGCCATCGGTTTTTCGAGCAATACATGCTTGCCGGCTTTGATGGCCTCTTTCGCGATTTTGTAATGAACATTATTGCGAGAGGCGATTATGACAAAATCAATTGCAGGGTCTCTCAGTATATCACCGTAATCCGTTGTATAGCAGTCAATTTTATATTTGGCTGCGGTCTGTTTAATCTTGATTCCCGTCTGCCCCATAACGGCTTTTAAATGAACGTCCTTTGCCGCTATGAGATTAGGCACATGGTGCATCAGACTCCATTGTCCGCAGCCGATAATTGCTCCGTTCAACGTGCCTTTTTTACCTTTGACAGCAGTAACCTGGTAGGTCCTCTTGAGCTTGTTTTCCATCACCTCACTGTACTTGAGGACAATTCCTATAGGCCTTTCCTGTTTACCCAGGAAATTGGCGTATGCATCCGCTACCTTTTCGACCGGGTACTCGTGATCGATGAGCGGGTTGACGTCAACCTTTTTTTCATCAATCAACCGGACAAACTCCTGCATATTTCTGTTTAATGTCCATCGGACATAACCAACGGGGTAATCAACCCCTTTCTGCTCGTATTGCACATCGTAGCGGCCCGGTCCGTATGCATGGGAAGCGATAATCTCAACCTCCTTGCCGAAAAATGAATTGACCTGGTCTATATGCAGTCCGGATGAACCGACAACGACAACACGCCCCCTTACCCTCGCAAGCTCAACAGCAATATTAATGGGATCAGTACTGGAGGTCTGGGCAGTGAGCATAACGCAGTCTGCACCTATGTGCTCCGTAAAATGCTGCGTCTCTGCTACCGGATCAGCATCGGCCAAATTAAACGCCTGGTCCGCACCCAGGGCCTTTGCCAGGTCAACCCTCTTTTGTACAAGGTCAAAACCGATTACCCGGGCCCCGGCTGCTTTTAATATCTGTACGGCAAGGAGCCCGATCAGTCCCAAACCGATGACCGCCACATTCTCTCCGAACATGACCCTGGTCTGGCGTACCCCCTGGAGCGCTACTGAAGCCACTGTGGTGAAGCATGCCTCCCTGGACGAAAGAGTGTCGGGCAGCTTGCATAATAAATTGCGCGGGGTATAGATTATTTCCGCATGATTCGCGAATCCCATTCCTCCGCATACCACCCGGTCGCCGACCGAGATGTCCTGAACGAATTTTCCCACCTCAATAACCGCCCCAGCAGCACTGTAGCCGACCGGCTCCATTCTGTTTCTTACCATGTTAATTACATCGATGGTCTTTTTTACGCCGTCGTTCACGACTTTTTTTGCCACTTTTGTTGCAAGCCCTACATTCTTTGCAATCTGCGCGGCAGTTCCTTCGTTGGTTTCAACCATTCCTCCAGCCCTGGTTTCCGTTCCGGAACTGATTAATGAATACTGGACCTGGACCAGCACCCCGTAATCCAGACACACGGGCGCAGGGACATCTTCAATAATAGGTCCAATTGTTGCATGAAAGAAAACCTGTTTCATATCGCAGTGCTCCTTTATACTTCAGTTTTATTAATAACGAGTTTTAATAAGTCGTGCGGGGACCCTAATTGAACCGGGAAAATCGCATCCTTACAAGACGTGACGCCAATTCCTTCCAATAAGAGGGCATATGGTATGTTATACGCGTCGGAAAGCCGCATAAGCACTTAGGGCACTTTAAACGGTACATATCCTCGGCCCTCTTTTGCCATTCCTTTGATCTGACGATCTCCTGCAGTGACTTCTCCCTGATGTTGCCAAGCGGCTTTAACACCGAGCAGGCATGCACATCGCCGGTGCTGTCAAGAAAAATAGGCCCGAAAAAACCTTGGTTGCACGGTACACTGTTGCTGTTATGATCTTTAAAATAAGCTCCGATCAAATCGAAAAGAATTTTATTGCCCTCCACCAAATGGGGTTCCCGGTCTGCGATGTCCAAAAGCCTCTGAAACAGACTTTCAAGCAGCGTTATGTCATGTTCATCAAGCCACAGTTTATCTATTCCTTCAATATCAAAGTAGGGGACTTTAGGATCGAGGATATTGAGACCGAATTCCGCACCCAGTTCCCTGCAAAGGTCAACGACACTGATAATACTTTCGAGGTTGAGCGTCGGCTTCATAAGAAGCGCATTGATCATTAATGGGAGCTTCTCTTCTTTTCGGAACTGTTCCCAGTATTTCTTTACAAGTTTGGCGCCATTGACGGCTTTATCGTATGCGCCTTTTTTCCCCATGACCTGATCGTGGATCTGCTCATTGCCATGAATAGAGATCGTGATATGGCTGATACCGCTTTTGACAAGGGCCTCCGCTTTCTTTTCATCAAGCAGCAGTCCATTGCTGATAATAGTCGCTTTGAGCCCGAGTTTTCGGGTATAGGCTATTAACTCAAATATATTGGAACGAAGGAGAGGCTCTCCTCCGTAAAATAAAATGGATGTCACCCCTACTTCTTTTGCCTGGGCAATGGCTGTTCTGATCTCTTCAGTGCTCAACTCTTTTGATTCAGCGTTCTTCCAATAACTGCATGAAATACAGCGCGCATTGCAGCGGTTCGTCATGACAATCTTCATAGACTCCGGCGCCGGGGTAATGTGCGGCAACCCGAAAGTACCGAACAGGCTTAATTTCGCAACATCACCGGCATATTGAGAGATATTTCTGATCTTTTGGGACAGTTTTTTCATGTTACGGTTCACTTCTTTCTGGCTTTAACAATATATCCCGAGGCCAGCCAGCCGTATGGAGAATGTGAGAGTCTTTCCATTTTCAGTCCCAGTTTGATAAACGCTGACGGAAACAACTTGTCAAAAGGCACAAAAAAAGGATAGAAGTGAAAATATCTGAAATCTTCCTTAGTAAACCCGTGCTGGTCGAGCATCCTGTCCAGGCGGAATGCAGCGTGTTTCCGGTAAGGCGTAAAGGTCGCGACATCTTTTTTGCCGAGCACCTTTCTTAATTTATTGACGAGACTCAGACCTTCCTTGCTGCCTTTAATACTGTCCGTTACTGCATCAAGTATTCTGGGCATGCAGTAGAGATTCCTCACAGTTAAAATGAGGGTCCCTTTCTTTTTGAGCACTCTGTGCATTTCTTTCAGGGCATTTTCGTCCGTTTTCAGGTATTCGATAACTCCCGAAGAAATAACTGCATCAAAGCTTTCCTTGTCGAAACCGAGATTCTCGATGTTTCCTGTTGACAGGTGGCAGTTTGCTCCAGGCATGCTCCTGGCGACATTCTCCTTTGCTATGTTGATCATCTCAGAAGAGATATCCATGCCGTACACGTCGCACTTTCTCTTCAGCAGATCGATAAGCAGTTCACCCGGCCCGCAGCCGATATCGAGAACTTTTTTACCTTTCTTATCGAATAGATCCAGTATGTAATTATGCCTCACCTTCAGAGCAGGATACCCTTTTACATCCTTATACTGCGAAGCAAAGTACTCATCAGCAATACCAGACCAATACCCTTCAGAATTTTCGTCGATATTTGTCTGCCCTTGTTTCATCTTATCTCCTCAAACATGTATTTCACTTCCCGACGCTTTCCTTATAATACCGGATCATTTCCTGAACGCCGCTTTCCATGGGAACTCTTGGGCTCCAGTTCAGCTTTACCTTAGCATGACTATTATCATAATGGACATACTTATACATATTATCTATCCTGTAACGGGTAATGACCGGCGGCACGTTTCCTTTCGTAATCCTGTGAGCCAACTCAAATACCCTGCCCATGATTTTAAACAGGGGTAACGGAATCCAGACCCGGCGCGGAATTCTTCCCATTTCAGACTCGAACATTTTCAAAAATTTCTTCTGGGAAATAAGCAAGTCGTCAACAATATTAAATATTTCACCTTCTATGCCCCCGGCTATTCCCGCAAGCAGTATCGCTTCCGCACAGTTTGACACATGCGTAAATGGAATGAGCGACCTTCCGCCGACATATAAAAAACATACCCCCGGGATGCCGAGGCCCAATTGAGGAGGAATGGGGTTCGTAGCAGGCCCGTAGATTTTTCCCGGACGAACAATAACAAGCTGCACCTGCATTTCAGCGCAACGACTGATGGATATCCGCTCCTGTCTTATTTTGGATACTGTATAGCTGTCCCGAAGATATAAATTATTTTCTACCGGGGTGTCCTCGTCAACGACTGCCCCCGGTGAAACATCCTTCAACCCGTACACACTAAAGCTGCTTACGAGGACCACCCTTTTTACGCTGCTACCCTGAATGTGCTTCAGCAGGTTATCAGTACCCACCACCGTGTTCAAAATAAGGTCTGTGTGGCTTCCTGATCCCGCAGCAGCAAGATGATATACGACTTCCACTCCGTCCAGCGCCTTTGGGATAGTATCTGGCTGCATAAGGTCACCTTTTATCAACGTCACCCGTTCGAGACCAGCTATTCCGGATGTGTCGCTGCCCTCTCTCACCAGGGCGTTAATATCCATGTTTCCGAGCAGGGACAATTGCCTCACCAATTCGCTGCCGAGAAATCCTCGGGCGCCTGTTACGAGTACTTTCATTCGCGCTCTCCTGTTACTTTTGATGCACAATGATCGCTGATGTGGTCTAATATTTCCGCCGTAACAAGCACACTGTTATAAGGGATAGGCGGCTCAGCATCCCCGTTTCTCACCGCTTTGTAGAGAGCACTAAAAAGCCCTCCCATACCGGTAAAAAAGCGGTCTTTCCCCGTGATAAATCCGCGGCTGTTGCCGAATCCGGCTTTCGTCATTTGTTTGCCCTTTACAAGAGCGTTGCGAATCCTTGCCAACGGACCGGGCAGCTTTGTGTCGTCACTAAAGGAAAAGATATGATTACCAAGGTCGAGTTCAACAATAGACTTTGTGCCGTATATCCTGGCAAACTGCACTACCGGCTTCACTGAAGAGGAGAAGGTTATATACCCGGTTACATCACCGGACAATATCATGATACGCAGTTCGTCTTCAAGCACTCCATTTCCGGAGCGATCGATGGATAGGCAGGTGACCTTGTCGAGCGGCGACCTGAAAAATGGGGCGGCTTGCGCAAGCGCGTGACTAATGACGTTTTGAAATAATTTCCCGGGCAATCGGTGTATCCAATGGTCCGTGTTTTGCAAAAAAGCTTTGGCAAAGCTTCCCCCCATATCGTTTCCGTAATAACTTTCCACATGCACTACATCACCAAGTCTCCCCTCCTCCCTGTACCGCATGAACTGGAGAGGAGCGCTATCATACATCTGAAAGAATCCGGCACAGGCAAGGACATTCCCCGCCTTGGCCGCCTCTATAACTTCAAGAGTTTCCTTCAGGTCAAGACAGAATGGTTTTTCTATATAGACAGAGCAGCCCTTCCGGATAACCTCCAGGGCAATCCGCTTTTGCAGGGTGGGAGGAACAGTAATATGCACAACGTCAGGCTTTGCCTTATCCAGCATTTCACCATAGTCCGTATACCAGTGGGGCACAGAAAAGCGCTCAGCCAAATCGTCTGCAAGGATCGGGACAATGTCGCATACCGCGACAACCTCCGCCTCCTTTACCAATGCAAGCTCGCCGAGATGGGCCGACGCTATTTGACCGCAGCCGATAACCGCAACCTTCATACTGAACACCCCTTTGCTGCAAAGCTCCTTCCCATTCCTTTAAAAAATCCAATAATGCCGGTTATATGAAGGGCCAACTCATAAAGTGTGTATTCGCCTATCTCTATTCTCTTCAATGCATAGATATCCGTTCCCGGACCGTTCATGCCCTCAATCGTAGTCAAACCGCAGGACAATTGATGTTTTTTGAGCAAATCGAGAGATGAACTGCTCCATGTCCCCCTTCCCCCGAAAGGGAATGCAAAAGGTATCTTGCCGGCTCCGGTAATTTTCTCAAGAATGTTTTTACCCATGCTTATTTCATATTCCGCGTCTGCGTCATCCAGTTGGGCCATAACAGGATGTTCCATTGAATGGACGCCAAAACTCATTCCCTTATTCATCATAATATTTACTTCACTCCCGGTCAAATAAAAGTTTTCACTATCGCTTTTATATGCGATATGCTTTTCGAATTCATCGAGAAATCCTGCCCGTTGTGCCTTTGACATTCCTTTTAAATGGCTTCTAACATCCTGCATCATGTCTCTTTTGCCTTTTGGCGTGATGAAATACTTTTTCTGAAAACCCCCGATATGAATCTCCATAATTTTGTCCTGGATACTGTCAATAGCGTTGTAAAGACGGTGCAGCCATATCATCTCACGGGGCTGCAGAGTACAACCGATGAGGAAAAAAGTAGCCATGCAACGGTATTGCACTAGGAGAGGAAAGGCAATTTCGAAATTATCCTTGAACCCATCGTCAAAAGTAATCACTAATGCGTTCCTGGGCAAAGCCGGTATTCCATGACGGGACTCAATATACTGTTCCAAGGATATAATAACATAGTGCTTTGTAAGATATCGTATATGTTTCTCAAAGGTTTTCTTCGAGACAATCATACGGTTCATCTCGAGGCATTTTGGCAACCCGTGTATTTCTTTGCAATCGTTAATGCTGTGATACATGATAATCGGAACTTTGTTCCGTATTACGTTAAGGTAACGCAAAAGGGAAAAAATACCCGTGTACATGAGCAGCACGCCTGCCAAAGATTTAATAATCCTTTTCATCTATAGAGAACCTGCATGGATCAGGCAAGATTTTCTGTTACCTTATCGAAAACGTTCGCTAATTTTTCGGTCAGCTTTTTTCTTGAAAACTGTGATACATCTTTGCCTTTTTTGTGTCGTATGTCCTCGAATGTATGCAGCAAATTAGCGAGTGCATCGGCGATATCCTCACTGCTGTCAGGAAAAACAACGGTAAAGTTATCATAATTTTTCAATAATACCTGCCTGACCTCGCTTTCAGGGACTATTGCGAGAATATGTTTGCCAGTGGCCATATATTCGAATGTTTTCCCCGGAATAATCTTATGAGAACCCGGCTGATTACTCAGGCTGAGCAGCAGAACATCAGCATCGAGCAACTCAGACATCAATTTATCATGTTCAATATATCCGCAGATTTCTATCATATCTTTAATCGAATTATTTTGGAAATAGTCCATTTCCGAAGGAACAATCCGCCCGAACACCTTTACTTTTACAAGCTCTCGTACTGAAGAATCTCTTTTTACCATTTCCTCCAGAGCTAAAACAAATTTTTCGAGAGATGTCGCTTTCCAGACTGTGCCGGAATACACAATATGGATACTCTTTCTGTCTTGTGCAGCCGAACATTCCCGTTGGTACGCGGGGATATCTTCTTCATCGAAACCATTAGTTATGCAAACCCCTTTTCCTCTATCCTTTAGCGAATATCTTTCAATGATGTCCTTAATATAGCTCTCTGTAGCTGCAGTGAGCATTGCGCAATGGGAAACTACATACTTTTCGAAAATATAATCCATTTTTTTTGCTGCAGGACTCTTTGTCATATTTTCAAGGTGGTTTCGTGAAAACACCCACTCATCCCTAAAATCTATTATCACCGGAACTCTATAAATGTTTCCTAATAAAACCGCGGGCAAAAAGGACGAAAACGGCGGCGCAGTGACAAAAATACAAGATGGGTGTTCCTGCCGCAGGATCTTAATTATGCTCGTTACCAATCCCGGCCACCAGAGGACCTGCACATCGGGCAGCAATATATTAAGCATAGCTTTCTTGATAACAACCTTGATGATTGATCTGAAACTTCTTCCCTCCGGTATGGCAAGACCTGCTTTTTGTTTATATGAAGGTTCAAGAGTGCGTGCTTTGTAATTTTTCAGATCTTCAGGAATGTCTTTCAGCAAAGTATTGTCAATAATAGGCACGGAAGGATTGGCAACTGTAACCATAATTGGCTCCCAGCCAAAATTTCTTAGATACTTAACAAACTTCACCGATCTCTGAACGCCTCCGCCGCCGACGGGAGGAAAGCCGTAAGAAATAAATAAGACTTTTTTTATCACCACTTATTGAAAGTCTCAGGCACAAGACTGTCTTTCGAAATACCTGTCATTTACCTGCTCAACGAGTCTTCTGAAGGTTTCCAGAGGGCGTCGCAGCGGCCCGATATCCACTGCCAAAAGCCGACAACTGCAGCCGCATTCATAAAAAGAAAAAAATACAGAGTGCGTACTAGACGAAACCTGCGCATTAACGGAGCTAACACTGCAGCCAATCCTACAACATATAAAGCTGTTTGGATATAACTGACGACAAAATAGCCGGGCGTCCGGCTGAGCAGCAGAGAAGACACGAACATCGTCACCAGCCCGGCAGGAACAATCAGGCGGAATATCTTGTGCGATACAAAGCGCCACCAGAATGGATTTCTCAATGGATTCAGTAAATCCGGGGACAAACTCAACAGCTGCCAGTTCCCCGCAAGTGTCCGCACCTTACGCCGCCACTCCTGCACAACATCTTTTGAGACCGAATCGCATGCCAGTGCGCTCCCGTCAAATACAACGCGATAGCCCTGCTTCAGAATATTCATTGGCGTCAAAACATCATCGAGAATGATCCCGGACGGTAAAGGCTTATAGAGAGCCGTGCGGGCGGCATAAATGGCGCCTGTGGCGCCCATGACCGAACCGGTGCGGCTTTCGCATTTCCGGATCCATTTTTCGTAGTGCCAGTAGGCTCCCATTTCCGCCTTGATTTCGCTCCCCTGGCTTTCGGTGAAAACGAGTTCACCGCTGACACAACCTACTGAAGGGTCGTTAAAATTACCGACAAGATGCTTGAGAGCATCCGGCATAAAGCGCTGCCGTGCATCAGCAAAGACAACAACCTCGCCTGCTGCATGAGCGATTCCGTAATTCAAGGCCTCTGCCTTGCCTTTGCTGCTTTGCAGGGAAGAAAGCCTGACGTTTTGGCCTTGATACTCCCTGACAATATCTTCAGTTCCGTCAGTTGAGCCATCGGAGACGACGATGATTTCCCGTCTATTTGTCGGATACTCCTGGGCAAGGAGGTCCTCAAGCCTTTCCCGGATATTCTTTTCCTCGTTACGCACTGCAATAACAATCGAAATCTTAGGATAGATATGTCCTTTCTTGACAGTCAGACTCTTGAAATACGATAAAACGTAGAGCGTGAGGGGATAGCCGAAATACGTATATGCAATAAAACATACTGAGAGCCAGAAAACATATTCCACCATTGAGATCAATTAAACATCTTTCCCTTATTGTTTGCGTCAGCTTTGGTATATTGCCTGTCCTCAAGCTCGACAACTCTTCCCGTCAGCGCTTCAATTACCTCCCGGACTGCCTTCAGATATTCCGCCATCTTCGCGTCAGGCTTCTCTGCCTTTGGCTGATTTAAAATGCTCTCATTAACTGGATATAATTTTTTGTATCATGGAACAGGGGAAGAAAACCAGCAGCCATGTTTTCTGTAATAGTATAGAAGACCGCCGAAATGGCTTAAGGAGACCTTGGAAAAGGGCCTCCTATGGCTAATCCGCTGAGTATGGTGGAGAACTGTAAGGTAAGGGTAATAAAGAATCGTCAGCCCGGCTTTATGCGTAGACATGCAATAATCAAGGTCTTCCGGGGCATAGAATATCTTTTCATCAAGCAGCCCGACATGGGCCATCAAGTCTCTTGAAAAAAACCAGCAGGCAGAGATTGCCGAATCCACTTCCCGTATGTCTTTAAAAGGAAAAGATTCATAAAAATCATAATCCTTAACTTTCAGACCTAAAACAGCTTTGGGCAGCTTTAAGAGCTTATGCCAAAACGTGGGAAACTTTTTGACTGAATTCTGGACTGTACCATCACCAAGTACCAATCTTGGGGCAACGATACCCAGCTTTGGATGGCTAGCCCAAAGCTCGAAGATGCCAGATAATTTACCTTCTCCAAATTCGGTATCGGAATCAAGGACACATATATATTCTCCCCTGGCCTTCTTCAAGCCAAGATTTCGCGTATAGGTTGTTCCCCTATTCGAATCCAAAAGGATTAACTGAAGAGAATCCTGCCGCTTCTGTTTATATTCATTAAGAATTGAGACGGTGCCATCTTCAGATCCATTGTCTATTACGATAATTTCAAAATCAACACGCTCATCTTCACATTTGTTCATTATAGAGTCAAGACATCTTCCAACGTATTTCTGTGAGTTCCATGTAAGGATAATGAAAGAAAGATCAAGCATTATTTAATAAGCGCGTATTGTCAAAAAGTAACCACAGAGAACACAGAGACAACCTAACCACAGAGGACACGGAGAAATACTCTGTGCACTCTGAAAGACTTTATGGAGCTTTTTCTATGTATGGATTCCTCTGTGTCCTCTGTGGTGTCTTTGTGGTTCCATTTCCTTTCCTTTTTTTCACCTGAAAATACCCCTTTGCGCCAACTTGTCGGCATGTGGGTTTCATGAAACTTTTGACATTACCATAAAGCGCACGAGCAGACAAGCCCACTATTCCTCATTCATGACTCAACATCCTATTCCAGAAGGCTTTTCTTTTCTTGTTATTTCCATTTACTTTCATAACATTCATTTTATCCTCGATCTCGACAACTCGTCCCGTCAGCTCTTCAATTACCTCCCGGACTGCCTTCAGATATTCCGCCATCTTCGAGTCCGGCTTCTCTGCCTTTGGCTGATTTATAATGCTCTCATTAACTGCCTTTTCAACGTCCGCGAGTCTCAGGAGGATGTCTTCCTTCTCGCTCCTGCTCATATCGGATTTGCCGTGATAACTTTCTATTTTTGCCAAACGGTCCAGTATATCCCGCAGAAGGTCCGTCTTGCTGGTATAAGGGACGCCTTCAGCAACGACATCATCCCCCCAGTATCCGTGTGTGGCCTCGAGCTCGCCGATGACTTCGTTCACAAGGTCCATTGATATCTCCTTCGTCTGCTCGACAAAGGAAGAAAGCAAAAGAAAATCACATGCAATATTTATAAGACGCGGGATACCCCTGCTGAACATGTGAATGACGTCGATTGAGCCTTCCTCGAAATGGACGGCGTCCCTGTTGCCGGCCACCTCGAGACGGTGAAAAATATACTGTACTGTCTCCTCCTTTGAAAGGGGCTGGATATGACAGCTTATGCTTATGCGCTGCCTGAGCTGCCTGAGTTCCGGCTGGGCCAGGGTTTTCACTATCTCCGGCTGTCCCACCAGTATTATCTGGAGCAGTTTGGCCTTGTCCGTCTCAAGGTTGGACAGGAGCCTTATCTCCTCAAAAAGATCGGGCGACAGGTTTTGGGCCTCATCAATTATAATTACGGTTTTGCTCCCCCCGGAGAACTGGCTTATCAGGAAATTCGTCAACTCACTCAACATGGTGGTCTTGTCTTTCCCTTTTATCTCCAGACCGAATTCCTCGTTTATCATAGAGATAAGCTGTTCCGAAGTTACCCGTGTATTGTTGATACGCGCAAGCTTTATGTCTTCCTTCAACCCTCGCATCATGCTCCTGATGATGGTGGTTTTGCCTGCCCCCACCTCGCCTGTGACCAGGATAAAACCGGCATTTTCCATTATCCCGTAATTCAGATGGACCAGCGCCCTCTTATGGGACCTGCTCAATAAAAGGAATTCGGGGTCAGGGAGAAGCTCAAAGGGCTTGCATTTTAAGTTCAGGTATTCGGTATACATAAAAACCGTACTGCGTTCGGCGTTCGGCGTCAAAAAACTCGTTCTGCGTACAAAAAAACTCGTTCTGCGTGCCTAAGTCACCTACTGTTGGTACTGCGTCAAAAGCAAAAAACAAATTATATAGAGCGACATAATTTATACCATACAGCATAACAGGCGACTGTCATGCCGGCTTGTCCGGCATCGTCTTTGAAGAAAGATTCCCGACAAGCCAACAGTAGGTGCTTTTAAGCACGGGAATGACGGGGTCCCCGAAAAGTCGAAGACTTTTTTGGGGTGCAATGACGGATAATGCGGCGATTATTATGCCGTTATGTATAGCAACGCGATCCAATATTTTTTACCGCAGAACGCTGAACGCTCAACGCTGAACGCTTTTTTTATGGTAAGCACTGTGATAATTGTAATAATACGAATCGAGTTTTTTGGACAGGTACTTCGGGATATTATTGAAGACAACGCCCAGCACGGCTTTCCCGTCAAGGAGCGCAAGCGCTTTAGTCACATCCTGCTGGAGCGTACAATCGGCGCGTACAACAAAAAGGACAGCGTCCATATACTTGCATAGGGTGATGGCGTCTGCGGTAACCAGCACAGGGGAGGAATCGAAAATGATATACCTGTCTTTATACCTGTTCTTCATATCATGCACGAGAGCCTCCATCCTTGCGGAAGAGATGAGCTCTGCCGGGTTTTCGGGTGGATTTCCGGCCGGCAGCAATACAAGCTTGCCGATGCCGGTCTTGATAAGGATATCGGAAATCTCGACCTCTCCTTTCAGGTACTCGCTGAGTCCCCGCTTTACGTCAAGTCCAAGGTACTTATGGACAGTGGGCACCCTTAAGTCGGCGTCCACAAGAAGCACTGTGTGGTCTATTTCCTGGGCCAGTGATACCGCAAGATTGATTGCGGTGACCGTCTTGCCTTCGCCGGCATTCGAACTGGTGGTCATGATAATGTTCCGGAAATCATCTTTTGTAGCGCTCATTACCTTGGAGCGCAGTTTTCTGTATTGTTCAGAATTATACGAAAAAGTGGCGTTAATAGAAACTATACTCCTGTCTACTTTAGCCGGGTCCACAATTGCATTTCCGGGCTCAAACACAGGAAGGGGCTTCCCGGACTCAACAGCACCGGGCTTTTGTTCCGGAAGTATGTTCTCCTTTATGGACTCTCTAATCTCTAAAGCCTTTTCCAGGGCCTTCTCTATTCTGCTCATGTCTTACCTCTCCTTAAATCAAACCTTTAAATCAAAAATTAACCACAAAAAGTCAAAAGTAACCACAGCCAAAAGTAGGTGCTTTTAAGCAAGAACACAGAGACAACCTAACCACAGAGGACGCAGAGAGGTTTTTTAATAGAAACAAAAACTTAACAACGGTAAAACACAGAGGGATTTTTGATATACATAGCGACATAATTTATGCCACATAGCATAACAGGTGACTGTCATGCCGGCTTGTCCGGCATCTTCTTTGAAGAAAGATTCCCGACAAGCGGGAATGACGGATAATGCGGCGATTATTATGACGTTATGTATACAATCAAAGTCTTGCATTTCTCTGTGTCCTCTGTGGTTAATTTTTTATCCTCTGTGTACTCTGTGGTATCTTTTTTGCCATAAAACTTTTGGCATTCCCTAAAAGCGTATAAGGGTTATTCCCAGTCTCAGCAATAACTCGTTAGCGAGCACGATGAGGATGACGCAAAGGTAGCCTGCCGAGGCGATAAATATTCTTTTGTCCTTTCTTTTAATAGCGGCAGCTTCAGCCTCGGTGATTCCATTGTTCTGTATCGAAGCGAGCACAGGCAATTTCAAAACAGCTTCGACAGTATCATCATCCTTGAATGTGTTATTGATGGACTCAAGCCAGATGACAAGGCCGATACCTCCGCCAATACCAAGAGCAAGACCGACTAATATCAGCATGACTATGTTCGGCTTGGCAGGAAACACCGGCAATACGGCGGGGTCTACCACTTTCAGCGTCTCGGTCTTGTCGGTCAGCTCACTATCCTTGGAGACCCTGGCATTCTCAAGCTTCTGCAGCAGTTCATCATATATCTTCTGATAAACGCCCCTGTCCCTCTGCAGTTTTGACCATTCCTCATTCTCTTTCGGCATACTGCCCAGACGGGACTGGAGCCCCTGCTGCTGTTTTGAGAGTTCCGAAGTACGTATCTTCAAAGTCTCAATCTCAGCCTCGGTTTTTGACAGTTCTTCTTTCATCCCCTGGTAAATGGGGTTAAGCATGGAGGTCTCAGAACTTTCGTTGCCTTTGGGGGACGCCTTGCCCTGGGCGATCTGTTTTTTCAGCTCCTCTATCTCACCTTTGACCTTTATCACCTCCGGGTACTTTTCGGTGTATTTGGCCATTAAAAGGGACATTTGACTGTTCAGTTCGTTAAGCCTTGCCTGTGGAGAGCCACCTCCTGTTACCATGGCAACAGTAAGCTCTTTTTCCCCGGAAAGCTGTTTTCGGATTGTATCCGCTTTTCTGATAAGCTCCTTCAGCTTCATTTGAGACTCTATCCCGGCTGCCTGGAAGGTTTGGGCCCTTTCCACCATGGACGACTCACTCTCGGGTAGCATTTGGGGATTTTTTTCCCGGAATTGCCTTATGGCCGTGTCGGACTCGTCAAGCTTTTGCTTGTATTCCAGTACCTGGTTTTGAATGAACTCAAACGCGTTATATGTGTCCGACCTTCTGAGCCCGATGTTATCACTTATGAATTCACCAACCACGGTATTTACTATGTCCCTTACTGTTTTAGGGTTTGGACCCGAGTAAGAGACACTAAAAAGGTCCGTAGTGCTCTCGTAGGCCTTGGAGGTTATGGTGATGTTTTTTCTGACTGATTCGATAAGGGCCTCATACTTCTCAGGATTTTTCGCGTTTAAGTCCAGATCAAGCTTCTTTATTACCCGGTCAAGAAGGTTTCTGCTCAGTATCTGCTCTCTCAGGGTCCTGATCCTTTCTTCCATGTTATCGGAAGTCCCCACTCCCTTCAGGAGAGGTCCCATGACCGCGCTCCTCTGGACAAAGACTGTGGATATTGCCACATAGCTCTTGGGGATAAAAAAGCCTCCCCATGTAAAAAGGGAGACAATGACGAGTGCGACTGCAAGGGCAAGATATCTCCTTTTGTGCAGCATCCCGAGGTAAAAATTAATGTCTATCTTTTTCTGACTCTTTTCAGGCATGTGTGCTCCTAAAATATTCCCGTGTTCACTTTAACAATATCACCGGGTTTGAGAGGCAGGTTCTTTTCGACGTCCCCGTCATTAATGACGTCTTTTAATCTTACCTTCAGATTCTTGACCTCGTTGCCCTCTTTTCTTATAACTACCACATTATTCTGACTCGCAAATTCGGTAAAGCCGCCGACACTCAACACGGCGTCAAGCGCCGTCATACCGTCAGTATATGAGATAATGCCCGGGGTCTTGACTGCACCGACAACCTTTATCCGCTGTTCCATGTTAAGAGGCAGATAAACAACATCATTGGGCTGAAGCTGAATGTCCTGGGTGACGTCCCCATTGACGACCAGTTTGTAAAAATCCGTATCCAGCTTCTTTTTATTCCTCATGAGGTATGCCTTGTGCAGATCGACGTCCTTACTGGCGCCGACGAGCGCCAGCAGCTGAATCAGAGAGGTGTCCCTTTTCAAAGAAATAACGCCTGCTGATGAGCCTGCTGATTCAGCTCCTGTTTTTCCCTCGGACTGGACCCCTCCTGCAGGGGTCTCTGTCGCGCCGGCCCCTTTCGCGCCCGCCCCGAGTATATATATTTTAAAGCTGTTGACCGCTGTGATCATAACACTTACGGAAGGAGTTTTTATGAGGTTGGAGAATTCCTTTTCGAGCTCGAGCTTCAGTTCCTGTGAGGTCAGCCCATCCGCCTTGACGTCCCCCAAAAAAGGGACCGAGATGAAACCACCCGGCCTTACAGGCACTGTAACAGTAAGCTCAGGATGGTCCCAGACATCAATCTTAAGTATATCCTCCTCACCGATTACATTATACCCAAGGCAAACCCCAGGGTAATGCAATACGCCAAAAATAAATAACGTAAACAGGAACACGCAAAATAGCTTCTTCATTTTCCCTCCTAATCTATCTTGACATACTGTCAAAAAATAACTACAAAAGACAAACCTAACCACAGAGGCCACAGAGGGAACACCTAAGCACAGCCAACAGTACCAGAAGTAGGTGCCTTAGGCAGGCGCTCCTAAGCGAGTACACAGAGAAATACTTTGCGCACTCTGAAAGACTTCATGGAGCTTTTTATACATAAGAATTTCTCTGTGTACTCTATGGTTTCTTTTCCCTCTGCGTTCTCTGTGGTTTCTTTGTGGTTTCATTACCTATCGTGACCCTCTTCTAAAGAGTATAACTTTTACTGTCTCGAGTACTATAAGCGTATCGAGAAAGACAGACATGTTTTTTATATAAAACAGGTCATATCTCAACTTTTCAATCGCATCCTCGACAGAGGCCCCATATGGATATCGAATCTGTGCCCAGCCGGTCAAACCTGGCTTGACATAGTGCCGTTCAGAATAGAAAGGAATCACTTTTTTAAGTTCATCCACAAATTCCGGCCGTTCAGGCCTCGGGCCTATAAAACTCATGTCACCTCTTATAATATTGAAAAGTTGTGGTATTTCGTCAAGCCTGGTCTTCCTGAGAAAACTTCCCAGCTTAGTGGCTCTCGAATCATTTTTCTGGGCCCATACTGCACCCGTGTTTTTTTCAGCATCCTGGCCCATGGTCCTGAATTTCATAAGAACAAAAGGCTTTTCTCCTTCACCTACTCTCACCTGTTTGAAGAATACCGGGCCCTTCGAATCGAGCTTTATAAGGAGTGCAATGATCGGGACCAGGGGAAGGACCAATAATAAACCTGAAGTGGAACAAAAAACATCCATGATTCTCTTATAATATTTCTTTGTCTCGGTCATCCTGAACCCGCTGGAAAAGATAAGGGCACTCGGCGTCATATTCTCTATAAGCAGTTTTCCTGTTATTTCCTCGTAAAACGAAGCAGCATCAACAACCTCCAGTCCTATGAACTTGCAGCTTAACACCTCCTGCAAAGGGAAAAAGCCCCTCCTTTCGGTCAAAGAAACCACTAGTTTGTTAGCATTGTTTTTTTTTGCAATTTCGGCAAGGGCGTCACTGTCTCCGAGAATTTTCCCCTGTGCGACATTTGCAGGCTTATTAGGCATGGAGACAAAGCCCAGGAGGGCATACTTGGATATTGTCGACGTAAGGACTCCACCTATTTTTTGTGCCAATGGCCCGGTGCCGAGGATCAGTACCCTTTGCGCAAGCCTCGGATCTCCGGAAATAACATGGTATCCCGTATGCCACACGACCTGCATAATACTGAAAATACCAATTGATCCGATAAGGAGATCTCTCTTGAAACTAAAATAAGGGACAAAGTAATAAAAAGAGGATATCATAAAAAAAGCCAGAATCATCGACAGTGAGATTCTAAGCAAATGCACCTTTAAATTAATGAATTTCTCATGACTATAGAGTTCCATCAGAAATGATGAGAAAGACACGAGCAATATAAATGGAAATACACGATTGTCCAGTTTTATCAATATATCATGAAGAATGAATTCCGCCCTGTTCAGTTTTGTAATATAGGCAAATAATACCGCAAATGCGGCGAGTGCAAGATCGACGATTATGAGCACTATCTTTGTCTGCATACTTTGACTGGCTAAGGGCTAAGGGTTAAAAATAGAAACGTGTTTTATCCTTTTGCCTTTAGCCATTTGCCATTTACCTTTTTTTTATTTGCCCTTTAATTTAGCGAGCAACGCTGATGCATCTTTGGCGTCCTGGAAAGCGCCTTCCTTCATGGCCTTCTGAAGGCTTGCTATCGCGAGGCCCTTGTTTCCGGTTTCATTATAGGCAAGAGCAAGATGGTAATTGATTGTGGGATTGTCCGGCATCTGTTCTTCGGCATTCTTAAGCACTTTCAGAGCATCGTTTTTCCTTCCGCATTTGAGCAGCACATAGCCCACCGTATCAACGACATCAGGCTTTTTGGGAATCAATTTATACGCCCTTATCGCCATTTCAAGCGCTGCCTCCTTGCTCCCGGAGCCCTCGATATACATATATGCAAGATTGTTCAGGGCCGGGACATTGTTCTCATCTTTTGCAAGGACCTCCTGATATTTTTTGACTGCTTCCGTCTTTTTGCCCATTGCCTCATATACAGCTCCCTCTGCGAAAACAGCATCAACAACCTTAGGGTTCTTTTTCAACACATCTCCATAAACTTTAAGGGCCTGGACGTAGTCCTTATTTTTTGAGTATAGACCGCCGAGATTCATGGAAGGCCGGACATCCCGTTCATCAGCCGACACCCCCTTTTTCAGTGTTTCAATGGCATTTGCCGTACTGCCCTGCTTTTCATATACTGAGGCCAGGACAATATATCCTACGGCGGAGCCGGGCTTTGAATTGATAATCATCTGAGAATTTGTAATGGCCTTGTTCCAATCTCCCTTTAACGCGTAAATTTTTGCCAGCTCCGCCCTTAACGAAACATCGTCAGGACTTGTACGGAGACTGTTTTCGAGCCTTTTTATCGCCTGGGGATAGTCCCCCATTTGCAGATAAGTGCCTATTATCAGGGGCAGACCCTTGCCGGGATTTTTGGCTTCCACCTTTTCAAAAACGTCAAGGGCCTCTTTATACTGTTTTACCGTAACATAAATCTTACCCTTGACTTCAAGCGCTTCAATCTCTCCCGGATATGCATTGTGCATCTCATCCAGTACTCCCAACGCCTTATTTGCGTCCTTCTTCCTGAAATAATAGTCTGTCAGGGCCAGAAAGGCCCTGCGGTCTTTTGTCTCTTTAGCTCTTGAATAAAGCGCCAGGGCCTCCGCCTCTTTGCCCTGCATCTCATGGAGGGCTGCGCTGTTTACCATGGCCGTGGCGTTTTTAGGGTCCCTCTTCAGCATCGCATTATATTCATCCAGTGCTTTACCGTAATCGCCTTTTGCGGCATAATAAGTCGCAAGGTTAATATAAGGGGGGAAAAAATCAGGATCGGCGCTCTTCGCCTTGTTAAGACAGGTCTCGGCTTCGGCGGGCTTGCTTGATTTGAGGTACGCGGCAGCCATATAGTTGTAAAAAGGGGCGTCAGATTTCTTGCCGGTGAGCGCTTCCTTCATCACGCCGACGGCTTTGGGATAATCTGTTTTGCTCATATAATATGAATAGAGGACAAGGCGTGTATTCAATACTTCGGGAGCGACCTTTACTGCCGTCTTTAACTCCGCCTCGGCTGCCTTGGCGTCACCCTGGCCTAACGTGAACAACCCCTTCTTCAGATGTGCATCCGAGAGATTAGGGTTAAGGTAAATGGCGGTATTCAGTTCCTTCATGGCCTCCTCGGGCAGGCCCTTCGTCATGTATGCGCTGCCGAGGATATTATAGGCCAATGCGTTGTCCTTGTCCGTTTCAAGAACTTTTTTGATTTCTTCTATTGCCGTATCCGTTCTTTTTAATTTCAGGAGTATCACCCCGATAAGCAATCTTGCATGGGTGTTTGAGGGGTCTATATCGAGGATTTTTTTGAATTGAGTCAGAGCGAGTTCGAACTCGCCCACATTGTAATGGCTTAGGCCGAGATAGTAGAGAGACGCAAGCGTGGGCTGTGCAGCAGTGGCCTTTAACAGGGACTCAATGGCGGCCCTGTAATCCTTCCTGGAGTATTTAATGATGCCCTTTAGCGCGTCTCCCGCGGCCCTTTTCGGGAACTTCGCAAGAAGGTCATCCGCAATTTTATCAGCCTTGCCGGGATCGCCTTTATCAATATAAATAAGACCTGATCTGTAAAGGGCTTCGCTATCCTGGGGATTGATTTCCGTGATTTTTTTGTAAAGATCTAACGCCTTATCGAGGTTTTTGCCGGAGACCGCCATATCCGCAAGCATATAGCAGGCTTTTGAGTTCTTTGCATCCTTGCCGATAACTTCTTGCAGCAACTTTTCAGCATCCTGGTTATCGCCTTTCATTCTATAAACACCCGCCAGGCCCATTTCAGTGGTGGCCCTTTCCGGGTCGAGCTTTAATCCCTGCAAAAAACAATCCTTCGCCTCGTCCAGTTCCTTCTTTACGACATGTGCGTAGCCTTTCAATTCGAGGGTTTCCGGCGTCTCGGGATGAGATGCAGAGTATTTCCCAAGCTCCTTAAGGGCGTCATCTCCCCTTCCTGTGTCAACGTATACTCTTGCAATTTCAATGTGCACATCAGGACGTGAGGGGTCCATCATCGAGACCTTCTGAAACTCTTTTTCCGCCTGCTCGTACTTCCCCGCAGCCGTATAGGCCTTCCCAAGCTGGAACCTCGCCTCAATAAAGTTCTGATCTTTTTCGAGCGCGTTCTTAAGGAGTATAATGGCAGCGGACGGCTTGTTGTCCTTCATCTGCTTTGCCGCATCACTCATCAACTCTTCCTTTGTCTTAGCGTGGCAGGATAAAATACCGAGTACGATAAAAAACAGGAAAAATACCTTTATTGATTGGAATTGCATTTTCATGGTCAGTTTTTTCCCTCCAATTTCCATATCTTATTTTTTAAAATGTGCGAAGCGTTTGTTTGCACTGAATGTGATTTTGGCATGCTACCGCCATTTCGGTCACATTTCGCAGCCGAAAAAACGATATTGCAACAGATGTCCCAAACAGTCGTCAAAAATAAAATTTAATCTCTGTTGATTATAACACAGGAAACATTTCTACTATTATGGCAAAAAGGGCATTTTAATGTTGATTGTCAAAAATAAACCACAGAGTGCGCAGAGTGTTTCTCTGTGTTCTCTGTGGTTATTTTTTCCTCTCGTTGTTCATAAGACTTTTGCAAGAAGTTCACATGCACCTGACGAAACAGCTCTCTTTCAGTCAGCAAAAATAGGCCTCACAAATTCAAAGAAAAGGACCAAAGCGCAAAAATCCAAAATGCTATAATTGCTACCTGTATGGGCCGGGCTTAATGCTCCAAGTATCACGCACATTAAAATTACTGCCAGCATAATTACTTTACCTAAATACTTTTTCATAATGCAACCTCCTCATAAATTGATTATCTGTGAAACTGCCGGAGTCTTAAAGTCTCGTGGTGTAGATGCTGTATAGTGACATTAGGAGGGGAGTCTATTCAATTGGTCAAAAGACTATTTTTTTATTCACAAAAAAGGTTATAACTTAGAGGTAAACCTGTTAACTTTAAGCATTAGTACTAAAGTTTAAAACCTTTAGTACTTATTTCACTCTGGGGAAAAATCCCGCCTTGTGGAGGAATGCCTTAACACGTTTATTGTTGAGCCAGATTTTACCACTAATCACTACGCCCAAAGCCTTTTTTAAAAGATGGACATCGGTATCGCACGTGAGGAGGCCGGCTATATTATTGGAAAATAAAATTGATGCGATAACTTCCAACTCCAATCCCGTATCTATGAGAAAAACCTTTGCATCAGAGTACCTGGAAAGCAACTCTTGATCAAGGCTGGAGGAATCTACCAAAATAATATCCGGAACGAACTTCTCGTCCGGGGACCTGCATTCGACAATGTATTGTTGGTTATTACTCGTAGTATCCTGGTTCTCCAGGATACTCTTAATAGCTTCGTAATAGAGGTAATTCGTGAAATTTACAAGTATCTTAATAGTGCTTTTCCCTTTTTTCTCCTCTTCAAGGATATTCATCATACATCCTTTTTCCCGTATTTTAAATAAACATCAGCGTTTCCTGCATATTTGTTACCCATCCATAACTTAATATAGGATAGTGTAGCAATAACTGTACCACATAAAGCTATTCTGGTTTTTTTCAGCAACCCGGAGCGGAGGAGAACCTGCTTTTGCCGAATTTATACCAGCAAACCTATTGAAGAAGCATCTATTCTTAGACAATGGGGCCTTTTCGAGTGGAACGTTGTTTTATATATATTTTGTTAGCCGTTTTCATATGTCTTTAAAGCACATCCGTCAGAATATTATATTTCTGTTATATTATTGGAAACTTTTCCGGAAAACCTTACACAATTGGAAAAAGGTGCAGTGGTTAAATCCCAGACACTATTGGACCTCATTTTGTGACTTGAAATTCAGCGCCGCCAGTTTGGAACGACTGGAGACATCGAATCTCTTAAAAATCCTGTTCAGATGCGCCTTTACGGTCTGCTCGCTCACGCAGAGCTTCGAGGCGATCTCCTTGTTCGATAAGCCTATGCTCACACATTCGATGACCTCCTGCTCCCTTGGGGTTGCGGCATGAATCTCATACCCCCTGGGGACCAATGCCTCTTTGTGCAGTAACGCCTTAACATGTTTGTTGTCAAGCCAGATTTCACCATTTCTCACAGCCTTAATCGCTTTTACCAATAGGTTGATATCTGTTTTGGAAGCAAGCAGGCCATCTATCTTAAAAGAATACATAAGAGATGCGATAACTTTCTGGTCCAATCCCGTATTGATGAGAAGCACCTTTGCATCAGGGTACTTTGAAAGAAGCTTTTGGTCAATACTGAAAAAGTCCACCAAGATAATATCCGGAATAAACTTCTCGCTTTTTAGGTTGCGTCCGCATTCCACAACATATTCTTTTTTCCTGTTTTTAGAGTTTTCGATTTCAAGGAGATTCTTAATCGCCTCGCAAAAAAGGTAATTACTTAAAGTAATAAGTATGTTCATATCGATTCCTCGTTTTCAGGGCACATATAAATACGTATAATGCAGCTATCCATAACTACACTCCACCATACTAGTTTAATCAACATTGCATGAATAATACCATAGGGAACTGAAACTATCAAATATACTTTGTCAGTTATGACCAGGGCGCAACGTGAAGTTTGCAACGAAAAATATGCGTCAATGCGCAGAGGCGAAAGGTATCGCTAACAGCCGTAACTGAAAACGAAGCAAGGGGTCTAAGTACTTCATTTCATAAATACGGTGTCGTACCGAGAGCGTCGATGCGCCGCGCCAGCTATGAAATAAAGTAAGGCAGGGATGCTATAAGTTAAATAACACTTCGACATGCAGACGCATTGCTGCTGCAACCGTGTTTCTTGCCATTCAGGACAAGCGCCGCCAGTTTAGAACGGCTGGAGACGTCGAATCTCTTAAAAATCCTGTTCAGATGCGCCTTCACGGTCTGCTCGCTCACAAAGAGCTTCGAGGCAATCTCTTTGTTCGATAAGCCCATGCTCACACATTCGATGACCTCCTGCTCCCTTGGAGTTGCGGCATGAACTTCATACCCCTTAGGGACCATGGCCTCTTTGTGCAGTAACGCCTTAACATGTTTGTTGTCAAGCCAGATTTCATCATTTCTCACGGCATTCAACGCTTTTACCAATAGCCCGATATCTGTTTCGGAAGCAAGCAGGCCATCTATCTTAAAAGAATACATAAGAGATGCGATAACTTTCTGGTCCAGTCCCGTATTGATGAGAAGCACCTTTGCATCAGGGTACTTTGAAAGAAGCTTTTGGTCAATACTGAAAAAATCCACCAAGACTATATCCGGAATGAACTTCTCGCTTTCAAAGTTCTGTCCGCATTCGATAACAAATGGGGTCCCCCCATTCTTAGAGTTTTGGATTGTCAGCAGATTTTTAATAGCCTCGCAAAATAGGTAATTACTCAAAATAATAAGAAGTCTCATTTATTTCCCCCGTTCCCGATATATGATCATACCACTATTAAACAAATAAGTCCAAAATACTCCACTTTGCATAGGTATAGCAAGAAAAATACCAGCTCTCTATTAAAAAAGATGACGTCAAAAAAATATTTTGCAATGTCATTGCGCGGAATAAAGCAACGAAAATCAACATTAGAAATCAATTGGTTATAAACTACATGATTGCTTCACTTCGCTCGCATTGACAGCTTTTGAGACTCGGGGCAGAGCTTTATATCTGCCTTCATAATACATCCAAAGACCACCAGTGTCAACAAATGTTTACATTAATTTTCCTGTTCGACAAAAAAGATGTATAATCAATCAGTTGAGTGGCCTCGCAATTTCGTAACAGAGGCAAAATAAGTTGACAACATAAATAGTTGGCCGAATTTAACATCAACTTCGATTTCCCGAGAATAAGGAGAATGAAGGGTAACACCCTCGAAAGCAGCACTTAAAAAATGCTGCTAACGGGTTGATTTTTTGCAGACGAACTCCTGGGTTATCACTTAGAAGCGCCTGCTTTGGGCGGCAGTGCCTGCACCCGGAAAGTAAAATTACCCTGTACTGTCAGGATTAGAATAACTTTTCTATAAAATTTTGTTAGCTTTTAGCTCAGATAATGGTATTATTATTAATATGTAATGTGATATTTAAAAGGAGGTCAAACAAGATGCCAGTAAGTCTGATGGAAGATATTAAATCGGTTACCGAGTTAAAGAAAAAGACCAACGAGATTTTTAAGCAATTGCACCGCACCGGACGTCCTGTAATTGTTACTGTAAACGGGAAGCCCGATGCCGTATTGCTGGATGTGGGCGTTTTTGAAAAAAAATTGAAAGCACTGAATCTCGGCCTGCTGTTGGCTGAGGCCGAAGCTGAAGTGAAAAAAGGGAACGCCAGACCCGCAAAAGACTTTCTAAAAGAGTTCAAGCGCAGTGCAAAAATATTACGTTGAAATTACAAAAATAGCCGAATCCGATATTCAGGAGATTTTTGAATATATTGCAAGGGATAGTGAAGCGGCGGCTATCGGTTGGATTGAAGAAATAGAACGGCAGATTGAATCACTCGAAACGTTCCCTTTACGCTGTCCTATTATTCCTGAAGCCCAGGAATTGGGCTCAGGTGATAAATACCGTCATATACTATATGGCAACTACAGAACGATCTTCACTATTGACGCTCCCAGGGTAATGATAATGAGGGTTTTCCACGGCGCAAGGCTCCTTGACCTGAGACTATTTGAAAAATAGCACTGTTTGATTCTATACCAAACCGGCACTATGAAGCAGAAAAACCATGGCCGAAGCACATATACAATATATTCCGAACAGATGCCAGCGACCGCGCTCAAGCCAGTTTGAAAGCCAGCGAAGGGCCAGAATTCCGGAAACAAAACTTAGTGCCATCCCGAGCAGGCTGGGGAAAAAAAGGCCGGCAAGGCTTGTCGCATTCAGTGAAGATGCATGCTGTGCCTTCAGCAATCTCAAAACTTCCCGGACAATCACAGGCGGAGTAAGAACAACGGCCAGAGCGAAACTGAACTCCTCTGCTCTTATTTTTGCGGTCCCAAAAAGAAGTGCGGTGGATATAGTCGCTCCTGAGCGCGAAAAACCGCGAAAAGGCAAACAGACGCCCTGCACTGCTCCGATCCAGCAAGTTTCCTTTAAGCCAAAAATGGTGTTATCACGGGATAAATGACGGCCTTTCCATCCTGCGAAAATAATTAACACCCCCGCTGCCGCAAGTGACGCTGAGATCAGTACGAGGTTGCCGAAAAGAAGTTCAATCTCCGCATGAGGAACATCTCTTAATATGAATACCTCGATTAAGTGTTTCAGTAATAAACCTACAAGGGCCGTCAGGAATGTAGCCTCTGCAATAAGCTTTACTGAATCCCGGAAAACTTTTCCTGAACTAAAAAAACTTTTCCCCCAGGCCTTCCAGAAAAAAAGGATGACCGCAAACATTGTACCGGTATGAAGCATAACCAGGAGAAGCGTCATTTCAGGACTCGTTGGGTCGAGTCCCATCAATTTCTCTGCTACGATAACATGAGCGGAGCTCGATACAGGCAAAAGCTCGGCAGCACCCTGGATTACGGCGAGAACAAGGATCTTTAATAAGGTCATCGGCCCCGCCTACACCGAAAACAAGTCTTTCAACTTGCTCTTGAATCCTTTTGCATCTTCGTGCGTCTCATCGCTTATGCCCGCAAACTCTTCAAGCAGTTCTTTCTGGCGGGGTGTAAGTTTTTTGGGGACGTCGACATACACGCTGATGACCTGGTCTCCCCTCTGGTGGCTTCCAAGCCTGGGTATGCCTTTGCCTTTGAGATGGAAACTCTTGCCTGACTGTGTTCCGGAAGGCACCTTGAGTTTGGAAGGACCGCTTAGAGTGGGGACTTCTATTTCCCCGCCAAAAACCGCTTTCGGAAAGGAAATTGGGACCTGGCAGTATACATTGATGTCTTCACGCTTGAAGAATGGATGTTCCTCGAGTATGATGACAACATAAAGATCGCCGGCAGGCCCGCCAAAGCTGCCGAAGTCTCCTTCACCGCTCAATTTCAGGCGCGAACCGCTGTCAACACCAGCCGGGATTTTTACTGAAAGCTCTTTATGCACCCTCATCTTCCCGTTCCCATTGCAATTCCTGCAGGGATTTGTTATGAGCTTGCCTGTTCCGTTACACTTGCCGCAGGACTTTGAAACACTGAAAAATCCCTGTTGAAAGCGTATATGCCCCGTACCCTGACAATTGGAACATGTAACAGGCGGCTTGCCCGGCTCTGCACCGGTCCCGCCGCATACGTCGCAGGACTGCCATCGCGGAATCTTTATTATTTTTTCAGTGCCGAAGGCGGATTCCTCGAGGCTTAAGGACATGTTATAGCGAAGGTCTGAACCTTTTGTCGCCTTGGCCCTTTTAAATCCACCGAAAGTACCGAAAAAGTCATCAAAGATGTCCTCAAAAATATCTCCGAAGGGCGCTCCTGCGCCAAAACCGGCGCCGGCGCCAAGCCCTTCCATCGTGCCATAGCGGTCGTAATGGGCGCGTTTCTCAGGGTCACCGAGGCAGGTATATGCTTCGTTGATCTCTTTAAATTTTTCTTCAGAAGCCTTTTCACCCTGATTTCTGTCAGGGTGATGCTTCAAAGCGAGCTGCCTGAACGCCTTTTTCATGTCTTCCTGGGAGGCCTCCCGGCCTACGCCCAGGATTTTATAATAATCCTTCATTTGTTCTTATTCTTGTCCACGTCTTCGAACTCTGCATCGACGACTTCTTCCTCAGGCGCTTTTGCCTTTGTTCCTCCGCCATCCGACCCGGGATCGCTGCCCGGCTGTCCCTGGGCGGACTTGTATATATGCTCCGCAATCTTGTGGGACGCCTTGGTAAGCTCTTCAACTGCAGCCTGCATATCCGAAACATTCGTGCCGGTATCCTTGGCCCGCCTGCATTTCTCCAGGGCCGCCTCGATGTCCTTCTTTTCAGACTCGGAGACCTTGTCCCCGTATTCCTTGAGCGATTTCTCGACAGAATAAACAAGCGTGTCAGCCTGGTTCTTAACTTCGACAAGGTCCTTTTTCTTTTTGTCCTCATCTGCATGCGCTTCTGCATCGCGCATCATCTTTTGGACTTCTTCTTTCGAGAGGCCGCTGGATGCCGTAATCCGTATGGACTGCTCCTTGCCGGTGCCGAGGTCCTTGGCGGACACATGCAAAATGCCGTTTGCATCAATATCGAACGTGACCTCTATCTGCGGCAAGCCCCGCGGCGCAGGAGGAATTCCCACAAGTTCGAAAACTCCCAGGAGTTTGTTGTCGGCAGCCATTTCACGCTCACCCTGATGTATTTTTATCGTCACTGCCGGCTGGCTGTCGGAAGCAGTGGAGAAAATTTGAGATTTCTTGGTAGGTACGGTCGTATTCCTTTCCGTGATCTTGGTAAAAATACCGCCTAGTGTCTCTATCCCAAGCGAAAGGGGCGTCACGTCCAGGAGCAATACATCCTTGACCTCTCCTTTTAGAACAGCGCCCTGGATAGCAGCTCCTACGGCTACGACCTCATCAGGATTCACCGACCTGTTCGGCTCCTTGCCAAAATAATTCTGCACTACCTGCTGCACTTTTGGGGTCCTTGTCTGTCCGCCGACAAGTATGACTTCGTCTATGTCGCTTTGTGAAAACTTTGAATCTGCAAGCGCCTTCTTTAAAGGTTCTATAGTTTTATCAACCAGGTCGCCGGTAAGCTGCTCTAACTTGGCCCTGGATAGTTTCATCAGCAGGTGCTTGGGCCCTGTGGCGTCGGCAGTTATAAATGGAAGATTTATCTCTGTCTCAGATGCGGTTGAAAGCTCGATCTTGGCCCTCTCAGCTCCTTCCTTGAGTCTCTGGAGAGCCATTTTGTCATTCCTTAGATCGATACCCTGCTCTTTCTTGAACTCATCAACCAGCCAGTCCATGATCCTGATGTCAAAATCATCGCCGCCCAGATATGTGTCTCCGTTAGTTGCCTTTACCTCGATAACGCCTTCCCCGATCCCGAGAATCGAGATGTCGAAGGTCCCTCCGCCCAGGTCATAAACCGCCACCTCTTCCTCTTTCTTCTTTTCGAGGCCGTAGGCAAGGGCCGCGGCTGTCGGCTCGTTGATAATCCTCAGGACATTGAGTCCGGCAATCTGTCCGGCGTCTTTTGTCGCCTGGCGCTGGCTGTCGTCAAAATATGCGGGCACGGTAATGACCGCTTCGGTAACAGTCTCGCCGAGATAATCTTCAGCCGCCTGCTTAAGCTTCTGAAGGATCATGGCTGAAATCTCCGGCGGAGAATAGTCCTTGCCCCTTATATCAACATGTGCGTCACCGTTAGCCGCTTCAACTATTTTATAGGGAAGTCTCTTCCTTGCATGTTCAACCTCCGCGGAATTGTACTTTCTCCCCATCAGCCTCTTGATCGAAAAAATAGTATTTTCCGGATTGGTAATGGACTGGCGCTTTGCTATCTGGCCCACAAGCCGTTCCCCTTTTTCGGAAAAGGCCACTACAGAAGGCGTGGTCCTCGTCCCCTCCTGGTTTGGAATCACTACCGGCTCCCCGCCCATCACCACCGACACCACCGAATTTGTTGTACCAAGATCTATACCTATAGCCTTTCCCATTGTTTCCTCCTTATATATTAAAATGTATTGTCAAACTTAACCACAGAGAACACAGAGAAAACAGTCAACAGGAGATAGACAGAAGATAAAAAGTTGTTAATTTTTTCTGTTTGCAAAGCCTTTTCCTATAGCCTGTTTTTTCTCTGTGCACTCTGTGGTTTCATTGTTTTTTTACCTGCTATGCTTTCTTCGACACCGCGACAAGCGAGGCACGTAATACTTTGTCTTTGTAAAGGTACCCTTTCCTGAACTCATCAGCAACCGTATTATTTTCCATATCAGACCGTTCTACCTGCGACATTGCATGGTGGTATGCGGGATCAAACTGCTTATTAAGCGCAGCAATCGCCTCAATGCCGAATTTCTCAAGCGTCCTGTTCATCTCCCTCAGGGTGTTCTCTACTCCCTGCGCGAGTGAACCTGCTGTTTCAGCCCCCCCTTCGGCGGCATGTTTTAACGCCATTTCAAGGTTATCTATTACCGGCAAGAGTTCATAAGCAAAGCTTTCGTTGGAATACTTTGCGAACTCTTCTTTGTCCTTCTGGACTTTTTTCTTATAATTCTCGAACTCTGCATAGAGCCTCAGGTATTTGCCTTTCATATCTTCGAGTTCAGCCTGTATTGATTCAATCTCTTTTATTGATTTTTCCTCAAGTTCGGTAGAAACTCCAGCCTCGCAGGGTTTTTCAGTCTGCTCAGTTGCCGGCTCCGTAGCCTCCCCATTTTCGACCATCTCAGCCACCTCCACCTCCAGTACCAATTAAAAATTTTGAATTTTGAATGCTGAATTATGGACTTTTTCATTAATTCAACATTCAAAATTTCTTGTATGTTCAGCTCCCGAATGTATTGCTTACACAATGCGCAACCATATCGACCATCGAAATCGCTTTAGCATAATTCATCCTTCTCGGACCGATCAGTGCAATAACGCCAATCGGCCTGTCTCCTTCTTTGTAAGTCGTTGTGACCACACTCAACCCTTTGAGGTCCTCAATAGGATTTTCGTCCCCAATAACCACTTTGACGCCTTCGCTGTCGGAAAATTCCTCCAGCAGCTTCAGCATCATATGCTTGTCCTTTATGGCCCTCGACAGTTCTTTAATATGCGCTATATCGGAAAAGTCCGGGAGTTCCATCACATCGTATAAGCCGGCAACAAAGACGTCATCGTCTACAAAGTGCAGTGCCTGCTCGCAAATTTCAATGGCTTTGGAAACCAGCCTGTCCCACAAGGCTTTTTCGTATTTCATGCGCTTTACGAGCGTTCTTCTTATTTCATCCAGGGTGCATCCCGCATATTCCCCATTTATATAATCCGCTATCCTGTTCAGATCTTCCTGGGTAACGGCTTCAGGCACGGTCAGCATCCTGTTCCTGAAAACACCCTCATCGGTCAGAAGTATGGCAACTACGATGTTCCTTTTGTATTTGATTAATTCCAGTCTGTTGAAAGTGGTATTCTCCGGCTTTGGAGGAAGCGCGAGGCTCACATAATTTGAGAGCGTTGAAAGCGTGGAGGTCACCTCTGAAAACATTACCGATACATCGTCTTTTATGGTCTCCAGCTTCCTTGTAAACTGCCGGGAAAAATCCTTTGTTATCTCATTCTGGCTCCCGGACACTTCCGACTGCGGGAGGGAGTCCACAAAGAACCGGTATCCTTTGTCAGTCGGCACCCTGCCGGCCGAAGTATGAGGCTGGCTCAGGAACCCGAATTCCTCAAGATCAGCCATGATGTTCCTTATCGTCGCAGGAGAGCATCCGAGGGCGTATTTTTTTGTGACAAAACGGGACCCCACCGGTTCAGGATTATTTATATAACTCTGGACCACAGCTTGAAGTACCTGCCTGCTTCTTTTATCAAGCATATCAAATATCATACTGACATGCACCCCGCACCCGCGTTAGCACTCTCACTCCTTGAGTGCTAATAATTTAACAGTTAGCAATCGCACCTGTCAAGCGGCCCTCGACTTGCCCAGGGGACAACGAATCAGCTTCAATGATAGAGAAGAACCAACAGGCGATCAGATTCATCGAAAATAAAGTTGGGGTCAGATGCATTTTTTAGATTGAAAAAAGCCCGGGTTTTGATTTATAATTTACGCGATGTTTAAAGCCGGCCACAGCCCGAAAATAAAATGAAACAGAGGAGAAAACATTAAATATGTCCATTGACGAAAAAGTGGCGAAATCAATATCCGTCATTCGGGAGGCAATCGAAAAAACAGGCGTTGAAAACATGTCGATAGCCATAACCGGCGGCAAAGACAGCACAACCAACCTGTGGCTCTTCAAGAACGCCTGCGAGGAGATGGGCGTCAGGCTGCCGGTATGCATGTTCATAGACGAGGGAGACGTTTTTGACGAGATCTCGGAGTTTGTGGAGCATATGAAAAGACTGTGGTCGCTAAAAATTGAGGTCATTAAAAACCGTGACGTGTCATCAAAGGCCGGCGGAATAGGTGATATTGTGCAGGTCGCTTCTCTTAACGAGACAAACAAGGCCGCGATTGCCGAGATGGGTTTTTCAGGAGCCGATTTCGAGTTCATCCCCGATTCCACCGTATGCAACCACCTGATGAAGACCGTTCCCATGAGGGAGTTCATCGTCAAAAACGGGATAAAGGTCCTTTCGACTGCCATCAGGTGGGACGAACAGTCGGCAAGAAAAAAGGAAGAGTATTTCAGCCCAAGGGAAAACCCTGAGCACACCAGGCTCCATCCGATACTGCATTTTTCGGAGCGCGACATCTGGATAGCCATTTTCAAATATGATATCCCTTACAACAAGCTCTACAGGACCGGTTACCGTTCTTTGGGTGCAAGGTGCGCAACAGGCAAAGCCTCTGACGTTCCGGCCTGGATGCAAGACCTCGAGCACACCCCTGAGCGGGTTGGCCGAGGCCAGGACAAGGAAAAAGTGATGGAACAACTGAGGACACTGGGTTACATGTAATCCGGGTTGGAAAAGGAACGGTAAAAATTGGCAAAAAAGGCGGTCATAATTGGTATCGACGGGGTCCCCTGCAGCCTTTTGAAGGCCTATATGGACCAGAGAATAATGCCCGGGCTCAGGGAGATAGTGGCCGAAGGCAATTTGATGCCCATGAGAAGCACATTACCCGAAGTCTCCTCTGTGGCATGGACCTCTTTCATGACCGGGGAACCCCCTGCGGAGCATTCGATATTCGGCTTCATGGAAATCGACAAAAATTCCTATCAATATGTATTCCCGAATTTCACCTCCATCAAGTCGCCGCTGTTCTGGGAGGGACTGAACGTTCCCACAATCGCCTTCAATATACCCCAAACCTATCCGGCCAGACCGATGAATGGGGTAATGGTCAGCGGCTTTGTAGCGCCTGACCTGACCAAGGCGGCGTATCCGCAGAGAGTATACGATTACCTGAAGGCCATGGATTACAGGCTGGATGTGAACAGCCGCCTTGCCGCAGAAGACCCTGACGCCTTTTTCAAAGACCTGTTCCAAACATTTGAAAAGAGGACGGAGGCGATTCGTCATCTTTTCACCTCCGAGGATTGGCGGATATTCATTGCTGTGATTACCGAGACCGACCGCCTGCATCATTTCTTTTTCGATTCTGCTTTTGAAGGCCGTTATCACGAGGTATTTGCAGATTTCTACAACAGGCTGGACAGTTTGCTCCGCGAGTTGTTCCTTCGCTCCAAAAAAGACGGGGCTGTGTTTTTTACCTGCTCCGACCACGGGTTTACAAATATTACGACCGAGGTTTACGTCAACCGCCTGCTCATGGAAAAAGGATTGCTCGACCTGCCCTCCGGCGCAACTAATCTAACCGGAATCGGGGCAGGTTCCACAGCTTTCTGCCTGGACCCGTCAAGAGTATATATGCATTTGAAAGGCAAATACTCGCGCGGCAGCGTATCGCCGGAAGATTACGAAAAAACAAGAAACCAGGTAAAGGACGTCTTTGAATCACTGGCTTATAACGGCCGGAAGGTGGTGAAAAAGGTCTTTTTAAAGGAGGAGATATTCTCCGGGCCATACAGCCAGGACGCGCCCGACCTGTATGTCATGGGGGAACCGGGTTTCGACCTGAAATCGAGCGTCGGGAAGAACTCCGTCTTCGGGCTTTCCGCCTTCAGGGGCGCTCACACATATGAAGACGCGCATTTCCTTGCTTCCGGCTGTACTATACCGGAGGATAATATCTCGATTGAAAATGTGGCCGGGCTGGTCCTGCGGAGTATTTCAGAAGACTGAAACCAGCCTGAAATAAATATAATTCTAAATTCCGCAAATCGTACGCAGGGATTTAAAGAGAGGAGGGGTGCATGGGGGATAAGCATTACATATTTTCAAAACGCCCGTCGGGAAGAGTTCTTGCGGGTTGTGTATTGTTTATATGCGTGGCGCTGGCTGCCTGCGGGTCGCCTCCGGATAGTTCCGGCGGACATTCGGGATCGGGATCGGGATCGGGATCCAACTCTTCCGTTTCCAGCGGCGTCCCAGTCTGTACAATGGGAAGCGTCGACCCCACGGTCAATTGCTCAACCCAATTACTTTTGGCCGGCCCCTATCAAGTTGCAACCAGCGGGGGCCATGGCACGAGCCAGATTACAGACACTACCCGTCCAACCTCCGCCTGTGGCACATGTGCCGCGATCCCGACCGGCAGGACACTGACCACCTGGTACTGGTTTCCCTCGAATGACGGAATACATTTGGCGGCAGGCGGACCGTTCCCGTTGATCGTGTACATACATGGAGACGGCGGCACCGGCGACGGCGGCCTGTATATAGAGCAGCAGCTTGCCAGCCTTGGTTATATAGTCGCGTCCTTTGACCAGGTGTTGACCAGCAAGACTACCCTGGCGGACTGCGGGCAGATTTGCAGCAGCTCCCCAAATAGCGATACGCCGAATATCCCTGGAGATGTAAGTTTTTTTATGACACAGATCTTAAGCGGGTCCGACCCGGCCACCGCTCCCTTCTACGCGATGATTGACACAAGCCGGATAGGCTTGCTGGGCTTCTCCCTTGGCGGCGGCATCGCGACCGAGGTAGGATTCGACCAAACCAACCATGATTCCCGGGTCAAACTGGTTGTGGGGCAGTCGCCCGCGTATTTCTCCAGCATTACTTTTTATAAGCCCAGCGCCGGCCAGCTGCCGCCCTATCTGATAATGTACGGCACAATGGATGAGACGCTCAATATTTACAATGCCTCATACACTGGTTATACTCCGGGAGGGCCTTACTATAAACTGGACAATGGTTCGAAAGATTTCGCCGCTTTAGCGGGCGGTACGCACACTGGCTTTTCTCAGTATTATGACCAGGATATAATAACCAGCATACCGGGGGCGATAGCGGCGAACCGTCAGGAGCAGCTTGCAATATTGGGGGGGGTTAGCTTTATCCAGTTGTATTTCAATCCGAACCAGAACGTCCGGAATTTCATGTACCGGTATCTGTCCCAGGGCTATGCCGCTGAAAACAGCGAAGTGACCTGGCAATAACAATAAGTAGATTTCTGCGGCGCGGATAAACGAGAATATCTTTCCCGCTGTCCAAAAATTGGACAACCGAATGCGGATGAGGGCTGATTTTATGTCTGACAGGGGGGGAGTGAGTTATAGTTACAGATTAATGATCAACATTGCGCAATAGTAAGGAGGCGAGGGATGATCACAAAACATAGTTTTTTAAAGTTCTTTTTCCCGGCACGGTCCAGATATTTTTTAATTGGTATCTGCTGTCTGGCGGCTTTTTTTTCGGTTGTAATTACAATTGGCGCCGGGGCTGCATGGGCCGGTTTGGTTATCGACCATGACCTCGCAACCGGAGTTTATAGCAATGTAGAACAGTTTATTTCTTACCGCTATATGCGTCACATCTGGGTTTCCAGCGACGGCGTAATGGCAGCGGCCGTGCAGCAGGGAGGATACCAGGGCCAAGGCCTCGGCCTGTATGAAAGTCTGAACGGCGGACTCAGCTGGCAGCTCGATTCGCCTATCTCCACGGATAAAGGCATCGTCAGCGACGGCATCATGGATTCAAATAATAATGTGCTCCTGGTCACATCTCTCCTATCAGAAGACCGGACTGTAAACGTGAATTTCGTCAGAATGCTATACAATCCGGGCACACAGTCCTGGTCGGTCGACCCGTCGACACCCGTGACCATTTTTTCTTCAAACAGCACTTATCAAGGTACCGTGGCGTCTATCGCTCAAGATTCGAACGGTGTCCTCTGGTGCGCATTTCGGATCGAGAATGCCGGCGCCGGCATAGTTCAGATCAGGGTCTTTTTCAGTGCGGATGGTGGAATGAGCTGGCAGGACAGCGGCAACTCTTTTGCCGCGAACTCGTCGGAGGAGAAGTGCGCCAAGGTAATCGCCGTCAATTCCGGGATAGTGATGGTCTATCATTCCCCTCTTTACAACGGCACATCATGGATAGATTACAAACTATGGGCAGCCAGAAACGATTCACAGCCTCTGCAGTCCACCTGGACCGCAGGAGGATATATAGCCGAGATGAAAACCCCGTATGATCCCGACGCCGGCCCCGACCCCTATGGCTCTCATTGGAGCGTCGCGGCCGACAGTCTCGGAAATATACATATGACCTACCAGGACAACGGCATTAATTACGTGAAGTTCAATGCGGCCGCCAATCAATGGACGCTCCCACTGGTGGCCTCGACATGGGGGGATTATTCAGAGATCGCGGTCAGTTCCACAAATGATGTCTTCATCCTTTCAAAAAACCAGACAGAGACAGGGCTTATCGTAAGGTGGTATTCGGCCGCGCGCGGGCAGTGGGGGCCTTGGTATAATATTACTTCTCAAGTCTATCATGGACTATTGAGGATGAGCAGCCCGGAAAGGTTTACCGCCCGGATACCCGTTACTTTTGAGGTAAATGCTGAAAACCCTTATGCCCTGATGTACGATCTGCTGGACGGCACTGTTGCGGATCATTAGAAACCTCAATGATTTGCCCAACCTGAAAAGCAGCAGGCATAACGTCCTGGCCGACCTTACAGGCACGGTTTTTTGCTTTTTAAGGATGATATACAGCCATTTTAAGGAGCCCGTAATGAGAATCGGGAGAGCACGCTACGGCAGCAGAATGTGTTTTCTGACAGTTGTTATATTTCTCCTCGGGATCGGTGGTCTTTCGGGATGCGGTTCAGGCGGAGGAGGAGCACAAGATACTCCTTCAGGCGGCGGTGGGCAAAATTCTCCTCCCGCTCAAAGCCCGACGGTAACAGTAGGGCCGAACCGGACACTCATGTCTAATTCCACTCAATACTCTTTCGATGTATACCAGGCCTCGAATGCGGACAAAGCGGTCATATTTCTGCACGGCGGCGGGGGGACTAAATATGGTTTTGCCTGCCAGATCGGTCTCAATCTCAGCACCAGTTCCACGAACGGTTGCAATTCAAGTGATCCTTTCAATGCAACAGACTACAGCACCATAAACAGCCAGGTGCTGACGGATAACAAGGCGATTGCCGTATTCCCTCAGGGTAAGTCCATTCCTGGTGCCCCCGGGGCATATACATGGTCCAATTACGTGATGACCAGTGGCCAGAATGATATGCAATTTCTGGCAGACCTGGTGAGCTATCTCAATAGCACTTACAAAGTCAATAAATTCTATCTAGTGGGCCATTCTAATGGCGCAATGATGGCAAACCGGGTTTGGTGCGAGAACCCAGGGTTGTTTTCCGGATATGTGGCGGTTTCTGGTCCGCCGTCGACACAATTTCTTCATTCTGGCGTGCCAACATGTAATCCAGCCCAGGTTCAACCTTACATGGGCATAATCGGGTCATATGATACTGTGTTGCAGGTTATAAATTATACCACTGCAACTGGGCCGGAGCCGCATGATAATAATTGGGAAAGTGATACCTGGACAATAAATCCTTTATTGGATGATGCAGCCTTTCTAAATCATGTTGTCCTCGGGGAACGCTGGTATTTGCCCTACAGAGTGAATATGTCCTGTAACGGAACGGTGGCCGCCGGCGACAGTTCATCCACATCAAGTGATAATGGTATTCTATCGACGTGGTCTTTCTGTAATAATTCGATTCAACTGATACGGGTCAATGGGTCCGGCCACGATATATCGTCATCAACGGATTTGTATGGAGAGCCGGCTATGGACACTGTGGTTGGACAGTATTTTGTGTTAAATACAGCTTTTAGTTTCATCAGTAGCCATTAAAAGGGTTCCCGTGAAGTCCATGCCATGGGCCGGTCTCCTTTTTGTGATTTTCAAGGAAACCGGCTGCACCAAAGACTCACGGCAAAGCTCCATAAAGTTATAGTGGCATTTTTATTGCTATATAATATTAATGTAATTCAATTCACAGGAGGAATAGTATGAAAAAGGCGGCATTTGTTATGATGGCAATGGCAGTTATGGTGTTCACGGCGGGGCAGGCCGGGGCTAGTTTTACATTTTCCCAAATCGATTACCCCGGTGCTTCCGATACCCAAGCCACTGGCATCAACAACTCAGGCAATATTGTGGGATGGTACTGGTATGCCCCCGGGGGGGCGGATTACGGATTCCTCTATACGGGAGGAAACTTTCACACAATCAATTATCCCGGCTCTTCTAACAGCTCAGGCCAAATCAATTCGGGCAGCAGCGGAAACGCTCCGACGTATGGGACTGTGGTCACTGGCATCAACGGCCCAGACCATATTGTTGGAATTTGCGTATACGATAACTCGAAGGTGTCCAGGGGATTTCTCCTTACAGGAGGAAACTTTTCCTCAATCAATTACCCCGGCTCTTTGGGCACTACAGCCAATGGCATCAATAACTCAGACTATATTGTGGGAGATTACTGGGACGCTGCGGGGAAGGGGTATCACGGATTCCTCGATGTGGGAGGAAACTTTTCCTCAATCGATTACCCCGGCTCATCCAATACTCAGGCCATTGGTATCAACAACTCGGGCAATATTGTGGGATGGTACTGGGACGCCAAAGGGGTGGCTCACGGATTTCTCGACACGGGAGGAAGCCTTTCCTCAATCGATTACCCCGGCGCTTCCGGGACTCAGGCCACTGGCATCAACAACTCAGGCTATATTGTGGGAGTGTATTGGGATGCTTCGGGGGTGTTTCACGGATTTCTCAAAATAGGAGAGAGCTTTTTCAGCATCGATTACCCCGGCGCTTCCGGGACTTTTGCTTTTGGCATCAACGACTTAGTAGATATTGTGGGACAATACAAGGATGCTTCAGGGGTGAATCACGGATTTGAAGCGGCGCCTGTTAAATAGCGCACCTGAACCTTCGTCGCTTCTTTGGATTATTCAACATTTCTGAAGAAGTTAGGGGCGGTAAGCTATATCCAGTTGTATTTCAATTAGGACCAGAACATCCGGAATTTTATGTACCGGTATCTGTCCGAGGGCTATGCCGCTGAAAACAGCGAAGAGACCTGGCAATAACAATCAGCAGATTTCTGCGGCCCTGATAAACGAGAATATCTTTTCCACGCAGGCCTCGACGCCCATTTTCGCCGTGTTTACGATCACTTCGGGGCGGGTCGGTATCTCGTAAGGGGCGGAGATGCCAGTGAAATTCTTGATATCGCCCTTCCTGGCTTTCTCGTAAAAGCCCTTGGGGTCACGCGCCTCGCAGACGGAGATGTCACAGTCCAGGTAGACTTCTATGAATTCGTCCGCCGGGAAGAGGGAACGTATCATGTCCCTGTCCTGCTCATAGGGAGAGATGAAAGACGCTATCGTAAGTATCCCCGCGTCCACGAAAAGTTTCGCAATCTCCCCTACCCTACGCAAATTTTCTTTCCGGTCCTCTTCCGAAAACCCGAGATTGCTGTTTAGCCCATGCCTGACGTTGTCACCGTCAAGTATGTAAGAGCGGACCCGCTTCATGTGCAACAGTCTCTCCAAGCCGACCGCGATTGTCGATTTCCCCGATGCGGAAAGCCCGGTGATCCATACGAGCGCCGACCTGTGCCCGTTAAGAGTCCACCTTTCCAGTTTCGTGATCAAACCTTCGTGCCAGACTATGTTCCGTGGTATCCTGTATGCCTCAGTCCTGTTGAGAGCAGTATTGCTCATAGTTTTTAAACCTCCCGTCGTATCGGATAAGATTTTTACGGCCCAATCAGTCGGCGACTTCAGTCGGACTGCTCTTCAGATCATCCGGATTTACCTTTGGCGTGACCTCAGGAGCGGTTATCTCCTGCGCGGCTTTCGCCACCCATCCGCCACCCATAGCCTTGTACACGTCCACTATCGCCGCAAACAGATCGTCCTGGGTCTGCATGTAGCCGAGCTCGGCTGTAAACAGCAAGGTCTCGGATGTGAGCACGTCTATGTAAGGCACCAGCAGTTCGTCATAACGGACGTGGGCGTGGTGGGCGTAATCCTTCAACACTTTGATTGAATCGGCCCGGGCAGCAAGGAGTTCCCTGTATTTCTGGACCGAGATGAGTGCGTCATTTACCTCTCCGAACGCGTTCTGGACCGTCTTCAGGTATTTATTCACGGCCTCTCTTTGCAGGGCCTCTTCCTTATCGACCCCGCCAGAAATCCGGCCGCCGGTATATATGAAACCCTGGGCCGCCCCGACCAGCTGCCAGTAATTGGCCTGGCCTTCCAGCCATGTGATGAGGTACGAGCTTGAGAACCCGAATAACCCGGTCAGCGATAATTCGGGGAAATACCGCGCTACCGCAACGCCCACCCTGGCATTAGCGGCGATCATGTCCTGTTCCCGCTCGCGGATGTCCGGCCGCCTCAAAAGGAGGGTGGATGGCAGTCCCGCCGGGATCTTCGGCATTGCCAGCTCGTCCATTTTCTTTCCGCGCGGGATCGGCCCGGGGTTTCGTCCTATCAGGAGCGAAAGCGCGTCCTCCTGAAGGACGATCTTTCGTTCCAGTTCCGGGACGGACTCGGCCGCCTGTTGATATGTGGTCTTGACCTGCGCAAGCTCCATGCCGGACACATTGCCGCCCTTGAACTTGTTTTCAAAGAGGGTGACTTCGTCCCCACGAACCCGAAGGTCGTCTTTGGCCTGGGCGAGCTGCCTGTCCAGGGTGAGGAGATTTATGTACCCTTCGGCCACCTGCGATACAAGCGTCATTATTACCGCCTGGCGGTTATCCTCCGAAGACAGCAGGTCCGCCCGGGCCGCCTCGGTGGACCTCTTTATCTTCCCCCACAAATCGAGCTCCCAACTGACACCGGATGTAAGATCGAGGTCCCAGAATGCCCGGTTTTTACCTTCCGTGTTGCTGGTAAGGTCCCGCGTGGGCAACTGAACGCTCTGGCTGGACCGGTTGGGGAACGCCCCGTAACTCAACTGCGGATAATATGCGGCCCTCGCAATCCGCAGCGCTGCCGCATACTCCTCGATTCGGGCGGCCGCAATGCGCAGGTCCTTATTCTCATTGAGCGCGGTTTTAATCAGGCCGTCGAGCACCGGGTCACCGAACTGCTCCCACCAGGCCTCATTGGCCATATTGGCCGCAGTCTCCAGGCTTATGCGCCATTTTTCGGGGACCTCGGTCTTTGGCCTTTCGTAATCCTTCGTAACCGCGCAGCCGGCGAGAGCTTGCGCCAGAGCGCATCCGATAATTACTATTACCAGCCTTGCCTTGCCGCACGTGATTATATCGCGCATTCGATTCTTCCCCTTTTTCCTTTTCGAGCGTCCCGGTTTATTATTTTGAAAACTGCTTCGCGAAGTCCCAGGCGATCTGGCTCGCGGATATCCCGCCCGTATCGGGCTCCTCCGTATTCTTTCGATGACTGCCTGGCCACACATGGCCGCCGCCTCTTATTACATATAGCTCCACCGGCGCGCCTTCTCTGCAATGATACGAAAAGACCCTGACGTTCCCGTTCAAGTCTCTTTCAACCGGGGCGCCGCACCCCCGCGTCCTCGTGACCAGTTTTATGGTCTCCTGGACCGGCCTGAACGACACCCCCGCCATGGCCAACGCTCCCTCCCCGCCACCAAACGGCACATGGTTGTCCGCAGCGCCATGGATGTGTAATACAGCTACGTCTTTGCCGACTTCGCTATCGATAGTGAGGGCGCCGGAGACAGGGATTATGGCGGCGATCTTTCCCGGGATCTCGCAGGCCAACCTGTATGCCATCATGCCACCGTTTGAAAACCCCGCTACATAAACCCGCCGCCGGTCTGCATTGTATCTCGAAGAGATGTCCTCTATAATTTTTCCAATGAACGCGACATCATTCACACCCTGCCTGGCGGCCAGGCCGCAGCAGCTGCCCGCGTTCCAGGTCCTGCGGTCCCCCTTCATTCCGGACCGCGCGATTTCTGTTCCGTCCGGATAGGCCACAATAAACCCCTCGCGGTCGGCCACCCTGTTCATCCCCGTCGAACGCTCAATGGATCTGGAATTGCCCAGTCCCCCGTGCAGGACGACCATCAGGGGCAGCTTTTTCCCCGCAGCAGCGGCGGGTTCGTACACCATATAATTCCGGACCTTCCCGCCGGCCTCAAGACTGAAAGCTACGCCCTCCCCGGCATCTTCGGCTGCCCGGCTATTGTCGCCGTGCAGGCGGCGAAACCCGAAATCCTCAGCATTACTCCGGCTGTTCATGACAAACAATAGGGCACTTATGACAAACAAAAAGATCATAAACGACAAGATTACTCGAAACCGATCCATCCCGTTCTCCTCCTTTAACTAAAATCATATTCTTCACCTGTCCGGCACTCTTCAAAGCGCCCTTTTGAGGCATCCTCTTTCAATCCCGCCCCGAATCCCTGCTCAGGGTATCGAGGGCCCCATCTTCGATCACTGTCAGTGTCGTTAAAACATTCTTCAACTCAAGGCAGATCGTCTCCAGCCATACGATATCGGCCTGAGTCTTCTTGCGCTCCGCTATAATGTCCTCCAGGGGCGCGTTTGGCGGTGGCTGCCCGTTTTTATCGAAGAGGGGTTTAAGGGCCTCTCCGATTTGCAGGATTGCGTTTACGTGCTGCATCTGCTCCGATATATATGCCTTGGCCTTATTGGACTTATAATGCCTGATCGCCGCGTCCCGTAATGCTGACTGCTGAGGGCTCAGCCCCTCGGGGGTCACATGCGTGCTCATCGGCTCGGTATCCACCATGCCTATCTTCTCCCTGTCTCCCAGGCTGGACAGATAACTGCTTACGACCTTGCCCTGGTCGGAGCGCACCAACAGCCCCCAGTCCGAGTACTCCCTGTGCTCTTTCATGTCCCGTTTGAAAGAATCCATATTCTCGTATTCCTGGAGGAAATGGTTTCCCTGGCTCGTCCTGATAACGGCTACCAGTTCATAGGCCATTTTGGGGGTCTCCGGAGGATGCGCAAGTTCGAGGACCAGCCTGTTCAGCCGTTCTAGAGACCTCCGCGCGTTATCATCCGATTGCCCGAAGGGACGCTTTCTGGCCTCAGCTGTTTCATTTGCCAACGCTTCAATCTCGCCTGTTACGGGAAGGGACCTTGCCCCCGCCACCTTCTCGAACAAATCAGGCACGCGCAACAGTTCGTTAAGCCATTCTATGGAATTCGGGACGGCCTCCATCGGGCCTAACTCGTAGCCCTCGTCCTGAATGGCTTTACAGAGCCACGCCACGTCCTTGTTCTGGTTAGTAAACTCTTTATTTATGAAATCTGATGACTCTCTTTTTTCCATCTGGTTTTAATTGTACCCGAACTCTCTTGCAAGCCCGGCCACCTCCGGCTTGAGTCCCCTGCCGTCGTTGCGCCATGACAGCGGCGCAGTGAGCGGCGGCACTTTAGGCTTGTGCGGGCGAAAAGCCGGACTCCTCAGGAAATTGGGGTCGTTGCCGAACAAAGCGGCCACGGGCCCGAAGCACGCGAACGGCGATCTCTCCGGGTGTATCATCTCTTCAATAGCGTCGTTATCATCACGGATGCCGAGCCAGCGGCAGATCCTGGCCAGATTCTCAGGTGGCCTCTCCATGAACTCCTCTCCCAGTACCCGTATCTGCCGGTCTGCGGGTACCGCATATAAAAAGTTCAGTATGTTGATGTTTATATCGTGCCAGGCGATCTGGGCGTCCACGACCACGCTGTCCTCCATGAAATCGAAAGAATTCACGAAATAAGCGAATATGCCGTCGTTGAGCTTCAGGACCGATTCGCACTGCGGGATCGGATGCCGCACCAGGTGGATGAACCTTGCCTCCGGGAACGCCCTGAGAATGCGCATCAGGCGTTCAGTCGAGATCGTGTAAGTGGGGCTTTTGTCCACGGCGATCAGGGGGTATATCTTGGCCGCCAGCTCCCGGAAGACCTCTCCCCCGGTCCTGTTTTCGCGCGCGGCGGCCCAGTGGTGAGCCATGGTGATTGCCGCGGAAGATTGCTCTCCGGCATAGAGCTCGGCGACGGCCCTCAGAAGTCCATGCCGGCGGTTACTGTCCCCACCGCTCTCTTCCGAGACCTTGCCCCAGAGTTCCTTGAGCAGGTCAACATTGAACAAATTCAGCTCCGGGAAACCGAACATCTGCGGGTGCTGACCGATCATGGCCGTTATCACCGACGTATAGGACCTCGGCGGCGCCAGTATAAATAATGGAGGCGCTATCATTAGGGAATCCAGGACCAGACATCGACATAAAAGAACCTGATTATGGCCAGGGACAGCACCTTCCATGCGGGCATGGTCACGCCGCTTATCTTGGCGTACCCTGTTATGCCGGATTTCAGTCTTTGGTCCTTGTTGTCCACGACAGCCAGGACCTTCACTATCTTCCCGGAGGTCCTGTCATCAGTGGCCGTGTCTATCTCCGTAACCCTGCCTGTGAACTCCGTGCTGCCGTTGGTATCGGGACGGACGCGGGTCTCCGCCGAAGGCCCAATATAGGGTATCACGGACTCGGGCACTTGGACCTGGGCGCATACCCATCTTGTATTTTCGGCGGTCGTAAAGACGTCTCCTTCCTTCATATAATGGCCCACTCTCTGTTTCAGATGCACCCCGTCCAGCCTCCCGTCAAAAGGCATATATATGGTCGACTCCGCGATTTTAAGCTTGTAATAATTGACTTCCTCCTGATAGTCCAGGAGTTTGTCTTCCTCGGAGGCAATATGTTCCTGCGTCACGCCGGACTTTACCAAAGCAAGGTGGGCCTCCCTTTCCCGGACCTTCGACACGTCAACCTCGTATTCCTTCCGCTGCTTTTCGAGCTCTTCCAGGGAGATGGAATTCTCGGCGTAAAGCTTTTTATAACGCTCCAGTTTGTCCCGGTCGAAGACGAGGCGCGTCTTCTCCACCTTCACCTCCTCTTCAGCCTCCCGGACCTCCTCGGGCTTGGGCCTGGTCTTCAGGTCCAGCACTGTCGCCTGCTGTTCCAGTACCTTCGCCTCCGCCATCTTCAGTTTGTCCTCGAAATCGCTGGTATAGAGCTTCGCGACCTCAGCGCCCTTATTAACAAACTCTCCCCCGTCGTAATTCACCTTTACGATGAGGTTCATGTTCACCGAGGTCAGCTCGGCCTTCCGGTCAGGAAGGATTACGAACTGACCTCCGGGTTCATAATGATAGGGCGCCAACAGTCCGACGATAATAAGGATGAACACAGCCCATTTGGCGTATGTTTTGAACGACGGCTTGCTTCCGGCAATGGCGTCTTCTTCCACTTGCGGCAGGTTCCGGTTCTTCCACCGGTCGAACTGCACGATCCGGTCATAGGATTGCCCGATGAGCTTGACGTTTTTGGTCACACGGTATGTCATGTAGCAGAGAATAACCACGACCAGGAAAACGCCCGTCCCGCCCAGCTGAAAATTCAGGTAGATTGCGAGCATCCATAAGAAAACTCCGAAGGTCGCGAGCATCGCCACCACAGAGGCCAGCGAGTATGTCACAAGCAGCTGGCTATCGACTTTCCTGTAAGCGTTCCCGCGGAACTTGTTAACCAGCGCCATGAACGCCTTCGCTCTCAGCTCGGGCTCATTGAGCAACGCGGCCATCAATTTGTAAGCGCTGCTGTTTATAAGAGGATCGCCCGCGATAAAAAGGGATGCTATCACTATGACAGACACCGAAAGCAAAAGCGCGGGCACAAAGTTGTCCATCCATCTTGTCAGATACCATAACAGGAGGCAAAACGACACGAACACCAGGCGCGCCAGGAGAGGAGCGGCGTGGAGCCAGATCCGCTCACGACGCGAAAGCTGTTCCTCATTGCCGACCAGCACATGGAATCGGGGAAAGAATCCGAAATGGAATTCCAGATAAAAGGCATTTACCGTGGCCCGGAAGGCATAGGCGGTCAGGCCTGTTGCCAGAAGCGCCAACATATTGTCCGTGACCATACCGATCATCGTGTGGGCAAGATAGGTAAGATAGACGTACTGAATCCCGACATAGAACCGCGCCATATCCACTCTCATCAGGTCCGCGTGATTTTTACACGTGGCGATGGCCGCTATCATAAGCACCGGGAGCGCGTAAACCCCATACTTAAGCGGCGAGAAGACCGGGTAAAGATATTTGAGCAGCCCCGCCGGGTTAAAGATGATCCAGCCATGTTCCACCTGGGCTGCCTCCACGACGGTATCGTTCTTCGGGGCTTCTTTCGGAAAGACCTGCTCCAGAAGGAGCCTGTTAAGCTTCCTTATCGCGTTCTGGTCCGTTGTCCTCAAGTCCTTGAACCTCGTCTTGCGGTTCTTTTCCGTCAGGTCTTTCAGTTTTATGATCTCTTCCGTCAAAGTCAGGTCCGGCCTGCGGACGGCCGTTTGCTCGCAGAGGTCCGGCATTTCAAGTACCTTATTAAGCCACTCAATGCTGTTTGCAGGAGCAGCTATCGGGCCCGGGCTGTAATACTCGCCGATTTTCCGGCATAAGGCCTCAACGTCCTTCTTTTGTTTCCTGAATTCACCGGAGGTAAAATCGGCAGTATTGGAGATTGCGCCTTCGTCGGACGAAGGCCGCTCGCCTTCTGATTTCTGAGTCGCGGCCCCGGCTCCGCCGCTCCTTGGGGCCTGCGCCGCAGAGGCTTCCGGCCGGCGGTCCTTATCAAGCGTGATACCTCTCTTTTTATTGAATTCTGCGACTAGCGGGTTCGAACCCGCTTCGGCGGTAAAGAGTTTATTCTCGGTGGCAAGGGAGAAAAGGTCCTCAAGGTCTTCTTTCGCCAGAGCGCGTCCGAACCGGTCCCCAAAAATCGAGTCCAGCTTTTTGAAATCCTCGCACTCCGGCAGCACAGCAAGTACGAAGAACTGCCAGTCTTCGAACCGATAGGTAAGGCCTTTCCAGTTGTCGATTACCTTATATATCTGCCGGCCGTCCTGAACTTCCCGGAACGCCTGCAAACCCTGCCTCAATAAAGCCGGAGGCGCCACTCTTTGAGGCTCTTGATTCATAATCTGCTCTCCTTTTCTTTGACCCCGGCATCCGGAGCAAAAAATATTTCACACCCCCCCCGCGGATTGTAAACGTATCTGTCCTCATAAAGCGGAAGCACCTTCGGCCCGAACGGGTTGGCAGTGCCAAGGAAAAAGCCATACGGAGTGGAGGTCATCGTCCGGAGGCCCATGTTATAGGGGTTGTCCATTCCGCCGGTAGTCACCGGCATCCAATTCTCTCCGTCGAAACTCCTGTAGAGATCGAAGCCCGACTTGTTCTCAAGGATAAATCGCCCGCCTATCCCATTTATGATACTGGCAAAAGCTCTGGGCCAGTTATCTTGTTTCGCATACCCCAGAGCCCAGCTCCAGTCCAGGGATGATAAATAGAGCCACCCGTTGTGCTCGCATAGGCGCCAGAAATACCCGTTAAAGTAGTTCTCGAACCCCGGCAGGTATCCCGATAAGGGTCTCTTGAGCCCGTCAGGCGTGTCCCGCCCATCCCCGACAATCAGGTCCCAGCTGCAGTCCGGGTGAATGCGTATAAGTTCCGGCGCAGCGGGCCCGATCTTGTTTTTCCTGTCGATGCCGCCCCCCTGTATGCCGCTACCCACGTAAAGAGCGCCCTTGAAAGGGCACATGCTCAGGGCAATCTGGTTTAGCGGCCCCCGGTAACCGCCGCGCTTGATCACCTTCTCCCATTTGTACGGCGGCTCGCCTGTAGCGTCCGTGCGCCATATTTGATAGCCCTCCAGATTGAACGTGCCGGCGTAGAGATGGCCTGAGAATAGGGCGATTTCAAATACGGTTTTATTGCCGATATCGCCGAAACCGTAATCGCTCACCGGTCGCCATTTGCCCCGCGCCGGATCCTCGCTTTCATAAATTACCGAGTGGGCCGACACATTCGGGTTCCCCCCGCGCGAGCCCGCAGGCGTGGTATAAAGCCGGCCCTTGAACTCCGTCAGCGAACGTATAGTCGTAACAGGCAGGCCCATCAGGCCCGGTTCGCAGGTAGGCACGAAATTCTTCCCGTCCAGCGTACGAAGCAGCAGGGGCCCGGGCCCTTTCGCGGGCGACCATGTGCAGACGTACAGCGCGGGATGGTCATCGTCTCCGGCCTGATAGACCCGCATGCTCCGGAACCCCAGGTCCCTGGGAATGGGTTTTCCGTGGCTGCCTTTGATTACAGGGGATTTGTATACCCTTTCCCAGATGTCCGTTTTAGGGCTGTACCTCCATATCTCGGCCCGCAAATCGAGTTGAAAAGGATCTTCCGGGCATTCGACCGGCCATGGGTCCAGGCCTATGGGCATCCGTGCTTTCATCAAAGGGAAATTTCCGCGAGTCGTACCGACGTACAGATGGCCGTTAAACCAGGCCATCGAATGCGCGTAACTATTCAGGCCGTCGCCAAACCCCCCGTGGGCTATCAACCTGAAATCCCTCTCCGAAAACCCGCGCGGGATGCCTGCTCTTTTATAGATTTTGCCGCAGAGATCAATCATCGCCCGCCTCAACCTGAATTAGCTTAAGAAAATTGTCTTTTGCAGTCTCGAGATCGGTGAAAGGCCCGCACCCCCCCGATTCGCGCGTATCAAAAAACCACAGGCCGGCCCTGCTGTAGAACCGGCCGCTCCTGAAATATTTCCTGCCGGAGTCGCCTTCTCTCAGTTGCACTCCGTTTGAGGCTATCCTTTCCCAAAACACCTGGCAGCATTGCCTGAATTCCAGGGGGCGGGTAACGGGGAAGAAATGCCCTGCCTCGCGCGCCATGCGGAAATCAGCGTGGGGCCAGATATTAAGCAGTTCCTCACCGGTGGCAGTGGCCTGGGAAAGCTCGCCGTAAAAGGCAAGTATCGGAAAATCCAGCCGCCGGAGGTCCTCCACCTCAAGCCCGTCGCCGCATATCAGCTCCTCTAAAATGCTGGTCGAGTCCAGCAGTTTCAGCCACCGCTGCGCGGCATGCTTTACTATACCGCCTATAAACGGACGGACAAATTCCTCAAGCTCCCCTGACACCAACTTGCCCCGTGCCTTCAGGTCCGCGATAGCGCCCAGCAACCTGTAGCCGAAATACGGTTCCCGCACATCGAGATGGATATTGTTGCGCTCCATAAGTTGCTGGATTTTCTCTCCTAATTTCCATTTGCCCTGTCCCCGAAAGGCCGAAATATGAGTGTCGAAGATGGCCAGGCTCGAAAACCGGCCGGGTTCGCGGCACGCAAGGTTCAGCGCCACCGCCCCCCCGAAACTGTGGGCCGCGAAATGGGCGCGTCCAATCCCCAGATGATCGAGGAGACCCCGGAGGTCATCCGCCATCCGCCAGGCGGCATATCCGCTCTCCGTGACATCGGAGCGTCCATGGCCCCGCAAGTCGTACAATGTCACGCGATAATTCTTCGAGAATTCAACGGCGTTGTTGAAATACCAGAAAGCAAAGCTAGCGGCCAGTCCGTGCACCATGACAAGGTCTTCACAATTTTCCCCTTTATCGCACGGGATCTGAACATAATTGATCCGGACGCCATTGATACGGGCTACAGGCATTAGGCTTACTCCATGTACCCCAGCATCCTGAGCTGGGACATTATCTTGTTTTTTTCATCTTCGGCCATTTCCTCAGACCGTTCATCTTTCTCGACAACGCTTCCCAGGTTGCTTATGCGCACCGGCCTGCCGGCAAGGTAATCTTCGGTGAATATTCCTCCGGCAACCCGGCCCTCCATGTCGCCCGGCACTTCAAGACCCAGGCTGTACAACAGAACGGCCGCAACGTCCACAATCTTCATCTCCCCCTTGACCGCCCCTCTGTTAATTCCGGGGCCGTAAGCCAAAAATATTCCTTCCGGATGGTGTGTTCCTGCGACCTCGCTACGCCTTTCGATAACCGGCGAGATGTTTTTGATCGAAACGAACCCGGAATCTCGCAGGCTCAGGAGCAGGTCGGGCGCATTTCCCATGGCCGGGCCGGAAAACACCTCTTCTCTTTTATAAATGCGGCTAATGATCCTTTCCCCCGTTTCGAGGTCCCGCAGGTTTTCAAGGTCCTTTATCAGGCTGTCCCGAAAGGTTTGGTAATCCTCGGGCCTGATCCCCGTGTCTCCGGGTTTCCGGGCGACACGTATGGTAATGCCGTTACTGGAAGGGGTCTGGCAATACGCCACAGTGTCCTTCCACTCCAGATTTGAAAACATGCTGTTTTCGCGCCTGACCGCCTCAGGTGTATTGGATACCGGCTTCCACTTGAGGTAGCCCTTTTCATGAAGATAGACGTTTATGCGTACAATTTCATATGTGGATGTAAAACCATGGTCAGACGCTATGAATGTCTGGACGTCAGGGCCTGCCGCAGTGATAAGTTTTTCAATGAACCCGTCGAGCTGTCTGAAATAATCCATGCACAACTCACGCATCCGCCGGCAGTATTCTCCGTCAACCCCGTCCCGCAGGCCAGGATCGATAAACTGCCAGGCTTGGTGCTGCAGCTTGTCCACTCCATCGAACATTACGGCCATCAAGTCTAACGACTCTCCACCAAGAAGGTTGTCCGCTATCCTGAACCACTGCGCCTCCCTTGGCAAGTGATAGCGAATCCAGTTTTCACGCTCCTCGTCGGAGAGCAGGTCAATAGCCTTTTTCTCACGGTCGAAATCCCACGCCAACTCCTTGGGATCGAACCCCGGCAAGGCCTTCATGCGGTCATAGAGATCGTCCGGCCTGGAGTTCCTCCTCAGATGACGCCATGGGACAAACCCAGGCACCATGAAGCCGTTCAGGTTGGAAGGCGGGGGAGCGGTAAAAGGAAAATTGAGCGCTGCTACCCTTTTGCCCTGACGGCTTGCGATTGACCATATCGTTTCCGACCTATTGTCTCGCGAATCATACAAAGTGAAGAACATATCCCCATCAGCCTCTTCCGCCCTGATAAAATCGTATATCCCATGATAGCCGGGGCTTTCCCCGGTCATAAGGGATACCCATGCCGGTGGCGTAAGAGGGTTGGGGGTTGAAAGCAGCTTGCAACGCACGCCTTCTTTGTAGATTTTCGAAAGAAAAGGCATTACAGGCCCATCCGGGCCCTCCTTTACAAGGTCGTCCAGAATCGTAAAAGTAGCGCCATCTAAACCTATTAACAAAGTACGCATACCGTCAAACACCTCCGTTCAAGGCGTCGGCCACGAATGACGCCACCTGTGCAATAGAAAGGTCCGGCACATAGCTGCCGTCCTTTATGAGCAGTTTATTAAAACCGAGCTTCCAGTCATAATGCTGTTCAATAGCCATGCAAAACTGTATAATGTCCACCGATGCGAACTCCAGGTCGGCAACAAGTTTCGTACTCACGCTGATGCCTTCCATCTCCAGTCCCCAGTCCTGGATCAGGTCACCGGCTATCCCGATCAGGACATCTTCAACATCCCTGTTTTTATGATCTTCCATAACCCCCCGTTCTCATAAGGCTCTGAATGCCGCTCGCGAGCGCTATCACCAGGCCGTTTTCAGCCCTGACTTCAACGTCAATCAGATTGCCGCCGCAGTTCACCTGCGCCTTCTCCCAGCCGTCATTCACAAAAGACACCTCGAATTGTCCTGGATCGCCACGGAGGCCCTGCCCAAGACATTTCGCGGCGGCCTCCTTTGCGCACCATATGCGGAGCATTTTTTCCCCCAGGTCCTTATCATCGCACCCACGAAGGGAACCCTTCTCGCCAGGCGACAGAGCGCGTTCGAGGAGGCCAAGGTCCTTGATCCTCCCAGCCTGCTCTATGTCGATTCCCACCGGACTGAGCGGTGGAGCAACGGCCGCCATGGATAGCCGTCCGTCATGGCTCAGAGACACCTCGGGCGGCTGGATCAGGGTACCGATCCAAAGGCCGTCCACATAGGGAGCGCCCAGTTCGTCGTGCGACACCAGGATATCGGCCGGGTAGAGTAGTCGGCCCGTATGTTTGTAAATCCAGAACCTGACCGCCTCCTTTATGCAGGCGCGGCCGAGCAGCCATTGGCGCTTGTGACGAATGTTTCCGGTCAACCGCAGCCACTCGCCAATCTCATCACGACTCAGGATCGAATGGGCCAGTACGCGCATGAAAATCCCGCTGGACTGCGCACAGAATTTTTCCTGCAGGTGCGGCAACTGCCATAGCAGCGCACCGCTTTCCCCCGCCGTCTTCACAGGACGGCCAAGCCATCCATTCAGGGGATTGCGCCTGACCTGATAAAATTCCCCGGGAACGGGATAATATACATTTACGAGATTGGTCACTCTGAATAACGGCCGTCCGCCCGTCTCGACACATTCGAATTGCCAGAGGCGCTGCCCCTCGTCTGTGTCGGCGCGGCCAGGTCCGAGCGGGCATTGGCGCGCCTTCAATACCAGACCTTTTATATCCTGAGGACATTGGCTGTACAATTCGATGCGCTCAATGGTCGTAGGGAAAGAGTGAAAATCGGTCCCCACCCGGTGGCCGATCCAGTATGCCGCCAATTGGCCTATCGAATCCAGCAAGACGGGGTTCAGGACCAAGCGAGTCACTCCTTCCCCGTCAAAAAAACCTTTCAGTCGAGCCTCGGACAGACTTGCGTCAATCCCCTCGTCGCTCCACCCCTCGAGTCTCTTTATACTTTGAAACATGGGGCCATGAAACATCCCGATCGGGTAGAGTTCATGCCCCTGCCAGTGCGGGGGCCGCATTTCCGAAAGTGCGGGCAACCCAGCGGCATGCCAGTCCGGCTCAAAATGGAACTCTGCCGACACCACAAGGGCACCGTTATTAAAAAGACCTGCCCGGTAGCAGGACAAGCCAATCGCCTCTGCGCGAGCCTCCAGGTTCACTTCTCCTTCATCCAGCGTTATCCAGTCCAGGGCCTTGACATTCAAGATGGCGCAAATCCCGGTGCTGCCGGCCAGGAGTGCGCAGGCCTCCGCCATTATCTCCAGGCTGACCATCAAAGGCACACAGGAGAGCCCTGTCAATTCCGGGTCGTACCCCGAGACGGCTCCCGATAGGACATGGTGCCTCAAAAAAGCGTCGTCACTGACGCTCAGTCGGCACTCGGCTGTCAAACGATCCTCGCCCCATTCAGTGACCTCATTTAAAAAAGGCACGCATTCCTCAACCGGAGCGACATTTTCTCCCTGGTCCCGGGGCTGACAAGCCGGCTCCGCAACAAGCTCCCGCAAAAAAGCCCGGTCGGCCTCATTGAAATGCAAAACCGGCATGGTATTTATCAACAGCATGCCGGGCTGCTCGCGCTCCGGGCCAGGCTCCATATCATATTTTATTGTGAAACGCGATTCGAACAGCTTATTTACCTGCACCGCCTTTCTGTTTACATATAAATGGGCAAGCACGGCCAGGAACTGCTCAAGCCCGCTTTTGCGCCGGTTGTCCGTGGTCAGGGAAAGGAACTCCTTTCCGGCGAGTATATCCTTAATAAAGGCACTGAGATTTCCGGAGGGCCCAACCTCGACAAAAAACCGTATTCCGTCCAGGTGCATCTTCAGGACGGTCTCCCGGAAACGGACCGTTCTGGACCACTGGGCCGCCGCCAACTCCCTTACCATGTCCGCATCGCCAGGGAACAGGTCCGCCGTGGCGCAGGAATATAGGGGCATACGCGGAACCTCCAGTCCGATCCGTCCATAATAGTCGAAAAATGCAGCGCTGGCCGGAGAAAAATAGGCGGTATGATATCCCCTGTCAAACGGCAGGAGCACGCATATCCCTCCCTCCTCCGTCAATCTCTCCCTCAGTTCTTCAATCGCAGCTTTGTCTCCATAGAGCACGACCTGATTGGCGCAGTTGTCCATTGCAATCGCAATGCCTTTATCCATGGCGGCGATTTTCTCATCCACAACCGGACTCGGGAGCCCGCCCACGGCAAGCAGCGCACCGGTATGGATTTTACCGTCTGCCAGCAGGTCCTGGAATGTCCTGTTCAGGTCCTTGATCGCATAGGCCAGCCGATCCGGATCATCAGACCTCACCGCGCCAGAAGCCACCAGGGCGGACGATTCACCGGTGCTGTGGCCGACCATCGCGTCCGGACTCACTCCAAGGGACGATAGAATGCCGTGTATTGCCTGGCTGGCGATAAATACCGATTCCGATCCTATATCCATATCGTGCAATCGTCTTTCCAATTGCCCGAGCCTCTCTTCATTCATTTCACTTTCCGGAGGAAATACTATATCGATCCGGCCTTCTCCGGGCGCGCTTGTGTACATACCACGCCAGAAGCCAAACCAGTCGCGAACTCCTTCGAAATACAGCGCGATCTCAGAAAGCATATTCAGGTATTGCGACCCTTCGCCTGGGAACATAAACGCCAGTTTCCCCTCGAGCGGCCTGCGGCCGTAAACTATGCCGCTGCGGGTCGTCCACCTTTCGCCGCCCTCCTTCAGGCGCTCCAGGGCCTGGCCGATTTTTCCGGCAAGGTCACCGGCATCCTTTGCGACTATGGCCAGACGATGCGGTTTGTTTTCGTCCAGGGCCGCCAGACGGTGCGCTATCGCGCCGAGCGTACAGGAGGTATTTTTCCTGAGCAGTTCTGTAGTCTCATCCAATCTGGCCGCAAGGGCTTCGTCGTCTTCGGCAGAATACACGCACAGTTCGGCCGGCCAGACCTGAAGCAGGGCAGGTTTGCACGCTCCGGCCGGCGGCTCCTCAAGGATAGCATGGGAATTGATGCCTCCAAAGCCGAACGCGTTGACGCCCGCACGGCGCGAAGCGCCGGGTTTTGATATCCAGGCCCTGGTCTTTGTATTGACAAAAAAAGGCGTTCGGTCGATACCCAATTCCGTATTTACCTTATCGCATAACGTAGGCGGCAGGACCTGATGGTGAAGGGCCAGCGCGGTCTTTATCAGACCCGCGATGCCGGCTGCCGGAATGCAGTGGCTGATCATGGACTTCACGGAACCTATGGCTATGCTTCCCTGCACTCCCGTACGCCCGCCGAATACTTTCCCGAGGGCGGCAATCTCCGTTTGATCCCCCAGCGGTATCCCGGTTCCGTGCGCTTCAATAAGCTCTATTGTCGAGGTATCCACGTTAGCATATTCATAAGCCCTCTGCATCGCCAATGCCTCCCCTTCAACACTGGGCGCCAGCAGGCCATGGCCCCTGCCATCGCTGGCCAGCCCCACATCCCGGATGATGGCGTATATGCGGTCGCCGTCCGCCAGGGCATCCTGTAATTTCTTTAGGACGATAATGCCAAGCCCCTCGCCCAGCAGCGTGCCGTCGCTGCCTGCTTCAAAAGGACGAACCTTGCCTCGTTTGCTCAACGCCCCCAGGTATGTGAACGCTACGGCAACTTCAGCCGGCAGGGACGCGTTGACCCCGCCTGCCAGCATCATGCGGCTGCGCCCATTCCGGAGTTCATCGATTGACGCTTGCACCGCTATCAGTGACGAGGAGCATGCGGCGTCCAGAAGGTAGTTCGGCCCCCTCAGGTTAAACCTGTTGGCTATCCGGCCCGTCATCACATTCGGCACCAGCCCCGGCACGGTATCCGGGTTGAATTGCGGAAGTTTCTTTTTCAGGTATTCACGCAATTTCGATAGTCGAGCCTCATCCAGTGACGGAAAGACCGCATGAAGCAGTTCGGCAATTTCGTCCAATACTATATTGTGCTGAAGGAGAGTCCCCTGACCGCGGTGCAGGTAAGTGCTGTGCCCCAGCACGATCCCCGTATCCCTGTGGTCGTAATTCCCATCGAGATAACCGGCGTCACGTAGAGCATCCCGGGCCACCCGCAAGGCCAGGAATTGGTCCGGCTCAGTTCCGTCAACCGAGTTTGGCATGATGCCGAACTCCCTCGGATCGAAGCGGTAGAGGTCTTTCAGATAGCCTCCATAAGGGGTATTGATTCGGCCGGAATCCAGATAACGGCCGGCTTCCCACTCCTGAGCCGGCTCGCCGACTGCGTCGACTCCAGCAAGAATATTGCGCCAGAAAGCCTTGAGATCGGGGGCCTTGGGATAGATACAGGCCATTCCGATAATGGCGACCGGTTCTCCTCTCATTTTATTTTTTATTTCCGGCATAATTATTTTTTCCCCGGCAGACTTTTGGTCCCTATTAAAAAAATATTAAGAAGCATTGGCGTTCAATTTGGCGCTGCCGCCCAGGCGGTTCAATGCTACGCTGCAAATGCATTCCATATCTTCGATCATCAGCAGCACATCATCCGAAGGGTCCGTATAATATACATTCGCGCGGACCGAATGAGGTTCGCCTGTTTTTCTCAGCTCAAAATTCATGAATACCCGTTCGGGAAGCGACTCGCAATATAGAACGACCCTGCCAAACCGGGCGGGCAGCGCCGTCTCGTTACGATAGGCGCGGGCCCAGAGTATCGCCATCTGCGCCGCCGCGTCGATGACCGCAGGGTCGCAAACCCATCCGCGCCCCTCCGCTTCGGCAGCCGGCATCCACCCGGAAGGCGAGCTGGTACGGATAAGCGTCCTCGCTCCGTGCTCCCAAATGCCCTCGATATCTTCAATTACCTGGAACCTGGGCCCATGGAACAGCCACTCGGCATAGGCATCGGCGGCAGAGAGCTTTTTAGGGGACTGGCCGTTTGCCTGAGGTCTTTTGTATTTGAATGTTTCAGGGTATTTCTGCCCGAAAGTGATCACCGAACGGTAGTGAAGCCTTTCGCTGCCGTTATGCACCGACCGGATGGCCGCATTCACTTCGAAAGCCCCGCCCACCCCATTTTCACCGGGGCTCACCGGGACATGCAGTTCGAGCTCCTTACCCTTAAGTTCGATGCCCTTCAGGAGGCGGAAATCGCGTATCTCGATCAGTACCTGGCCAGGCCAGAGGTGCCTTGCGGCCTCGGACATAATCTCGAGCGCGGCTGCGGCCGGCAATACGCGGATTCCGTCGATTCGATGGTCCTTCAAATAGTCATGGTCGTCGCCCAGGATGGATGAGACGGTCTTCTTATCATTCGAATAATTGGTGACAGTGGCGCCGCTCAGGAGAACCCCCATCGCCGCCGCCGGTGTATCCCGGTTTTCCAGGACCTTGACAAGGGCCGCCTCGTGCTCTTCCCAGGGGGCCTCGCCGCACACAATTTCGATATCCGGGCTGCCGGAAACCATTTCTTCCCTGAACAGTTTTCTGCCGGCATCGGCGCTGACAAGGGTAATTCCCATCGCGGCGAATTTGGCCTCGGTTTCCGGACCCACCATGCCGGTCCCGAAGGCCGTAGGTCCCCACGGTCCCCAGCATAGGGCCTTTACATTGACCTTTCCCGCCCAATCGGCGCTCATCTGACAGCATAATCTGTTCATAAGCTCATTTGCCGCCGCGTAATCCGCCTGCCCGGTATTTCCGTACCGCCCCGCCACGGAGCTCATCACCGCAAGAAATCTCAGGGATTCCGGACGGAGATATTTACAGAGCAGCAAGAGCCCGAGCACCTTCGTCTCGACCACCCTGGACCAGCTCTCGCCCGATTTGTCCGCCAGCAGCTTGTCTTCTATGATGCCGGCCCCATGGATGACCGCGCCTATGCCCGGATGACGGAGGTATATGCCATCCAGCAGGCGCTTCATGGCATCCTCGTCTATTACATCCACGGCGTGGTATTCGACAGCGGCCCCGCGTTTCCTGAAGTCACGCAGGTTGTCACGCATCTCCCTTGCAGCGAGCACGGATTTGATCTTCCGCCGGATATCGGCGGGGCTCATCCGCAGCCCCTTTTCGCGCGCTTCGTTTATGAAATGCCGGCGCAAGGCCTCGTCGACTTCCAAATTTTTCAGCTCTACAGGCTCTTCATCCTGCAGGTTGCTCCGGCCCGTAATTATCAGCGTATTGCCCGGCAGGGCAAGTTCCCGGAGCAATTCTGCCGTAACGCCCTTCAGCCCTCCGGTCGCAAGGACCACCAGGCCGCCCGGCAATTCCAGGATCTCTTTTGGCGGGACAACGGCCTCCGCAACGGTATGGAAAACGGTCCTCTTGCCGCCCGGATACCCCACTTCCTGGCGTCCTCCGTCAAGCTCCAGCTCATCGAGCAGATTCCGGGCAATCGCGCCTGCCGGCTGCGCCGGGTCCACATCCACGGCTTTTACCCTGAGACCCGGGCGCTCCTTGCCGAAAGTCTTCAAAAGGCCAACAGCTCCGGCCTGAAGCGAAAAACCGGCAGAGATATTTCCGTCACGGTTAAAGAGGCCGCCAAGCGCGCTGGCCGAAAGTATATGCGCATTGGGGGCGAGCTTGCCCCCGAGATTTTTCAGCAGCATAAACAGGGATTTCTCATTAAGCTGCAACTGGTCCCGCCACACCCGGGCGGGCGCCTCCGCCGAAAGCCAGCCGCTTCCTATCTGAACCAGGTGGACTATGCCGGCGATCGGAACAATGCCGGAACCCTTGGACAAAGTCCACTGGTCGAGCAGTTCTTCGTCTTTTAAAACCTCCCGCCCGACTATGCCGGCCGTGCACCCGTGGGCGCAAAGCATCCGGGCCAGCTCTTCAGCCACATTAAGGGTGTCGCTAGTGATTATGAAATGGCCGGGGCCCAGGCGCTTCGGGGCATGCGGGGCGATGGGTTCCTCTACTGGCCTGACAACATGCCGGAACGAGTGGCTTCCACCGGAAACCGCTGGTCCCGCTCCGGCATAATCAAAAGGGCGGGTATCCGCTCCTTTCAGACCGGTTTTTTCCAGTAAATCCAGCATGCGGTCAAGCGTAGGCTGCGTTGTAAGCTCTGAAAGCTGATTGCCGAACGCCTTGGCGTAGTCCGGCGGCAATCCCTTCAAAAGGGCGCTGACAATCTCAACGCGCTTGATAGAATCAATTCCGAGGTCGGCTTCCAGGTTCTGATCGAGGCCGATCATATCCGGCGGATATCCCGTTTTTTCCTCTATGACATGGAGGAGCATATCCGAAATCTCGCGGCGTCCAACGTGCTCATTCCCCGCATTCCGGCCGATGCCGCCCTGCTGATTTTTCGAACCGTCTCCCGGGCAGGAAGGGCCTTTCTCCGCCGCTGCCGGAACCTCCACATCCGTTTTGCGGAAAATGGCGGCGGCAGCTCCGGGCCGTTCTGCAAACTTCTCCGGCAGGCCGGCGGGTCCTTCCTGCGGAAGCGGCGTGTCCATATTCGGCAAAATCCTGTCTTCCGTTGCGGCGTTCTGACGCAGCTGTGACAACATATGACCGGGCTGCCTTACCGCGGGACGCCTTAAATTGGGCGCTCCTCCGGAGATATACATGGAGACAACCCGTTCCTGGGTTTCCAGGAACTTCTTCATCATCTCGAAATACGCCTCCATGACCGGCGCATCTGGTTCATTTGGCATCTTTCTTCCCCCTCCTTTTTTGAAATTGTCTTTTACCGGACTGGCTCCCTGCTCCGGCAACGACCGCGTCCCGTCGCGGGGCGGAGATGCCTGGGAGCCGCAAAGTTCATTCAGGGTTACTCCTATTTTCCTGGGCTGAGCGTCAGCGCGCCTGGCGCCGCTTCCGTTCAGGAGCCAGACTGTTTTCGCCGCATTCCCTCGTTCAGCCGCATTGGAACCATTTAAGTCTGCCGGACAGCACCCCTCGAACAATCTGATAATATCCAGCTTGTACCCGGCAGCCAATAATTGAGCAAGCGCATGGAGAAGGCCGGAAACGCCGCCCTCTCCGCCGTCAACAGCTATCGTCCTGTGCGGATGTCCATCGAGGATCTTATCCGTCAGCCTGGTCAATACGGATTTCGGACCCAGTTCCAGGAACGTCCTGGCGCCGTCGCGGTGCATAGCCTCAATTTCGGCCTGGAACTCGACCGGCTTCACCATGTGATCCGCCATTGCGCGCTTCATCCGCTCTGTGTCCGGGGCGTGCATCTGCCCTGTCGTATTGGAATAGACGGGAATCTGGCTTTTCCGCCAGGCGGTCTTTTCAATCAGTTCGGCAAGCGGAGACCTTGCCGGCTCAATGAACCTGGAATGGAATGCCGCGGAGACCGGTATTCTGACGCTATTAACGCCGGCCTTGCCGGCCACGGCAATGGCCTCCTCGACAGCCTTGGCAGACCCTGAAATCACGCATTCAAAAGGAGCGTTATGATTGGCAAGCACGACGTCCTCGATACCGGAGATCATTTTTTCCACCTGGTCCCTCGCGGCCTTTATCGCGGCCATCGTCCCCAGCTCCGAGCCGGCGCTTTTTACAGCGTCCACTATGAACCTTCCGCGCGCCTCGGAAAGTGCCATTAAGGTCTGGAAATCAATAACCCCGGAGGCGAAAAGCGATACGAACTCTCCATAGCTATGGCCTGCCGCCATCCCAGCCGGCAGGCCCAGAGTGGTCATAAGCCTCCAGAGGCCCGCCTCGACCGCGCCAAGTGCGGGCTGGGCAACATCGGTGCTGGTCAGTGCCTTTTCCGCGGCAGCCCTCTCCTGCCCGTCATAAAGACCCCTCGGAAATATGAAACGGCTCAGCCGCATATTCTTTCCGAACCGTTCCTGAAACTGTCCGCTCAGTAGGGCGTCAGCCTCGGAGAGGGTCTCCGCGATAACAGGAAAATTCAGCGCAAGCTCACGGAGCATCCCCACATATTGAGACCCCTGCCCGGGGAAAAGAACGGCAAGCTTGCCGCGGGGTTCAGGCCCTTCGGGAAGATATACGCCCTCTGGCGGGGACTGGCTGCCACCCTTCAAAATATTCAGGGCCGATTCTATCCTGGCGGCCACGCCGGCTTTATCCGCGGCGACTATCGCCAGGGTCTCACCGTCCGGCTTCAGCGAAGATGCAATCTTATAGGCAAGGTCCCGGAATTCCTTCCCATCCGGGGTTTCTTCGATCAGTTTCCTGGTTTTTACAAGTTGTTCGGACAAGTCATTCCGGCTGCAGCCCCGCCAAACAAAAAGTTCAGCGGGCCAGCTACCGTTCGCAGCTTTGCTGAATACAGGATGGTTTCCGGCCAAGTGCTCTTCCAGGACAACATGGAAGTTGGTCCCGCCAAAACCAAACGCGCTTGAAGCGGCGCGGCGCGGGTGGTCTTTGGAAGCCAGCCAAGGCTCCGCTTCATTAATCAGGTAAAGAGGACATTCGGGCCGGAGCAAAACATTATTGGGACGGTCCACGCCTGCATGCGGCGGCAGGACGCGGTGATACAAGGCCAGGACAATCTTTAAAAAACTGGCTATCCCGGCTGTCGCCTTCGTGTGGCCTATAATCGTCTTGACCGATCCGATAGCCACATTACGGGGGCTGCTGCCAGCGTCTTCCAGAAGGGCCGTAGAGCTTTCAAGTTCCGCCGTATCGCCGGCTGCTGTCCCGGTGCCGTGGGCCTCGATGAGGTCGACGGTATCAGCGCCGAACCCAGCCTGCTCATAAGCCCGACGCATGGCTCGCAACTGGCCTGCGGGCGAGGGGGCCATCAGTCCCTTGGCTTTACCGTCGCTGCTACCGCCTATGCCTTTTATCACGGCATAAATCCTGTCGCCATCCCGCCTGGCGTCCTCAAGCCTCTTCAGCACCAGCATAGCTATACCTTCGGAAATGACAATACCATCGGCCGATTCATCGAATGTCCTGCAGCGGCCTCGCGGCGAGAGGGCCTGCGCCTTGCTGAAGCACATGAACCCGAAAGGCCCCTGCACCGTATCTACGCCGCCCGCAAGCACCAGGCTGCTCCGCCCTGAGGTCAATTCGCCCACTGCCTGGTACACGGCGGCCAGGGAGGAAGCGCATGCCGCATCAGTCGTGTAATTCACTCCGCCTAAGTTCATGCGGTTCGCTATCCGGCCGGCGATCACGTTAAGGAGTATACCCGCGAATGTGTCTTCCGACCACTCCGGCAGTCTGCCGGCTATAGCCTCGGGCAGATTCCCTTGAAACCTCGGCAGCTCAGCACGGAGCCCGTACTGCATGCCGACGTCCCCCGCGCCCCCGCTGGAGCCAATTATGACCGATGTCCGTTCCCGGTCGAATTGCCGGTCTTCGTAGCCGGCGTCTGCGAGCGCGCGTTGCGCTACCTCAAGGGCCATCAACTGCATCGGGTCTACTGATTCGACAGACTTGGGAGGGAACCCAAAGCGAGTTGGGTCAAAACTCAGGTCGTCAAGGAAGCCCCCCCATTTAGAATATATCTTGTCCTTTGCGCCCCTGTTTTCATCATAATAAAGCCGCCAGTCCCAGCGCTCGGGCGGGATTTCCGTTATCCCGTTCCTCTTCCCAAGGATATTTTCCCAGTAAGTGCGGACATCCCCCGCCTTAGGAAAAATACATGCCATGCCTATGACAGCAATATTTGCAGGATTTGAATCCTCACGCGTCTTTTCATAATCGGTTAAGCAAGCCAGCCTTGCGGAGGCCCTGGCGGTTACATTTTCATGCAGATCATTTATATTCAGGGTCCGGTCGTGAAGGGCCGCGAGTTGCCCCGCCATATAAAGACCCTCTTCATTCTGCCTTGCGCACTCAACACTGGCCAACGCGGGTAAATTTCCAGCCTCTTTCTCGCAGGAGGCAGTTCTTTCCAAGCCTTTAGCAGCTATACGCGATCTGCCGAGGATCAACGTGTTAAGGACCTCAGCGATTTCATTTGTTCCCGTCTTTTTTTTGAGCAGTTTCCTTTTCTCAGCTTCGAATTTCCTGGCAAATGCGGTGTCACAACATCTTATCGCATGGCCGGGGGAAGACTCGAGGACAGAGGTCATAGAACAGCCGAGCACATTTTCCTGATACCCGGAAACTATAGCCCCGGTCTCGACAATTTCCTGAGTGAAAAGATACGCCGTGCCCATTTGAAGCCCGATGCGCACTCCCAGCCTTATCAGCGCGGCAGCTACTACGGCCGCCATCGAGGCGGAAAGGGCATCATGGATACCCCCCGCATACATGACATGGTAATCCTCCGGCCCGCCTACGGACTTAATATGCTCAAGGAGTTTTTCTGTCATTACCTCCCAGAGAATGAAACTCGACCTCGGGCCGATATGCCCGCCGCATTCGCTTCCCTCCAGGACGAACCGTTTCGCCCCCGCCAGGAGAAAGATATCCAGTATCTCCGGCGAAGGTACGTGGAAGTATACCTTCGTTCCCATCGATTCGAAGAGGCCGGCCTGTTCCGGCAGGCCCCCCGCGATTATGGCGAATGGCGGAGAAAAACCAGCCAGGGCATCCAATTGCTCCAGCAGAAGTCCCTTTTCGTTAAAACCCAGAATCCCTACTCCCCAGGGTGTACTGCCGAGTAATCGTTTTACCTTCTCAAGCAGGGGCCTGATCTCGTTTGCCTTCAGCTTCGACAAGGCCAGGAAAGGAAGGCCCCCGGCTTTGGAAACACAATGCGCAAATTCAGGGTTGTCGCTGACGCGTGCCATCGGGCCCTGCACTACCGGATAAGGCGTTCCATGAGACTTGGCCAGCGGAGAGTCCTTTTGAAGGATCAGCCGTGCACCTGCCTTCCGGGAGGGATCCAGGGCGGACTGTTGTACGGCCTGGATAATCGAGCCTACGGTGCGGTATTTTCTTGCCAGTCCTGATGCAAGGGCCACATCCTGCCCTATCAGCCACATAGGGCTTTTAGCGTCGTTCCAGGACAAGTGCCTTCTGATAAATTCCTGCCACCTGGCCCTGGCACCCTGCTCCTCGTCCTCCGGTTCACCGGCCATTATCTTGCAGACCTCCGCCCAGGGCGGCGATCCAGGGCGTATATATAACCTGCAGGGAGCGCTTGTATTTTCTCCGAATATCCGCGGCTCCCCGCCATTCATTTTCGCAAGGTGTTTTTTTACGTCCCCGCTCAACGGGGATTCAGTAGCAAGCAACAGTTGCGAATCCAGGACTACTCCTGCCGCACCCGCCGCGTAGCAAGCGCCGGCAGTATGCAAGCCTATGCCGCCTTGGACAAGGACCGGCAGGGATATCCCGGAGATCACCTGCTGAAGAAGAATGAACGCGGTCTTTTCGCCCACTATTCCTCCCGCCTCGCTCCCCTTTACCAGCAGGCCGTCCACGCCAAGTTCCTGTCCACATACCGCCCGGTCGGCAGACGTGACCTCCAGGAAGACCCGCCGGCCACGCAGATGGAATTCGTTGACCAGTTGTTTCACACATTCAGGCCCGCCCCATGTAAGGATAATGGTATCGATCGACTCCGGCATGTGCCCGGTAAGGGCGGAGACAAGGGCGTCATCGCGTGAATTTAATTTAATGCCGTAACGGCACGCTGCATTACCTGTCATTTCATCGGTCAACTGTATGGCTGTATGAATATCGACGATGTACTCCAGATCAAGAACGCCCAGTCCGCCAGCCCTGGCTGCTGCGACAGCGATGGAACAATCTGGAAATCCCGCGGGAGTTAAAGCGACTAATAGGAATTCATTATTTATTGGACTCACGATAAACCTTTGGGTGCTTCGAGCTAATAACTAAACTTGACAAGAAATTTTCAGTATATCCGATAAAGTCTGATGAGGCGAGGGGAGGCAGAGTACTGGAATATAAAAACTGCGGCAGACCCGGACGCCGAAAACGGTTTACCGGGCGGCCTTGAAAGCGCTGTTGGCCCATGCAGGGAAAGCCTGTACTGAACGGTCCCTCCTTGGCCATAACCTGACAGGCGTTTAGCACATATGGTACCAAGAGACAATCTGTTTTAGATTTAGACAACCCGCCCCCTACTTGCATCAATTTGCCCTCAGATTTTATCGATATAGTTTTAAATTAACCTTTAGTTTTGACGACAATGACCATCATTTGTCCCAAACAGTCTTTAAAAAAAAATTAAACCCCGCTGTTTATAATACAAGAAACATTTCTACTTTGGCAAAAAGGGCACTTTAATTTTGGTTGTCAAAAATAGGCCTGACAAATTCAAAGAAAAGAACCAAAGCGCAAAAATCTAAAATGCTATAATTGCTTCCTGTATGAGCCGGGCTTAATGCACCAAGGATAACACACATTAAAAATACTGCCAGTATAATTACTTTACCTAAATACTTTTTCATAATGCAACCTCCTCATAAAATGATTCGTATTGTCAAAAGTTATTAAGAAATCCGCCTAAAAATCTAATGCTTTCAGCCAATTGTTCAACTTTTACTTCCCTCCCCCCATTTGCGGTGCAAAAGAGGGGTTTCCCCCTGCAGCCGCT
>Ga0074045_10000074_pt1 | contig 81250 bp, 71 predicted proteins | sample BogForMeECP23OM2_FD_94442 | JGI IMG/M metagenome (GOLD analysis project Ga0074045, IMG submission 94442) | Bog forest soil microbial communities from Calvert Island, British Columbia, Canada - Bog Forest MetaG ECP23OM2 | ecosystem: Environmental > Terrestrial > Soil > Wetlands ... | reverse complement strand
GCAGCACGGTATAGAGATCGCGCTGCATCGTCCCATCGACCAGCCGCCGGTAGGCGGAGCGGATCAGGCGGCTCTGGAGCCGACGCTGGCCGGCCAAGAGCTCCCCAAAGCCGCTTATCCCCTCATACCTCAGTTTGATCGTTCGTGTCATGGCGGGTGCCGTCCTGCCTCTTATCATGCTATCGGTACCGTTCATATGAACGGCGTTCACATGAACGGTATCAAGCCAAAAAGGCGACCGATTCGATTCGCGGTTCCCAGCAGCGGACTTATGTCGCTATGTATAGCTGGCTACCTGGGTGCCACCCGGCGGAGGGCTGAACGCCGTTGCTCGACAGGCCCTTGCTAATAGAGTTTCCTTATCTGCGAACCGATGCAAGCAGTGTGCGGCGGCTTGAAATACCGACCATGAAGAACCGAGCCAACTTAAGGCGAGAAGAACGACGATCGGTCAAGTCGGTTTCGAATCGACCACTGCCCTCGCGATCGGCAGGGGGCCCATTTGCCATCGTGGGCATCGGTGCCTCAGCCGGGGGATTGGAAGCATTGGCACAGTTCCTCGGAAACTCACCGACGGGCAGCGGGATGGCATTCGTGGTCATTCAACACCTGGACCCCACGCTGAAGGGCATGATGCCCGAACTGCTGCAGCGGGTCACAACCATGAAGGTTGTGCAGGTGAAGGACGGTTCAAAGGTCCGGCCGGGCTGTGTGTATGTGATTCCTCCCAACAAGGACATGTCCATACTGCATGGAAGGCTGCACCTTCTCGACCCCGTGGCGCCCCGCGGCCTGCGCCTGCCAATCGACTTCTTCTTTCGCTCCCTGGCGGAGGACCAGCACGAACTCGCCATCGGAGTCATCCTTTCGGGCATGGGCAGCGACGGGACGCTTGGGATAAAGGCGATAAAGGAGTATGCGGGTTTGGTCCTCGTGCAGGAGCCCGCCTCGGCAAAATTCGACGGCATGCCGCGCAGCGCCATCGAGGCCGGGCTAGCGGATTTTGTGGCCCCCGCCGAGGAGTTGCCGGGGAAACTCGTCGAATACCTGCGCCATATGCCCCGAATCGGAGGACCCGACGCCCCGCTTGAGGACAAGACGATAAGCGCGCTCGACAAGGTGATCATCCTGCTGCGCTCGAACACCGGGCATGATTTCACTCTCTACCGCCGGAACACGCTCTACCGGCGGGTCGAGCGCCGAATGGGCATCCACCAGATCCTCCAGATCGCCACCTACGTCCGGTTTCTGCAGGAAAACCCGCAGGAGCTGAGCATCCTATTCAAGGAGCTTTTGATCGGCGTGACGAGTTTCTTCCGCGACCGGTCCGCCTGGGACCAGCTTGAGAAGAAGGCGCTTCCGGCGCTGCTCGCCAACCGCCCGCCGCGCGCCGTATTGCGCGCCTGGGTCGCAGGCTGCTCGACGGGAGAGGAGGCCTATTCCCTCGCCATGCTTTTCAAGGAGACATTGAGTCGCGCCAGATCCAAGACGAACTTGTCCCTGCAGATCTATGCCACGGATCTCGACCGAGACGCGATCGACAAGGCGCGGCAGGGCTTCTATCCCGAGAACATTGTTGCTGACGTGTCGCCGGTCCGGCTCGGCCGATTCTTCGTCAAGGAAGAGAACGGCTACCGGGTAAACAAGGAGATCCGGGCGATGGTGGTTTTTGCGCCGCAGAACCTTATCATGGACCCGCCGTTCACCAAGCTGGACATCTTCTGCTGCCGAAACCTGCTGATCTACCTGACTCTGGAACTGCAGAAGAGGCTGATCCCGTTGTTCCACTTCATTCTGAATCCCCGAGGCCTGCTCTTTCTTGGAAGTTCGGAGAGCATCGGCAGCTTTACCAACCTATTCGCCCCGGTTGTCCCAAAGGAACGGATATTCCGGCGGTGCGAGACCGTCCTGCAGGGCGTTCATCTGGATTTCCCCGCCGTGTTTACTCCGGCCTCAGCAGCCCGCTCGAAGCTGGCCGCCGAATCGCGCCGCCCCGCCGCGAGTCTCCAATCGCTGGCGGACCTGATGCTCCGGACACGATACGTCCCGCCCGCGGTGTTGGTGAGCGAGACAGGCGACATCGTTTTTGTCAGCGGGCGCACCGGCAACTACCTTGAGCCGGCGGCCGGCAAGGCGAACTGGAACATTCTCGCCATGGCCCGGGAAGGATTGCGGTACGAACTAACAAGCGCCCTGCAGAAGGCTAGTCATTCCAAGGAACCGGTCAGCATTCACGGCGCGAAGGTCGGAGTCGGTTCCGAAGAGCGATCCGTGAACGTTCTGGTGCAGGCGCTCCAGGAGCCCAAGGAACTCCTAGGGACGGTGCTTGTGGCGTTTAGCGATGCCGTCCAGGAGATCAAGACGCACCCAGAGGAACAAGGGGCCAAGCGGCCGGCCTCCTCGGCTAAGAGGGGATATCTGGAACTTGAGCTTCGGAAAACTCGCGACGAAATGAAGACACACCGCGAGGAGATGCAGACCTCGCAGGAGGAGCTCAAGTCCGTGAACGAGGAGCTCCAGTCCACCAACGAGGAATTGCAGTCGACCAATGAGGAGCTGATGACGTCGAAGGAGGAAATGCAGTCGCTGAACGAGGAGCTTCAGACGGTCAACGCAGAGCTCCAGGCAAAGCTCGACGAGCTCTCTACGTCGAACAGCGACATGAAGAACCTTCTCAACAGCACTGACATCGCCACGGTCTTCCTGGACAATGAGATGTGTGTGCGGCGGTTTACCCTGCAGGCGAAGACAATCTTCAAATTCATTCCTGGCGACGTGGGGAGGCCGATCACCGACCTGGCCTCCAACCTAGTCTATCCCGATTTGGCTGCCGACGCGCGCGAGGTCCTTCGGACTCTGGCCGTCGCGGAGAAAACGGTGGGCACAACGGAAGGGCGTTGGTTCGCTGCGCGCATCATGCCCTACCGAACGCTGGACAACAAGATTGACGGCGTGGTGATCACCTTCGCGGACATCACCGTAGCCAAGAAACTGGAGGCAAGCCTGCGCGAGAAGCACAGCCACTTGGAGAAGTTATCGGCGCAGCAGGCCTCGAGACTGGGCACTGTCAAGGCGCGGTCGCGGTCTGGGACCGCCAGAAATAAGCCCGGCGACGCCCAAGCCCGCCCGGCACGCTGGGCTCCGGCGGCAATACCGAGGAAACGATGATGAAGCTGCCGATACAGACGAAGCTGCGCCGGCGATCCGAGGGCCGGCTAAGGGAGAAACAGTCCGAGATCCCCGAAGCCCAGGTCGGACACGACACCCAGCGGCTCTTCCACGAACTGCAGGTGCACCAAATCGAGCTGGAGTTGCAGAATGAGGAACTGAACCAAGCCAACGCCACAGCGAAGAGTGCCTTGGAGAAATTCACGGACCTCTACGAATTTGCGCCGGTTGGCTATTTCTCACTGGACGAATTGGGCGTGATGGTGGAGCTGAACATGGCCGGGGCCGTCCTGCTCGGGGTGGAACGGTCCCGCCTCACCGGCCGCCGGTTCCAGCTATTCGTGGCTCCAAAGAGCCGGCCGATTTTTCAGGGGTTCCTCGATCGGATATTTGCCGATTGCGGCAGGCAATATTGCGAGGCGGTGCTGCAAAGGGAGCGCGGGGAGTCCTTCTGGGCCGAACTTGCAGGCACGTCGGTGCTGCTCGGCGACGGCGCCCAGAGATTGTCCCGGATAGTCGTCTCCGACATTTCAGCCCGCAGAACGGCGGAGATAGAGCACAGGCGGGTCGGGATTCTAGCCGCCAAGAACCGGGAGCTGGAGAATGAGATTGTCCAGCGCCGGGCCAGCGAAGCCGCGCTAAGGGAGAGCCAGGAGCGATTCCGCAATCTGCTGTATCAATCGCGCCTGCTGGAGAAGCGGCTGCGAAACATGACCCACGAGATGCTAAAGGTGCAGGAGGCCCAACGAAAGGTGATCAGCCGCGAGTTGCATGATGAAATCAGCCAGATCCTGCTCAGCATCAATGTCCATCTGGAGATCTTCGCGAAAGCTGCTCAGGTCAACCCGACTGGGATCAAAAAGGCGATCGAACCCATGCGAAGGATGGTGGTAAAGGCAGTGCACATCGTTCATCAGTTCGCCCGCGAGCTTCGGCCCGCGATGTTGGATGATCTTGGGCTCATTCCCACGCTGCGCTCATATATACGCGACCTTCCAAAGCGGAAGGGCCGGACAATCCAGTTCACGGCGTACACAGGCGTTGAGGCCCTAGATAATGACGGGCGGACAGTGCTCTACCGCATCGCTCAGGAAGCGCTCACAAACGTCATGAAACACGCGCATGCGAGCAAGGTTGTCGTTAGTATCCTTAAGATACCGGGAGGCGTATCACTCGAGGTCGCGGACAATGGCAGGTCCTTCGACGTCGCCCGCCTTGCAACTAGCCGTTGGCAGAACCGCCTCGGGTTGACCGGCATGCGCGAGCGCGTCGAGATGATCGGAGGCCAGTTCAGCGTGGTTTCCGCGCAGGGCGAAGGCACGACCGTCAGGGCCGAGATCCCGCTGATTCACCCTAAGGAGAGGTCCCGCCGATGAAGTCCGCAGTCGGCCAGATCTCGTAGTGGCCGGGAAACGGTCCTAGACTTGACTCAGGGGCGGTTGACCTGCGCTCTTTGCTTGGGCTTTGGCAAAGCCCTCGGCTTTCCCTCCGATTGGATCAGGCATTGGTGGCGCTCGCGGTCAGCGTGTAAGTACCTTCCGTCGCGGGCGTGCCTGAGATCAGTCCCGTGGCGGAGTTGATCGAAAGCCCGGACGCATGAAGCGCATACCGCGGGCGTTGTCGCCGAAATGGGGCACAAACCTACCTGCATCTTCCGAGCGCGGACGCCCTAGAATGCCGGCGCCAGACTCGCAAGCTATCGCACCGGCCGGTCGGCCATGCCGCCCCGATCAATGCCCATCGCTACCTGGTAGCCGACGCCGCCGATCTCTCTCGCTCGCCCGCGCATTCCAAACCGACTCCGGGGGTGGTTCGGCAAGAGCGATCCGTTAAAGCTCACGAACCCAACATGCGCCGTCAGGCCAACACCCCATAGCGCCGCGGAGGCTCATCTGGTAGGTTGCTCGCGAAACAAACAACGACTTCCCTCCCGGAAGTCCGACTGCGCACGGCGGCGGCCGGCGCCCTCGCCCCACCCCGCCCTCACAAGGAAAGCCATGAGCCTCGGATTCATCCTCTTGATAGTATTCTTCGTTCTCGTGCTCGGCGCTCTGCCAACGTGGCCGCACAGCCGCAGTTGGGGCTATTACCCCACCGGCGGCCTCAGCATCCTGCTGCTTATCCTCCTCGTCCTGGTGATCACGAACCGGATCTAAACGAAACCCTAAACCAATCCGCTCATGGCCCACATATTCGTTGCACTTTTCCTCATCGTCTTCGGCCTCAACCTCCTTTTCGGGCTGTCCATACCGATCTGGGTCACGGGTCTGCTCGCCTTGATCGCCGGCGTCATGCTGGTCATGGAGCATTTTCGGGTCTGCGTGCAGAAGAAATAACACGCCCGGGCCCGCATGGCCGCACCGGTCGCAAACCGGTTAATTGCGCCCCTCGAACGGGACCTATTCCGCTCTAGGGAAACCGCTTCCGCACATTTGCTTCCCCATTGAATCGAGGAGCCGCCAGGTTTTCGCCGGGCGGGTGGGCCTGTGCAGCCGCGGTTGATATTATGCAGCCTTTGACTTCCGAGCGCCCGCAGCGGGTCATCAGGAAGATCCGGCCGACGGGCTTGTGGATCCACGGCGGCCGCGAATCCGGCGCCCAAGGCGACCCCGGGCAGATCCGGGAGGGGGGTAACACCTAATACCGCCACATCCGTCCAAGGGTCATAATCCGGGACAACTCAATCCCACGATGGGCAAGGATGCGAACCTGACATGCCGTCTGTGCGGCCACGAACACCGGCCGGTCCGTCTCGCGCCTGGAGAAAGGGCGCTGTGCGCGCGCTGCGGCACAGTGATGGCCACGGAAGGACGATTCGGGCCGGACGCGGCGCTCGCCTTCTCGATCACGGGACTGATTCTCGCTCTCCCCGCAGCCCTCCTTCCTTTCGTGATCGCCGGCAAGCTGGGCGACGAGCGGGTCTGCCGCCTGTTCACCGGGGTGGGCGCCCTGTGGCGCAATGGCATGCGTGCGCTGGCCGTTGTCGTCTTCGTCTGCGGCGCGCTCCTGCCGGTCGCCCTCCTTGGCGCGATGGCACTCCTGCAGTTTCCGACACGCCTGAAATGGCGCGCGCCCAACATCCCGTTTCTGCCCCGCGCCGTCCACATCCTGGAGCATTGGGCGTTTCCCGAGGTACAGGTGCTGGCGGTGCTTGTCGCCCTGATGAAACTGGGAGACTTGGTCGATATCACGATCGGGCCCGGCTTCTGGTGCTACTGCGCGATGGCAGCCTGCCTCGTGCTCGCGCAGCGCAGCTTCGACCTCGAATTGGGTGACGCGGCCCCTGTCCCAAGCAGGACCGCTGCAGCGCCATGAACCTTCGCCTCTCGCCAGTCAGGTTCAAGAGCAATTCCACCGCCGCCGCGCTTGCGGTGGCCGCCGCCGTGATGCTCGTGCCGGCCAACCTGCTGCCCGTGTTGAGCACCGAGACCTCCGGGTACAACCGAAGCGACACGATCTTCTCCGGGACGGTCGAGCTGTGGCGCCAGGGCCTTTGGGCGATCGCCGCCATCGTGTTCACGGCGAGTATCTGCATTCCCGCGGTCAAGCTCGCAGGCCTCGGCTGGCTGCTGCTGAGCGTGAGAAATGGCGGGCCCCGCGATTCACGCCGGCTGACGCGGACCTTTGCCGTCCTCGATTTTGTTGGGCGCTGGTCGATGCTCGACGTCTTCCTCGCCGCCTTCCTCACGGGACTCGTGCAATTCGGCGAGATCTCGTCCGTGCAGGCCCGCAGCGGGATCGTCGCGTTCGCGGCCGCCGTTGTGCTCACGGTGCTCGCCACACATGCGTTTGATCCCCGCGTTCTCTGGCCCAAGCCCGCGAAGGTTTCCCCCAACCCATGCCAACCGTGAACTCCTTGCCCGCCCCAAGAGTCTCGCGCGTGCGGACCCTCCCGCTCATCTGGGTGGTTCCCTTGATAGCATTGGTGGTAGGCGGATGGATGGGCTATCGCGAAATGGCCAGCCGCGGCCCCGAGATAAGGATCGATTTTGCCGACGGCTCGGGCGTCGAGGCCGGAAAGACCACTCTCGAGTACATGGGGGTCTCGGCCGGCAAGGTCGAGAAGGTCGAACTGAACTCCGCCTTGGACGGCGTCAGCCTGCGTCTGCGCCTCGACAAGCATGCGGCGGCGCTCGCCCGCGCCGGAGCGCGGTTCTGGATCGTGCGCCCCGAGATCGGCTTCTCCGGCGTGCACGGACTGGACACCCTCGTAACCGGCGTGCACCTGAACGTGCTGCCCGGCAAAGGGCCGCCCGCGATACGGTTCAGGGGCCTCGACAGGACACCGCCGCCAAATGTCACCGACCAGGGCCGTTCCTTCATCCTGCAGTGCGACAAGCTCGGCTCCCTTACGTCCGGCGCCCCCGTCTTCTACCGCGAACTGAAGGTGGGCGCCGTGGAAACCAGCCGGCTGTCCGGGGACTCGACCGCGGTGCTCGTGCGCGTGCACCTTGAGGCTCCCTATGCCGACCTGGTGCGCACCAGCTCCAGGTTCTGGAACACCGGAGGCTTCTCCTTCAAGGTGAGCCTGTTCGGGGCCGAGCTGAAGGACACCTCGCTTGAATCGCTGGTCACCGGAGGCGTGGCATTTGCCACCCCGGATGCCGGCCCACTCGCGCCAGCCGCCCCCGACGGCGCTCAGTTCAGCCTCGCATCCGAACCCGACAAGGAATGGCTCAAGTGGTCGCCGAATATCCCCATCAAGTCCCCGGAAAACGCCTTGGAACCGCCGGAAAAGACCGGCCTTCTCCCCGCGCTCGCCAATCCGTGAGCGCATCTGCCGGGCGGCGTCGGTGGCCCACCTGCTCGATCGCCTGTCCCGCGGGCATATACGGCCAACGCCCCATACCGAATTGGTGAGTCTTTCGTTATTATTGCAGCCCTGCCTTTCCAACACGCAAACGCGCCATCGGCCAGCACTCCCGCCTAGAGCCCATGAACCTCTCCGCCACCCACCTCAAACGCTACAAACAAATCGCGGTATTGCTCTGGAAATACGGCCGTTCCGACCTCGTGCAGCAGATGGCGGCGCAAGACGGGTTCGACCCGGAGGAGCTGAAGGCGGATGCCAAGGACGCCGCCCCCGAGCAGCTGGCGGACGACCTGGAGGCGATGGGACCGACCTATGTCAAAGTGGGCCAGGTGCTCGCGGGACGGCCCGACCTCCTTCCGGCCTCCTACCTCAAGGCTCTTGCGCGGCTTCAGGACAAGGTGAAGCCCTTTGCATACGAGGAGGTGGAGCAGCTCGTGATGGCGGAACTGGGAGTGCGGGTTTCCAAGGCGTTCTCCCGCTTCGACACCGAGCCCATCGCGGCCGCGTCGCTGGGGCAGGTCCACCAGGCGGCGCTGCGCGACGGCCGCGAGGTGGTGGTCAAGGTGCAGAGACCCGACATCCGCCGCCAGATCGCCGATGACTTCGAGGTGATGTCCGAGATAGCCGGCTTTCTCGATGAGCACACCGAGATGGGCCGACGCTACCGGTTCGGCTCCGTCGTCGATGAGTTCCGCACCGTCATCCAGCACGAACTCAACTACGAGCGCGAGGCGCAGAACCTCATCATGGTCGGGAAGAACCTGAAGGAGTTCAAGTTGATCCAGGTGCCCCAGCCCGTCCTCGATTACAGCACCCGGAGCGTCCTCACGATGGATTACATCAAGGGCCAGAAGATCACCACGCTCGGGTCCCTGGCCAAGCTCGACATCAAGGGAGCGCCCCTCGCCGAGGAGCTGTTCCGGGCCTACCTGAAGCAGGTGCTGGTCGACGGCCTCTTCCACGCCGATCCCCACCCGGGAAACGTGTTCATCACGGACGACGGGCGGATCGCGCTGCTCGACCTCGGCATGGTGGGGAACACCGCCCCGGCGATGCAGCAGCATCTCCTCAAGGTCCTCATCGCCGTGAGCGACGGGAAAGGAGATGAGGCCGCCGAGGAGGTCGTGCGAATGAGCGAGAAGACGGAAGCCTTCGACTCGCACAGATTCCACCAGCAGATCGGCCAGCTTGTGGCGTCGAGCCGCAATCAGGGGCTCCAGCAGCTCAATGTCGGCCGATCGCTCCTGGAGATCAGCCGGGACGCCAGGGAGAACGGCCTGTTCGTCCCGAGCGAACTCGTCCTGCTCGGCAAGACCCTCCTCCAGTTGGACGAGGTGGGACGCATACTGGATCCCGCCTTTGATCCCAACGCCTCGATCCGCCGCAACGCCGGGGAGATCACCTCGACCCGCATGATCCGGGAAACGTCCCAAGGTAGCATGGCCAGCACGCTGCTCGAACTGAAGGACTTCACGGTCCACCTGCCCGCCCGGCTGAACCGGATCATGGATGCGCTCGCCAATGCCGAATTGGAGGTGAAGGTCAGGGCGACCGACGCGAAGATGGTCGTGGACGGGATTGAGAAAGTGGCCAACCGGGTCACCAAGGGCATCCTTCTCGCCGCCATCATCATAGGCGCGGCGTTGATGATGCGAATCGACACCCACTGGAGCTTCTTCGGCTACCCGGGATTCGCCATGCTTTGCTTCCTCGGGGCGGCGGTCGGGGCGCTCGCCCTCCTCTACAATATCTACGCCGAGGACAGAAACAGCCGGAATCGTCGTCCCCACTAGAATCCAAGAGGAAGGCGCAGAAGGTCGTCCAGGGCCCCCCTGAATGACCGCCCGTGCCTCCCCCGTGGCAGTCGAGCGCACGGCCGATGTCGGCGAGCCGACCTCGCGACGATCGCCATCGGCGAAAACAAGCAGGCCGAGGAGTGTGAGAATGATGACGAATTCGATCATGGGCGCGATGGGCTTCATCCCTTCATTCGCAACTCCCACCTTAAACGGATCACCCAGGTGAACGATCCCTCGCCACGAATCTACCGTGGTCTGCTCGAGGCCGGCTGCTCGTCGCTGCCAGGGCGCATCCAGGCATCATGCACGAGCGCAGTGGACTGGAGCGTCTTGCCTGCGGATTCGCCGGCCATTTTACAGGCGGCTATTCGGCGCAACTCATCGTGGACAAGCGCCAGCAGCTTCTCGGCAGCCTGAGGTTCTCCCCGCTCCATCTGCTGAAGGATGAGCGTGAAGTCGCTCACGCGACGTTAATATCAAATGGGGAAGGCCTTATGAAGGCTGTGAGCCCGCCGCGCGGGTTGTGTGGCCGACGCGGCTGGCACTTTGCGGATTCGGCGGCCATTCGATGGGGACGAGCAAAAGCCGCCCAATGCCATCAGGGACCAACACCTTGTCTTGCTCTTCTTTGCCGGAGTCTCAGAATAAGAGCCCCTTATGGCCGGCCGGGGCAGAATGGCTTCGGTCCGGCCGTCGGGTCGGCCAATGTTTAACCGAGCTCGTGATCTCCTTAGCGGTGAATGCACGCATTACTGGGCAGACCGCCTGCTCCGCCATGATTGCCGCTGCCATCGTCCCCGTCCTGCCTACGCCGCTTGCCGCCATTGATCGGGAGCCGGATTAACCCAGGCCCAGCTGTGGAATTACCACCCCGATGAGGAATCCATCCAGCCCATCCGCGCGATCACGCCATGCCGCATCCGCGATCGCCTCGGCCCTCTGCGCAGCGTTCCTGACCGGCGGCTGCGTTTCGTCCAGATACCTGGAGGCAAAGAAGGACACTCCGCCGCCCCAATTGCTCAACATGCCTTTCGCCCCCTCGCGGCTCGAGGCGGCGTTGAACACTGTCATCACCTACAACGGCCCCGGCTCCTGGAAGCGCAATGCCTTCTGGGACGAGTATGTCGTGACTCTCCACAATCCCGGCAGCCAGGCCCTGACCATTTCTGTAGTCGGTTTGACGGATCTTGCCGGCGCCGTCCGGACTACAGGGGACAACCCGTGGGAATTAGAAAAGGAGAGCAAGACCCTGGAGGAAAAGTACCGCGCGGCCGGCATAGCCTTTGTGCGTTATGGTGCCCCGGCCGTGGTCATCCTCGGGACCGGGGCCTGGGTTGTTTCCGCTACCCTGTACGGGACCGCCGGAGCTGTCGCGGCATCTGCGACCTTAGTCGCGCTGCCCGTCTACTATGTCGGGGTCGTGATGATCAACCACTACAACAAGGTCGCGATGGAGAAGGAGTTCAACCGGCGCCGGCTGGCGCTGCCGGTCGTGCTCGCGCCCGGGGAGACGCGGACGGGAAGTTTATTCTTTCCCATGGTGCCAAGCCCTCGCGCGCTCGCCTTGCACTGGACCGCCGAGTCGGGGCCCGGCGATGCCGTTCTTGCGCTCGATTTCCTGCACTTCCTCCACCTCAAGGTTCCAGAGAGGCCCGCCGGCGCAAACTGAACCCTATGTTTGCGAAGCTTGGTTCTCTCTTTCTATGCCGCCATATGAAGGTGTATCACCACCCCTTTCGGCGGAATCGAGGGCCGCTTGCCTTCCTTCTGCTTGCTGCCCTCGCTTCGCCCGCAGAACTGCATTCCCAGAGCAACTATTCCACACCTTATTTGATAACGACGCTGGCGGGGAACGCGGCCTCCGGCGCTGTGGACGGGGCCGGCAGCGCCGCGCGGTTCCTCGCCCCAAACGGCGTGGCGTTGGACGGATCGGGCAACCTCTTCGTTGCGGACACCGGCAACAACACCATCCGCAAGATCAGCCCGGCCGGACTGGTGACTACTTTCGCCGGCGACGCCGGCAACAGCGGTTCGGCGGACGCCACCGGAAACGCCGCGCAGTTCAATTCCCCGGTTGGTGTGGCGGTGGACGGGGCTGGCAACCTCTACGTTGCTGACACCGGCAACAACACGATCCGCAAGGTCAGCCCGGCCGGGGTTGTGACGACGCTGGCCGGTTCCGCCAGCAGCAGCGGATCGACGGACGCCACGGGAAGCTCGGCACGGTTCTTTGCGCCCGGTGGCGTGGCGTTGGACGGGTCCGGCAACCTCTACGTGGCTGACACCAACAACAACACGATCCGCAAGATCAGCCCGGCCGGGGTTGTGACGACGCTGGCCGGCGCCGCCGGCTCATACGGCTCGGCCGACGGGACCGGAAGCGCCGCACGTTTCACTAATCCCGCAGGCGTGGCGGTGGACGGCGCCGGCAACGTCTATGTCGCGGATACCGGTGACTACACCATCCGCAAAATCAGCCCGGCCGGTGTGGTGACGACGCTGGCCGGTGCCGCTGGCTCATATGGCTCGGCCGACGGGACCGGAAGCGCCGCACGATTCACCAATCTAAATGGCATAGCGGTGGATGCTTCTGGAATTGTCTTTGTCGGGGACGCGTACGCGATCCGCAAGGTGACGTCGGCGGGTGTGGTGACGACGCTCGCCGCAAATGGTGCCGGCGGCAATGGCCTTGCAGTGGACGGGTCCGACAACGTGTATGCCGCGGATGGCTACGGCGCGATCCGGGAGGTCAATCCCGCCGGCGTGGCGACGGTCCTCGCCGGCAGCACCGCCGGCAGCGACGGCTACGCCGACGGCACGGGCCCGGCGGCGAGATTCGCCGGGGCCTACGGCGTGGCGGTGGACGGGTCGGGCAATGTCTACGTTGCGGACACCGGCAACAATACGATCCGCAAGATCACGTCGGCCGGTGTGGTGACGACGTTAGCCGGATCGGCCGGCGGCAGTGGTATAGGCTCGGCGGACGGCATTGGAAGCGCCGCGCAGTTTGACCTTCCCCTCGGCGTGGCGGTGGACGGATCGGGCAATGTCTACGTTACTGATGCCGGCAACTATCTGATCCGGAGAATCACCCCCTCCGGAGCGGTGACAACGCTTGCCGGCACCGTCCCCAACGCTCTTGGCGCCAAGCCGGTCCCGGTCGACGGCACGGGCAAGGCCGCGAGGTTTGCCGAACTCTGGGGGATTGCCGTGGACGTTTCAGGCAATGCCTACGTCACGGACGACTACACAATTCGCAAGATCACGCCCGGCGGGGCCGTAACAACCCTTGCCGGTGCCGCCGGGGTAGGCGGGTCGGCCGACGGCACGGGAACAACGGCGCGATTCAACTCCCCCTCGGGCCTGGCGGTGGACGGGTCGGGCAACATCTATGTCGGGTGCAGCGACGGCACGATCCGGAAGGTCACGCCCGGCGGGGTCGTGACGACGCTGGCCGGAACGGCCAGCGTCTTCGGTTCGGCCGACGGAACAGGCGACGCGGCGCAATTCTCTAATATCAAAGGGGTTGCAGCGGATGCAGCCGGCATGATCTATGTCGCGGACGATTCGAGCGGCAGGCTCAGACCGGATATCGGCTGCACAACCCGGAGAATCACGCCCGTGGGAGTCGTAACGACGCTCGCCGGCAAGGCCGGCGTCCAGGGATCGGCGGACGGTGCAGGCATCGCGGCAAGGTTCGGCTATTTCGGCGGCATTGCGGCGGATGGATCGGGCACCATCTACGTCTCCGACTTTGGAAACGGCACAATCCGAAAGGGCGTCGCTGACGAGGCGCCGTACGTCCTAGCGCAGCCGGTCGGCCAGACCGTCGTCGCGGGCGCGAACGCCATCTTTTCAGTCGGAGCTTCGGGCGCCTCGCCGCTTTCCTACCAATGGAACTTCAACGGATCCGCGATTCCGGGAGCGACCCGCGCGTCGTACACCGTAACCAACGTCCAGCCGTCCAACGCGGGATCCTACACGGTGACCGTTGCCAATGGCACCGGATCGGCGGCCAGCGGCGCGGCGTACCTGACGGTTCTTCCGGGATTTCCCTCGGCGCGCCTCGTCAACATCTCCACCCGCGCGCAGGTCGGGCCCGGCGCCAACATCCTGATTCCGGGTTTCGTCATCGGCGGAAGCGGCACCGAGACCCTCCTAATCCGCGCCGACGGCCCCGGCTTGGCACAATTCGGGGTCCCCGGGGCCCTGGCGCAGCCCAGCCTAAGCGTTTTTGACAGCGCAGGAAATGTGATCGCGTCCAATACGGGCTGGGGCTCCAACCCAAGCCCAGATCAGGTCGCGAGTGTTGCAGCCTCCGTCGGGGCCTTCGCGCTGGCGCCGGGCAGCGCAGATTGCGCCCTGCTCGTCAGCTTGCCGGCGGGCGCATACACCGTGGAGGTCTCGGGCGTGAACAACACAACCGGCGTCGCGCTTGCCGAGGTCTACGAGGTGTCGTCGAGCGGGACCCGCCTGATCAACATTTCAACGCGGGCCCAGGTGGGCACGGGCGCCAACATCATCATCCCGGGCTTTGTCGTCTCAGGCAGCGGTCTGGAGCAGCTGCTCGTGCGGGGCGACGGGCCCGGCTTGACCCAGTTTCCAGTCCCGGGTGCCCTGGCGCAGCCGAGCCTCAGCGTGTTCGACAATTCGGGAAAGGTGATCGCCTCCAACACGGCCTGGGGCACGAGTGCGAACCCCTCCCAGATCTCGAGCGCGGCGGCGTCCGTCGGCGCCTTTCCGCTGGCATCCGGGAGCGCTGACAGCGCCCAGATCGTCAGCCTTTCCCCGGGCGCCTACACGATGCAGATCAGCGGGGTGAACAGTGCGACCGGAGTCGCCCTGGCCGAAGTTTACGAGATCCCGTGATCCGACGACCGCACCGCTGGCAAAGCACGTAAATGGAGGCTACCAGATAAGCGCGGGCTTCCGCTCGTGCACCTAGCTTATCTAGGGAGAAGATTGCCTGCCACCCCGACGGTCGTAACCCGCGTCAAAGCTCGGTGCGCAGCCAGACGCGATACTCGCCGCCGGAGGCGCCCGCGTCAGCGAACGGGACAAGCTTTACGTCGACGGGGACATCTTCCCACGGCCCTCGGACCCTGGCCCGGAAAACCAGTCCACCCGTGGAGGCCGCCAGCACGGGCTCGGTATCTGGCGCAAGGCGCAGCGCGGGAATGGACTCGATCTGGGGATTGCGGGCGGAATCGGCCGCCAGGACGAAGGGTCCCCACGCGAACGCCGCGCGGGCAAAGTTCGTGTATTCGCCGCGGATAACGCGCCCGCGCAGGGAGAATGACAGGTCGAGCCGGTCGCCGTCATTCCAGGTCTTCGCCGGCAGCGAGGCCCATCCACCGTCGCAGACGACATCGCCGGCCCGGAGCGGCGCCGCCCACTGGGGCACGCGGACCTTGAGTGCAAAATTTACCGGCTTGGCGGTTCGGACGACGAGGGTTGACCGGCCCTCGGTGGGAAAGCCGCTTTGCTGAACGATTTCCACGGAGTCGCCGCCTATCTTGAACCGCGCACGCGAGGGCTCGAACGTGCTCACATAGAGGGTGTCGGAGGTCTGGAGGTAGGCTGCGGTTGGCGCGAGGGCGAGAGCGCGCGGGCCGCTTGAGTGGCAGCAGGTGATGCCCTTGTCGTAGTGCTTCATGCCCTCCAGCGCGGTGAAGTAGCACCAGTCGTCGCCCCGGGGGTTCTGGGCGGCCGTCAGGTGGTTGTAGAGGGACCGCTCGATCTCATCCGCGCACGCCACGTTGCCGGTGAGGCGCAGCAACTGCAGGTTCAGCTGGATCCATGTCGTGGTCACGCAGGTCTCGCCGATGTGCGCGTCCTCTCCATTGGGCAGCTCGTGGTCCGCCCCGAATTTCTCGAAGTTGCTCGACGTGCCGGTTATGTAGAGCCGGTTCTGAACGATGTCCGCCCATGCGTTGGTGGCCGCGGTCAGAAGGCGCCGGTCGCCCGTGGCGCGGGCGAGCTCGCAGAGGCCGACCAGGTTGGAAAGCATCTCATAGGCCTTGCGGTTCGCTGTGCGGCTCACCTGCTTGGCCGTGAGCAGGGTCCGAACGATCGAGGGCCCGCCCGGTTCGTCGTACGCGCTCAGGATGTAGCGGGCGAAGGCCAGGTACCGCTCGTCGCCCGTGACACGGTACAGCTCCACGATCGGTTCAAGGACGCTGGTCGCGGCCATCCCCATATGGGTGCCCGCGGCGATGATGCTCTTCTTCGCCGGGAACGTGGCGATCAGCAGGTCGCCCGCGCGGCGCGCCGCCTCGAGCGCGGGCTGGTTGCCGGTGTAGCGGTAGTAGGTCAACAGCCCGATGATGCAGTACTTGTGGGACCAGACATCCCAGTCGGCGCCTGGATTGATGCCGAAGCGCTGGGCGGGCAGGTAGGTGCCCAGGTAGCCGTCGGGCTCCTGCGCCGCGACAAGCTGCGACGCGGCGGCGTCCAGCTTGTGCCTGAGCGCCTCGTCGCCCGTGTAGGCCCACGCGAGGGTCGCCGCATGCAGCCATTTGCCTATGTGCTCGCCTATCCAGGGATGCTCTCCGGGCTTCTTGATGTAGCCGGCGAGAAGCGGCGCCGTGTCCACGACCTCAAGGCGTCCGCGCACGTTCGCGTCGATGCGCGCCCCGAGCCATCCCTCGAGCCTCACCGCAGAAGGATCGAGGGGCTGCAGGACGTCCGGCATCGCCGGGGCCGCCTTGTAGGGCACCGGCGCAACCGGCTGCAATTCCGCACCCAGCATGGGCAAGGCGAGTGATAGGAATCCGACCAATGTTCTCATAGTCCGGGCAGGCAACGCGTTGCTCGAGCGGATCTAGATCAAATCCCGCAAATGTGCAATAGATCGCTCAGCCTGGTCGACCGTGCCGCACTCAACGGAAAGGACGATGTCGCGCCTCGCCCTCTTGCAGATGGCAATCACCCGCGCCCAGTCGACGACCCCGTCGCCGCAGGCGCAACCGACGGGCGTGCCGGTGACCTTGCCGCGTTCCGCCTCGGACTGCGCCACGGAGATGTCCTTGGCGTGCAGGTGCACCAGCCGGCCGACCACCCTCGCGAGCCATCTGCAGGGATCATGGCCGCTCAGGTAGCTGTTGCCGGTGTCGAAGTTGATGCCGATGGCCGGGCTCTTCACCAGCCTGTAGATGCGGTCGAGGCCGGCCGGGTGCCTGCTGTACTGCTGATGCGGCTCGAGGCCTATGAGGATCCCGCGCGGCTCGGCCACCTTTGCCGCCTCCATCAGCGTGTACCGAATCAGCGCGTGGTCCTCCGCCTCGGTTGTCCACGCTTGCTTGGGTCCCTCGTCGGTGTTGACGACCGGCGCGCCGCATTCGGCCGCGAAGCGAATGGCTTGTTTCAGGTATTCGACGCCGATCTCCGGCTTGCAGAGCGGCGTGTGCGCCGAAAGCCCGGAAAGCTTGACGCCGGCGCCGGCGCAGGCCCGCTTGATACGCAAGGGGTCGTCAAACATCGAGACGCTGTGAAAATAGCCGGCCTCGCTGAGGAGCTCGCGGCCCCAGTGAACCATCGGCTCGACGTAATCGTACCCGAGTTGGGCGGCCTCCGCGACGGCCCACTCGAAGTTCTTGTCCGCGTGGCGGACGAATTCCAGGTTAATGCCAACGTGGATTTTTCCCATGAGAGATGGCGCGATCGATCGCTTGGTGATTGCGGATTTGTCCTACGGGCTCACGGACGCGTAGCGCCCGGCGGCCTGGCTCAGCTGCTCGCCGCTCCAGCGGCCCGGATGCACGATGACCCGGTAGCGCAAAGACATCTGGTGCCCCGCCTTCAGGGTGTACGGCTGGAAGCAGATGAGGGCCGGCGAGAAGTAGTGCATGGGTGGGTCGGCGATGACATACCAGGGCGTCGGGCTGTTCGGGTTCGCGGGCCAGTCAAGGATGGCGATCCCGGCCTCGCGTCCCCCGAATGATCCCGAGAAGTCCGCCGCCGTCGCCCGCCCGCGGAATCTGCCGCTGGCGAGGACCACCGGCCCCGCGGTCGTGATCGGCCGCGGATTCCTTATTTCAGGCGAAAACCGAACCGAGAGCCCGGCATAACCTCCCCAGAGCTGGCCGCCCGGTTCACCCGGGAGCGGCGTGCGGTCCAGCACCACATCCTGGCCCCCGGCCGTGAAGGTCATCGCCCAGTCCTGATGGTTGGCGCCGTCGCCGTCCGGCGCCGAGATCTCGATCACGCGGCGCTCGATCAGGGCGGGCGGCGCCTCGGCCGCGGGCCGATAGCTGAGATCCATCGCGATGCGCGCGGAGAAATCGGCCCGCAGGTCAACCTGCGGCTCCTGCCACGCGGTCCGCCCCTGCGCGAGGCCGGTCTTGGGATCCTCCTCCCAGTAGTTGACGCCATTGATGAATTTCCACGAAAACCACAGGGCGCGGTGCCAGCGGTGATCGGCCGGCTGATCCCAGGTGAGCACCGGCCCTCCCGGCAGCGCCACCGGGTGGAAGTGCGGTTTCGTCGCGTCTGCGCCAAAGTTGAATTGCCAGACGACAGCGGGCCCCTGGAGCAAGGCGACCGCGCCGGCGTCGCGCCTCCAGGCAAGGGACACCGGCGATTCCGGGATCGGAGCGCCCCCGGGAATTTGAATCCCGGCAGCATACTGAATGCCTCCCAAAAGGTGGCGCCGGAAGAGCGGTTCGGCGAAACTGCTCTCCGTATGCCCCATCGCGGTATACCACATCCGCCCCTGGCCCACGGTCCGGCACCACGCTATCGGGTGGTCGTTGCCCATGGTGCCGCCGCGGTAGGTCGCCTCATCCACGGTGGCAAGCACGTGGGCGCGGCCGCGCGGGGTGCCGTTGAAGTTGTACCACTCATCCGTGCGCTGCCACCGTCGTGGCAGGTCCACCGTGGAGGGATGCGCGGGGTCCTCGATATCCACGGTGGCCGGCACGATGCCGGAATGGTCCTTGAACGCGCAGCAGAACATCTCGCCGTACCACGCCCATTTGTCCTCGCAGGCCAGCGGTCCGAAGACCGCGCCATGAATGGCCGCGAACCCGCCCCCGCTGAGCACATAATCCTTGAAGGCGGCCTGCTGCTCGGGGTTCAACACGTCCCCCGTCACGCTGAGGAACACGACCACCCGGTATCGATGGAGGTTTGAGGGGGCGATGGCGCCAGAATCCTCGGTGGCATCCACCGCGAATCCGTTGGCCCGGCCCAACTCGCGGAGCGCCACGATGCCATCGGCGATGGACGCGTGGCGATAACCCAGCGTCCTCGAGAAGACCAGCACCCGGAAGGCGGCCTCGGCATCCGCCGCCCGGGACGTGGCGGGCGTGGTGCACAGGGCCAGCGCCGCCAAGAGGCCCGCGACATGCTTGGTTGGTTTCACGGAGTTGGATCGATCGTCTCGAACCCTGGCCCGCGGTCACAGGTGCCACGGCTTGCGCATCGGGCGGGCCTTGAGGCGCTGGTTCGCCGCGTCGTCGCTTACGAACCTCTCGATCCTGAAGTCGAAGGTCAGCTTGCGGTTGAGGCGGATGGCGGCGTCGGCGATGTGGCAGAGGGCATCGTCGGCAACGGCCGCGTCGATGGGGCTGACGGTCTCGCCCCGGCTCCTCACGCAGTCGAGGAAGTTGCGGGCGTGGCCGGAGGAGCGGGTGAGCTTCACCTTGAAGCTCTCGGGGTCGGCATGGTTCAGGTCCGCGGGCTGGAGGTTGATGCCCGTGCGGTCCACGTGGATCCAGCCGTCCGTCCCTTCGAATGCGGTGCCATGACTCTCGATGCGCCGGTAGCGCTGGCCCCAGATGTCACCGAAGAGGAAGGGCTCCCCCGTCGGCTTTCCGCTGTTCTCGCCATTGGGCACGCCGACGAACTTCATCGTGAGGCCGCTGGCGAATGCGTAGTCGACCTCCCAGATGGTCGCCGTGTCGCAGGCGCCTTCCGCCAGCCGGAAGTTCCCGCGGCCCTCGACCGCGACGGAGCCGCCGAGCAGCCCCGCGCCGCCCCAGAGCGCGATGTCGATCGGATGGATGCCCCAGCCGGAGATGAAGCCAAGCGCGTAGTCCGAATTGAACCACCAGGTCTTGAGGGTCGCGTCCGCGCTGCATCGGTTCTCGGTGTAGGGGCTGAACGCGGCGGGGCCGAGCCATAGGTCGTAGTCCAGCTCCGGTGGGGGCGCCACCTGCCTGCGCGAGCCGCCTGGTGAGCTGCCGGGCGCCCAGACGTTGATGCTTCGAAGCTTGCCGACAAGCCCGTTGCGAACCATCTCCGCCGCGAGCCTGAAGTTCTTCGATGACCGCTGCTGGGTCCCGAATTGGAAGACGCTCCTCTTGCGCCGAATCGCCGAGCGCAGCGCCTGCCCCTCCTCGAGGGTCAGGCCGAGCGGCTTCTCAAGATAGACGTCCTTGCCGGCATTCACCGCCGCCAGCGCGGCCAGGACGTGCCAGTGATCCGGCGTCGCTATTAGGCAGGCATCGATGTCCCTCCGGGAGAGGAGCTCCCGGAAGTCATGGTAGGTCCGGCAATCCCGGTTGCCGTAATAATCGTCGACCGCCTGCTTAGCCAGACCCAGCTGGTCCGCCTTGACGTCGCATACGGCGACGACGCGGCAGTCCTGTTCGCCGAGGAAATTGAGCATGTCGCCGCGGCCCTGCGGCCCGCAGCCGATCACCCCGACGGCGATCCGGTCGCCGGGGGCGACGGCCCCGTCCTTGCCGAGGGCCGAGGACGGAAGGATGGAAGGGAGCGTGGCCGCGGCGAGCGCGCACGCGGTGGTGCCGAGGAATTCACGGCGAGTGAGGGGGACCGGGCCGTCCGGTCGCGGCAGATTAGATGGTGGCATGTTGATTCTCCGGTTCGTTATCCCAACGCACCTCAGCGCGAACGGACGCAGGGGGTCGCCGCGTTGTGGCCGATCGCCGAATCCTAACACGAATCCGCAGCCTTGTCTTTCGCGATTGCACATTGGTAAATCTTAGAAGTTCTGGCCATGCTCCCAAAACCGAAGCACACGGACAGCTCCGCCATCTTCCTGGGCCAGGCGACGACCTACCACGCCGACCGCTGCGAGCCGCTTGTCCAGGCCGCGGACCGAAGAGAGTTGACCCTGCAGGCGCTGGCCCGGCGCGGATACCCGGGAAAGGCGATGCCGGCGCGAATGTTGCCCGAGTTGTCCACCGTAGGGTTCTGGGACGCCACAACGCCGCAGAATTGGGGGCTGGACTGGCATCGCAACGAGGGCGTCGAAGTCACCTACCTGTCGAGGGGACGCCTCGACTTCGCGGTGGACGGACGCGCCTACCCGCTTGAATCGGGGTGCATGACGATCACCCGCCCGTGGCAGATGCATCGCGTGGGGAACCCCAGGGTGCGGGCGAGCCGCCTGCACTGGCTCATTCTCGACGTCGGCGTCCGCCGGCCAAACCAGCGGTGGCAATGGCCGGCTTGGCTGGTTCTGGCGCCGGTCGAGTTGCGCGAACTGACGGACTTTCTCCGGCACAATGAGCAGCCGGTGTGGAAGGTGGATGCCCAGATCGGACATTGCTTCGAGCGCATTGCCGCGCTTGTCGCAGGACCCGAGCCGCAAAGGGGCCAAACCCGGCTGCAATTGCTCATTAACGAGCTCCTTCTCATGATGTTGGAGATGATGCGTTCGCGCAGCGTGCCTTTGGACAAGAAGCTCTCGACCACGCGGCGCACGGTGGAGCTGTTCCTCGCCTCGCTGCCGGATCATCTCGGGAAGCCCTGGACCCTCGATGGGATGGCCCATCAGTGCGGACTGGGGCGGACGCGCTTTGCCGACCACTGCCGCCAGATCACCAACGTCGCACCCGTCGAATACCTGATGAACTGCCGGATGGACGCCGCGCGCCGGCTGCTTCGCGCCGAGACGAGTAGAAGCGTCAGCGACATCGGCTTCGCGTGCGGCTTCCAGAGCAGCCAGTACTTTACGACGGTGTTTCGGCGCCGAACGAGGCTTTCACCACGTGAGTACCGGAGACTCGGCTCCGTGGATCCCGCTCGCGTGCCCAGCGCCGTCGGCCAGCGATAGGCGGCGCCGTTTCCCGGGCTGCGCGCATCCTCGACTGGCTTTCGGCATCAGTTGTGCTCTCTTTTTCCCGGTGAACCCATCCCCCGCACCCATGCCCAAGGCGGCGTACCGCCTGACCAAGATCGTCTTCACGCTGGGCCCGGCGACCGAGGGCGAGGAGATGCTCGAGAAGCTTGTGATGGCGGGGGTCGACGTGTGCCGGCTCAACATGGCCCATGCCGACGAGGCGTGGACCCGCGCGATGATCCGGCGGGTGCGCGAGGTCTGCCGCAGGACGCAGAGGCACATCGCGCTCCTCATGGACGTGAAGGGCCCGGAGATCAGGACCGGCGAGCTGCCGGCGCCGGTCGACCTCGCCGAGGGCCAGCTGATCGACCTCCTGCCGGCGCCCGGCAGCGCCGTCGACGGGGTCCTCGCGGTAGGCGTCAACTACCCCATGATGGGGGGCGACGTCTCGGCGGGAACCGTCATCCTTGTCGACAGCGGCCTCATACGCCTCCGGGTGCTGAGCTCCTCGCCGGCCCGCGTGCGCTGCCGGGTGATCGTGCCGGCGAGGCTGTGCAGCCGACGCCACCTCAACCTGCCAGGCGTGAAGGTCAGGCTGCCGGCCCTGACGGCCAAGGACCGGGCCGACATCGCCGTCGGCGTGGAGGAGCAGGTGGATTTCTTCGCGCTGTCGTTTGCGCGCGAGGCCGACGACGTCGACATCCTGAGGCGCATGCTGTCCGACCTGAAGAGCACGGCGCGCATCGTGGCGAAGATCGAGGACCAGTCCGGGATCACGAACCTGGACGAGATCATCGTCGCCGCAGACGCCGTGATGGTCGCGCGCGGCGACCTGGGCATCGAGGTGCCGATGGAGGACGTGCCCCTGTTCCAGAAGAGGGCCGTCGAGGCTTGCATCCGCCACCGGAAGCCCGTCGTGGTGGCGACCCAGCTCCTCGAGTCCATGATCACCTCGCCCGTGCCCACGCGGGCCGAGGTGAGCGACATCGCCAGCGCGGTGTGGTCCTCGGCGGACGCCATCATGCTTTCCGGCGAGACGACCACCGGCCGGTACCCGCTCGAATGCGTGCAGTTCATGAAGCGCGTGGCAGGCCGGATCGAGGGCAGCGCGACCAAGGGCTTCAACACCGAGCTTCCCCTCAAGACGCACAAGGACCGCCTGCTCAGGGCCGCTGTCGTGCTCGCGCAGGAGCTCGGGGAATCCGGAATCGTGGTCTTTACCCGAAGCGGCCTCCTGCCCCAGACGCTGTCGGCGCTGCGGGCGTGGCGGTGCCCCATCTACGCGTTCACGGACGAGCCGCAGGTCTTCCGCCACATGCTGCTCATGTGGGGCGTCGAGCCGTTCCTCATGGACATCAAGCCGGAGCCCGAGGAGACGATCCGCGACGCCTTCGCGTACCTGCTCAGGCGCGAGTGGGTCCAGCCGGGCGACTGGATGGTCGTCGTCACAAACGTCCTCGCGGGCGAGAAGACGATCGACTCCATCCAGATGCGCCCCGTGGAGTGAGGCGCTCGCCGGGAAGGGCGGGCGGCCAAGTTCGGGGGGCCCTGCGACATTTCTGCTTAATGCGCTCGCCAATCCCCGCCGCCTGGGGGAGATTGGAGGCGGTTGACTCGCCAAGCGCGGGTCCCAGCAAGAATGTCAAACACCAAGCCGGCCCACAAGGGGCCCCATGCCGAAGACTCAGTCAAAGGCGTAATCCAGTTCAGGGCAGGCGGTTCCGCCTATGTCATCGTCGACGGAAACCGCGACGCGCCCTCGGTCCAGATAGCTCCCGACGACACGGGGGTGGCCCTGCCGGGCGACACCGTCGTCGTGCGAATCTACCGCGGCGTCGCCGGAAAGCGCCCCGGCGAGCGGGTCGGCCGCGTGATCGAGATCCTCGAGCGCAGCCGCGAGACCATCGTGGGAGACCTGAGGCGCGAGGGGCGCAACTACTTCGTTGCCCCGGACGACCCGCGCTTCGTCTACGAGATCGCGGTCCCGGACCCCGCAACGTCGCCGGCGCGGCCCGTCCCACACCCCGGCGACAAGGTGGTCGTAAAGCTCGGTGAATGGCGGCGTCGAGAGCAGCCCCTCGTGGGCGAGGTCACCGAGCGGCTGGGCCGCACCCACGAGCCGCGGGCCGAGCTCCTCGGCATCTTCGTCAAGCACGGGCTCGAGCCGAGCTTCCCCGCCGACGTCGAGCGCGAGGCGGCGGGCCTTCCCGACCGCGTCGGCCCAAGGGACACCGAGGGCCGCCTCGACTACAGGAACATCCCGGTCTTCACGATCGACCCGGACGACGCAAAGGATTTTGACGACGCCCTGTCGATCGAGCGCCTCGCCCATGGCGAGGTCCGGGTGGGCGTCCACATCGCCGATGTGTCGAGCTACGTCAAACCCGGCACCGCCATCGACCGCGAGGCCAGGAAGCGCGGCAACTCCACCTATCTCGTCGGCACCGTGATCCCCATGCTGCCCGAGAAGCTCTCCAACGGGCTGTGCTCCCTCGTCGAGGGCCACGACCGCATCTGCAAGGCGGTCTTCCTCACCTACGGCGCGGACTCCCGGCTCAAGGACACGGGCTACGCCAACACGGTGATCCGCAGCCGCAAGCGGCTGACCTACAGGCAGGCCTATGCGCTGCTCTTCGAGGACAGCCTCGAGAAGATCCGCGCGCTCCCCGTCCCTCCGAAGCACCAGACCGGGTCCACGGGCAGGGCTCTCCGGGAGCTCGACGACCAGGAGCTCACCAGCCTGCAGGGCTGGATCCGGTCCCTGTGGCGGATCGCGAGCGCCCTTCGCGCCAGCCGGATGGCGCACGGCAGCCTCGATCTCGACATGCCCGAGACGAAGATCTTCGTCGACCCGCTGGGCTATGCCGACCGCCTCGAGAAGATCGAGCAGGACGAAAGCCACCAGCTCATCGAGGAGTTCATGCTCGCAGCCAACGAGGCGGTCGCCCGGCTGACGCGCGCGAACCGGCTGCCGTCGCTCTACCGCGTTCACGACGAGCCCGATCCCGAGAAGCTCGGCGAGTACCGGCAGTTCGTGTCGACCTTCGGGATCAAGGTGGGCGACCTGACGCGGCGCGAGGAGGTGTCGAAGCTTCTGAGGATCCTGCGCACTCACCCCCAGGGCCACACGCTCCGGACGCAGTTCCTGCGCAGCCTGAAGAAGGCCTGCTACCGCTCGACGCCCGACGGCCACTACGGCCTCCACAAGAAGGACTACACGCACTTCACCTCGCCCATCCGGCGCTACTCCGACCTGGTCGTCCACCAGGTCCTCCAGTCCTACCTCGCGCACGCGCACGGGGGCGCCAGGCACGACATCCGGGGGATCGAGCAGCTGGCCGGGCACCTGAGCCTGACCGAGATAAACTCCGCCGAGGCGGAGCGGGAGAGCGTGAAGATCAAGCTCCTCGAGTTCTTCGAGCGCGAGCTGGCGAAGAGGAAGCGCACCGTCTTCGTGGCGGTCATCACCGACGTACGCAGGCACGGGTTCTTCATCGAGCTCGTCGAGTCGATGACCTTCGGGTTCGTCTCCGCCGACACGCTTCCCGACGACTACTACCAGCTGAGCGCCGAGGGCAGCAGGCTCGTGGGGCGGCGCGGGCACCGGGCTTTCGAACTGAACGGACGGCTTGACGTCGTCGTCGACAAGGTGGACCGGTTTAAGCGCATCATCGACTTCAGGCCTGCCTAGGACTCATAAGCATCTATGAATCACTACGACTTCCCGACGGAGTTCCGGGCCCTCTACGACCAGGCGGTTGACCTCTACAAGAAGGGCACGCGCGGCGCGGGGACCTACTTCAGCAAGGCGCAGGCGGCGTGGCTCGCCGCGAACGGCATCACCCCGCAGTACATGTACGACTACGCCGAGGACGAGGGCGCCTACGGCGAGCCCGGCTTCGGCCACGCCCTCGCGATCGAGCTCTTCCGGCGCAGCTACTTCCTCAACGTTCAGGACGGCAAGCCTTCCCGGGTGGTGCTCGACGAGTCGAAGATGCCGGCGAAGACCGACTCGGCGAAGGGGATCGAGTGGCTTCCCCGGATAATCCCGAAGGCCAAGGCGAAGCTGCGCGGCGAGCTCCCGGAGAGCCTCATGTACTGCTGCGGGGGGGACAGGCGCTTCTTCAAGGCGAACAACATCCTGCCCGCCGAGTTCCTCGGCCTCGTCTGGCGGAACGGGGACGACGACGCTGCGACGATCGACTGGGTCGTGGCCAGGAGCAAGAACGCCTCCTAGCTTTCCTGTCAGAGGAGCTCGCCCTGCGCCGCGTCGGCCTTCGGCGCGGGCGCGCTGATGCCCAGGAACTTGCCGTACCTCTCGAGCCAGTCGTCGAGCTTCGCCTCGTAGTACTCGCCGTCGTAGGGCGCCGCAACCGGGTCGAACAGCGCCGCCGGGCGCGCCCGCTGCCAGTCGCTGGTCATTCCCTTCTGCTTCGTCGTGACGTAGTAGGTCACCCGGTCCCCCATCCTGGGCGGCGGCGACATCTGCAGCGCCGCCTCGGCCGACGCGCGTCGCGGCTTGCCCCCGCCCTCGATGAAGCGCAGGTACGCCTCCGGGTTCATCCCCAGGATCTCGCTCTTTGCGACCTCGGACACGCCGAGCGAGCGCTCGGCGAGGCCCTTGCGGTACTTCTCAAGGAGCCCCAGCGGCGACTCGCCCGACACGCCGAGGATGAACTGGATCAGCATGTCCGTCAGCCGCCTGAGGTACGGCTCGACGCCCCGGGACCGCAGCGCGCTTCCCCGGATGATGAGCCGGCCCGAGTCGTTGAGCGCGTAGTTCTTCGCCTTGTAGCAGAACATCGCGTCGTAGCGGCCGTCGAACTCGAGCTCGATGCCCGGCGGAAGGACCGGGGCGACCTTGGCGAGGAGCTCCCCCGGGCTCCCGAAGTGCGCGTCGGAGGACAGGTAGATCCCGTCCGTGTCCGCCTCGAGCATCCTGCACCCGTGCCGGCCGAACTCGTCGATGAGCTGCTGCAGGAGCTCGCGGCCGCGCCGGGTGACCTCCGCCGCCAGGTCCCCGTCCCCGAACCTGGCCCCGGAGAACCCGAGGTAGCCGTAGAACGAGTTGATGAGGATCTTGAACGCCCTCTGGCGCGCCTCCGCCTCGGCGCGCTCCTCCCGATCGGGGGCCGTGCGCGCCAGCAGCTTGTACCTTAGCCGGTACTCCAGGAGCCGCCTCAGCAGAGGCATAAAGACGCCGAGCGAGTCGTCGGCCGGGTTCCTGCCGATGTTGAGCAGCAGGCTCGGATAGAGCGACGCCACGTCGAAGTGGAGCACGTGGTGGAACACGCCCTCGGTGAAGCTGCGCGTGTAGCCGCCGTCGAACGGGCGGATCTCGGGGGGCTGCGGGCAGGACTGCCTCGCATGGTAGTACTCCTCCAGGAAGAGCAGGTCTATCTTGACGGTGGTCCCGCGCAGCATCGCCTCCTGGAGCGGGATCGGGAAGGTGCGCGCCTGCTCGAAATATGTCGGCAGCAGCAGGTCCGCCAGGCCCTGGGTCTCCCGCAGGTCGTCCGCCAGGTAGGCGCAGAAGCGCGCCCTGTCCTTCTCGAACGCCTCGGCAATCCTGCTGCCCTCGATGTAGGTCCGGTCCGAGCCCTCCTCCTTGGTTATCCCGAAATGGATGGCCACCTCCTTAAGCCCGTAGGAGCTGAGCTCGCGGGTGGCTATGTCGTTCAGGAGCGTGAGAAGGTAGGTGTCCACCACGGCGCGCCCAGGCAGGTCGCATCGGGGAAAGTCAACCCAGCGCTCGGCCACCTTGATCCGGCTGCTCCTGAACGTGGCCCTCTGCCCGAACCGCCCCCACAGGCAGGGCACCCTGCGCATCCGGCACCGCACCCGGAGGTAGTCCAGGTCGAACTTGAAGATGTTGTGGCCCTCGATGACGTCGGGGTCGAGGTAGGCCAGCCGCGAGTTGAAGGCCTGGAGCAGCCGCCTTTCGGCGGCGTCGCTCATCTCGTCCAGGAGCAGCAGGTGGTCCGTGCCGCCCATGCGCATCCCGATCGCGAGCACGCGGTCCCCCGCCAGCTCGGCGTCGCTGAATCGGCCGTCGGTCGAGCCGGTCTCGATGTCGACCTGGCAACGGCGCAGCTTCGCGAAGCCCATGTCGGCGTACAGCCGCGCCCGGCGCTGGAGCAGGAACTGGCTCTCGAGCGGCCGGATGGCGTCGACCGCCACGCTGTCGCGCGCCGCGCTGAGGAGCCTGTTGAACGCCTCCAGCGAATGGGCCTTGGCGAGCGTTCCCAGCGCCGCGTCCCCGCCCAGGCGTTCGAAGACGACGCCGGGGACGGGGGCGTCAAACGACGCCGACCCGAGCCAGGCAAAGGGCTCGAACGGGAGGGTCCCCTCCCCGCGCCCGCCTTCGGCCGTCGCCACCGAGACCCGCGCCCCGCCCTCGCCGTCGATCCAGACGCCGCAGAGCGTCCCGTCCATGGTCCCCTGACCGCTCAAAATGGCCGCACGTACACCATCGCCACCGCCGTGATCGCGAGGACGAGGGCGACGATCATGAAAAGGTCCGCCATGGCGCGCCTCCGGTAGGCGATGCCCGCGATCGAGGCGAGTCCAAGCAGGCACACCAGCTTGACGGCCACCCACCCGGGGAATCCGAGCTGCAGCTTGTGCAGCATGCTGAATCCGGAGACGACGACAAGGAGCGCCGCTATCCCGGTGATCATTAGGACGCGCCTCCGGGTCTCCGGCGGGGCGGCGAACGCGTAGAACGTGTACCCAAGCAGCACGATGATCGAGCTCAGGTGGAGCACGAGGTTTGTATTGAGGGTCATCGTGGGGTCTGGGGGGAGAAATAGGACACCCCGCCTGTGCCGTGTGCCCAAAGGCTCAAGACCTTTTCAAGTCAAGGTGGGTGCCGCCGCCGCGGTGTTTGCTTTCCGGTTTACGGCCTAGCAGCTCCCGCGCCGGTTTTGGCTCCCGTAATGTTTCCAAGGCAAAGAGCGGTTATTGTAAGCACCTCGAACACTGCAGGGTGTCTGTCCATGAGTCTGGGTAATGTCCGCCCACCGTCAAGTATGCCCTTGCGGATTCTGCTTTCGACGATCGGCAGCGCGGGCGACGTGAACCCCGTCATCGGCCTCGGAAGGGCGCTCGGGGCCCAGGGACGCCTTGTCAGGGCTCATCGGCCCGGGACCGATTCCCATCCCGCCACCGGTCCGGGGACGACGCGGAAGAGCGGATGAGGCAGGGGCCGCCTGAGGCGAGCCAGCCTTGAAAGCCACGCCGGGTCGCGCCTCGCAAGCTTCCTGGCCAAATGCCCCCACTCATAGTCGAGCTGGCCCCGCGTCACAGGCAGCTGCCCGACGGCGCCGCCGCGGCCCAACTTGGCCGCGTCAAAGCGGTACCCGCGTCTCGCCGCCTCGGCCTGCACGACCCGCACGTACTCCGCGATGCGCCGCCTCGGGGCCGGCGCCTCGAGGAACCGCGCCAGCTGGGGGTGGCGCCGGTAGCCGCGCGTCCTGCCGGCCAGGACCGCCTGGGCGAGCAGGCCCTCCCTCCACAGGGCCACGAGGCCCCTCGGGTCGAGGTAACGCGGGTGAAGGGACCAGAGCCTCATCGCGGCGACGGGAACGGGCCCGGCCGCTCGGCATCCCCGGCAGCCACCCCCCTCGTTCTGGACCCCCGGGTGCTCAATCTCGGGGCACCGCCTAGGAGCCTATGATGCTCGAGTCGAGGTGCTGGATGATGAGCTCCTGGACGGTGGCCAGGAAAAGGTAGCACATGAAGGCCTTGCGGACGGGCTCGTCGAGCCCCTCCATGTCGATGTCGCCGGTCTCCAGCGCCTCGTCGCTCAGCGTCTTCAGGCGGCGCTCGCGAAGGTGGAGCCGGAAGGCGGTGCAGGCCCGCACGATCGGCTCGGCGTTGTTCTCGTCGAACGCCACCACGCCCTCCGCGAAGAAGTCCCCGTCAAAAAGGGCCAGGAGGGCCCTGAGGTCCTCGTTCTGCCCCTCAAGGAGCTCGCCGATCCACGCGCCGCGGAACTCCTGGTCGAGGTCGTGGAGCGCCTGGGGCGCGGCGAGGATCTTCTCCAGCTCGAACGACAGCTCCCGGATGACGTCCAAAAGGGGCGCCACCACGGGAAGGCTCAGCTTCACCTCAACGCGTTTCATCGGGCTCGAGCACCGCGGTCAGGTGCCACTGCTGCAGGCTGAACACGTGGGCCTCGGCCGTCTCCCGCACGCCGGTCCACACGACCGAGCGGCCCTGCTCGTGGACCTCGAGCATGTGCTTGCGCGCCTTGGTCTCGTCGAAGCCGAGCACCTTCCTGAACACCATCACGACGTACGACATCAGGTTCACGGGGTCGTTGAGCACCACCACCCGCCAAGCGCCCTCCAGCTGCAGCTCCGTGGACGGGCGGCTTTCGGTGCGCGTGTGGCTTCTGTACTCAGGCACGGAGTTTCGGACGGCAAGGCGGTAGCTCAGGCCTTCTCCCGGACGGTCGCCTCAACCCTGGCTTCCGATTCATTGAGGGGCACCTTAACGGTTTCCGCGGCTCCACGCCACCTCATTTCGACGATGCCCTCCTTTAGCCCCTTGCCCCCCACTGTGATCCGCAGCGGGATCCCAAGGAGGTCGGCATCCTTGAACTTGACGCCGGGCCTCTCGCTCCTGTCGTCGACCAGCACGTCGGCCCCGGCCCGCTCGGCGGCTGCCGCGAGCCTGCCCGCGATGAGTACCGCGTCGGCGGCCTGCGGATCCAGAAGGCACACAATGACCTGGAAGGGCGCGATCGCCCACGGCCAGATGATCCCGTCTGCGTCGTGGCTGTGCTCGATGACCGCCTGCAGGGTCCGGCTGATCCCTATGCCGTAGCAGCCCATTACGAAGAGGTGTCGCTCCTTCTTGTCGTCCGTGTAGCCCGCGTCGATCCTTTCCGAGTACTTCGTTCCGAGTATGAAGATGTGGCCGACCTCGATCCCGCGCCGCACCAAGAGGGGCCTTCCGCCCACGGGATCGGGCTCGCCCGCGCGCACGCGCCGGAAGTCGCCGAAGCCCGTGATCTGGAGGTCGCGCGCCACGTTCACGTTTCGCAGGTGGAACCCGTCCCTGTTAGCCCCGGTGGTTCCGTTGCCGACGAGCCGTATCGCGTGGTCGGCGTGGATCCCGGCGAGCGCCGTCAGGTTCCTGATCGTGCCCTTCACGACGCCGAGGCTGCCGGGCCTCGCCCCCATGATCGGCACGATCTCCTCCGGGGTCGCTGGCCTCACGAGCGTGAACCCCAGCGAGCCCAGCTTCGCCTCCTCGAGCTCGTCGCTTCCTCGCAGCACCACGGCGAACGGCCGCCCGTCGCCGATGTAGACGAGCGTCTTGAACTGGCGGTCTGCGGGGACGCTGTAGGGGGCCGCCTCGAGCGCCGCTATCGTCAGGACGCCCGGCGTCGGGAACTCCTCCAGGTCCCGCTCGGGCGCCGCGTCCGCCAGGCCCTCCGGCACGATCGAGCTGCGGGCCTTCTCGCGGTTCGCGGCGTACCCGCTCTCCTCGTTGTAGAACAGGTCGTTGTCGCCCACCTCCGCCGGCACCATGAACTCATGGGAGTAGCTGCCGCCCATGACACCGGTGTCGGCCTCGACCGCGATCGCGTTCGCCCCAATCCGGCGGAAGAACGCCTGGTAGGCCGACCTCATGGCCTCGTAGCTGCGGATCGCGCCCTTGTCGTCCGCGTCGAACGAGTACGCGTCCATCATCGAGAACTCCTTGGCCCTCATGAGCCCGTAGCGCGGGCGGATCTCATTGCGGAACTTCGTTCCGATCTGGAAGAAGGTCTTCGGAAGGTCCCGGTAGCTTGCGATCTCCGCCTTGATGAGCGGCGTGATCACCTCCTCGTGCGTCGGGCCGAGCACCAGCTCCGGCTCCTTGCTCTCCCTCTTTCCCATGCCGGCGCTGTCCGCCCGGAACATGATCTCGCGCACGGGGCCCCACCGGGGCCCGGCCGCCCAGAACTCGGCCGGGTGCAGGTGCGGCATCAGCAGCTCTATCGCGCCCGAGCGCTCCATCTCCTCGCGGCAGATCCGCGTTATCTTCTGCATGACGCGCAGCCCAAGCGGAAGGTACGTGTAGAGGCCGCCGCCGAGCTTGCGCACGAGCCCGGCCCGGACAAGCAGCCTGTGCGACGCGATCTCGGCATCGGCCGGGCTCTCCTTGAGCGTGGGAATGAAATAGCGCGACCAGAACCTCATGGGGTTGGGACAGCCAAGAAAAGGGGCGGCCCGATGGCAACACGCGAAAACGCATGTTGCCAATTTTGCCTCGCCGTTTTGCCCTTGAATCGACCATGTCAGCCGCCCGCAAGGACAGAAAGCCCTGGCCGATGAAGTGGATCGTCCTTGCGATCGTGCTCTTCATCCCCCTGTACACCTGGCTGACCCTGCACTACCGCCGGCCCGGGCCGGCGTTCAGGCCCTACCAGGACATGCGCGACAGGGCCGACGTCTCGCGGCTCCTCAAGGCGGGATACCAGCGCGTGGCGGTCGAGGCCCGCCGCCCCGCCGACCCGATGGGGGCCGCGGACCTCGCCACGTCCCCGGCGCCCGGGGGCCTGCCCGAGGAGCTAAGGAGGACCCTTGTCGAGTCCCCGCTCCTGCCCCTGGCGATCGCCTCGGTGTCGGCGGCGCCCGTGGCCGTCTCCGGGATCGACTACCAGGTCGGGCTCACCTACACGCTCGCCGACAACAAGCGGCAGCTGTCGGGGGCTCACCTTTACGAGCGCAAGGGCGAGATCGTGATCGTGGCCGACTTCGAGCGCCTCGGCGGCGACCTGCTCTCGCGCACCCGCGAGGGCGCCGCCCTGCTCACCGTCCCCCCCGGCGCGCTCAAGCCGGGCACGTACCGCGTCACCGTTGTCGGCGAAAGGGCGTCGAGGGCCTGGACCCTGCGCGTGCGCTGACGGGCGCCGGGGCGCCTTCGCGGCGCAGGCGCCGCCGTAGAGGTCCCTTGACGTGCGGGGCCGCTTCCATGAGAACGCGAGACCGCCAATGACCAGCGAAAACGGGCACACACCTCCTGCGGCGCCTCAGTCGGCCCAGACCACGACGATCAAACCCACGGACCTGCGCGGCATCCTCCAGTACGTGCCGCGCTTCCAGGGGCAGATCTTCGTGATCGCCGTGGACGGCTCGATCGTCGCGGACGAGAACTTCGGCAACCTCCTTGTCGACATCGCCGTCCTCAGGAGCCTCGCCATCAAGGTGGTCCTCGTGCACGGGATCGGCCACCAGCTCCAGGAGCTTTCCGCGCTGCGCGGAATCCCGATCTCCAACAGCGACGGCACGGGCCCGACGGACCCGGCCACGCTGGACCTCGCGATCCGGGCGTCCTCGCGGGTGTCGCACGTCATCCTCGAGGGCCTCACGCAGAGCTCGCTCAAGGCCGCGATAACGAACGCGGTCCGCGCGGTGCCCGTCGGCATCATCAAGGGGGTCGACCAGCAGCTCACCGGCAAGGTGGACCGGATCGACAAGGAGCTCATCATCGAGCTGATCGAGCGCCATGTCGTGCCCCTCGTGTCGCCGCTCGCGTTTGGCCCCGACGGCAAGTCGCTCCGGGTCAACTCCGACCTCCTCGCCGCCGAGATGGCCGAGGCGCTGAGCGCGACGAAGATCATCTACCTGGCGCCAAACACCGGGCTGGAGATAGGCGGCGCGGTCAGGCACGAGATCTCGGCCGACGCCCTGCGCACGATCCTCAACGAGCACCCGGAGCAGATAGCCGAGTCGAGCCGGAGCAAGGCCGCGCACGCGATCAGGGCGATCGAGACCGGCACGCCGCGGGTCCACATCGTCGACGGCCGCATATTCGACGGCCTCCTGAACGAGATATTCTCGAACGAGGGCGTCGGCTCGCTCGTGTACGGCAACGACTACCAGCAGATCCGCAAGGCGACCCGCCGCGACGCGCGGCTCCTGTACAACCTCACCCGAAACGCCGTCAGGCGCGAGGAGCTGATCCACCGCACGCAGCAGGCGATCGAGAAGAACATCGACCAGTTCTTCGTGTTCGAGGTCGACGAGGCCGTCATCGCCTGCGTCACGCTGATGTTTTACCCGGACAGGCCCGAGGTCGCCGAGATCGGGTCGCTCTACGTGCTTCCGTTCTACCACAACCGGGGGATAGGCAAGAAGATGGTCGAGTACGCCTGCCTCCAGGCAAAGGAGAAGGGGGCGAAGAGCGTCATCGCCCTGTCGACTCAGAGCGCCGGCTTCTTCACGGGCGTGTGCGGGTTCGAGGAGAGCACGAAGGAGATCCTGCCGGAGGCCCGGCTAAAGCTGTACGACGAGAGCGGGCGAAACGCGCGCGTCATGACCAAGAATATCGTGTAACCAAGACGCCGGTCGGGCGTCTACCGAATCATGCATCAAGAAGCCATGAAGACATCCAGCCTCCTGGGAACCACCCCGCCCGCTCGCATTCAGATACCGCGGGCGGCAATCGCGGCGGCCGGCGCCGCCGCTCTCCTCTCGGCGCTCGCCATCACGGCGGGCTGCGTCGTCGCCGTTCGGCCCGCCCCGGTCGGGGTCGTTTACACCGAGCCCGGCGAGGTGGTCGTGGCCGACGCCCCTCCGGCGCCCATCGTCGAGGCGGTCGGGATCGCGCCAGGGCCCGGCTACTTCTGGATCGGCGGCTACTACCACTGGTACGGCAACCGCTGGGGATGGGTCAGGGGCCACTATGAGCTGCCGCCGCGCCGCGGCGCAGTCTGGATCGGCCCGCGCTACGACTTCCGCGGGGGCCGCAGGGTCTACGTCCACGGATTCTGGCGCTACTAGTCCTTGATCTCGAAGACCGCCTGAATCTCGGCGGTGGCGCCCCGGGGCAGGCCGTTGACCGCGACGGCGGCCCTCGCGTGGCGCCCGGCGTCGCCAAACACCTTCACGAGGAGGTCGCTCGCGCCGTTGATGACCGCCGGGCTGTCGGCGAATCCGTCCACGGCGTTGACATAGCCGGTCACGAACACGACGCGCGCCACCCGGTCGAGCGATCCGAGCGCGGCCTTGACGTTCGCAAGGGTGTTCAGGGCGCACGCCTCGGCGGCCCTCGCGCCCGACTCGACGGTCTGCTCCCTGCCGACCTGCCCCGTGTGGGTAAGCCTGCCGTCCGCCATCGGCAGGGTGCCCGCGCAGTAGAGGAGGCTGCCGGCGCGCACCGTGGGCACGTAGCTGCCGGCCGCGGCGGGCGGCTGCGGCAGCGCAAGGCCGAGCGCGGAAAGGTTCGATTCGGGATTCATGGGGCCGACCTTATCACCCGAAACGGCCGCCTTTAGAAACAAAAACTTTGCGGGGCGCCGGCAAATGCGCCACACACTCCCAGCCCTCCGCCCGATCCATGGTTTCACGATTCTTCAAGCTCGAAAGCCGCGGCACGACGCCGTTCCGCGAGTTCCAGGCGGGCCTTACGACGTTCGCCGCGATGGCCTACATACTGGCGGTGAACCCGTCCATCCTCGCCAACACGGGGATGGACAAGGGCGCCCTCATCACCGTCACCGCGATCACGGCGGCCGTCGCCACAACGCTCATGGGGCTGTTCACCAACTTCCCGATAGCCATGGCGCCCGGCATGGGGATAAACGCCTTCTTCACGTACACGATATGCCTCGGCAAGGGGCTGCCGTGGAGCGAGGCGCTCGGGATGGTCCTCATCAACGGGATCATCTTCCTGTCCCTGTCGGTGACCGGGGTCCGCGAGAAGATCATCGCGTCGATCCCGCTCGGCCTGAAGCTCGCGGTGACCTGCGGCGTCGGGCTCTTCATCGCGTTCATAGGGCTCCAGCGCGGGGGGGTCATCGTCGCCAACCCCGCCACCTTCGTCGGCCCGGGCGACTTCACGGCCGGCCCCGCCGCCCTCTGCCTCGCCGGGATCGTCCTGATCGCGCTCCTGGTCGCGCGCCGCGTGAGGGGCGCGATCGTTCTCGGCATCCTGGCGATAACCCTCGCCGGGCTCCTTGTCCCCAACGGCGCCGGCGGCCGTGTCACCGACCTGGGGGCGCGCATCTTCTCGCTTCCCCACTCGGCCGCGCCCGTCTTCCTCAAGCTGACGTTCGGCTTCCTGGCGAGCTGGTCGAGGTTCCAGACCGCGCTTCCCCTCATCTTCACGCTGCTGCTCGTCGACATGTTCGACAACATCGGCACGCTGATCGGCGTCACCAAGCGCGCGGGCCTGCTCGACGAGCAGGGCCGCCTCCCCAACGCCGGGCGCGCGCTGCTCGCCGACTCGATCGCGACGATCCTGTCGGCCCTCTGCGGCACCTCCACGGTCGTCAGCTACATCGAGTCGGCGTCCGGGGTCGAGGCGGGCGGGCGGACCGGCCTCACGGCGGTCTGGGTGGCCGTCTTCATGCTCCTCGCCCTCTTCCTCACGCCGCTCATCCTCGCGATCCCGCCGTGCGCGACGGCGCCGGCCCTCGTGATCGTCGGGATCTTCATGATGCAGTCGGTCGTGGAGATCGACATGAGCAACTTCGAGACGGCCGCGCCGGCCGTCCTGACGATCTTCGCGATACCGCTCACCTTCAGCATCGCCCAGGGGATCGGGATCGGGCTCATCTGCTCGGTCCTCCTGGGGGTCGGCCTCGGGCGCGCCCGCACGATCCCGCCGATCGGCTACGCGGTGGCGACCATGTTCTTCCTGTCCTTCTTCAAAATCTGGCCGTTCCGCTGACCCGGCGCCGCCGCCATGTCCAAGACCACGGCCCGAGTCGTGCTTCTCGTCACCGCCGCGTTCTTCGCGGTTTTCTTCCTCTGGCCGGTCCTGCAGATCCTGCGCGGCGGCTTCGTCGACGCGGACGGGCGGCTCACCTTCGCGTTCGCCGGCGCGCTCCTCACCAACCCCACTTACCTGGCGGGGCTTCGCAATTCCCTCTTCCTGGCCTGCGCCGGGACCTCGCTCGCCCTTTTGATCGCGATGCCGCTCGCGCTCATCTCGGACAGGTTCCTGTTCCCGTTCAAGGGGCTCCTGAGCTCGGCGGTCCTCGTCCCGATGATCCTTCCTCCCTTCGTGGGCGCGATCGGGATCAAGCAGATCTTCGGACAGTACGGGGCGGTGAACGCCCTCGTGGTCGCCCTCGGCCTGCGGCCCCACGGCTGGACCTTCGACTGGTTCGCGGCGAACCAGTTCTGGGGCGTTGCGATCGTCGAGGCCCTCTCCCTCTATCCCATCATCTACCTCAACGCCGTCGCCGCGCTGGCGAACGTCGACCCCGCCATGGAGGAGGCGGCGCAGAACCTCGGCTGCACCGGGCTGCGCCGGTTCAGGAGGATCACGCTGCCGCTCATCCGCCCCGGGCTGTTCGCGGGCTGCACGATCGTCTTCATCTGGGTGTTCACTGAGCTCGGCACCCCCCTCGTCTTCGACTACTCGCAGGTCACGAGCGTCCAGATCTTCCATGGGCTGAAGGACATCGGGGGGAACCCCTTCCCCTACGCTCTCGTGGCCGTCATGCTCGCCTGCTCGGTCCTCATCTACGCGGTGGGAAAGGGGATCTTCGGGCGGGAGGGCCACGCGATGATGGCTAAGGCGACCGCGATCGGCGGCGCCCGTCCGCTTCCGGCGCCGCAGGCGCTGCTCTGCACCGCGGCCTTCTGCGCCGTCGTCTTCGTGGCGGTCCTCCCGCATCTCGGCGTGCTCCTGGTCGCGTCCTCAAGGGACTGGTACGCAAGCGTCCTGCCGGCGGGCCTCACGCTCGACAACTACCGCGCGGCCCTCGGCAGCGAGTACACGGTCCCGGCGATCGCCAACAGCCTCAAGTACGCGAGCGTATCCACGGTCGTCGACGTCGTCCTCGGCATCGCTATCGCCTACGTCGTCGTCCGCACGAGGATAGCCGGCAGGAACGTGCTGGACTTCCTGTCGATGATGCCGCTCGCCGTGCCCGGGATCGTCCTGGCCTTCGGCTACCTCGCGATGTCGCAGGAGGGCCGCCTCTTCGAGTCCATCAACCCGGTCCGGAACCCGACCGTGCTGCTCATAGCCGCCTATTCGATCCGCCGGCTCCCCTACGTCGTCCGCTCGGCCGCGGCCGGCCTCCAGCAGACAAGCGTCACCCTGGAGGAGGCCGCCCAGAACCTCGGCAGCCCGCCGCTGAGGGCCGTGGTCAGGGTCACGCTGCCCCTCATCGCGGCCAACCTGCTGGCCGGCGCCCTGCTCGCGTTCGCGTTCGCGATGCTGGAAGTGAGCGACTCGATCATCCTCGCCCAGAAGCAGGCCTTCTTCCCCATAACCAAGGCCATCCTCGAGCTCTTCCAGCTCCTGGGCGACGGCAAGTTCCTCGCGTGCGCCCTCGGGGTCTGGGCCATGGTCTTCCTGGGGGTGATGGTCGCCGGAGCCAGCGTGCTGCTCGGAAGGCGCCTCGGCGCGATCTTCCGGGTGTGAGCGCGCGCGGGCTGTCGCAAGGACCCGGATGATCCTGCTTCTCGGCGCCTCGCTCATCTGGGCCTTCTCGTTCGGCCTCATCAAGGAGCGGCTCGCGGGGCTGGACCCGACGGCGGTCGCCGCGCTGCGGCTCGCCATCTCGCTCGCGGTGTTCGCGCCCTTCTACCGGCCTCTGCGCGCGGGCGCAGCCCAGGCGCTGCGGCTGGGCGCGATCGGCGCCGTCCAGTTCGGGGCGACCTACGTCCTCTACCAGCGCTCCTACGCCCATCTCCGCGCCTACGAGGTCGCCCTCTTCACGATAACGACGCCGATCTTCGTGGCGCTGATCGACTCCGCCGCCGAGCGCCGGTGGCGGGCGCGCTACTTCGGCGCCGCGGCCCTCTCCGTCGCGGGCGCCGGCGTGGTCCTCTGGCGGTCGCTCGGCGACTCGGGGATAATCCGCGGCGTCGTCCTGGTCCAGCTCTCCAATCTCTGCTTCGCCTTCGGCCAGGTGGCGTGGAGGCGGGAGCGCCCTCGCCTCCCGCGGGAGGCCACCGACATCTCCGTGTTCCTTCTGCCCCTTGCAGGCGCCCTGGCGCTCTCGCTCGTGGCCAGCCTCCTCTCGACGGACTGGAGCTCCTTCGCCCCCACCCCGCCCCAGTGGGCCACGATCGCCTACCTCGGGGCGGTCGCCTCGGGCGCCGGATTCTTCATGTGGAACGTCGGCTCGACGCGCGTCAACGCGGGCGCCCTCGCGGCGGTCAACAACGCGAAGATCCCCCTCGGGATCGCCTGCGCGCTCCTGTTGTTCGGCGAGAGCGCCGACCTGGCCCGCCTCGTTGCGGGCGGCGCCCTGATGGGGGCCGGGGTCTGGATCGCCGGCTGGCGGCCGGAGGCCGGCCCCGGGGCCCCGCGCCCCGGCGGGCCCGCCCGGTAGCGCGTCAGCGGATTTCGAATCCCCAGTTCCGCCTCGCGTAGCCGTAGCTCACCGTCCTGACCGACGCGAGCGCGCCCAGCGCCTCGTCGAGCGGAACCGCGCCGTACTTCCCCTCAAACGCCGCGATCCGCCGCTCGTACTCGGACAGAAGCCTCGCCTTCACGTCGGGCTGCGCGAACGAATAGCCGAGGGAATTGCGGCCCATGGCCAGGATCTCGTCCCACGACAGGTGGAACAGGGTGACAGCCGTGTAGTACTCGTCTGTCATGTTGGAATCCCACATCCCGCGGTCGTCGGTGTTCAGGCAGACCGGGACGCCCGTTCGCAGGTACTCGGGGAACGGGTGGGCGGAGAGGTCGGGCACGTAGCCCAGGAGGCGGTTTGAGATCAGGTTGATCTCGACAAGGACGCGGCGGGTCTGCTGCAGGAGAAGCAGGGTCTCCGGGTCCCTGATCAGGTTGACGCCGTGGCCGATCCGCGACGCGCCGAGAAGGAGCGTGTCTCGCACGTGCCTGTCCGGGCCGTCCATCTCCCCCGCGTGTATCGAGAGGGCGAGCGTCGGAAAGCGCGCCCTCATCCTGCGGAAGGTCTCAAGGAAGCGCGACGGGGAGCCCTGGCCGTTCTCCTCGATGCCGGCCATGTTGAGGCCGACCCAGAGGTCGCGGTGCGCGTCCGTGAACGCGTAGGCCCTCGCGAGGCGCATCTCCGCGTCCGGCGAGAACCGCAGGATGACCGTCTGGAACCGGACGGTCACGCCGGTCGCCGCCGCGTCCGGCATCGAGAGGCGCCTGCGCACGAGCTCGACCGCCGCGTCCTCGGGGATCGCGCCGCCGTCATTGTCGACCATCCCGGTAACCACGAACTGCGTCTCCAGGTAGACCAGGTGCTCGGCGCCATAGGCCTTCATGTTGTCGACCAGCAGCTCGGCCGCGAGCGGCAGGCACTGGGTGATCTGGCCCAGGCGCGGCCAGATGTGGGAGAAGAACTCGAGCCTGCCGTCGCCGTTTCCGTCGAGGCGCATGCTCGCAAGCCAGGCGTCCCTCTCCCCGGGCGTGAGGGAGCCAAGGGCGACGAACTCCGCCTTGGATATCTCGGGGAGCATCTCGTAGGTCCTTCGCCGGATCGTCTGGAAGCGCGCCTTGGGGTCCACCGAGTCCGGGGCGCCGGAGGGGCGCGCCCGGGTGTAGAAGGTCTCGCCCCCGTTCCTGGCGGGATCGGTGCAGACCGCGTAGATCCACTCGGTACGGTTCGACCCCGTCGAGTGGTTGTGCAGGTCGCCGCCCTTCGGCATGTCGTAGAGGAGGGCGTAGAGCTGCGCGGGCGTCGCCCGCGCCACGATTTCGTCGAAGCGGCGCCCGAATTCAGCGGCGCGCCCGCACGGGGCGGTGAACAGCACCAGGGCCAGCGCCCACCCCCGAACCAGGATTTGTGAAGGCATGGGCAACGCAAAGCCCGCCGGAGCGCGTGCGCAAGCCATCTCCGCCCGGCCGCTCAGATGACCTCGAGGTCCGCCCTCACGGCGGCGCTCAGGCGCTCCATCGCCGAGCGGACGGCCCCGGCGTCGGGCCCCTCGACAAGGAGGCGCACCTTGGGCTCGGTGCCCGAATAGCGGACCAGGACGCGGCCCCGGGAGCCGAGCTCGCGCTCGAGCGCGCGGATCTCCCCGCAGAGGGCCGGCAGGGACTCGAGCGGCCTCTTCTCCCTCACTCCGAGCGCGGCCGAGAGCTGCGGGAACTTCCTCAGCACCCCGCGTAGCTGCGACAGGGGCCGGCCCGTCTCCAGCATCACGGAGATGACCTTCAGGGCCGCGGCGAGGCCGTCGCCCGTCGGCCCGAACTCGGAGCACACGACGTGGCCGGAGGACTCCCCGCCGAGCACCGCGCCCTCGGCCCGCATCCGCTCCGAGACATACCGGTCGCCCACGGCAGTCCGGATGACGCGCCCTCCCGCGGCCCCCACGGCCTCGTCGAGGCCCAGGTTGCTCTGGACCGTCACGACAAGCGTCCTCGGCTCCAGCCGCCCACGGGAGAGCGCGTGCGTGGCGAGGATGGCGAGCATCTCGTCGCCGTCCAGGATGGCGCCGAGCTCGTCGCACAGCACGCAGCGGTCGCCGTCGCCGTCGTGGGCGATCCCGAGCCGGGCCCCGGACGAACGCACGAGCGCCGCCAGCGCGCCCGGGTGCTCGCTGCCGACGCCCTCGTTGATGTTGAACCCGTCCGGGCGGTCCCCCAGGCCCGACACCTCGGCGCCAAGCGCGCTGAGCGCAGCCGGACTCGTGGCGCAGGTCGCGCCGTTCGCCGTGTCGAGGGCGATCCTCCATCCCCTTAGCGAGCCGGCCGGCAGGATTGCCGCCGCCGCCCCGATATAGCCCCGCGTCACCGATTCCCCGGGGATTTCGACGCGGCGCCCGCCGCCCACGGAAACGGCGCCCTCCGGCGGCATGTGCGTCTCGAACTCGGCCTCCTCCGCGTCGGTCAGCTTGAAGCCGTCGTCACGGAAGAGCTTGAACCCGTTGTCAGACGCCGGATTGTGCGATGCGGTTATCACGGCGCCGAGCGACGCCCCTCCGAGCCTGACTGCGCGGGAGACGGCGGGCGTGGGGACGATCCCGAGCGCGACCGGCCGGCCCCCTGTGCGCAGGAAGCCCTCGCCGAAGGCGCCGGCAAGCGATGCGCCGGAGGCCCGGGTATCGCGCCCAATGAGCACCCTGCCGGAACGCACACCCCTCGACTCGAGCCATCCGGCGGCGGCCGCACCCAGCCTCGCGACGAAAGCCTCGTTCATAACGGGCCCCCCGTAGGGGCCCCTCACGCCGTCCGTCCCGAAGTACAGCCTTTGCATGGGGCGGGCGCCCTAGAGTTCGTAGAAGTCGCGCGTCTGCGCGATCTTCCTCGCCACAGCGCCGCCCTGCAGGAGCTCACGGGCCTCGCCTATCGACCCCCGCACGTCCGCCCTGGCGCCGGCCACCCACATGGCCGCGGCCCCGTTGAAGGCGATCGTGTCGGCAAGCCCCCGGGGCCCTCCCCCTCCGGCCAGGGAGTTGGCGATGGCCAGGTTCTGCGCGACGTCGCCGCCCGCGATGTCCGAGAACGGCGAGGTCTCCAGGCCGAAGGAGGCCGGCGCCCACTGTTCGCGGATCATCCTGAGGCGCCCCGCCCCGCGGACCACGTTGAGGGTCGCCGACGTCAGCTCGTCGATCCCGCGGCCCGGACCGATGATCCCGTGCACGGCTAGGCCGGCCGTCGTTCCGAGCGCGTCGAGCGCGTCGGCGAGCTTCTCGGCTAGGGAAGGCGAGGCGGCGCCGAGGAGGATGTGCGCCGGCCTGCCGGGATTGAGCAGCGGGCCGAGGATGTTGAAGACCGTGCGCTCGCCCCGCGCCGCGAGGATCTTGCGCACGGGCGCTATCCGCTTGAACACCGGGTGCCATGCGGGGGCGAAGTAGAAGGCGTATCCGAGCGCCCCGAGCGCGCCCCTGTGCTTCTCCGGGGGCGCATCCAGCCTGACACCCATTGCCGCGAACAGGTCCGCGCTTCCGCACTTCGAGGTGATCGCGCGGTTGCCGTGCTTCATGACCGGGACGCCGGCGCAGGCGACCACGAGGGCGACCATGGTCGAGACGTTGAACCCGCCCGCTTGGTCGCCGCCGGTGCCTACGATGTCGACCGACCTGGGCGACCAGTCCCCGACGCCGGGGTCGATGGCAAACGCCCTGAACGCCGTTGCAAACGCCGCTATCTCGGCCGAGGTCTCGCCCTTCCTCGCAAGGGCGGAGAGGAACTCCGCCTTCGCGGCGTCGGGATCGCCGTCGGCGGCCAGGAGGCCGGCGGCGCCCCTCGCCTCGTCCGCGGAGAGGTCGCGCCCCTCCTTTAGGGAGGCCGTCAGCAGATGGAGGTCACTCATGGTCTGTCTAATACCCCATCGCCGCGATCGCGCAGAGGCCAGCCGCGGCGGCAAAGCAGTAGACCCCAAAGTAATGCCAGCGGCCCCTCTCAAGCCATCCCGAAAGCCAGCGCAGCGCGAGGAGCCCGGCCACGAAGCTGAAGGCCATCCCGAGGATCCCCGGCATGGCGAGCGCGGCGAGGTCGACGGAGGCCGGTCCCGCCGCGCTGGCCCGGTAGAACCTGAGCAGTTCCCTGAGGATCACCGGCGGGGTGATCACCACCGCGAGCGCGAAGCTGAACTCCTCGGAGGCGCGCCTCTCCACGCCAAGGAGCATCCCGGCGGATATCGTCATCCCCGAGCGAGAAAGCCCGCGGAACGGCAGGCAAAGCCCCTGGACGGCCCCGATCCAGACCGCCGGGCGGAACGGGACGGCCCCGGACGGCACCGGCGGCGGGGCGCCCGGCGAGCGCGCGCGCAGCCCCGCCGCGATGATGAATGCTCCGGCCGCCGCGAGGGCGCAGGCGATCAGGGGAAGGTTTGAGAAGAGCTGCTCGATCTCGGCGCCGGGGCGCGCCCGCAGGACCACGCGCTCGATGGCGAGGATCACCGGGCCGCCGACGCAGAGTGTCGCGGCGGTCGCGACCGCCACCCGGGCGATGGCGTCCCTGAACTGGGCCGCGCTTGAGAAAAAGCTGCGCTTCCATGACTCCCAGAAGTACGCGATCATCGCGGCCATGGTCCCCGTGTGCAGCATCACGAGGATGAAGGTCATCTCGGGGCTCGAGGGGTCCAGCCGCATGAGCCTCTCGGCGGCGATCACATGGGCTGAGCTCGAGACCGGAAGCAGCTCGGTAGCGCCCTGCACTATGCCCAGGACCACGATTTGAAGCAGTGAAGGCGACATGGAGTCGCTCCTTGGTACGCGACCCTGCCCGGGGCACAAGTCTTGTGTGCGCAAGAGAGCGCGCTTGACGGGCGGGCCGGTCGGCCTTTAAACGGTCACCCTTTAACCCCGTCAACAATGGCCAATCCGAAACGCAAGCAGTCCAAGCGCCGCAGTGCAAACAGGCGTGCAGCCAACGCCTTCAAGGCGCCGGAGTTCGCCCGGGACCCCTCCGACGGAAGCCTCTTCCGGCCGCACCGGGTCAACCCCAAGACAGGAATCTACCGCGGCCGCCAGGTCCTCAACGTCGAGGTCTGAGGCCCGGCCGCCCGCTGAAGACAGAACGCCGACGGTCATGCCCCCCGGATCAACCGGTCGGATAGCGGTTGACGCGATGGGCGGCGACTTGGGCCCGAGCGAGGTCGTCGCCGCCGTCAAGCTTGCGCTGGCGCAGAACCCGCACCTGAACCCCATCACGCTCGTCGGCGACGAGGCGCTTCTTAGGCCCATCATCCAGCACTACGGGCTGGGCCGGAGCGAGAGACTGTCGGTGCTGCATGCCTCCGAGGTCATCACGATGGACGACAAGCCGCTCGCCGCCGTGAAGAAGAAGAAGGACTCGTCGATGACCCGGGCGATTGAGCTCGTCAAGGCCGGCGAGGCCAATGTCGTCGTCAGCTGCGGCAACACGGGCGCCCTGATGGCGTGCGGCACGCTGCGCCTCAGGACGATGGAAGGGGTGGCGCGCCCGGCTCTCGCCGCGGTCGTCCCTAGGGAGGGAGGGCATTTCGTTCTCATCGACGCGGGCGCCAACCCCGAGTCCAAGCCGGAGCACCTTGTCCATAACGCCATCCTGGGCAACCACTACTGCCGCGTGATGCTCGGCATCGGCTCGCCGCGCGTCGGGCTCATGTCGATCGGGACCGAGGACGGGAAGGGCAACTCGCTCATCACCGAGACAAACGAGCTCCTGAAGCGCATCGGCGGGATCATCCGGTACGCCGGCCCGATCGAGGGCTTCCAGGTGTTCGCGGAGCACGTCGACGTCGTCGTCTGCGACGGGTTCGTAGGCAACATCATGCTCAAGAGCTGGGAGTCGCTCGCGAAGTTCATCTCAGGCATGCTGCGCGAGGAGCTCAGCGCCAACCCTATGCGCGCCACCGGGGCGCTGCTCTCGAAGGGCGCGTTCTCGGCGCTCAAGGACCGGATCAATCCGGAGCGGTACGGCGGGGCGCCCCTCCTCGGGCTTCGGGGGAACATCCTCAAGGCCCACGGCTCGTCCAACCGGCACGCGATAAAGAGCGCAATCCGCGCCGCGGGAGAGATCATCAAGAACGACATGAACCACCGGATGGAGGCCGACATAGCGAGGGCTAACGAGCTGATGGGCGAAGCCGCGCCATAACCTCTCCGGCATGCCCAACCGCTCGACCGTAATCCTCGGCACAGGCGCCTACGCTCCGGAGCGGGTCCTGACAAACGAAGCGCTCTCCCGGATGGTGGACACGTCCGACGAGTGGATCCGCGCCCGCAGCGGCATCCGCGAGAGGAGGATCGCGGCGGCGGACGAGGCCACCTCGGACCTGGCGGTCCAGGCCGCACGCCGCGCCCTCGAGGACGCGTCGACCCCGCCGTCGGACATCGATCTCCTCATCGTGGCGACCGTCACGCCCGACCACCCGATGCCCGCGACGGCGTGCATCGTGCAGCACAAGCTGGGCGTGCCGAGCGACGCCGCGTGCTTCGACCTGAACGCGGCCTGCTCCGGGTTCATCTACGGCCTCGACGTCGCCTGCGCGCTCATCGGCTCGGGCCGCTACAGGAAGGCCCTTGTGGTGGGGGCGGAGAAGCTCTCCTCCATCGTCGACTGGAAGGACCGCGGAACCTGCCTGCTCTTCGGGGACGGGGCGGGGGCGGCCGTCGTCGGCGCGAGCGCCAAGCCCGGCGTCGGCCTGGTCGGGACGAGGCTCGGAACCCTCGGGGAGAGCACCGATCTCCTTCACATCCCCGGTGGCGGCAGCCGCGCACCGTCGACGGCGAAGTCGATCGCGAGGGGCGACCACTTCATCAAGATGAAGGGCAAGGAGGTCTTCAAGCTGGCGGTGCGCCTGATGGAGGAGGCGGCCCGCGATATATTGGAACAACACGGCCTCTCGGCCAATCAGATCGGGCTGGTGATACCCCATCAGGCCAATCTCCGCATCATCGAGGCCATAGCGCAGTACCTCGAGCTGCCCATCGAGCGCTTCTTCGTCAACGTCGACCGGTACGGCAACACGTCCGCGGCCTCGATCCCGATCGCGCTCGACGAGGCCCGCCGCGTCGGCCGGATCAGGCCCGGCGATCTCACCCTTCTCGTCGCGTTCGGGGCAGGCTTGACCTACGGGAGCGCCCTGATTCGCTGGTGATTTACGTTCTCATGCCGACCGTTTTTCCCCGCCGCCTCCTGCTCCCTTTCTGGATCGCGGTGGCGTTCCCGGTCTGCGGAACCAGCCGGCTGGCGGCGGAGTTGACGTGGAGCCCCGGGACGGGCTGGCAGGTGGAGGCCTCCGCCCTGGCGGGCCTGACCGGCGCCCAGGGACGCTCGGCCCTGGGCATGATGAACAAGGCGCGCAAGGCCGAGGAGGCGGGCAGCCGCAGCTCCGCTGTCAAGGAATACGAGTCGGTCGCCAGGAGGTACCAGGGGTCCGTCTTCGCCCCGGAGGCCCTGTTCAGGGCCGGCCGCATCCTCGTCCAGCGCAGGCAGTACTACAAGGCCTTCCAGGATTTCCAGGAGATGCTGCGGCGCTACCCGAACTCGAAGCGGTTCAACGAGGCGATCGGCGAGCAGTACCGTGTCGCGTCCGCGCTCATCGACGGTGCCCACAACCGGGCCTGGGGGTGGCTCCCCATGATCGCCAACCGGACCAAGGGAATCGAGTTCTTCGAGGTCATCGTGCTCAACGCGCCCTACGGAGACTACGCGCCCCTCGCGCTGATGGACATCGCGCGCGGCAACCAGTACATCAAGAGCCCGGACGACGCGATCGACGCTCTTGACCGGCTGGTCAACAACTACCCGCAGAGCGTCCTTGCCCCGGTCGCCTACCTCAAGCTGGGCGACCTCCACGCGTCCCTCACGCAGGGTCCCCAGTACGACCAGGCGGCGACCAAGGAGGCGATGACCTACTACGAGGACTACATGATCCTCTACCCCGGCGACGCCAATGTAGCGCTGGCCGCGGCGGGCGTCGACAAGATGAAGACGATCCTGGCCAAGAGCAAAATCTACATCGGAGACTTCTACTTCTACAAGCGGCTCAACTACACGGCCGCAAAGGTGTTCTACAACGAGGCGATCACGACCTATCCCGACTCCCCGATGGCGAGGACCGCCAAGAAGCGCCTGACCGAGCTGGACGCGAGGATATCCCGGGACCTCGTCGGGCCGAAGCCGCCGCAGAAGAAGCGGTTCTGGCTCTTCTGAGAGCGCCGAGGTCGTCCGCCATGACGCGAGTGTGGACGCTGCTCCTTCTCTCGGCGTTCCTCGTCCAGGGCTGCGCGAGCTACAGGCTGGGCACCGGCGCCGAGCCGTCGTTCGCCACGCTCTTCATAGTGCCCGCTAAGAACAAGACGAAGCTGTCCCAGTCGCAGGCTCTGGTGAGCACCATGATCCGCGAGGCCTTCATTCGCGACGGGCGCGTGACGGTCGTGGACAGTCCCGACGAGGCCGACGCCACGCTCGAGGTCACCCTTGTCAACTATCGCCGCGACAACGCCAGCAACCGCGAGGACGACGTGGGGCTGGCGCGCAAGTTCACGCTGTACCTGAGGGCGAGCTGCCGGCTTCGCGACAACCGCACCGGCCGGATGCTCCTCGACGGAAAACTCGTGGAGGTCCAGCGCGAGTCCTTCACCGACAACGGCTTGGGCTCGGTCCCGTTCGGCACCAGCAACGACCAGCTCCAATCGGAGTACAACACGATGCCGCTTCTCGCCAGCTCCCTTTCCGAGAAGCTGACCCACACGGTCCTCGACGTGTGGTGAGACGGGATCGAGCCATGAACGAGTTGAGAAAGCCTATCCTCGCCCCATCGATCCTGGCAGGCGACCACGGCGCGCTCGCCGAGGGGGCCGCGACCGTCGCCGGGCTCGGCCTCGCGTGGCTGCACCTCGACATCATGGACGGCCATTTCGTGCCGAACCTCTCGTTCGGCCCGCAGACGCTCGCCGCGCTTAGGCGCCACGGCTCGAAGCTCTTCTTCGACACCCACCTGATGCTCTCCGAGCCGCACCTCTTCGTCGACGCGTTCGCCGAGGCCGGAGCGAACCGGATAACGATCCACGTCGAGCCCGCCTACGACCATGCCGCGGCGCTGAGGGCCATCAGGGCCCGCGGGTGCCGGGCGGGGATCGCGCTCAACCCCGGGACCCCGGCGGCGGCCGTCGAGCCGTTCCTCGGGGAGGTCGACCTCGTCCTCGTCATGACCGTGCAGCCGGGCTTTGGCGGGCAGGCCTTCCGGGAGAACGTGCTCCCCAAGATCGCCGAGCTCGACCGCTGGCGGGCCTCGCGCGGACTCGACCTGCGCATCGAGGTCGACGGCGGGATCGACGAGGCCACCGCGCCGAAGTGCCGCGCGAACGGCGCCGACACCTTCGTGGCGGGCACGTCGTTCTTCGCGGCCCGGGACAAGGCCGCCTTCGCGGCTTCGTTCGCGGCGCTCTAGGGCCGCGTCACTCCCCTCCCCTGGCAATGCGCTCCGCGAGCGCGTACCTCTCGCGGAACCTTTCGCCGAGGTCCCGGGCAAGGTTGACCTCGTCGACCTGGCTCCTCGACACGAGGGCCCTTGTGATGGGCCCCAGCGCATGGTCGTAGTCCACGAGCTCCAGGTCCTGCAGGGCCGCCAGCGCCCTAGCCCTGGCGGGCGCGGGGGCCGCGATGATCGCGCGCCACGCCCTGACGAGCTCCGGATGGGTGTCCTCGGTCATGATCCTGACGGCGAATGCCAGCTCGGGGAACAGCGGGCTCGTCCATGCGGCGTGGTACACGAGCAGCTCATTCTGGGAATAGGGGTCGACGCCGGGATCGCTGCGGTACTGCGTCCAGTCCGTGCGCGCGTAGAAGTCGCGCCTGACCGGGAGCCTGCGCAGCGCGAAGTGGCGGGGCCCTCCCGGGGTCCCCGTCCGGAAATTCCAGAGCTTCTGGCCCTCCATCGAGAGGGAGAACTCGATGAAGGCAGCGGCCACGGAGCCGTGCGGCGCGCCCCTCAGCAGCGCGATCGGGTCCACCGAGTACGCCGAGCCCCCCTCGGGCGAAACGTACCCCACGCGGTCGGACCCGTTTCGCCGGCGCACCGACTCCTGCTGCTCGCGCCCGTAGAAGTCTATGCACATGCCGGCGGCGCAGTCGCCCGCAGCGACGTCGATCGGCGGCTTCTGGGAGCTGTCCGTGAAGTAGCGGGCGTTCGCCCCTACCAGCTGCAGGAGCCGCAGGCCCTCGATCCAGCCCTGGCGCACGGCCACGGCCTCCAGCTTCTTTGGGTCGCCGGCCGGCTCGGAGGCCAGCAGAGCGTCCAGCCGGCGTTGCATCTGCTGCTGCACCACGTTCTCGAACGCGGTCGCGATCGACCCGCTCTTCGTCGGGTCGCTGAGCGCGACCTCCCCCAGGAAACGGGGGTCGGCCAGGTCGGCCCACTGCTCGGGCTCCCTGTCGAACCCGAGGCGCTTGAGCGAGTCCCGGTTGAAGAGGATGCCGTAGGAGCTCAGGACGGTCCCGAACCACAGGTCCGTGCGGCCCCGGTACTGAGCGCCGCCGAATGCCTGCGGGAGCGCTTCGCCCGAGAGCCACTCGGCGCCTCTCGCGCGCAGCCCGGGGTCGACGAGCCAGCCCGCCCGCGCCGCCCGCTCGAAGTCATAGGCCCCGCCTCCGAAGAACAGGTCGATCCCGCACCCCGCATCCGAAGCGAGGAAGGCGCTGCGCGCCTCCCGGGCCGTCGCCGGCGCGTCGGGCGGGAGTCGGCCGTTCTGGAATCCCGCCTGGATCTCGGCGCTCCACGCACTTCCGGGCCTCGCCGTCCAGAGCCTGCGGAACGACGCCACGTACTCCCCCTCAAGGTACTTCGTTATCTCGCTCGTGCCCCCGATCAGCCTCCAGTCGACGTAGACCGTGCGGCCCGTCCGCGCCTTGTACCAGTCGCCGAATCCGAGCGCGAACTCCTCGCGGATCGCCGCGTTGTGCGGGGTGATGACGACGAGCGTGTCGTCGGCCTGGCCCGGCGCCGCCCGTCTCGGCCTCAGGGCGAACGGAAGGGCGACGGTCGCCACAAGGGCCACGATGATGATCCCCCGCTTGAGCATCGGGAGCCCTCAGTCCGTCAGCACCACCACGTCCTCGGAGCGGACGCCCGCGTAAAGCTCCTCGGCGTCCGGGCGGTCGACAAAGCGGGGATTGAGCTCCAGAATCTTGAGGGTCGTCGCGCCGGACACGAAGTCGTACTGCGCGTTCTCGCCGAGGTAGATCGACTTTCCGATGCGCCCCCGGATCGCGTTCTGCGCCGGGCGATCGCCGGAGATCGTGAGGCATTCTGGCCTCACCGAGACGGTCACCGCTGAATTCGTGGCCGGCTGCGAGGCAGGATCGCCGAGGACGCCGTCGAGCTCCCCCACGGCGGTGGCCGCCCTCGCCCGGCCGCCCGAGGCAGACAGCAGCCTGCCCTCGATGAAGTTTGTCTCGCCGATGAAATCCGCGACCGTGCGGCTCGCGGGCCGGCGGTAGACGTCCTGCGGCGAGCCAACCTGCAGGATCCGGCCGCCGTCGAGGATCGCCATCCGGTCCGAAACCGAAAGGGCCTCCTTCTGGTCGTGGGTCACGTACACGGTCGTGAGCTGGAACTCCTTGCAGATCCGGCGGATCTCCATGCGCATCTCGAGCCGGAGCCTCGCGTCCAGGTTGGACAGGGGCTCGTCCAGGAGCAGGCAACGGGGACGGATGACGAGCGCGCGGGCAAGCGCCACGCGCTGCTGCTGGCCGCCGGAGAGCTGGTTCGGCCGGCGCTCGGCATAGGCGCCCATGTGGACGGACTCCAGGGCCTCGCCCACCTTCGTGCGGATCTCGGCGCGCGGCAGCTTCCTCTCCTCGAGCCCGAATGCCACGTTCTCGGCGACCGACATGTGCGGCCAGAGCGCGTAGCTCTGGAACATCATTCCCGTGTTCCTCTTGTGGGGCGCCAGGCGGGTCACGTCGTCGTCCCCGAAGAAAATCCTGCCCTCCTCCGGGATGTAGAAGCCGGCCATGCACCGCAGCAGCGTCGTCTTGCCGCACCCGCTCGGCCCGAGCAGAAAGAAGAGCTCGGCCGGCCGAACGACGAGGTCCAGGCCGCGCAGCGCAATCACGTCGCCGAAGCGCTTGGTAAGTTTCTCGACTCGGATAGACATCATGGCGCACGCGTTCCGACAATTTGCGACGGAAGGTGCCTTTCAGTCGAAGTCAAAGGAAAACGCGGCGCGCTATTTTCTGCCGGCGAGCGTAACGGTTTGCGTCCGGACCGCGCGTTTGGCAGCTTGGCCGCACCTACCCATGCGGACCAGCGACCGGACCCTGAGAATCCACCCCGACCTGGAGAGCGTGATGTTCACCGAGGCGCAGATCAAGAAGCGGGTCCGGGAGCTCGGCCACGAGCTGAGGGCGGTCTACGGCCAGGGTGAGTTCACGATAATCTCCATCATCAACGGCGCCGTCCTGTTCACGGCCGACCTCATGCGCCAGATCGACAATCCGGTGCGGCTCGACTGCGTGCGGATCTCGAGCTACGGCGACAAGACGAGGTCGGTCGGAACCCCGCAGGTCGTATCAAGCCTCACGATCGACATCGCCGGGCGCCATGTGCTCCTGATCGACGACATCCTCGACACGGGCAAGACGATCACGCTCGTCTCCGGGCTCGTCCGGAGGCTCGGGCCCGCCACGCTGAGGACGTGCGTCCTTCTCGACAAGGAGGGGCGGCGCGAGGTGCCGTTCGAGGCCGATTTCGTCGGCTTCAAGATTCCCGACAAGTTCGTGGTCGGCTACGGGCTCGACTTCGCCGAGCGCTACCGGAACCTCCCCTGCATCGGGGTCCTCAGCCCGCGCCTGCAGAGCCAGACCGGCGCGGTCTGAGCCGCGCGCGGCCCTTGGCGAGCCTCTTGTAGGAGCCGGACCTTAGGGAGTCGATCTGGTCCCGGATCAGGGCCGCCTTCTCGAACTCGAGCCTGCCCGCGGCCTCCTGCATCTCGTCCTCGAGCTCGGCGATGACAGCGGCCACGTCCTCCGGGCTCTCGGCAACGCCCGAGTCGGCCGTTGCGCCCTGGGTGCCGTGGGCCTGCAGGCTGGCCTGGGCGCCGCGCTTGACGCTCCGGGGCACGATCCCGTGCTCCCGGTTGTAGGCGATCTGCTTCTCGCGGCGGCGGTTCGTGATCTCTATCGTGCGCGCGATCGACCCGGTGATCGTGTCGGCATAGAAGATGACGCGCCCCTTCTCGTGGCGCGCGGCGCGCCCCGCGGTCTGGATGAGGCTCGTCTCGCTTCGCAGGAACCCCTCCTTGTCGGCGTCGAGGATCGCGACGAGCGCGACCTCGGGCAGGTCGAGGCCCTCGCGCAGGAGGTTGATCCCGACGAGCGCGTCGAAGCTTCCAAGCCGCAGGTTCCGCAGGATCTCGATCCGCTCTATGGTGTCGATGTCGGAGTGCAGGTACTCGACGCGGACCTTCGCCTCGCGCAGGTACGCCGTCAGGTCCTCGGAGAGGCGCTTGGTGAGCGTCGTGACGAGCACGCGCTCGCCCGCGGCCGCCGCCGCCTTGATCTCGCCGATCAGGTCCTCGACCTGGCCCTTGATGGGCCGGACGACGATCTCAGGGTCCAGGAGGCCCGTCGGCCGGATGACCTGCTCGGCGACGACCGACGACCTCCTTAGCTCGAACTCGGCCGGGGTCGCCGAGACGTAGAGCGTCTGCCCGGTTATGTTCTCGAACTCCGCCAGGCTCTGGGGCCGGTTGTCGAGCGCCGACGGCAGGCGGAACCCGAAGTCGACGAGCGTCTGCTTCCTCGAGCGGTCGCCGTTGTACATCCCCCCGATCTGGGGCACGGTTGCGTGGCTCTCGTCGATCATCACGAGGAAGTCCTTCGGGAAGAAGTCTATCAGGCAGAACGGGCGGTCGCCGGGCTTGCGGTTGCCGAAATGGAGCGAGTAGTTCTCGATCCCGTTGCAGAAGCCCATCTCCTGGAGCATCTCGAGGTCGTAGTTCGTCCTCATCTTGATGCGCTGCGCCTCCAGGTACTTCTCGCGCGCCTCGAACCACGCCACCCGATCCACCAACTCGCTCCTGATCGACGCGATCGCTGGGGCGAGCGACCCCCGGCTCCTCACGTACTGGTTCGCCGGGTACAGGTCGAACTTCTCGAGGCCGCGGATGACCTCGCCGGTCAGGGGATCGAACTCGCTGATCGCCTCCACGAGATCGCCGAAGAACTCGACGCGCAGGCCGTGCTCCAGGTAGGCGGGCATCACGTCGACCACGTCGCCGCGCACGCGGAAGCGCCCCGGCTTGAGCTCGTAGTCGTTGCGGTCGTATATGTTGTCCACGAGGCGCTCGAGGAACTCGTTGCGGCCCAGCTCGATCCCCTTGCGGATCGGGATCCGGAGCTCGGTGAAGTCCTCGGGCGACCCGAGGCCGTAGATGCACGAGACGCTGGCGACCACGATCACGTCGCGCCGGCTCACGAGGGAGCTGGTCGCCGATATGCGCAGGCGCTCGATCTCCTCGTTTATCGAGGAATCCTTCTCGATGTAGGTGTCGCTCGACGGGATGTAGGCCTCCGGCTGGTAGAAGTCATAGTAGCTCACGAAGTACTCGACGGCGTTCTCCGGGAAGAAGCCCTTGAACTCAGAGTAGAGCTGGGCCGCGAGGGTCTTGTTGTGGCTGATGATCAGGACGGGCCGGTCGCACCGCGCGATCACGTTGGCCATGGTGAAGGTCTTGCCGGAGCCGGTAACCCCGATCAGGGTCTGGTACCGGTTGCCCGCCGATACCGACCCCGCGAGCTTCTCGATCGCCTGCGGCTGGTCGCCCGTGGGTTTGTAGTCGGAGCTCAGTTTGAATAGCATGGCCAATGCCGATCTGATCGGGCAACCTGCCCCCATGTCAAAGGCCGTTGTCTCGACTCTCTACGACTCGGACGTCTTCCGGATGGCATGCCGCCAGTTCGACCAGGCGGCCGACGCGATAAACCTCGCCGAGGACATTAGGGACAGGACCAAGTACCCCCGCCGCTGCCTGGCCGTCTCCCTGCCGATCAAGCGCGACAGCGGGGGCGTGACCGTGTTCGAGGGCTACCGCGTCCAGCACAACCTCTCGACCGGCCCCTCGAAGGGCGGCATCCGCTTCCACGAGGGCGTCACGCTTGGGGAGGTCGCGGCCCTGGCCATGTGGATGAGCTGGAAGTGCTCCCTCGTGGGCCTGCCCTACGGGGGCGCGAAGGGCGGCGTGATCGTCAATCCGAGGGAATTGTCCCCGTCCGAGCTCGAGCACCTCTCACGCCGCTACATGCAGGAGATGATCGGGTACGTGGGGCCCCAGGTCGACATCATGGCGCCGGACGTCGGGACGAACGAGCAGATCATGGCGTGGATGATGGACACCTATTCGAACCATGCCGGCCACATCTCGCCCGCCGTCGTCACGGGCAAGCCGATCTCGCTCGGCGGCTCCGAGGGCCGGCGCGAGGCGACCGGGGCGGGCGTCGCCTACCTGGTCGGGAAATACCTGGAGGACATGAAGGTGCCGGTCGAGAAGTCGACCGTCGTCGTCCAGGGTTTCGGCAACGTCGGCAGCGAGGCCGCGCTCGCCCTTTCCTCGATGGGCGCGCGGATCATCGCGATCTCCGACTACACCGGCGGGATCTACAACGCCGCCGGGATCGACGTGAAGAAGGCGCTCAACTACGTCCGGTACTCGCGGGTCCTCAAGGACTTCGACGGCGGCCAGGCCATCGGGAACGCGCCGCTGCTCGAGCTCGAGTGCACCGTCCTCGTCCCCGCGGCGCTCGAGCGGGTCATCACGCAGGACAACGCGCCGAAGCTCAAGTGCCGGCTCCTCGCCGAGGCCGCGAACGGGCCGACGACAAACGAGGCGGACCGCCTGATCGAGGCCCGCGGGGACATCGAGCTCATTCCGGACGTCCTGTGCAACTCGGGCGGCGTCATCGTCTCGTATTTCGAGTGGCTGCAGAACCTGCAGAGCTTCTACTGGAGCCGCGACGAGGTGATGGCCAAGCTCTACGCGATACTGGACAAGGCGAAGGACTCGGTCGAGTACCAGAAGCGAAAGCTGAAGTTCAGCAGGCGCCTGGCGGCGCTGACCCTCGGGATCGCGCGCGTGGCCGAGGCCAAGCAGAAGCGGGGCCTGTTCCCGTAGCGCGCCGCGGGGGCCGCCGGGGCGGCCTCAGACAAGCGCCGGCACCGACGCCAGGGACGTGACGAACGCCCCGGCCTCGCGCTTCAGGCGCTCGCGCGCCACGAAGCCGCCGAATCCGACAAAAAGGTCGACCGCTGTGCGGGTCTCAAGGTCGCTCGCGCCGTCGCCGACCATGACCACCCTCTCGGGTCGCAGCTCCGCGCGGAGCAGCTCGATGATCTCCCTCTTCCCGCCGGAGCGCGTCGACGGGAAGGCCCGGTCGTAGCCCAGGTAGCCCCCGTCGGCCCCGAAGAACAGGTCGACCGCCTCGATCCTCTCGACGCCCAGGTGCTCCGCCAGCGGCCGGATGGCCTGCCTGAAGCCGCCGCTGACGATGGCCGGCGTCCACCCCGAAGCGCGCATCCTCGCGATCGTCTCTCGGGCCGTCGGCTCCTCGGTCTCCACGTAGCGCCTGCCCACCGCCTCCACTTCCCAGCGGCTCGGCCGGATCTCCTCCAGGCGCATGCCGAAGACCTCCTCGATGCGCAGCTTCCCCTCCATCGCGTCCCGCGTCAGCGCCTCGATCCGCGCGAAGACCTGCGGCCCGCGAAGCCTGGCGAGCTCGTCGATGCCCTCGACCGAGCTCAGCGTGCTGTCGCAGTCAAAGCAGATCAGCTTCAAAAGCCCGGGGCTACTTCTTCGTGCTGCGCTTGAACTTCGAGGTGAACTTCTCGACCCGGCCCGCCGTGTCGACGAGCCGCTTCTCGCCGGTGTAGGCGGGATGGGAGTCCATCGTCACGTCGCGCAGGACGACGAAGTACTCCTGGCCGTCGATGGTCTCCTTGCGCGCCGACTTCATCGTCGAGCGCGTGAGGAAGCGCTTGCCGGTGGCCACGTCGAGGAAGCAGACTGGGTTCAAGGGGGGATGACCTTCGGATTTCACGGGAAAAGTGGGTTAACGCTCAGCCCTGGCGGGCCTTATAGCGCGGGTCGGTCTTGTTGATGACGTAGATCTTGCCGCGGCGGCGGACCACCTGGCAGTCAGGGTGACGCTTCTTTGCCGACTTGATCGAGGAAACGACTTTCATAAAAGGCACCAAAACAGAGAGCGGACACCCCCCCTGTCAACTCAGTTCTTCCCGGGCTCGTCCGGCTCGTCGACCAGCAGGCGCCACTGGTCGCCCTCCTCGCTGAGCAGGGCGCGCCAGAGCTCCTCCTTCATCGGCCGCTCGAAGAGGTCCGCAGGCGGGCTCGCGACGATCCAGGTTCCGCACTTGAGCTCGTTCTCGAGCTGGCCCGCGGTCCATCCCGAGTATCCGAGGTAGGCGCGCAGCCGGGTCGACTCGTCGGCAAGCATCTGGACCGCCTTGTCGGGATCGATGCCGAAGTGCAGCTGGAAGGCGTCGCCGCTCGACTGCCACGCAGCCAGGATCAGCTGGTCGGTCTGGACGGGGCCCCCCGTGAAGATCGGCGTCCCCGAAAGGGGCCCCAGGGCGAAGTCCCCCTTGAGCTCGCCGAGGCGCTTGCCGAGCGGGCGGTTGAGCACGACGCCCATGGCCCCCTCGGGGCCGTGGGTCGACATGAGGACCGCGGTCTTGCGGAAATTGGGATCTCGAAGCACGGGGTGCGCCAACAGGAGCGATCCCGCGAGCGATTCCCTGGCTCTGTGGATGCTTTCTCGCACCGGTAGGGGGCTCAGAGTTTCTTGACCAGGACGCCTGCGTCCGACATCAGGCGCTCGACGAGGGGATCGTTGCGGTAGTTGCTCCGGAACCGTATCTCCGCGATCCCCGCCGCGGCGAGCATCTTGGCGCAGTTCAGGCAGGGGTAGTGCGTCACGTAGGCGATGCAGCCCTCGAGGCGGCTTCCGCGCCTCGCGGCGTCGGCGACGGCGTTCTGCTCCGCGTGCACCGTCGCCTGTTCGTGGCCCCCGCGCACGCGCGAGACGTGGGGCGTTCCGGGAAGGAACCCGTTGTAGCCCGCGGCCACCAGGCGGTTCCTCCTGTCGCCCCCGGCCACGATCACGCACCCGACCTGCAGCCGCTCGCAGCTGGAGCGCGTCGCTATGAGGACGGCCGTCGCCATGAAGTACTCGTCCCAGCTGGGGCGGCGCGGGAACCTTTTCGCGGCCTGAGCTATCAGGTCGACCGGGCTGTTCTTGGCTGCGCTCATCGGGTGCGTTCCACACTCTGGACACGCGCGGGCGCCCGGGCAATCTTCGAGTCCATGCTGCGCGTCTGCAAGCCCGAGATGCTCGATTCGTTGCCGCCGGACCATCCCGACGCGGTCCACGGTCGCCGGGACCTGCTCGTCATCAACCGCGTCATGGGCAACCCCGCATGGTTCAAGCGCACGCTACCGGCCCTGCTTCGCGGGGACGAGCGCGTCCTGGAGCTCGGCGCCGGAACGGGGGAGCTGGCGACGGCCCTTGGCGGCCTCGGCATCCGGGTCGACGGCCTCGACCTCTGGCCGCGCCCGGTGGCGTGGCCGGCCGACCGGGCGTGGCACAGGACCGACCTGCGCGCGTTCGCGGGATTCGGCGGCTACGGCGTCGTCATCGCCAACCTGATCTTCCATCAGTTCACGGACGCCGAGCTCGCCGGCCTCGGGGCGAGGCTGCGCCAGGGGGCGCGCGTCATCCTCGCGAACGAGCCGGAGCGCCGCCGCATCTCGCAGGTCGCCACGGCGGCGTTCGCGCGCCTGTTAGGCGCCAACCGCGTGACCCTGCACGACGCGCACGTGAGCGTGGGGGCCGGCTTCCGCGGGGACGAACTTCCGCGGCTCCTCGGCCTGGCCGACGGCGCCTGGCAGTATTCCTGCAGGACGACGACGCGCGGGGCGAACCGGATGGTCGCCGTGCGGCTCCGATGAGGGACCCGCTCCCAGTCGAGATCGTGGGCGGGGGCCTGGCCGGCCTGTCGGCGGGGCTGGCGCTGCGGCGCGCCGGCGTGCCCGTCACGGTCTACGAGGCCGGGGGCTATCCCAGGCACCGCGTCTGCGGAGAATTCATCTGCGGCCTCGACGGCGGGACCCGCGACCGGCTCGGGCTGCGCGAATTCCTGGCCGACGCGCGGCCCCATCGCTCGGTGACGTTTCACCTGCGCGGCAGACGCCTGCGCCCCATGGCGTTGCCTGCGCCCGCATGGGGAATCAGCCGGCACACGCTCGACGCCCGGCTGGCAAACGCGTTTGTCGCGGCCGGCGGCGACCTGCGCACCCACACCCGCGTGAGCGAGGCCGACTCGCCGCCTGGCAGGGTCTTCGCCGCGGGCCGGAGCAGGAAGGGACCGTTCTGGGTCGGGCTCAAGGTCCATGTCCGCAACCTAAGGCTGTTCAATGATTTCGAGGTCCACCTGGGCGAACGCTCCTACGTCGGCCTGTCCTACGTCGAGACCGGGGCAGTCAATGTCTGCGGGATCTTCGCCCAGCGGGCCCTGGCCGAGCGGGGCGCCGGGCTGCTGGCCGCGTACCTCGAAGCCTCCGGGCTTCGCGCGCTGTCGCAGCGCCTGCTCGAGGCGGACGCGGATCCATCGACATTCTGCGTCACGGCGGCACACCTGGGCGACCGCCGGGTCGCGCTGTCCGACCGCATCCGGATCGGCGACGCCTGCGCCAGCATAGCCCCGTTCACGGGCAACGGGCTCGCGATGGCCCTGCAGGGCGCCGCCATGGCGGTCGGGCCGCTTCGCGCCTACTGCCGAGGCGAGGCCGGATGGGGCGAGTCCGTGCGCGCCGTGGCCGCCGCCCAGGGGAGCCGGTTCCGCCGCAGGCTCCTGCTCGCCTCGCTGCTGCACCCCTTCTTCCTCGAGCCGGGGCGCCAGTCCCTTCTCGCTTCCCTCGTGCGCCTGCGGCTGGTCCCGTTCCGCGCGCTCTACGGCGCGCTCCACTAGAGGGCCCAACATGTTCCTGCACGCCCTCGCCACCGCCGTGCCCCCGGCCGCGTACACCCAGCGCGAATGCTGGGACATAGCCGAGCGCTCCCAGGCCCGCGCGCGCCTGAAGAAGCGCTCGATGCTGATCCTCCGAAGCATCCTGCGCAGCGACCACGGCATCGCCCGGCGCCACTTCGCGATGCCGGACATAGACCGGGTGTTCGACCGCTCGCCCGACGATCTCAACAGCGCCTTCCGCGCCGAGGCTCCCAGGCTCGCCGGCCGCGCGCTTGCCGAGGCCCTGCGGCGCGCGGGAGCTGCGCCGGACGCGGTCGACGCCCTGCTCATCTGCACCTGCACCGGGTACCTCTGCCCCGGGCTGACCAGCTACGTGGCGCAGGACCTCGGCCTGCGCCCCAACGCGATCCTGCACGACCTGGTCGGCCTCGGCTGCGGGGCCGCGATCCCGACCCTGCGCGCCGCAAGCCACCTGCTCGCGGCCCACCCGGGCGCCGTCGTCGCCTGCGTCGCGGTCGAGGTCTGCTCGGCGGCGTTCTATCTGGACGACGACCCCGGCGTCCTCATCAGCGCCTGCCTATTCAGCGACGGCGCGGCGGCGACGGTATGGCGCTCGGCGCCCGGACCCTCCGGCCTGCGCGCGCGCGACTTCGAGTCGCTGCACCTGCCGGCCGAGCGCGACAAGCTCCGCTTCGAGCAGCGCGACGGCAAGCTGCGCAACCTCCTGCACCGCTCCGTGCCCGAGCTGGCCGCCGACGCGGTCGGCCGCCTGTGGCGCGGGCGCGGCCCGCGCCCCGTCTCCCACGTCGTCGTGCATCCGGGCGGGCGCGACGTCCTCGAGGCCGTGGCGCCGGTGGTGGCGCCCCACCCGCTCGACGCTAGCGCGCGCACCCTGCGCGACCACGGCAACATGAGCAGCCCGTCCGTGCTGTTCGCCCTCGAGGAGGCGCTCAAGGGGGCCGCCCCGGATCCCGGCGGCGATTTTTGGCTCGTGAGTTTCGGCGCAGGGTTTAGCGCACATAGCTGCCGGATCGGCGTCTGACCCATGGCAAAGCTCAAAGACCTCGTGGCCTACTGCGACAAGCGCACCCGCCCCGCGGCGTTCAAGGACAGCCCGGGGGCCTTCAACGGGCTGCAGGTGTCCAACGACGGCGCCGCCACGAGGATCGGCGCCGCGGTCGACGCAGGCGTCGTCCCCTTCCGGAGGGCCGTCGCGGCGGGCGTGGACTTCCTCGTCGTCCACCACGGGATGTACTGGGACATGCCGCGGCCGCTCGTCGGCGCGGCCTACGAGCGCGTCGCCGCCCTCGTGAGGGGCAACTGCGCGCTCTATTCGAGCCACCTTCCCCTCGACGCCCACCCGGGGATCGGCAACAACGCGCTCCTCGCCCGGCAGCTCGGCCTCAAGGCGCGCCGGGGCTTCATCGAGAACGACGGCGGGAACATCGGATGCATCGCGCCGTGGCGCCTTGCCCGGGCGGCGCTGCGCCGCAGGCTCGGCTCGCTGTATCCGCGGGTGGCCGCTATCGAGTTCGGATCGGCCAGGCCCGCCGAGGTCGCGTTCTGCAGCGGCAGCGGCAACGGCGCGATGGCCGCGCTCCTGGCGTCGGGAGCCGACACGATGGTCACCGGGGAGCTCCGCGAGGAATGGTTCAACGTCGCGCAGGAGCGCGGGCTCAACCTCTACCTGTGCGGCCATTACGCGACGGAGGTCCACGCGGTCAGGGCCCTGGCGGCGGAGCTTTCGGCAAAGTTTGGGTTGCCGTGGGAGTTCATTGCGACCGAAAATCCCCTTTGACCGGCCCATGAAGAAGATCGCGATAATCAACGGACCCAACCTTGACCGGCTGGGCAAGCGCGAGCCCGAGATCTACGGGAGCGCCACCCTGGGCGACCTGGAGAAGGCGCTCCGCGCGGAATTCGGCGCAAGGGCCTCGCTCGAGTTCTTCCAGTCCAACCACGAGGGCGAACTGATCGACCGGATCGCCGGGCTCGCCGACTCCAAGTGCGACGGGATCGTCATCAACGCCGGGGCGCTCACGCACACGAGCGTCGCGCTGCGCGACGCGCTGCTCGGAGCCCGCGTTGCCGCCGTCGAGGTGCACATCTCGAACATCTACAGGCGGGAGGAGTTCAGGCAGACCTCGCTGACGGCGCCCGCGTGCGCGGCCGTCATCACGGGCCTCGGCCTCGAGGGCTACCACGCCGCCGTCCGCTTCCTCCTGAAGGCGTGAGCACCGCGACGGCCGGGGGCGACTGGTACGCGTGCCACACGAGGCCGCGGTGCGAGAAGAAGTTCGCGGCGCTCCTGGGCGCCGAGGCCTTCGAGCACTACCTTCCCCTGGTCTCGAGCATCCGCCGCTACCCGCGCGAGACCAAGCGCTTCACCAAGCCGCTCTTCCCGGGCTACGTCTTCGCCAGGGTCCCCGCGGCCGGCAAGCCCAGGATCTACCAGCAGGAGCTGATCGTGCGCGCGATACCGGTCGACGACGAGGCTCGGTTCCTTCGCCAGCTGGAGGACGTGCGCAAGATCGTGGCCTCCGGGCTCGAGCTGACGGTGATCCCGCTGCTGACCCGCGGCCGGCGCGTCCGCGTCCTGGGCGGGCCGCTCCACGGCCTGGAGGGCCAGGTGGACGATTCCTCGAACCCGAACGGGATCGTCATCTCGGTCGACGTTCTGCGCCAGGGGCTCCTTCTCAAGCTGCCCGCCGAGAGCCTCCAGGCGCTGCCCTGAGGCCCCCGGGGCGCCGTCAGACGGCGACCCACACCGCGTGGGCGAGGTGAAGCGCGGCGCATGTGGCGAGGGCCGCCGCGGTGTCGTCAAGCACGATGCCCCAGCCGCCCGGAAGGCTCTGCAGTGAATTTATGACCAACGGTTTGCGTATATCGAAGAACCGGAACAGCGCAAACCCGGCCAGAAGCACCGCCCAGGCCGGCACCGGGCCGACGATCCACTGCCAGCCGAGGAAGCAGAGCGGCATCGCGACGAATTCGTCCAGGATGACCACCCCCGGATCGTGCGTCCCGAGGCGGATCTCCGCCTCGCCGCAGATGCCGACCGCGAGATAGGCCCCGATCGCGCTGGCGAGCAGGTTGCCTATGATCCCCATCCAGTAGAAGCCGACTATGAAATAGAGCAGCCCGGCCGCGGAGCCCCACGTCCCGGGGGCGGCAAGGCGCTTGCCGATCGGGCCGAGCGTCGCCCACCCGAGGACGACCGGCGTCGGCATCTCTCTCGTCCAGCCGGGCTGGTCGAATCTCATGGCTGTCCGCCGCCTTCGCCGAAGACCAACCGCGCGTTGCTCGAGATGTAGCGGTAGCCCGACCACACCGACAGCACGGTGCCCGCGACGAACACGACGACGCCCGCCCGGCCGACGAGCTCGACGAACCCGGGCGCGTGGATGTGGAACAGGTAATAGCCGTCCTGCGACACCATCGGGGCCCCGAGGAAGAAGCCGAGGGCGATGAGCTGCGTGACGGTCTTCGTCTTGCCCCCCGAGTCCGCCGCGACCACGACGCCCTTCGTCGCGGCGACCATGCGCATTCCGGTGACAAGGAACTCGCGGCACAGCGTGATGAGCGCCAGCCCGACGGGGATCTCGTGCTTCTCGACGAGCGCGATCACGACGCCCATGACCATGATCTTGTCGGCCATGGCGTCCATCAGCTTGCCGAAGTTCGAGACGAGGCCGCGCTTGCGCGCGAGGTAGCCGTCGTACCAGTCGCCAATCGCCGCGCCGACGAAAAGGACGAACGCCAGGGTCGCCGCGCCGGGCCACGAATAGTACATGAGCCCGACTATCACGAACATCAGCGGGATCCGGGAGAGCGTGATGACGTTGGGAAGGCTCATTCTCTGGCCCAAAGGACATCCCCGGAACGGGCGAAGGCAACATCGGAGAGGAACGCGCTCGCCAGCCGCGCGCTTACGATATCTCCTTCGGGGCGGCCTCCCATGCGCCACTGCATCTATCCCGGAACCTTCGACCCGATAACGTACGGGCATCTCGACGTCCTCAAGCGCGCCGTCCGGCTCTTCGACCGCGTCACGATAGCGATCGCCGACAACCCCGGCAAGGAGCCGCTCTTCAGCCCGCAGGAGCGGCTGGCGCTCATCCTTCCCAACGTCGCCGCGTTCCCGAGCGTGTCGGTCACCACGTTCGCGGGGCTCCTGGTCGATTTCGCCGTTGAGCGGAAGGCGGACGCCATCATACGCGGGCTCCGCGCGTTCTCGGACTTCGAGTTCGAGTTCAACATGGCGCTCATGAACCGCCACCTGAAGCCGACGGTCGAGACGATCTTCGTCATGCCCAACGAGCAGTTCAGCTACACCAGCTCGTCGCTCGTCAAGCAGGTTGCGAAGTTCGGCGGCAAGGTGAGCAATTTCGTGCCTCCCAACGTCGCCGCGGCCCTGCGCGACGCCTTCGGTAACTGAAGGGGACCCGTGAAGGCCGTCCTGCTGTGCACCGGGCTGCTTGCGGCGCTCCCCGCCGGGGCGGGCCCGTCCACCCCGGCGACGCCCGTCGGCGACGCGGTCGCGTTCTACAAGCAGAAGCGCTACGGCGAGGCAAGGTCCGCGCTGGAGCGGATCGTCGCATCCGACCCGTCCAACGCGGCGGCGTGCTACTTCCTCGCCATGACCCTGCAGCGCGCGCAGCCGCCGTCGCTCGACTCGGCGAGGGCGTGGCTCGACAGGGCGGTCCACCTGGCCCCGGCAAACGAGGGCTATCTCGCCGAGTACGCCGGGGTCACGCTCCTGATCGCGGGCCGAGACAGCTCGTTCGGCCTCGCCCTCGAGGGCCGCGACGCGATGGCGAGGGCGGTCGCGATGAACCCGTCGGACCTGGATGCCTGCGATGGGCTGATGCGGTTCTGCGCCCAGGCGCCCTGGCCGCTGGGCAACCCCGAGAAGGCGCTGGACCTTGCGGGCCGGATCGCCGGCAGGGACCCGAGGCGCGGCCGGGAGGCGTACCGCACGGTCGCCGCGATCCTCGACGCGAGTGGCCGCACGAAGCAGGCGCTCGCCGCGAGGCAGGCCGCCGAAAGGCTCGCGCAACAGGGCGCTCGGTGATATCTGGACGACAATGCCGCGCATTCCGATCGAGGACAACTTCACCGACGTGCTCGCGAAGGCCCAGAGGGGCCGCGGCGTCTCGGACGCGGAGCTCTGCCGCCGCGCCGAGGTGTCGCCCGCTGACCTGGCGGCGGTCAAGTCGGGGACGGTTATCGACGCGGTCCTGCGCCGCGTGGCCCGCCACCTGGGGCTGGGCCCGGACGCGCTCGAGGACCTGGCACACAACCGGTGGTATCCGGAGTGCCCGGTCTTCCGCCACGGATTCTCCGTCTTCAACACCCCCTTCGGCGACATGACCGTCAACAGCTATGCCGTCTGGGACGCCCGCGCGCACGCCGGCGCGGCGTTCGACACCGGGGCCGACTGCGGGACCATGCTCGACCTCATCCGCGCGGAAGGGCTGCGCCTGCAGGCGATCTTCATCACCCACACCCACGACGACCACGTGGCCGACCTCGCGAGGCTGGCCCGCGAGACGGGCGCGCAGGTCTGGGCGAGCGAACGGGAGCCCTCCAACCACCCGGGCGCCAAGGTCTTCAGCGAGAACGCCCACTTCCAGGTAGGCCGCCTCGACGTCAAGGCCCTGTCGACCTGGGGCCACTCCCCGGGCCAGACCACGTTCTACGTGAGGGGCCTGGGCCACCCGCTGGCCATCGTTGGCGACTCCCTTTTCGCCAGGTCGATAGGGGGAAGCCCCTCCCATTTCGCCGACCAGTACAAGAACGACGTTGAAAAGATCCTCAGCCTGCCCCGGAATACCGTGCTTGCTTGCGGGCACGGCCCGCTGACCACCGTCGGGCAGGAAAAACGCCACAATCCGTTCTTCGCATCCTGAGGCGCGTCTGCTAGGCTAAATCGAATCAGACCCTATGAGCTCTTCCAGCAACGAATCCGCGAGGGTTTCACCGTCCATGAAACGCAAGGAATCGGCGACGATTTCCCAGTCAATGAAGCGGAAGACCCGGTACGTCATGTTCCTGGGGTTCGCCCTCGTAGTGGCCTGGGGGACGATCATCACGGACGAGCAGCTGAGGGAGCGCCTCGGCCCCAACCTCTACATCATCGGCTTCTCGATCACCGGGTGCTTCCTGCTGATGCTGGCGGGCTACATCTGGGACCAGACCCTCGTGAAGGCCCTGCGCTCGCTCCACGACACGACGAGCTCGATCCAGACCGACGAGATGGCCCCCACGGGCGATGAGTCGGATTCGGACGAGATCATAGGCCTTGCGCGCAAGATCGAGCACATGGCGCGGTCCCTCCAGCACGTCGAGGCCAGCTACAAGGGCATCGTCGAGGACCAGCCCGACCTCATCTGCCGCTACAAGAATGACGGCAAGATAACTTTCGTGAACGGCGCCTACGCCCGGGCCCTGAACCGCAAGCGCAATGACCTCGTGGGCGCGGATTTCCCGTATTTCGTCCCGGGCGCCGCGATCGCGGACGAGCCGTACACGTTCGAGTCGGAGATGACGTTCGACGACGGCAGGCGCCTGTGGATACGCTGGACCCAGCGGGCGATAAAGGACGAAAAGCGCAACACGGCGGAGTACCAGGCGGTCGGCCACGACATTACGGAGCGCAAGGAGGCGGAGGCTGCGCTGCTGCGCGCCAAGGAGGCCGCCGAGGCGGCCGACAGGGCCAAGTCCGAGTTCCTCGCGATCGTGAGCCACGAGCTGCGCACGCCGATAAACGCCATCATCGGCTTCTCCAAAATGCTCTCGAGCACGACCTTGAACCTCGACCAGCGTGAGCAGGTCGAGATGATCAACTCGAGCGGCCTCGCCCTGGAGAAGATAATCGCCGACATCCTGAACCTCTCGAAGATCGAGTCGGGCAAGATCGACATCGAGCGCGCGCCGTTCTCGATACGGCTGTGCGTGCAGGATGTCTGCGCGCTCTTCGCCCCGAGGGCCCGCTCGCTCGCGCTCGCGCTCGACTCAAAGGTGGACCCGGGGGTGCCCGAGATCGTGAACAGCGACGAGCCGAGGATCCGCCAGATACTCACGAACCTGATCGGCAACGCGCTCAAGTTCACCGAGCGCGGGGGTGTCTCGATCGAGGTGTCGTGCGCCCGCGGCGAGCCGATCGAGCCGGGTTCGCCCCGCCGCGTCGCCAGGCTGTTCTTCGCGGTCAAGGACACGGGGATCGGCATCGCGGCGGACAAGCTGGACCACTTGTTCCTGCCTTTCAGCCAGGTCGACACGTCCTCGACCCGCCGCCGGGGCGGAACGGGGCTCGGCCTCATCATTTCCAAGCGCCTCTGCGAGCTCATGGGCGGAACGATCTCCGTCGAGAGCCGCGTGGGCGAGGGCTCGACCTTCCGGTTCTCCATACTCACCGATTTCGACGAGGCGTGACAGCCGCCCGGGCAGGGGCCCCGCGGCTCCGGCAAGGCCCTTTCCCTAATCAACTTGCGGTGGACCATGGAAATGCGACAATTCCGCCCATGAAAGCGCCGGGTTTGGTGCTGACCGTTGCAGCGTTGGCCGCCGCCGTCGGGTGTTCGCGCCTGGACGATGCGCCAAGGCCCTACGACGCGGCGCAGACTTTCGGCTACCTGCAGCGGGTTGGCCGCGTCAGGCAGCAGGTCAACGTGGACAACAGGGAGCGGATCCCGGCGATGATCCGCAGCCGCGACTCGGTGATGCTGAGCGCCGAGGGCGCCAAGACGCAGGAGTACAAGCGGGCCGTCGCGGGCCTGGCCACCGGCGGAGTCGACCCCGACGCGATCAAGTTCACGCAGAACTTCGAGGCGATTCTCGACTCGTACCGGTCCGTGTGCATGGACTCGTCCGAGCTCTTCCGCGAGATGGGCCGGGAGGGTCCCAGGGCCCCCGCCTTGGCGGGCTCGATACCCGTGATCAAGGTCGGGGCGGAGGCCGCCCAGACCGACACGATCGGGGCGGTCGACTCGCTCCTGGATTCCATGGACCGGACGGACACGGCCGCCAAGGCCGGCCCGGTTTTCCTTCAGCCGATCCTGAACAAGGTGCGCGACGACAGGGACAAGCTGCGCTCCGCAAAGGCCGCGCACCACGACTTCACGGTGAAGCTGAAGGCCGAGCTCGTGAAGTGGTATCCTGGAAAGGACTGGAGCTCGAAGGAGATCCTGCCCTAGCGTGGCCCCTCTCGGGGGATCGGCCGCATCCCGTCTCTCGCGGCGCGACGATCCGTCCCCGGCATCCCCCGGGAGGCGCCGCACGCCCCGGGCGGCCAAGGAGCCATGAACGTGGTCATGGTCCACGGATTCCTCGACACGGGCCGCCTGCTCGGGCCCCTGTGCACTGCGCTCGAGGCGCACGGTCACGAATGCCACGCCCCGACCATGCACCCGCGCGACGCAAGGCTCGGGATCCCCGACCTTTCTGCGAAGCTGGCGTCGCTCATCGACGGGATGTTTGCCCCGGGGGCCCCGCTTGCGCTGGTCGGCTTCAGCATGGGCGCGCTGGCGGTGCGGTTCTACCTGCAGGCCCTAGGCGGCGCCCGGACCGCCAAGGCCTTCTTCTCCATCGCCGGACCCTACCGGGGCTCCTACAACGCGTACCTCTACCCGGGCCTCGGGACGCGCCAGATGCGCCCGGGTAGCTCGTTCCTGCGTTCGCTTGACGCCGGCGCCAGCGCGCTTGATGCCCTGCCCGTGTTCACCTACAGGACGCCGCTCGACCTCATGGTGCTGCCCTCGACCGGGTCCCGGATTGGGCGAGCGCAGGACATGGTTCTGTGGTGCCCGCTTCACTCGCTCCTGCCGCGCAATCGCGAACTCGCGCGGCACATCGCGAACGAGCTCGCGAAGCTTGAACCGCGGGCGCCGCGTTGTCTTACTGGAACCGAGAACAGCCACGTTAGCTAGAGGGACGACTCCGATAACCCGGATCCCTTGCCTTGGGGCGTTTGCCACTTCAACCCGGCGACAGGGCGCGCAGACCCGGGCGACTCCGGGCCCGGACCGGGCGATCGCGGCAACCGTAAAAACTAAACATTCCAATGCTCTTTGACCCACTCAAGATCCGCGACGTGACCCTTAGGAACCGCATAGCGGTCTCTCCCATGTGCCAGTACTCAAGCGAGGACGGCCTCGCCAACGACTGGCACCTCGTGCACCTCGGCAGCCGCGCGGCGGGCGGGGCCGCCTTGGTATTGACCGAGGCGGCGAGCGTGGAGGAGCGCGGGCGAATCAGCCCCCAGGACCTGGGGCTGTGGGATGACACGCAGATCGACGGGCTGCAGCGCATAACCTCCTTCATCCACGCCCAGGGCGCCGTCGCCGGCGTCCAGCTGGCGCACGCGGGGCGCAAGGCCTCGACCTCGCGTCCCTGGGAGGGCGGCGAGCCGATCGAGGTGAACCAGGGGGGATGGGAGCCTGTGCTGGCGCCGAGCCCCGTCGCGTTCGCCGCCGGCTACCCGACGCCCGAGGCGATGAGCGCGGACCACATCCGAGCGGTGACCAAGGCCTTCGCCCAGGCTGCCAGGCGGGCCCTGGAGGCGGGCTTCCAGGTCGTCGAGATCCACGCGGCGCACGGCTACCTGCTTCACCAGTTCCTGTCTCCGCTGTCCAACAGCCGCACAGACGATTACGGGGGCGCCTTCGAGAACCGCATCCGCATGCTGCGCGAGGTCGTGGCGGCCGTGCGGAAGGTCTGGCTGGAGCGGCTGCCCCTCATGGTCCGCCTCTCGGCGACGGACTGGGTCGAGGGCGCAAGCTGGGACATCGAGCAGTCCGTGAAGCTGTCCCGGATCCTGAAGGCGGAAGGCGTGGACCTTATCGACTGCTCCTCCGGCGGGTCCGTGCCCGACGCGAAGGTCCCGGTCGGCCCCGGCTACCAGACGCCGTTCGCCGAGCGCATCCGGCGCGAGACGGGCATCCTGACGGCCGCGGTGGGCATGATAACCGAGGCCGAGCAGGCCGAAACCATCCTTCGCACCGGCCAGGCCGACCTCGTGATCCTGGCGCGGGAGTTCCTGCGCGACCCGTACTGGCCCCTCCACGCCGCCGCCAAGCTCCGCGCCAAGCTCCCGCCGCCCGTCCAGTACGGCCGCGCGTTCTGATCGGCGCCGGGGCGCAGGGATCGGGGGCCGGCCGGGCGGGAGCCCGGCCGATGCGGATGCAGCTCAGGTCAGGAAGCCGACGAAGAGCAGGCAGGCGACCAGCGTGTAGCCCGCGAAGACGTTCAGGAACGCCCGCGGCGCGCCCCGCCACCGCGCGAGGCTCTGGTAGAGGAAGTCCAGCGCCGCGAAGCCCAGGCTGAAGAAGACCACGAGCGCGGGCAGGACCAGCCGCGGCAGCCAGTAGCCCGCCTCGTAGGGATCGTTCAGGAGCGTCAGGGCGAAGAAGACCGGGGAATAGAACCCGAGCGCCAGCGCAAGGAGCACGGCGGCCGAGTCCGTAACCAGAGGCGCGCGGCGCACCAGCGCGAGCCCGCACCGGACCCCGAAGAACAGCGTTCCCGCGAGGGCCAGGGCCGAGAAGACAACGCATCCGCGCACAGACCAGGTCTGGAGACGCTGCGAGAGGGCGCTGCGCTCGCGAACGAAGGGCTCCTGGACGCGGTGGCCCCAATCGGTCGGTATCCGCGCGGGCGGCGGCTGGAAGAGGTCCATGACGTCCGTGACCGCGGAGACGTGCAGCAACCCGGGATAGCTGTATTTTCTCACCGCGTAGATCTTGTCCCTGAAGTATCCCGGGGCCGAGAGCAGATCGAGGTCGCTCCCCTTCAGGAGCAGCACATCTCTCCAGCGCATGACGGCCGGCTCCCCTTTCCTGAGCCACACCAGGTCCGTGACCGTCCCCTTCGCCCTCGAGCTTTCGCCCATCTCGATCAGGAAGACCCCCGTCGGCACGGCGAGGGCCAGGAATCCGACGACGCTCCAGCGCAGGCGCTCGCCCCTGGGCAGTCGCACCGCGATGGCCATCGCTAGCACGAGGACCGCGGCGGGCAGCAGGCCTGAAAAGAAGTACTTGCAGAGCATGCCCGCCGAGAGGCACAGCGAGAGGCCGACCCAGGAGGCCAAGCTTGCGGGGTTCTTGACGAGCCGGACCGTGAAGAGGGCCACGAGTGCGAAGAGCGGGAAGGTGAACGCGTCCGCCGCGATCACGATCGAGTGAATGACCCGGAAGGGCACGAACGTGGCGAACGCGGCGGCCGAGTACCTCAGCTGCCAATTCGCAATGCACTCCCAGAGCAGGCCGTAGAACACCCAGAGACCCGCGGCGTTGGCGGCAAGGAACACGAGCGCAATCGCCTCCAAGAAATGGGTCGGAGCGACGTGCGTCCGCATCAGGCTTCCGAACCAGAAGAGCGTCGGGGGTGTCGTCTGGGCGCGGAGAATGCTCCAGGGGACGCTTGGGAAGGCTCGGATCATCTTCAACCAGAAGGCGAAATCCTGGCCGATGTAACCATAGTGATAGATCCCCCGAACCCCGACGGCGAAGCCCGCCGCCAGCAGCACTCCGAGGAACAGCCGGTCGCGCGCCGTGAACGGGCTGGCCTGCTGGATCGTCGAAGCCGGGGGCATTGATGGTCGTCGATGTGTCTCTGCGCGACCCGCCGATTACTGGGGCGCGCCGCTTAAGCAGCGAGCCTTTTCCTAGGCCGGGGCGCCTAGGCGGCCTGGAGGCCCGGCGCCCGCGGCAGGTGCACGCGGAACGTGCTGCCGAGGCCGGGCGCGCTCTCGACGTCGATCCAACCGCCATGCTGCTTCACGATCCCGTGCACCGCGGCCAGCCCCAGGCCCACGCCGCTCCCGAGCCCCTTGGTCGTGAAAAACGGCTCAAAGAGGCGCTGCCTGACGGAGCTGTCCATCCCGCATCCCGTGTCCTGGACGCTCAGCCGGACGAAGGATCCCCGCGGCGCGCCTGCGTCGGGGGCCGCGGCCTCGCCGGCCGGGCCGGCGCCGGTTATCTCGATCGTCAGCCGGCCGCCGGCGGCCATCGCGTCCCGGGCGTTGGCGCACAGGCACAGGATCACCTGATCGACCATCGCGGGATCGGCCCGCACACACGCAGGCGACGACCCACCCGTCACCTGGAACTCGATGCCGCTTCCCAAGAGCCGGGTGATCTCGCCGCGGAGCCTGGCCACTGCCTGGCGCAGGTCGAAGGGCTCCTTGCGCAGGTACTGCCGCTGGCCGAACGACATGAGCTTTTTCGTGAGGTCGGCCGACCTCAGCGCCTCCTTTTCCAGAGCCTGGATCTGACGGGTCACCTCCGCGGGCAGGCTCCTGTCCCCGCGCAGCAAGTCGAGCCGCATCATTGTCGACGTGAGGATGTTGTTGAAGTTGTGCGCGATGCCGCCGACCAGCTGGCCGAGCGCCTCAAGCCTCTGGGACTGGCGAATGCGCTCCTCGAGCGCGATGCGGTCGGAGATGTCCCTGGAGTTGAGCACCGCCCCGTCGATGGTCGAGCCGACCTCCACGTTGCTGCCCACAGTCTCGAAGTGCCGGTAGGTCCCGTCGGCGTAGTGCAGGCGCCACTGGACGGTCTGCGGCGCGTTCCGGGCGACGAGCAGGCGGTCGAGGAATTCGGCACCCTTTGCGGCGTCCTCGGGGTGGACGAGGCTGAGCAGCGGCCGACGCCTGACGGACTCGGCGGACTCGCCGAGCGCCGTCGCCACCGCTGGGTTCACGAAGCGCATGTCGCCCTGCGAGTCCACGACCATGATCATGTCTGATGAATGCCGCACGAGGGCCTCGAATTGCGCACGGCTCTCGCGCTCGAACTCCTCGGCCATCCACCGCGCGTTGTCCCGGACAACGAATAACTCGCGAATCGACAGGGCCACGAACAGGAGCGCAAGGATCTCGAAGATGCGCGAGACGGTTTCCTTGTCGGGGTGGCCGTATACAACGAAGATCACCAGCCAGAAGCACACCACGACGATGGTGATCATCGGCAGCGGGCTCGACGAGGCAGGCTGCGCCCCCTTCGGCTCCGACACCTTGTCGCTCGCCATGCGCCCGGCCGACAGGATGAAAAGGCAGAGCGAGAGGGCATTGAACACGTTTACCCAGTTGATCCTGCCCGACGCGATGAAGCCGTTGACGTCGTCGAGGAGGAATAGGAGGTCCGCCAGCCAGTACACGCCTATGGCGATTGCAAACAGTCTGAACGCGCCGCGGGTTGGAAGCGGGACGCGCGTCAAAAGGACAACGTTGAGCGCGACAATCCCCGAAAAGGTCACCAGGGGATAGATGACGACGAGGGCAGCCTCATAGCCAGACGCCCCCGCAAGGCCGGGCCGTACCGATAGGAGCCACAGCGGCAGGCCCACTCCCGCGATGAACACCGCGCTGTCGACGAGCAGGCGTCCCGGGCCAGCGGACGGACGAGGCACGCGCGGCATGAGGAACAGCCCGGTCAGGATGGCGGGATAGCACGACAGGAAGAGCAGGTCCGCCAAGTCGAATCCCGCCCTTCTTTCAGGATGAAACAACATGTCCCCCAAGACGTAGGGCCCGGCAAGGCCGGCCAGAGCCAGGGCGCACGAGATCCATAACAGCCCCTTGCGGAACCGGGCGGGCAGTTCCGCGCGCCGGGCCGATCGCGCCACGGCCGCCGCCGCCAGGAAATCGAACAGCGTGACGCCAACGATCTGAACGCTCCTGGTCACAAGGGTGCGCTCGGGGCCGCTCGTGATCCAGAGCATGAAGAGCCCGCAGAACAGGGCCAGCACCTGATATCCCGTCAGGATGTGGCGGCGGGCAGGGGGCGCCGTGGATGGCGCGCCGGCGGACATGTCTCTGGAGCCTTCGATCCGCGTCATGATCGGATGACTGGCTGCGGTTTCCGATAAGAAACATTACCCAGTCCGGCCTGGGCGGAACCCCTCCCTCGCCAGGCGCTTGCGCCGCGGACTCCGGGTGCTCGGCAAGGTCCCTGCCTTCGGCCCTCCTGGGCGGGCCCGGATCGCGGGCGCGGCGCCGTGTCGGATCACGGGGGGATCTCTCGGCTGGGCGGCGGCATCTGGCGCCCTGGCGCGCCAATGGCCTGCCCGCTCGGGTCCGCCCGGCAGGTTCGCGCGGTCAGAACTTGCAAAACCGTGCATTACGTATTACCTATTCTTAATCGCCGGATAAGTTTCCCTACGAAGTCGCCCAACGTGAACAAGGCACGGTTGAATTGCTGGATCTGCCTGCAGCTGGCCTGCGTGGCGATCCTCGCGTCGCCGACTCGCGCACGAGCGGTCAGCACCGACGAGATGACCACAGTGGCCTCGCGCACGAGCGACGACTATGTCCGCGCCAAGCTGGCCGACGGCTCCCTCAAGCCCGAGTTCTACGCGTTTGGGGAGGGCGGCCAATTGACCGGCGTCACCGACGCAACGATCAAGAGGCTCGGCTTCATCGACGTTGCGCGCACGGTCGCCGGCCCGCTCGCGTCCCAGAACTACTTGCCGACGAGGGATGCCAGCGCGACCAAGCTTTTGATCCTGGTGTACTGGGGCCGGACCAGCACGCCGCAGCGCTCCGACGACTCGCTGGCCTCCCAGCAGCTGCAGGACACCAGCGCCGCCGCGTCCAACGCCAAGCATGCCAACGAGCAGCACGCCGAGGTTTCCACCAGCAACATCTCCCCAGGATCGGCGATGGTGTGCGGGCACGTTGACCCGACCACCGCGGTCACGAATGTCGCCGACCAGATCGAGTCCGACAATGCATTCACGGGCGCCATGGCCATGGCCGCGGCCGAAAACCGCGCCCGGGACCAGGCCGACATCCTGAACGCGCAGCTGCTCGGCTTCGACTCCGAGTGGAACGCGACATCGAGCTACATCGGAACGCCCCGCGAGTTTCGCAGGCAGGACCTGGTCAACGAGCTCGAGGCGAGCCGGTATTTCGTGGTCCTGATGGCGTATGATTTCCAGATGATGTGGAAGCAGAAGAAGCACAAGCTCCTCTGGGAGACCCGCGTCAGCATCTGCCAGCAGCACCACGAGTTCGACAAGGAGCTCCTGGCGATGGCACAGCACGCCTCCCCGTTTTTTGGGAGGGACAGCCACGGCCTCGTCCGGCGCGAGGTTCCGCAGGGCCGGGTCGACATCGGCGACATCAAGCTGGTCGACTCCAGTCCGACGAGATAGAGCAGCGGCCCGGGGGACGGACCGCAAGACGGCCCATGCCGCCGTGCCCTGAGCCTGGCCCGATTAGGCCGACGGGGCCGGCGCGGGCCCGGTCGGCGCTTCCGCTGGCTTTGACTCGGGAGCCGCGGGCCTTTTCGGCGCCACGCGCTTGCTCCGGGCCTTGGGCGCCGCAACGGGCTTGGCCTTCGCCCGGCGCATCTTGGGCTTGCGCGCAGCCTTCTTGGCGGATTTGACGAGGCCGATGGCCTTCTTTATGTTCTGAACGCTCGGAACGGAGATCCTGAGGGATTTCGCAATCTGCGAGCCGGTCTTGCCGGACTTGACGAGCTTCTTCACCTTGGCGCGCGTTCCCTCGGTGATCTTGGCGCGCGTTCTCCTCTTCTGGGCCCCGGGCCGATCCGGCGCGCGGCGCCGGCTGCGTCCGGCGGCCCTGACCGCGGCGATGAACTCCTCCATCGACACAAAGCCGTAGTCGGAAGGCAGGGAGGCCAGCTCTTTTGCGAGCGATTCTTCGAGCAGCTCGACCGCAGCCTTCGCCTCGGCGAGCTTTTTGATCTTAGGGGTTACCATAGGGGGCCAGCCAAGACGAGTCGCCCCGCTGTAGCAAGCAGCCAGAATTCCCGGAGACCTCTCTCCGCAGCCCAAGAATCCGCCCAGCTTTCGGTCGGTTGGGGCGGACGCCGCTGTCGTCCGCGGCTACGTCATCTGGCCCCGGCGCCGTCGAGCGCGCGGCGCACGGTCGCCAGAAGGGTCTGGGCCTCGAACGGCTTGGAAAGGAACGTCGCCGCCAGCTTCTTCAGCCTCTCGTCGGGTTCCTCGTCGGCTCCGCTCATGACGACCACGGGGAGGTCGGGCTTCAGGCACCGCAGCGCGAGGGCCAGCGCCGATCCGCCCACCGCGGGCATCTGCACGTCGGTGAGGAGGAGCCGCACGTCCGCGGCGTGCGCCACGAACACCGAGATCGCGTCCGCTCCATCGTTTGCAGTCACCACCCGGTAGCCGAACTTGAGGAGCGCCCTCTTGCCGACCTCGCGCACCGACTCCTCGTCGTCGACCAGGAGGATCATCTCGCCCCGGCCCCGCGGCGGAAGGGCGCCGACGGCGCCGCCCTCGTCCACGGCCTGCCCCTGCACTGCTGGCAGGTAGACGGTGAACGCCGTGCCGGAAGTGGCCTGCTCCCCTGTGGAGGTGTCCACCGTCAGGAAGCCCTCGTGCTGGCGCACTATGCCGAGCACAGTCGAAAGGCCGAGGCCGGTGCCCTTGCCCTGCCCCTTGGTGGTGAAGAACGGCTCCCAAATCCGCTCCAGCACCTCGGGGAGGATGCCCGTGCCGTTGTCGCGCACCTCGATCGCGACGAAGCTGCCCTGGCGCGCCCCGGGGATCTTGGCAGCGTCCGCGGCGTCGAGCGTCCGGTTTTCCGCCGTGAGCGTGAGATCGCCCCCCTTCCCCATCGCATCGCGCGCGTTGATGCACAGGTTCAGGAAGACCTGATGGATCTGGGTCGGGTCGGCCAGTATGGGCAACATGTCGCCCGGCAGATGCGACTCCACCCGGATCGACTTCGGGAACGTGCTCCTCGCAAGATCGACCACCTCCCGGACCACGTGCTTGACCTGCACGAGCTGCCTCTGTCCGGCCGTTCCGCGCGCGAATGAAAGCATCTGGCGCACGAGGGTCGCGCCGCGCGCGGCGCTCTTCTCGACGATGTCGAGCATCCTCAGCCCGGCGGCGTCGCTCACCATTTCCCGCAGCATCGGGCCGGCCATGAAGATCGGGGAAAGCGCATTGTTCAGATCGTGGGCGATCCCTGCGGCGAGCATCCCAAGGTTCTCGACCCGCTGTGCACGCAGGGCCTGCTCCTCGAAGTGCTTCTTGTCGGTGATGTCCACGGCGATCGAGAGCCGCGCCTTCGGTTGGCCCGCCTCATCCAGGATGAGGCTCATGTGCCAGTCAGCCGCGATTTGGCGTCCGTCGCGCGTCAGGAAACTCACCTCGCCTCGCCAAGCTCCGGACTCGAGGGTCGTGCTGCGCGCCGGGCCAAGGAGGTCAAGCGCCTCCGGGGAGAAGATCTCCTCGGCCGTGTGCCCAATCAGCTCCTCCGCCTTGAGCCCGTGCATGCGCAAGGCGCCCGCGTTGCAGTAGGTCACCCGCCCCGCGAGGTCGGTGATGACGATCGCCACCGGCGCCTGCTCGATGACATCGGCCTGCTCGCGAATGCGCGACTCCGCCTCCTTTCGCCGGGTGATGTCCTCCTTGAAGGCCACGAAGTGGCTGATCGGGCCCCCCTCGACCCGCACCGGCGTGATGGTCATGAACTCCGAATAGGGAGTGCCGTCCTTCCTCCTGTTCTGCAGTTCGCCCTGCCAGACGTTTCCGGCCAGAATAGTCTCCCACATCTGCTGGAAGAACTGGGCGCTGTGTTTTCCTGATCCGATCAGCTCCCCTGGATGGTGCCCGATGGCCTCCTCGGGGCAGTAACCGGTGAGCGCACTGAACCCGGGGTTCACGAACTCGATCATGCCGTCCTTGTTGGTGATGACGATGGCGTTGGCAGCCGATGCCAACGCGGCGGCCTTCAGGTGAAGCTGCGCGTTGGCGGCCTCCAGCTTCGCGTTGGCAGCAGCCAGCTGGGCGTTGGCAGCCTCCAGCTGGGTCGTGCGGTCGCGCATGCTCTTCTCGAGGCACTCGTTGGCCTTTTCAAGGATGCTCTCCGAGCGCCTGCGCGACGTGATGTCCTGGACGAAGGCCATGAAATACCCGCCGTTGCGGTCGACGAAGTGGACGTTGATGTCCGCCTCGAAGATGGTGCCGTCCTTGCGGCGATGGCGGCGCTCGAACCGGTCGCTCCCCATCGCCATCACCAGCCCAAACTGGTCGCTGAGCTGCCCGGCCGTGGCATCCGCCTCCACGTCCAGAATATGCATGCCAAGCAGCTCGGCGCGCGAGTAGCCGCTCATCCGGCAGTAGGCCTCGTTGACCTCGAATATCCGGCCGGTGGCGTCCATGAGCCAGAACCCGTCGATCGAGGTCTTCAGGATGGCGGCGTAGTCGTGGTCGGCCTCTCGGCGCCGGGCTCGGTCCAAGATGCGCTTGAACGGCCGCACAAGGTTAAGGGGCATAGTCATGGGTTGCGTTGAGTGGTCAGCGTCCCCTCTTCTTGCCTGTTGCAGCCAGCAGGATCGCGAGGGCTCCCACTCTGGTTGCTGTGTTTGGATTCCCCTTTCGTCTCGCCCAAAGCTGAAGCGTGCGGGCGGTGACTCCACAGAGCTTCGCGGCCCTTGCGGTGCCCAACAGTTTGCAAGACCTCTTGATTTCGCCGGGGAAGCTCACAAGGCCACGATGCGAAGTCATTTCGCTGGGTCAACGCCTCGTCGGTACGGAGAATACTTATTGCGCAATGATTTCGCTGTAACGCCTGAACCCCCTCCCGGGCCCCTGGGACTTGGCTCCCTAACCCATTAGATGTTGACAGGTTGAACAGCCGGACGGCCCCCGACCCTGGAACGTTCAGGCGCCATTGAAGCTCTGCCGAGCCATATTCTCGCCCCCTTCGGAGGGTCCCATTTGCGCTTCAGTTGCGATACCCCCCCCATACATCCCATGCGTCGCCTGCCGCCCTCAACAGGTTTTGAGGCACCGGCCGGATGCGTCCGCAGTCCCGCGCTGCACAAGCCGAAGGTCGTCCCGAATACTCCAGCCCAGGCGCCTCCAGAAGTCCTTACCGGGCCTGTTGCCGGCAAAGAGAAACAGGTTGCACTTGGGAATGCCCTCATCGCGGAGCCTTTCGAGACAGGCCTCAACCAGAGTCCTTCCCACCCCAATGCGGCGCCATCTCCGGGCCACGGCAAGGTGATGCAGGTAACCGCGCCGGCCGTCGTGGCCGCAAAGAACAGCGCCAATCACTCGGCCCTCGCAAACGGCCACCCGGCTGAGACCGGAGTTCCTTCTTAGGTATCGCGCGATGGCATCCCGGCTGTCGGACTCGCTGAGGCCGACGCCCTCGGCTTTCTTCCAGATCGCGTAGACCTCGCCGTAGTCGGCTATGCGGAACACACGATAGCGAATCGATGGCGGCGAGGACATGGGTCTATGCGGGATCTTCTTCAGGGTTGGCGGCAGGATTCTATCGCGAAATTGGACCGTCAATACAATCGAGGCCAATGGCGACCCAAAACCCGCCCGTGCCAGTGTCACACCAAAGCGCCCAAATTCCGAAATCGGATGACAACAGGGGTGAGGATTTACCAAGCCATCCTGATGACAACAGTGGCGGGGTTTCCAGCTTCGGCTGTCATCATGAGTAGTCGCCGTCAAGAACCGTTCCGCCAATGCACGACGCCTATCCCTATCCTGATAAACGGAGAAACACCTGGTCAGTAGCCGCCAATGAAGACGCTCAAGATCCTAGCCTACGCAGCCTTCACACTTGGAGTCGTCGCAGCGGCATCCGCCAACCCGCCAACTCAAGTCGGCGACTCATTCTTCATAACGTCTATGGTTGGCCCCTTTGGGATCTCTAACAACAACTTGCTCTACCTGGCCCCAGACGGAACCTGCAAGCAACTGTACTTCAAGGCTACGTTTGATGAAAACGTCAGCTACTTGCCGTCACAATCTGGCACGTATACCTACATTCAAACGCAGGATAACCCCTATGAGGCAACTCTAACATCATACTTTTCTGGTGGGCCGACATATTATGTTTTGGAGTTCGCCGGAGACAGCAGCGGTCTTGCAACTGTCAATAGCTTTATAGGGCAATCGCGTTTCTCGCTTCTGCTGGCGTCAAAGAATTCATTCCTAACAAATGTCAGTAACCGAGTCACCCTTCGACCCACGGACACCGCCATCACCGGCTTCGTAATTGAAGGAGCAGCACCTCAGTTCGTGTTGATCCGCACTGTGGGTCCGACTTTGGCTCAATTTGGCGTCAGCCCCGTATCCGGGAACCCCAGGTTGAATTTGTTCTCCGGCATTGGCACCGATCAGATCGCATCGGGTCAGCCATGGGGTTCGGTAACGGGATACGATGCACAAGCCATGAGCTGGATTTTTACCATCGCAGGCGCGTTTCAACTGCAGACGGGTTCCAACGATGTTGTCTACCTTGGTCTGTTGCCCCCCGGGACTTACACCGCACAAGCGTTCGATGCCACGACGGGGGCGACGGGAGCGTCGGCCCTAACCGAAGTCTACATTCTACCCTACTCTTCGTAGGCGCGCCGCGTTATCGCAGATCATCCAGTCACAATTCTGACTGCAGTCGCGTGAAGTGCTAAGGGCCTTTGCTGGTCTTGGCGGCCAGCGAAATTGCTTGTCGGCCCATTTTGATCGAACCGTAATATCCCCTCTTTGCGAGGCTGGTTTGGCAAGGGCGCGGTAGCCAAGTGGTAAGGCCGAGGTCTGCAGATTCGATAAGGCCTTTTTATCACATACCCTCTGGAGTCATCCAGAGTCATCATTTCACGGATACGCAGTAGCTTGTGGGCGCATCGCAATCATCCTGAACCGTCCGGAAACGCCCCGCTCTTCTGGGTCAGGTGGCAACACTTCGGGGAAATGGCGCACATAGAACATACGGGGATAGATCTCTTGGAGCAGGCGAAGACCCCATAGGAGCGTTCGCGAGTGGGTGCTATCATGCAGTCGTGAACCACCTATTGTTCCCTTCAATCATGTTTCTTCTCTTGCTCATCGGTGGAGGCTATTACTTTGGAGGGCCCGTCATCGGTGAAAGTGTGCTTGGCCTAATCCTGTTGACATGCCTTATCGTCTTTTTACCTGGCGCACTTAACAGGAAGATCTGACAGGAGCGAGAATTGCAGGCGGTGATGGCTGATGCTTTAAAGCCATTTCAGGTAGAGTCAGCCCAGTGATGCCGGAGTAATTCGTGCGTATCTGCTCTTCGAAATGGTCCAAATCATCGTTGAGGGTTTGAAGACGCGCGATCGGACGCGAAGCCGGCCTCAATGGATCTGCGCCGAGTGGCATTTGCTTATGCCGGCCATTGCGACGCCGCAATTGGCTACCAGGTATGACCCATAAGAAGGCAAGCAGGGGAGGCTCTTGGCCTTATGTTTTGCCTCGGTTCCATCGCACGCGGATCCAAAGAGAGCATGGACGCCCATCCGGGGTGACAAGGAATGCGAATGTCCATCGAAGATCGGATGTCCTCATGAACACAGATTGTTGCCTCAGGCGCCTCCTTGATAACGAGTCCGGCCTCGCCCACGGCGATGACTCAACCGACGTAGGCGGCGCCGCAGTGCGCGGAAAGGAATTCCCGCATATGCCTTCGCTGGCTGTGGCAGCTAACGAAGCACTAGGACAATAATGACGATGAGAAGAACGAGGCCCAAGCCGCCGCCAATATAGATGGCGCTCGCAAGAACAGGCGCGAATAGGAGGTGCATAATGTTACTCTTGTTTTTGACGGCAAGGTTGCTCGCCATCGATTTCCGATTACATTACGCGATGCACCGGTCTTTGGCTATGGGTCGTTGACCTACCGCAGCGAAGTGCCCGGGATGCAGCGGCGGGATATCCAGCGGATGAAAGGCAGGCGAAACAGTTATTCTAGGCTGCGTTTTACCGAGTGATCGGATGTGACAGAAGGTTGGATAATCGTCGTGAAGCGCGATTGAGTTGCCCGATCTATAGTCACCCTGAACGTTGGTGCCGGGTGGCGACAGAATCAAAGTCGAGCTTCTTTCCGAATGATGAGATGCCCGGCCCGATGCAGTGACTCGCCCCTAGGTCATTGGCCCTGTGCCGCCGACGAAATTGCTTGTCAGCCCTTTTTGATCGAACCGTAATAGCCCCTCTTTGCCAGGCCGGTCTGGCAAGGGCGCGGTAGCCAAGTGGTAAGGCCGAGGTCTGCAAAACCTCTATGCGTCGGTTCGATTCCGACCCGCGCCTCCAAT
>Ga0074045_10000073_pt1 | contig 81967 bp, 60 predicted proteins | sample BogForMeECP23OM2_FD_94442 | JGI IMG/M metagenome (GOLD analysis project Ga0074045, IMG submission 94442) | Bog forest soil microbial communities from Calvert Island, British Columbia, Canada - Bog Forest MetaG ECP23OM2 | ecosystem: Environmental > Terrestrial > Soil > Wetlands ... | reverse complement strand
ATTGGCAGACGCAGCGGACTTAAAATCCGCAGGTCCGAAAGGACTGTGGGGGTTCGATTCCCCCTCCCGGCACCACCGGAACCTCATATACTCACCCGAGTATTACGCATCTGCTTCGGTTTAGCCTCGGTGGCGGCGGCAGGCTCTTCAGGACCGTCCTAACTATGTCGCGTTCGGCTATAGCCAGCGGGGGTGAGGCATCCATGCATTGTCGGGCCCCCCGGGTCGTTGGAAAGGTTCTCTGAAGTCGAATACTTTTAACCCAACAGTCACATTCTGGTAATCGTCGCGTGGTACGGTTGCAACTTTATTCGCGTGGATGGTTGGGGTATATATGCGAATGCGCCGCGACTTCGTCAAAATACTTACCGTCATGCCACTCTCTCTGCGTTCATACTCGCCCTTCACCAACGGCGTTTTTCAAGGCCAGCATGAATCATCCTGTCGCCCCCGACTCTGTGCAGTCCCACTGGCTACTTCTTCGGCGGAGTATTGCCCGGCGAGTTTACACCGGAGACTTCAGTGTCGAAGGGGCTCCAACATCTAGCGAACGTTTACTGCAGGAACGAATTTGAAATCCCACCATGACCGGTGGAGACTCCGGAGGCATATCGCTCGGGATTGGTGAACAGTTTGGGATGAGACTCGGGCTTATGATCGCGCTTTTGATGGTTGCACTGGGCTGTTCTCATCGTCCTATGCATGTGACCGTTGCCGAACGCAAGTGCGCCAAAGGAACGGTGGAGTTAAGCACGCTGCATTGTCAAGCAATGCAGCCCGGGGACGCGGCAGTAACCAATAATCCGTGCCCAGCGCGAATGATTCCCAGGCCAATTTCTGTCTGCGTAGTGGTTGACCCGAAGAGTGGCGCGTTGACCGATGTAGTTGTGGCAAAAAGCCAAGACCCATTCGACACGGACGGAGACGAGGGCGCGGCGGACAAGCCGAGAAAACATTCCATCTGGTTCTGGAGAAACAAACGTGACAAGGATTAGCGTGATCATCCGGTTCCTTGCGAGTGCGTGGTTGCAGACTTTACCCGGCGCGCCACGCCCGGCCGCTGCCCTCATAACATTTCCGGTTGAGCAGCACTATCTTCTCCATCATGCAAACTAGGCTCATTTTTGTTCTCGCCTTGCTGTGCGCTCCAGCTTTAGGTCAGGGCACTATAGGTCAGGGCACTATTACGCACGTGATTTACGTCAATAAAGAGAATCACTCCATGGACCAATTGTTCGGGACCTTTCCCGGAGTGCAGAACTATTGCAATGGCGGGAACAGCCCCCAGCGTTGCAGCAACAACCAATCTATGTCCTGCACGACCGTTGGCACACACGATGTTTGCGGCAATGGCGGTTGGTGCGAACCGATCGTGTGCACGACCCCGACCGGCCCAGAATGCTCGGCGGGGGACACATGCCCGCAGATTACAGTGGGCAGGCAAACCGATGGCAGCGACTTCCCCCTTCTGCGCCAGAACGCGACTTCAGCATATGAGAACCCACTTCATACGCAAGCGGCATTCATCAGTGAGCTAGCGAACGGGGCCATGAAGTGGTCCCCAACGAGTGGAGGATTAGCCTACCTCGATTCCAAAGATATTCCTTACTACTATTTATTAGCTGGGACTTACGGATTGGCAGATAACCATTTCAGCATGATGGGTGGGCCTTCGGCCCCGAATCATGCTTATCTGTTCGCGGCCTCCTCCAATGAAATGTCTGACAATCCGAAAACCACACAAGCAGGCACCAGTACTAATCCCGGACTGATTGCCGGATTCGCGAGCCCATGGACGTGTGGGGCTCAGCACTCAGGAAGCGGCGTCCCGTACACTTACCTCGGTTCTTTCCCGAGCACGCAGGCGTCAGACGGAACGCGATACTTCGGTGGGGTCTGTACGAATCACCACACCACAGCCTGTACCTGCAAGTGTCCGACAGGGACAAAGTGCCCGAACTCGTTCGACCCAACCAATGGTGGAACGGCGTGCTCGACTGACGTCACATGTACGGAACTCTCCGATACCTGCTCGACCCAAATGAGCATCGGAGGTACGGCAGGCGCGCCATGTATGGTAATCACTACTATCGCAGACAGGATTGAAGCCGCGCTGGGAAGTGGTCCAAACTCATGGGCATACTATTCGCACAACTCGCAATGGAACGCAGCATCATACTTTCAAAACCTGTATTTCGACAATTCACGCTGGAAAGCTCACGTCTATGATGACGTAGACTTTGATCCAGCAGTTAACGCCTGCACGGGGATGTGCAGCAACAACCATTCGAAGGCCTGCGCGATAGATTCACAGTGTGGCGGTGGAAGCTGCATTGATTCGGACGGGACACCACCTGGTTCCCAAGCTTGCGCCTTGCCGAAGGTTGTTTATCTCAGCGCAACCGATGTGGCAAACAGCGAACATCCGCCTCAGCCGATGCAGAGCGGAGAAAATTGGACGAAGACCCGGCTCGCGAACGTCTTTGCCAGCCCCTATGTCTACTACCATTCCATCGTGCTCCTTACCTGGGACGACTGGGGCGGATATTACGACCACGTTCCGCCGCCGGTGCAAGACAGCGTTCCCACACTGGGATTTAGGGTTCCGCTTCTTTGCATCGGGCCGTATTGCCGCAATCAAGTGATACATACGCAGCTGGAATTTGCTTCAGAATTGAAGTGCATCGAGACGGTATTTGGTGTGCCGGCGATCAATTCACGTGACGCTGGAGCGACAGACGCATGCGCGGGGACCGGTACGCTGGCGAATAACAAAGACGGCATGGTGAATTTGAGCCAGAGTCCGATTCCGGCGATCGGGCAGTCGTTGAATCCGACCACCACCTCGGTGCAATCATCCCCAAACCCTTCCATCTACGACCAACCGGTCACCTTCACGGCGAACGTCGCTTCTACGTCGGGGACGCCGGCTGGAACTGTAACTTTCACCGACAGCGGAACGGAGATTGGGAGCAGCAGTCTCTCCGGAGGTAGCGCATCAATCAGTCCGTCCAACTTGTTGGGCGGAACGCATTCGACTACAGCCAGCTACGCGGGTGACGAGATTTTCGCAGCCAGCGTAAGTCCCGCCCTGTCCCAGGTCGTCAACCCCTCTGCGTCCACTACGACTTTGCAATCCAGTCAGAACCCGGCCGGAAAGGGAAAGCCCGTCACCTTTACAGCGACTGTCAGCGGAAGCGGTGTTACTCCAACCGGACAAGTGACGTTCTCCGACGGCGCAACTACTCTCGGTACCTCGACGATCAGCAATGGCCAGGCAACTCTGACCACGTCATCGCTCTCGATAGGTACTCACTCTATCAGTGCGAACTATCTGGGAAATTCGAATTACCTGGCGAGCACCTCGGCGGTCCTCGTGGAAACCATCGCGAACGGTCCCAGCACCACGACGCTGAACTCGTCGCTGAACCCGTCCGTATATGCTCAGAGCGTTACTTTCACGGCAAACGTTAGTGGTGCCGGCGGCACGCCCACTGGCTCTGTGACTTTCAACTCCGGCGCATCCGTGCTGGGCACCAGCCAGCTTGCCGGCGGAACCGCAACTCTGGCCTATTCGGCCTTCACTGCCGGTCCGCACGTTCTTACAGCCAGCTACAGTGGAGACTCCAACTTTCAACCAAGCACCTCTGCGCCACTCACACAGACAGTAAGCCAGGCGAGTAGCACGACGGCCTTGGCTTCCAGCCAGAACCCATCGTTTGCGAATCAGATGGTTACATTTACTGCAACGGTGACATCGCAGTATGGGGGAGCGGTGAGCGGCAACGTAACCTTCAAACAGGGCACAACCGTGCTCTCCACGGTGCTAGTGGTAAATGGCCAAGCCACCTACGCGACCGCCATCGCTGCGGCCGGAACGTCCTCAATCACCGCCACTTACTCCGGCGACACCAATAATCTGGGTAGTACCTCTGCGCCGCTCATGCAGACGGTAGGCCAGGCGAGTAGCTCGACCGCCTTGGCCTCAAGCCAGAACCCATCGTACGCAAGTCAATCGGTTACATTCACCGCAACGGTGACATCGCAGTATGGGGGAGCGGTGACCGGCAACGTAGTCTTCAGACAAGGCACAACCGCGTTGGGAACAGCGTCCCTGGTGAATGGCCAAGCCAGTTATACGACCGCTTTCACCGCAGCAGGAACATTCTCAATTACGGCCACCTACTCTGGCGACGCTAACAATCTCACTAGCACGTCGGTTGCTCTGAGCCAGGTAGTAAAAGCTCTGCCGGCAGCGACGACGACCGCACTGGCTACGTCAGGTACCCCGTCCTTCGTTGGGAATCCGGTGACGTTTACCGCCACGGTGACTTCGACGTACGGTCCGATTCCAAATGGTGACCTGGTGACATTTCTTGATGGAAGCAACACTCTGGCGTCTGAGCCGCTCAGTGGTGGGATCGCGACCTACACCACCTCGGCGCTGACTGTTACCAGTCATGCTATCCACGCGACCTTCGTGGGCAATGCGACATTCAAGACGAGCACAACGTCCTTAACTCAGGTGGTTAATCTGGACCCGAGCGCGACTGCCCTCAGTTCCAGCCTCAATCCCTCGAACAGTGGTGAGCTAGTGACGTTCACGGCTACGGTCACCTCTACCGATGGCCCGATCCCAGATGGTGAACTCGTTAGGTTCTACAATGGAACTGCCCAGCTGGCAGCCGTACCCCTGACCGGAGGTGTCGCCACATACGCCACATCTTCGTTGACAGTGGCCACCCACACCATTAAGGCGACCTACGCGGGGGACACGACTTTCGCCAGCAGCACGGGATCCCTCAGCCAAGTGGTGGTAAACCCTTAACCAAGTTCACCGCGTTAGATCTCGATGGGCGCTTCGGAGCCGCCTGTCCCCGCGCATACGCAGCGTTTCGGCTGCTATAACTTGCGGAGTGAGGACGTTTTCGATTTGTTCACGCAGCCAGCGATTCGCCGGATCGTTCTCGACACTCTCGTGCCAGTACAGGTGAGCTTCCAATCGCGGGGTAGGGAGTGGAAAGGGGAACACGTCGTTGATTGATCCCAAGTTCAGCAACTGTGCGTGACGCGCCGGTAGAGTCAACAGCAAATCTGTCTGGCTTACCACCATGCAGGCCGTGAAGTTGTGTTGGCCGCGCAAACATACCTGTCGGCGAAATCCCCGTCGGCTGAGCTCCACGTCGATCAAACTGGGGCCTCGGCGACGGGAGGAGACCTGAATGTGGCGCTGAGAGAGATAGGTCTCCAAGTCGAGAGCGCCCGCGATTGCAGGGTGGCTCCGACGGGCAACCACCACGAAGGGTTCATTCAAAAGCCACTTCTGCCGAATGCGGTCGCTCATCGTCATCGGAATCTCGATCGCCAGGTCGAGCGAACCGCTCGCCAACTCAGTCTCAATGTCTCTGCGCTTTACGCGGGACGTGGTGATCGACATTCCCGGGGAAACGTGGGTCAAATGGCCCAACAATGGAGGCAGGATAAGCGCTTCGAGATATTCCCACATGGAAAGATGAAAATTCCGCCGCGAGTGTTCGGGAACAAACGCGTGACTCTGGGTGACATTCACTTCCAGGATCTGCAGCGCCTCCCTCACTTGTTCGATCATATTGCGGGTGAACGGGGTCGGCATCATGTGGGCGCCTTGACGGACGAACAGGGGATCCTGAAGCATGTCCCGCAATCTTTTCAGGGCATGGCTGATTGCCGGTTGCGTGAGGTTCAATTGCTGGCCGGCACGGGTGATGTTGCCCTCGCGATAGATGGCTTCCAGCACCACGAACAGATTCAGATCGACCTGACTTAAATGCACGCTGCGTATATTACATGATTCATAGAATTCATTTGGAGAATTATGCGGAAATCGTTAGGCTAGGTTGCTTTCGGGGTAAGCCGAGATCATGGACTTTTCCTTGTCACCCAGGGCTCAAAGCTATATTCAGCGCCTCTCTGCGTTTGTCCGAGAGCACGTCTTGCCCGCAGAGCCTGATTACTTTGCACAATTGCAGAACGTTCCCGACTGGCATAGCTGGAAACAACCTCCGGTCATGGAGAGTCTGAAGGCTCAGGCGCGAGCTGCAGGTTTGTGGAACCTGTTTCTTCCCGATCGGGAATTTGGCGCAGGGCTCACAAACGTGGAATATGCTCCCCTGGCGGAGATTACGGGGCGCTCGTCGATCGCCCCCGAGGTCCTCAACTGCAACGCCCCCGACACCGGGAACATGGAGGTCCTGGTGAAATACGGCTCGGCAGAGCAGAAGCAACGGTGGCTTACGCCGCTGCTGGCCGGCGAGATTCGTTCGGCATTCTGCATGACCGAGCCCGACGTAGCTTCATCGGATGCCACAAACATGAAAGCCACTGCACGCATCGATGGGGATCATGTGGTACTGGACGGCCGGAAGTGGTGGAGTTCCGGAATCGGTCATCCCCATTGTCGGCTCTTAATATTTATGGGTTTAACGGACCGATCCGCTGCCAAATACAAGCGTCACACCATGGTCCTGGTGCCGATCGATACTCCGGGGGTCAAGATCGAGCGAATGGTGCCGGTCTTTGGTTCTTACGACGCCCCGTTCGGTCACGGGCAAGTCAGCTTCACCAATGTTCAGGTTCCACTCGACCACATCATTGGTGGGCCGGGCCGGGGTTTTGAGATCGCGCAAGGCCGGCTTGGTCCCGGTCGCATCCACCACTGCATGCGCACGCTGGGAGCGGCTGAACGCGCGCTTGAACTTTTGTGTCGCCGCTCATTGCAGCGGGTAGCGTTCGGTAAACCTCTTGCTGAACTGGGTGGTAACGTCGACGTCATCGCTGACGCACGGATCATGCTGGAACAAGCGCGGCTGCTAACCCTCAAAGCCGCGTGGATGCTCGATGAAGTTGGCACTAGGGGAGCCCGCAGCGAAGTCTCTCAGATCAAAGTCGCTGTTCCCAACATCGCCCTGCGGATTATCGATCAGGCAATTCAAATGTTCGGAGCTGCCGGAGTTTCGGCAGATTTCCCCTTGGCCGAACTGTTTGCTACGATCCGCACCCTGAGAATCGCGGATGGGCCCGACGAAGTTCATCGCGCATTGATTGCCAAGCTGGAACTGAGAAAATACAAACCTGACTGCGCAGCGTCGGCGTGATTGCGCCAACGGCCGCGACACGAGCCAGTGCCTGGCTAAGGACGCAGCATCAGAACGTCAGCCGCACGCCGAGTTGGACCTGGCGCTTCGGGAAAGCAGAGGTGAAGGCCAGCGGAGTGCTCGAAGTCGCATTCCCGCCACCGGCAAGAGCCGAGCCCGGTTGAATCCCATGCACGTTGAAGGTGGTAAATCCCGGAGCGAATCCGAAGAGAGGACCCACCTCATTGTTTACGCTGGCATAGTTGGTACGGTTCGCAATGTCAAATCCTTCGGCTGTAAACAGCACGTTGGCTCTCTCGCCCAGCTTATGAGCCCAGGTTAAGCGCATGTCGAAGTCAATGTAATCGGGGCCCAAACCCGTGTCACGGGGAGCCCCGATCGGACGTTCATTGGTCGTGTGGTTATTGCCGTTCACCTCTCCTCCCGCCAGCAAGTTGAAAGGATGACCACTGTGAGCTGAGAAGATCGGAGCGAGCTGAAAACCTGACAAGATACTCTGCTTCCAGGGGCTGTCGATCACACCGGCAATCACTAATTTATGCCGCTGATCAAACTCGGAAACAGCACGATCCGCATTAAGATTTGTCGGATCTTGCGGGCCGTAGTCAGTGTTGTAGTCGGTGGACGTGTCAAAGCCTTTGCTGAAGGTGTAATTCCCGAACACGCTGAAGTGATCACCGAATCGTTTTTTCACTTCGGCGAAGCCGCCCTCATAAATAGCGAATGACTCGGAGCTGTACTGGTTGTTCTGAACAATCAGTGGATTCACAAAGCAATTCATCGTCGCGCAGGGAAGGCCCTCAGTTCCGCCCAGTGGGTCGGTGTCCGGGCTGGTATTCCAGTTGCGATAGGAAACCGTCTCGCCATTCGCCAGCGTCACGGTGCTGAAGGGCGCCGGCAGAAGGTTAGTATCGAGTGCGATCGGGAGCCTCTGCGTGTGAACGTAAACTCCGGACAGAGAAATCGACAATCCCGGCGCGAGCTCGCGCTCAATTCCAAAAGAAACCTGCTGCGCAATGGGAGGGCGATAGTTCGGCTGGTTGACGAATATTACTTGCAGAGGAGAAAGAGGCCCAGTGTTGGTCACGTCGATACCTAACGGCGCCACAGCAGCCGGCGTGACGCAGGCATTATTTCCGGGGGCGGGGGTGGTGCACTGAATCAGTCCTTGAGCAAAGAGGGTCTGGAAAATGGTTGCTGACCCGGCTATGCCTAAAGCTGGAACTCCGGCAAAGCCATCCGCATAGATTGAAATTTCACGGTTGCAGGGGCTACCTCCTGCACCGGGGATGATCGGTATACCAAACTGCGAGAACCCGCAGATCCCGGTTACGTTGGCGACTTGGCCGGCTCCTGTGCTGTTTCCGACGGCGGACTTATTCGCATTCAAAACTCCCAAGCTATAGTCGACGTCCGGGATTTGAACGTCCACGGGACCATAAAAGATTCCATAGCCGCCGCGGATTACTGTTTTGTGATTATTGCCGGGGTCCCATGCGAAAGAAACCCTGGGAGCAAAATCCTTTTTATAAGTCGTGAGAGGAGCGAACTGCGAGTCGAGCTCCCACCTGAGGCCGTAGTTCAAAGTGAAGTTGCTGGCTATGTGCCAGGAATCTTGCCCGTAAATCCCCGTTAGCGGACGGGTGTAGTAAGGATAGGTTGGAACTCCGAAGCCCTGCTGGTAAATCTCGGGCAGGCCTAACGACGCTGCTTGCAGCGGATTGATGGTCGTGCTTGCGAGCTCGGGGGAAAGCGCCGCTCCGGGCAGCGATCCGAACACGAAGCGGCCGGGGAAAAAGGTGTGCGATTCGGTGTGATTGCCACGGAGGATTTCGTCGGCACCGAATTTAAAATTGTGGCGTCCGCGGGTGATGGTCAAATTGTCCGCGAATTCGTAGCGCCGCAAAATCGTGAGGTTGGGCAGGAAAATGTTCGTTCCGAGATTGTTAATGAAACTTGGAATTTGAAGTCCCACCTGCGCTGGCGAGTTTGGGATCACGTTGAAATGCCAGTAATCCCACTGCGCACGAGCCTCGTTCTGAGTTGCTGCACTGAACTGGCGATACCAGGCGACCTGGAAATTGTTATCGTAGGTGTGCAGGGAGCTTCCCGCTGAATAAGCGGTTAGTGACTGAACGTCCGGCGATTCCTCAAGATCGTGCCCGTACCGGTACGTAAGGGAAATCTCGTTTTTTGTGTTGAAGCGATGATCGAGGCGGCCCGACGCGAGGTATTGCCGCGTGTCGTAGGGAAAGAGTCCGCCTTGGGTCTCGAATTGATTTTGCAGGAAGACATTTAGCGCTGCCTGTCCCGGAGTTATGAAAGGGTTTGTGCCGGGATTCGGATTCAATGTCAAAACACTCTGCAGAGCAAAGGCGCAAATATTCGAGGGTAGAGTCACGCCGGGCAGGCACGACACAAGGGCAGTCGATCCCGCGAGTCCGCCAATGATTGCATTCTGTGCCGCCGTCGGACGGAAAATGTCGGTATTGGTTAATATCGGAACCGCATTTTGCGCGTTCTGCCGAAGGCCTTCGAACGCCACAAACAGAAACGTTTTATCTTTCTTGATCGGGAGCCCCAGCGTTCCGCCGAATTGCTGACGAGACAAGGAATCCTTGATCGGCGTGCCTACCGTGTCTGGATTGGCAGGATTGAAAGTCTGGCCGGGTTGCAACGCCTGGGTGAACGAAAAAGGATCCCGGGCATCTAGCGCATCGTTGCGAAAGTAGCCGTAGAGCGTGCCATGCACTCTGTTGGTGCCGGACTTGGTCACGATGTTGATCGACGCACCCGTGGCCGCCCCGAGGTCCGCGCCGTAGTTGCTGCGGTTGATTTGAAATTCCTGCACAGCGTCCTGGCCCACTGTCAAGCGGACGCCACCACTGTCACCTGAAGTCTCCCCACCGTCCACCGTAATGTCATTTCCTCGGCCATTGCTGCCGTAGAAAGAGAGGCCGCTCTGCGGCGTTTGCGCCACTCTGAAATCCTGGTCTCCCGCCAGCCTCGTCGAATCAGATACACCGGGCGCGAGCAACGTGAACGTAAGATAATCGCGCCGGTCAATCGGCAGGTCGGCGATGTAGTTCTGCGATATTCTGTCCGCTTGGCTTCCGCGTTCCGTCTCCACCACCGGCGGTTGATCGGTTACTTCTATAACCGTCGCCACCCGTGAGGGACTGAGTTTGAAGTCCGAGATGGCCGTCTGCCCGATCGCAACGGTAACTTCCTTTCGTATCTGGGTGGCGAAACCCGACATCGCCGCACTGACGTCGTAAGTGGCTGGCGAAAGTCCCGTTATTCGGAACTGCCCGCTGTCGGTTGTGAGAGTCGAGCGCGTCAGGCCAGTCTGCGCATCCATAACGGTGACGGTGGATTTGAACAAGACATTTCCTGCAGAGTCGCTCACAGTTCCAGTGATCTCTCCCGACGTTCCTACGCCTTGGGCCTGAGCCGACATCGCTGTGAACACAAAGCAGGCCAAAACCCATACCATCGATTTCAATGTGGATTCCAGAGATGTCCGTTCTTGAGAATGGTTCTGCTGGCGCGAGAAGGCATGATAGAAACTTCGTCCGAAGCACATAGTCTTCCTACTCCCCCGGCTTGTCTCGCGGCCGCCTACGGGCATGCACGCGGGTTCTTCCAAACGGCTGCCTGCATCCGAGACCGAACGTCTTTCCATTGTTGGTTTTGGTTTGGATTTCTTAAATGAGGCCGAACAGGCAATTCCCGCGCTCCTACCATTTTAGGGCGTCGTCTCTTCATGACGGGCGTGAGCGTATCCGCAATCGCCAAATTCATCAAATGAATTGTTTTGATAGTGCAGTATGCGTAGCGGGAATTCCCGGCGCTCGCTTCGCCGCGAGCGATAAGTTCAGTCCGTTATTGCTTTGTGATGCGGTTCTTCGTGCGGATGTGACAGAAGGAATTCCATGATCGCCTCGTGAGTTGCCTGGGTCTGATCCGTGAGAAACAGGTGACTCGCGCGCTCAATCAGAAGGAGTTTTGCACCCGGAATCAGACTCGCAATCAATTGTCCGTTGCCGGGCGGCACCAGTGCATCGGACTTTCCGTGGACGACCAATGTCGGCGCTGTGATCTGTGCGATTCGGCTGTACCCCTCCCAGCCGAGAATTCCCTGCAGTTGCGCGGTGTAGCCTGCATCGGAAGGCAGGCAACGCCGGCGCAGAGTCATATCCTCCTCGATTTTTTCTCGCGGCGTGCTCGCATCATAAATGTAGGGAAGTATGGCATCACGCGCTTGCGCCAGAGTCATGCCGCGCGCCCTCAGAATGTCGGCCACTTTGCGCTCCGCGCGGACTGCCAAGGGTCCGCCGGGCGAGGTGCAGCCCAGAATCAGAGAGCGGGTTCTCGCCGGATACTGCAGCGCGAATTCCTGAGCAATCATGCCTCCCATCGAAACCCCGAAAATATGGGCACGGTCAACGCCGGCCGCATCGAGAACCGCCGCCGCATCCGATGCCATGGTGGCTATTGAATACGGACCGGGAAGAACATCACTCAGCCCCACGCCTCGATTGTCGAACGCGACCGTACGAAACCGTTGTGCCAGCAGCGGGCGCGCGCGATGCCACAGAGACGAGGGATAGCCGAGGCCCATGATGAGCAGCAGCGGCTCTCCCGACCCCTGTTCATCCCAATAGATTTTCGCTCCTTGATTCTCAACGAATGACATCAGGGTCTCGCCTCATACTGTGTAACGCTCGGTCGCAAGCAACCGGCGCGCAATTTGCCGCCGTAGTTCGATCGAATTCACCGGATCGTGCGCCGCGTAGGCGTGCAAGCGCGAGAGATTTTTCCGCAGTTCGTCGCCTTGTGCGCAGGCGCTCAGCACGGTTCTTGACGAAGCTTCAATCCTGGATATGGCATCCCGCAAGTAAACGGCACAGGCATCCGCGGCATTCGCTCCGCCACCGGCGGCGGCCAACTTCCGGGCGCGCAGCAGGCTCGATTCCATGGCGAACACTTCCATGATGATGTCCGACATATTCAGGATGATCTCCTGCTGCTGTTCGAGCTTCGCGCCATAGTTCTGGTATGCGAGTCCGAGCGTCAGCAGGGCAATTTGTTTTGCATTTCGAACAAGGGTCAGTTCGGGATCGCCGGCCACGTCGACGGGTTGAGCGTCGGAACTTTCCACAATGACTCGGGCGGCGTCGAGCAGAGGTAGAATTCCACGGGCTGCGCGCTTTAGCGGCATGCCCGTAATCACCAATCGGTTAATTTCGCTGGTGCCTTCGAACAGGCGATTGATCCGCGAATCGCGATAAGCGCGCTCGACCACATAGTCCTGATGGTATCCGTAGCCTCCGTGAATCTGGACGCCCTCGTCGACTACATAGTCCAGCATTTCACTGACGTACACCTTGATCATCGAGCACTCGGCGGCAAACTCCTCGATCGCCTTCAGTTCTTGCGCGCCGTCCGCGGATCCCGGGGACGCAGCATGCATCTGATTCTCAATCTGTCCCACGGCCCGCCAGGTCATTGACTCCGCGACGAAGATGCGGATCGCCATTTCTGCCAGCTTGTGCTGAATCGCACCGAACTCGGCGATCGACGAACCAAACGCCTGGCGCTGCTTGGCGTACTTCAGACAGATTGCGAGAACGTTTTTCGCGGCGCCAACCCCCGCCGGACCCAGCTTCAAGCGTCCGATATTGAGAATGTTGAATGCGATGACGTGGCCGCGGCCGATTTCACCCAACAGGTTTTCCACGGGCACGGGCACGTTATCGAAATAGACCGCTGTGGTGGAACTGCCGGTGATACCCATCTTGTGTTCTTCGGCTCCGCTGGTTACGCCGGGAAACTTTCGCTCGACCAGAAACGCGGTAAACTTTTCGCCGCCGACTTTGGCGAAAACTGTGAAGAGATCGGCCGCGCCTCCGTTGGTGATCCACATCTTCTGGCCATTCAGAATGTAGTGCTTCCCATCGGGGGCGAGGTCAGCGCGGGTGCGTGCGGCAAGAGCATCGGAACCCGCCAGTGGCTCTGTCAGCGCATAGGCAGCCAGCATCTCGACCTTTGCGAGCTTGGGCAAATACTTCCGCTTCTGCTCCGGAGTTCCAAAGTAGACGACCGGCAGCGTGCCGATTCCAGTGTGAGCCGAGTGCCAGCCGCCGTAAGAACCATCGCGGCCCATGCGTTCAGCAGTGACCATGAGTGAGGGCAAGTCCATGGCCATGCCGCCGTATTCCTCAGGGATCGCCATTCCAGTCAAACCCAATTCGACGGATTTGCGTAGCACGGACATAGCGACGCCCGGTTTCTTTTCGCGGATCGCGGGCAAGTTCGGTTCAACTTCGTTCGCCCAGAATTCGTCCACCATATGGCCGACAGCGAGATGTTCCTCGCTCAGGTCCTCGGGTGTGAAAATGTCTTGCGGGGCTGACTCTTCGATCAAGAATGCCGTTCCCTTTGTCGTCTTGCGTGCGAGGTCTGTTAGTGTCGTCATAAAGAACTCCTATGCCACCTTTTGAGATTGAGAATCCAAGTTCCTTGAAAAAGTTCGAAGGGCGCGAATTCCCGGCGACCGACTGGCTTGTGGTCACGCGGGATCGCATTCAGAAATTTGCCGATGCAACCGACGACCGCCAGTGGATTCACGTGGATCCCGAGCGCGCCCAACGGGAATCGCCCTTCGGCGGCCCCGTCGCCCATGGTTTCCTCACGCTTTCCCTGCTGAGTTACTTCCTGAAACAGGCGATCCATGTCGGCTCTGGCGTTCGAATGACGGTGAACTACGGTCTGAATAAGGTCCGTTTTCCCTCGGCGGTTCGCGCCGGCTCGCGGGTTCGCGCTCGCGTTAGTCTTCTCTCGGCAAAAGAGTCGCCCGAGTTTGTGGATGCTGTGTATCTCATTCACGTCGAGGGTGAATCCGCCGCCAAACCGTGCTGCGTGGCCGAGTGGCTCGTGCGGTATTACCGGCAGTGAACGCTGTTTCATATCGTCCCGCTTTGCGCGCACAGGAGGGAAGCGCGCAGCAGAGTCTTGATTCTCTTCGGCATGGCCGCGAAGCGCTCGTCGCGGGTCAATCCCTGGGCATACCGGTAGTAGATCTGCTGAATGATGACAGCAACTTTGAAGCGGGCAAATGCCAGGTAGAAGCTCATGTTTCCGGGATCGAGGCCGGTGATCGAGGTATAACGCTCGACCAGTTGCGCTCGGCTTAAGGTTCCGGGCAACGTCGTGGGCGCAGGGCGAATCTCGCGGAGTTCTTCAGGATCTTGCGGATCCGTCCAATACGCCAGGGCTGTTCCCAAGTCCGTCAGCGGATCTCCTAGCGTGCACATTTCCCAGTCCAGTACGCCGATGATCTTCGTAGCATCCGCGGGATCGAGCACGATGTTGTCGTACTTGTAATCGTTGTGGATCAGAGCGGTTTGATCGCCGGCTGGCATTCGCTCGTTAAGCCATGCGGAAATGGCTTCAACTTCCGGCAGATCGTTCGTTTTCGAATTGTGGTAGCGCTCGATCCATCCCTTCACCTGGCGTTCGAGATAGCCTTGCGGTTTGCCCAAATCAGCTAAGCCGATTGCGCTGTAGTCCACCCGGTGTAGAGACGCAAGGGTGTCGACAAAAACTTCGCTCAACCGGCGCGCTGTATCCGGCGGGAAGGTCGTATCCGGAGGGGGATCGCGGCGAATAATCATTCCGCGAATCGGTTCCATCAGATAGAAGGGTGCACTAAGAATCGATAGATCGTCACAATAAAGGACCGCCTTCGGCGCGGCGGGAAACGAAGTATGCAGTTTTGACAGCACGCGATATTCGCGAGCCATGTCATGTGCCGATCGGACTTTGCTTCCAAAAGGAGGACGCCGCAACACGACTTCGCGGCTCCCTATCCGGACCAGATAGGTCAGATTGGAGTGACCGCTGGGGAACTGTTCGACGGAAACCGATCCGCTTCGATCAAAGTGGTCGAGCAGAAATGGCAGCAGCCGGACGAGATCGAGTTCTTCGCCTGTCCTCACGGTTCCGGCTTGATCGCAGAGTGCCACCATGATCGAATTTCCTGTCGCAACTACCAGTAGGTCAACAATGAATCCTCGTCGAGATGCGGATATGCATTGAACGCGCTCACGACGAAGCGCTCGCCCGAGGTTCGAAAGTCACTGAAGGAAGCGTTGCGCGACATCCAGCAAAGCTGTAGCGCGTCTTCCGCTGACAAATGCAGTGCCCGGCGCATGGCCGCTCCAATGGGTCCGGAAGAGGTGAAGATCACAGCGGTCGCCGCCGGCGTGGTTCCCTGCATCACTTGCACCAGTCCGCGCTCCACGCGCAAACAAAATTCTTGCCACGATTCAATGCCGTCTGCGGCGGTCTCTCCCGCTACCCATTTGCCGATCACGGTCTCGAACAACCTTTGAAAAGTTCTACGGCGCTTGTCCGGCTCCCAGGCAGTCTCATAGGTGCTGCTCATTTCCCTGATCTCGGGGTTCACTCGCATAAGTGGCGGAAGGCAGGTGCGCATGACGGCTCCAGCCTGATATTCATCAAATTCGCTCATCACCACGATCTCGGGAAAACTACGGCCAGCGTCGCGGTAGATATCGGCTACAATCCTGGCGGTATCTCGCTGCCGAATGCGAGGACCCGAATAAGCGTTGTGAAAAATCATGCCTCGTCGCAACCAATACTCCCCCAACAATCTGGCCTGGGCCTCGCCATTGGCGCACAGCTTGTCGTAATCCGCCTCCAGGAATGACGCTTGCGCATGGCGCACCAGAGTGATGTGACTCATGCTGAGTTCACTCGCTCCAGCACGCCAGCCTCGGCTTGCTCTCTGTCGAATTCGGCAAACGTCCTGCCCGATTCCGCAAGACGCTTTAGCAGAGGAGCCGGCGCCCACAGTTCGCCGTGCTGGTGGTGGAATTCGCAAATGCGTTGGTAGACCTTCGGCAATCCCAACGTGTCGGCGTGCCACATAGGTCCGCCCCGATAGGCAGGAAATCCGTAGCCATTGAGATAAATAATGTCGATGTCGACGGCACGCAGGGCGAATCCCTCTTCCAAAATCCGCGCACCTTCGTTTACCAGCGCATAGATACAACGATCCACGATCTCTTCGGCGGAGATTTGCCGCTGCGGGATTCCGGCTTCCGCGCTCCACTTCCGCACCAGCGCAGTTACTTCGGGATCTGAGTTCGCGCGCCGACTTTCGTCGTATCGATACCATCCCTTCAGGGTTTTTTGGCCGTAGCGCCCCAGTTCGCAAAGTCGATCTTCGGCGAAGGGCTGCCGGATTCCCGGTTTTTCCAGATGGCGGTACTCCTTGCGAATTCGCCAGCCAACATCGAGACCCGCCAGGTCACCGGTGGCCAGCGGGCCCATGGCATTTCCGAAGTCGACGAGCGCTCTATCTACCGCTTCGATATCGGCTCCTTCTTCCACGAGGAATTGGGCCTCGCGGCGATACGGACCAAACATGCGGTTGCCAACAAAGCCGCGGCAATTTCCAACCAGCACGCCAATTTTGCCCAGTTTTTTGGACAGTTGCATGCAGGTGGCAATCACTTCGTTGCCCGACTTTTTTCCCCGCACAATCTCGAGCAAGCGCATCACGTTGGCGGGACTGAAAAAGTGGGTTCCGATCACGGCTTCCGGCCGCGACGTGGCCGCGGCGATTTCATCAATATTCAGCGTCGACGTATTGCTGGCCAGAATCGCTCCCGGCTTGCACGCGCGGTCCAGGTCGGCAAACACGCTCTTCTTCAATGCCATGCCTTCGAAAACCGCTTCCACCACCATGTCCACATCGGAGAACGAATCGTAGCTGAGAGCCAGCGTGATCAGTTGCAGACGTTCGTCCACGAATGCCTGGGTGAAACGCCCGCGCTGCACGGAACTGGAATAGTTTTTCCTGATCTTCTCCATGCCCAGGTTCAGGGCCGCTTCATCCACGTCCTTCAGCAGCACCGGGATGCCAGCGTTGGCGAACACCATCGTGATGCCTCCGCCCATGGTTCCGGAGCCGACAACGGCGACGCGGTTCACAGCGGTTACAGGAGTTTCCTTTGGAATGTCGGGAATTTTCGCGACCTCGCGCTCGCCAAAGAAAATATGAATGAGCGCCTTTGACTGGTCAGAGAAGAGACATTCGGTGAAAAGTTTCTGCTCCGCCTGGCAGCCTTGTTCGAACGGCATCGTGGTCGCCGCTTCCACGGCGTCAATCGCCGCCAGCGGGGCCTTCATCCCTCGTTGCTTCTTGCGAGCGGCATCGCGGGCTGCGGCGAAAAGTTTTGTGTTCTCGGTTAGGGTCCCCAGCTTTCCCGCGCGCTCTCGCGTCTTGGGTGCGGGGTTGCCAGCGATTTCGCGAGCGAAAGCTACAGCCCCGGAAAGTAAGTCTCCGTCGATCACACGATTGATGAGTCCTACGGCGGCAGCGTCGCGGGCGGAAAGCGGCTTGCCCTCGGCACACATCTCCACTGCTTTGGCCACGCCCACCAGACGCGGCAGACGCTGCGTTCCCGCGGCCCCGGGGATAATTCCGAGCTTCACTTCTGGTTGGCCGACCTGCGCTGTCGGCGACGCGACCCGGTAGTGGCCAGCCATGGCCAGTTCCAGTCCGCCGCCAAACGCGGTGCCATGAATCGCCATCACTACTGGCTTGCGGCTATCTTCGATGCGAAGCAGAAGCGGGAGCAGAGTTCTGCGGGGCGACGCGCCGGATGTCATCTTTCCGAACTCTTTGATGTCGGCTCCGGCGACGAACGTGCGACCTGCCCCGATTACAACCGCAGTTTTGATTGCAGGGTCAGCATTTATTTCATCGATCGCCGCACCGATTGCCTCCGGGACACCCGGACTGAGAGCGTTCACCGGTGGGTTGTCGATGGTTATGATTGCGACATCATGATCTTTAGTGATTTTCACGAATTGGTTCATAAGGCGATTCCTGATATTTCTTTCGCAATTCCCTCTTCAAAACCTTGCCAGTCGCGGTCCTGGGCAGGCTTTCACAAAATTCAATGGATTGTGGACACTTGTAATGAGCGAGGCGAGCGCGGCAGAACTCGATCAATTCCGCTTCGCTCAGCTTGCACCCTGGCTTTGGCACCACCACCGCCCTGGGCACTTCACCCCATTTTTGGTCGGCAACCGGGATCACGGCAGCTTCGAAGATTCCGGGGTGCGCCGCGAGCACCTTTTCAACGTCGAGCGAAGAAATGTTTTCCCCGCCGCTGACGATGATGTCCTTTTTTCGATCGACAATTCGGATGTATCCGTTCTCGGCGATCACGGCCATGTCGCCGGTGCGAAACCATCCACCGCGCAGAGCGTCGGCGGTCGCTTCCGGCTGTTGCCAGTAACCCGCCATCACTCCGTCGCTGCGGGCGATGATTTCTCCCAGGGTTGCGCCGTCGCGCGGAACGTCGTTGTCTTCGGCGTCGACCACACGAAGCTCGCAGCCAGGGAAGGCCCAGCCGGTCATCGACTGTATCGAATGTCGTTCCTCCGGGGTGCATTGCATGTCCGGCTTCAACTCCGCCGAAGAAAGCGAAGGGGAGCATTCGGTCAGCCCGTATCCCGAAAAGCATTTGAATCCGAACGCCTGCTCGGCATCGCGGATCAGAGTCGGAGATGACGCGGCACCGCCAATCGTGCCCCATTCGACGCTGCTGAGGTCATATTTGGAGCGCGCCGGCGAATTGATCAAGGCTGCAGCCATGATCGGCACCAGACTGAGCTGACGGACTCGCTCCCGCTCCACCAATCGAAATACTTCTTCCGGCACAAAGCGCGGAAGCATGACATGCGTTCCGCCAACCATTGTGACCGTGTGGGCCGCTCCCCAGCCATTGGCGTGAAACAGAGGAATCGTGTGCAGCACCACGTGGTCGTAGGCGATGCGATAGTGCAGGGCGATATTCAAGGCATACAGATATACATTGCGATGGGTGAGCATTACGCCCTTGGGGCTGGCGCTGGTTCCGCTCGTATAAAACATTTCCGCTACCGAGTTCTCATCAAACGTCATCAGTTCTTCGCGGCAGGGAATGGCGGCAGCCAGCATCTGCTCGTAGTTTCTAGAGCAGACCCATGGCGCTTCCGGCTTTCCGCCGAGTTGAATGAAGGATCGCACCGTGCGCAGGTCACGGCGGAACGAATCTACAAGGCTCACAAATTCTTCTTCGAGGAACAACACCTCAGCACCGGAGTCATTCAGAATGTAGGTGAGCTCAGGCGCCGCCAGGCGAATATTGAGAGGAAGCAAAATGGCCTGCACTTCGAGAACTCCGAAATAACTCTCGAGCAGGCGATGGCAGTTCAAGCTTAGAAATGCCACGCGATCGCCGGGCTTCACTCCGGCGCCGTGCAACGCGCCCGCCAAACGGCCGACACGATCGGAAAATTCCGCATACGTAAACCGGTGTTCGCGGCACACCACTGCGGTCTTGCGGGGAAACTGCTGTTCCGAGTAACGGAGGAAACGCAAAGGCGTCAAGGGAAGGTTCATAAGAACTCTCTCTCACCAGGCCGACTGGCCTCCATCGACGACCAGCACGTGCCCCGTGACGTACGCGGAAGCAGCCGATGCAAGAAAAACTGCGGCGCCTTTCAAATCGTCATCGCCACCAAAGCGGCCCAAAGGGATCTTGGGCAGGAGAGAATCTTTGCGGTGCTCGATGACCCAGTCCGACATATGAGTAGGAAACCATCCCGGGGCAATGGCATTCACCTGGATATTGTGCGGCGCCCACTTACACGCCAGATCCTTGGTGAAAGCAATCACTCCGCCTTTGCTGGCGTGGTAACCGATGGCCTGCAGTTCCGCCGACGCTCCGCCCAATCCCGCCACGGAGGCGATGTTGATGATTTTGCCGGAGCGCTGTGCGAGCATGGCCTTTCCCGCTGCCTGAGAAAAAAGGAATGTGCCCGTCAAGTTGGTGGCAAGAACTTTGTCCCATTGTTCCAGCGTCATCTCTTCGACGGGAGCGGCCCATGTGACTCCGGCGTTGTTGACTAAAATGTCGATGCGGCCGAACTTTGCCATGGTGGCGTCAACAACTTCGCGAATTGCCACCCGGTCTCTAACATCGCACGCCATCGCCAGAGTCTGCACGCCGCGGGCGCTTAATTCATCCGCCGCTTCCTGACAGCGTTCCTTCTTGCGGGCGCAGAGCACCAGGGTTGCTCCCATCTCGGCCAAACCTTCAGCCATCTGGCGTCCCAGTCCGATCGAGCCACCCGAAACAATTGCTACGCGTCCGGTCAGATCGAAAAGTTGTTTGACGTTCACCGAGGTGGCCTACCTGCAGCGGAGTACTCGAAAGTGATAGTTAATAACATATTATAGTTACTAACTTCAATAAGTTTTGGACCGATTCGTTGCCGACACACGGCGCAGAGCTAGTTCCGTAGTCGGAGCACCGCGCGGCCTGAGATCTCACCGCGGCTTAGTTGTCCCAGAACCTCACCGGCGTCCGCGAGGGGCCGCGTGGATACCTGGCAATGAACGGTCCCGGCCGCTCCCATCGCAAGGATCTCGCGCAGATCTTCGCGGGTACCGACCGCGGATGCCTTGATCTGGATCTCGCCAGCCGCCATCAGAATCGGAGGAAACGAGATTTCACGGGCGGGCAACCCAACCGCCAGCAAAGTGCCAGTGGGTCGCACGCAATAGAAAGCCATGTCGTATGCGGACTTGGCCGCGGAGGTGACGAGGGCGACGTGCACTCCGCCGGAGCCGCGTAGCTCCTTTACCACTTCGCTCTTCGATGCGTTCAAGGCGCGGACGGCACCCAGCGATCTCGCCAGCGAGAGTTTTTCTTCGGCAACGTCGATTGCGGTCACCTCCATGCCGGCCGCGCGTCCAATCTGAACGGCCAGGTGGCCGAGTCCGCCCACGCCGAATACCGCCAATCGCTGCCCGGCTCGAATCTTTGTCCGTTTGAGGGCGCGATGCACAGTAACTCCCGCACAAAGCAGCGGCGCCGCCTGCTCGGAGGGAAGCGTGTCCGGAATCTTCACTACATGGCTGGCTGGAGCCTTGGCAAATTCCGCATACCCGCCATCGACCATGACGCCCGTGATGCGCTGACGCACGCACAAATTCTCGTTGCCTTCCTGGCAAAACTCACATTCCCCGCATGTCCACTGGATCCAGGGCACTCCCACCCGTTCGCCAACGTGCACACTCTGGACTCCCGAGCCTCGCTTCACCACCCGGCCTACGATCTCGTGCCCCAGAATCAGCGGTTTCTTTACAATGCTGGCCAGTTGCGGCCAGTCGCCCTCGGCCACGTGCAGATCGGAATGACAGACACCGCAAACCTCTACCTCGATCAACACTTCGTCCACGCCGGGCTCCGGGACTGGCACCTCCTCCAGAGCTAACGGAGTCTTGAATGCATGCAAAACGGCGGCCTTCATCACACTTCCTTTCTGCAGAAATGGGCTTGATCGGAGAAGAACGGCCTACGACTGTATGCCCCGCAGAAAAAACTCCACGGCGCTCCGTACCCGGTCCGTGAGCTTGTGCGGCCCAGTTAGATCCACTGCCCATTGCCGTACCACCGTGTTGTAAAGGCCTTCCATGAACTCGGCCAGGTGCACGACTGGAAATGCGCGCGTTACCTCGCCGCGTTTCTGCCCTTGCGTCAGAATTTCTCGCAACAAGCTGGCAGCTGCCTCCTCATGGCCCCTCAATTCTGCGGATCGCACCGCATCCATCGCCCCCGACAACACCACGGCTTGCCAAAGTCTTCTGTCGGCTTCGACCTCTCTTGCCATGGTCACGTAGAGCCGACGCAACCGCTCCTCCGTTCCCGCTTTGCTGGAAAGCTCCAAACGCAGTCGCTCGCAGATGCAGGCATACCCCCGCTCGCCCACCTCTCGTAGAACTGCGTCCTTGGTGGGGAAATATCGGAAGAAGGTGGGTTGGCTGATTTCCAGCTCGTGCACAATATCGTCGATCCGGGTTTCTTCATATCCGCGCTTGCGAAATAGTTTGATCGAGGTTTCAATAATCTGCTGCCGCAAGCGCGCCTTCTTCCGCTGTCGCAGCCCAACCTCGGACCCCGCTCCAACACTTTCTACCTCCGACTTCCTTGTCACGAGCGCACTAGCCATGCATTCCTTCCTCATACAACACGTGCTTCGCGTCGTTTCTACATGTCATTTCAAATCTCGCAAAAGATGATAGTAACTATCACAAAATAGTTACTAACGTCAATGCATTCTTTACGCGGATTGGCGTTTGCGCTGTGGCCTATTCGGGGGGTATTTCTAGTGCGGACAGCTCGGCATCGACCCTTTTGGCCCGGCTAGCGTGATACCAGCGATTCGACCTCGCGCTCGATTTCAGAGATTGCGATGGGAGCAAGGTGGGCCTCATGCAGGCGTTGGTTGAGTTGCGCCAGGATGCGCTGCATGGCGGACGCTGCACATGCCACGCGCCAGCAAATAGAAGCTGCGGATCAGAAGAGGCCATCGCCAGATCTGAAATTCCGATCTCAGGCAACAGATCGAGAACCCGCGTCCAATGGCCTCCGACATCGACGGTTTTATAGATGCCGCGCTGTTCGTTCGGCCCGAAAGCATGCCCCTGCGCGCCTACATAAAGGACGTTCGGATTCTGCGGGTCGATGACAATGCGGCTGATCTGGCGCGTATCTTCCAGTCCAATATGATTCCACGTCGCGCCACCGTCAGTGGACCGGTAAACGCCGTCACCGGAAGAAAGGTCCTCACGAATGTCAGACTCGCCGGTTCCGGCGTAAATAATCTTAGGATCGGACGGTGCTACAGCCAGTGCGCCAATCGACGCCACCGGGTGGCCGTCAAAGATGGGTGTCCAGACGACTCCGGCATCTGTCGTTTTCCAGATTCCGCCATTCATCGAGCCGAAATAAAAGGTCGTCGAATCGCCCGGCACCCCGGCCACTGCCCCCGCGGGCCCCCGCGGAAAGGTCCGATCAAACGCCACTTGAGCCCATTCACCAGTTCCGGCGGAATCGTCTGTGCAGAGGCGGCGATGGTTGGCAACAGTAGAGTTAGTAACAACAGAGCCCGCGTGGAGATACGACGTGCCAAAGACGGTCCGAATTTGTGCAAGTGCCGGACCCCGTTCCTTATACCCCAGATAGTTGAGCTATTATGCCCGAGTCTTCGATTATCTGACGACCCGTGATTCACGGATTGCCCGCTGTAACCATCTATTCACAGTAAGCGGTCCTAAGGCGCGCAGGTGGACGCGCAAACCCGGAATTCTTGCAGGCCGAAAAAAACATTCCAGGAAACTGACGAAACTACTTGGATAATCCAGCGAAATGGGTTATTTTGGCCGACATTGGAATTAGGGGCTGGGAAGCACAAACTCGATAATCCACCAGTCAGTTCTGCGGACGAATGACAATCCCCCCTCCGCGACCTACTCCTGGTTGCGTCAGGTTTGGCCGGCTCCGAGAGGAATCCAGCTGTGAAATTCCCTCTTTGCCTCTCCGTTCTTGCGGCCGCTTTAGTCTTCTCCTGTTGCCTATCCACCAACGCAGCCGACTCTGCCGACTCGGCTCGTTCGAGCCCGTCGGAGGCGGCTGCGACTTCGCCTCCACGGGACGTGCCGGTTTCCCAGACAGCTGTATTCATGATCCCGGGTCCGCTGCGCTCTTTTCTGCGCATGGCGGGTATCAGTCAAAAGATTGCGCCGGAGGAAGTCCTGCCGCTGCTCAGCCGAAACGTTTTTATGGAAGGGTATGACGGCTCCAAGAAACAGACTGAGTTTCTTCTCTTGCTGAGCCGCTATGTCGTCCAGGCCAGAGAGTTATCAGTTTTGGCGGACGGTGGCGTGGTTCGCGTTTCGAATTGCGAGGACGCGAAACCCCTTCTGCGCATCCTCGGTTATCGCGCCCGGCCCGAATGTGGAACGCCGGGTACATCCTTGCAGACGGCTGATCCTGAAAGGGCTTTCCTGACTATCGATTCCGGATTTCCCCTCCTCGAACTGGAACGCACGCTACAAGGAGGGGTTCCTTTCGAGTACTCCTATGTAACTTCTGCCGTGCCCGTGATGTTCGCTCCGGGTGACTGGACGATGGCCAGTAGCAAGAACTACAAAGAAGCCAGCAAGGATCTGATCGATACGATCCTGAACGATCCTGCCGTAGCACGCCTGTACTGGGCATTCTCCAAGCTTGATTCCGAAACCGATGAGTTCTTGTATCGATCGTTTGGGATCAGCAAATTGCTGCCTTATGCCGCCGTTCTTGATTTCTACGGAAGGCGCCTCTGCGTACGCGCGGACCGGGTTATCGTCCCGGGAGGAGTGGGTGCAGAATCCGCGTGGAAGGATTTGGTAGGGGCTAGCCCAGCATCGCCTGCAGCCTTCGTTCAGAAATTGCTGTCCAGGGACAAGGGCTGGCTCATGGCTTATTTTGACGTGCTTTCACGGGTGAATCGGGATCAGCAGATATATTTCACCGAACCCCATCGGTTGCGACTCTTCTACGATGCCTTGCGGAACTCGGATTCTTCCGAGAGTGCGACCAGCGGCATATTCAGGCCGGCCCCGGCGCTTCTGCTTTTGGTTACCCGGCTGCGCCTGGAGCCTGACGGTGAACCGCTCGTCCCTGGGAATCTCGAAGTGTGGAAAGACATTCTTCACCACAACAAGCTGATGCACGAGCCAGGCACGCGCGGCAACCGCCTGAACAGTCCCGATCAGCTCATCCAGGCGATGTTTGCCTTCTCACGCTCGAAGACCGACGAAGGCCCGGTGCAGATTTATCTTGCGACCAGCGAACTTGAGAGCCGTCGCGCTCCCCAACATCGGCTGACTCCTGCGACTGTGCACCTTTTGGCGCGCAAGTTCGACGAGTTTAGTGATCAGTACCGGATTTTTTCAGAGTTTCAAGAGTTGAATGACGCGTCGATAACATTATTCCTGAGCACGGCGGAAGCGCTGAACAACCTTCCCAACCCGTTGCGCGGCAACGCGATCGGTATGTTCCAGGCGAATGTCGGAATATGGCAGATCCTCGCCCGGCAAGGACAGATCTCGAATCTGCGGCTGAATGATTCGTGGCAGCAAGTGATCAAGCCCTTCGGCGGAATCCGATCGGCGGCCCAGTTGTATGACGCGGGGCGAATTTCCCTTGCAGAATCGTTTCACTTTGCTACCGGCGGAGCGCGAGTTTCTCAGGACGAAATCATCGAGGTGCTGGCGGGACCTCGGCAGACGAGTACTGAAGGCATGAAGAGTCACCGCGAGCTTGCCATCAGAATCCGGTCTGTTCTGGACGATCAACGACTGGTTTCCCTTGACACACTGCTCATGCTGGGCGATGCCCTGACAGAAAAAGCTCAAGGAAAGACGCTGAACGAATTCGAGATCCGGCGGGCGGGTGAGGTGCGGGAATTCGAGATGCCGCGGCCGATTTTTACCAGCGGCGAGAGGACGGAATGGGCTGCGGGAATCTATAACAACCACCACACCGAAGTACAGATGCGAACCGACGTGGCTAAAGTACTCAAGTCTCCCGAGCCTTCCCGCGGACAACTCGAAGATGCTCGCGGCCAACTCGCTTCCTTCTTGAGGGACACGCTTGTCGGTTTGAACTACGCCTATTACGAGCCCCCGGGTTCCCAGGCTCTGCACAATAACCCGCTTCTCGTCCGCTCCCACGACTTCGCCGCGGAGACGGTCGGTGGCGTAAAGACAGTGTGGCAAGCTCCGCAACTCTTTGGCCAGGGCTCTCCAGCCGGCGGAGGCGCTCATTTTGTTGGTTCTCTTGCCGATCTGCCCTATGTTCTGGCCGATCTCGAGGAAGACTTTATTTCGCCCGAAAACGTCCAGGCTCTCATCTGGAAGGAACTAACCCCGGGTTTGTTGACCAACGCAATCTTGCCGCGCTGGTGGGACGTCAGCCAGAGCGAGCTTCACGCGGTCACGCTGTATCAGCGAACCGGGGAGGAACTCCTTTCGGCTTCCGCAAAGGACGAGGAGCTACGGGACAAAGTAATGACGATCTTATCGGATCGTGTGACGCCTCAGCGCTCCGAGCAAATCGAACAGGGCCTGCGGGCCAGCCGTGTATCGGACGTTGTCTCTCGCATGACCCCCGCGGATACGTTCTATTTGACGGCAGAATTTCAGCGCAGATTCCCGTCGGAAACTCGTTCATGGGGTACGGCAACGCAGGAACTGCAAGATCTCTTGCGTCTGCATCCCGAGCAGGTCAACTTGAAGCGTTTGTCAGAAGATTTTGGTGTGCCGCATCCCAGCTACGCTCAGACCTACGGTCGTGAGCTGCTGAATATCGGATTTCTGCCCGCGTTCGAGGGAACCCCCAGCCGTTTTCTGGCGGAATCCTGGGATTCGTCCAATCTTTACTGGGCACGTCTGGCCGATGAAACCGGCCAATCCCCGGTCACGCTGAACCAACTGATACCGCAGTTGACCCGGCGTATGGTGGAAAAGATCTCCGCGACAGACTTCGAAGACTGGCCGGCGCTGCTTCGCGCGATGCACGAAACGGGCGAAGACTTTCAGAAGGGCAAGATCGCTTCACTTCCGAATTCCAGCACACTTGGTCCCTGAGGCACCAGCCGTCATCAGTGGCGGCAAAGCAAGCGGCCCACCTAGGCTCGCAGAGTAGGATGACACGCATCATGGCAACGAACTCTCTTCGGTTTCTTTGTCTGTGCCTTGGTCTAAGCATCGGAGTCCAAGCTCAGGAGAGCCCCGATGTTCACGTCGTCGTCAACTTGGTCCAACTCAACGTCGCCGTGACCGACAAGGATGGAAACTACGTTACGGGCTTGCACCCCAAAGATTTTGCCGTGGTCGAGGATGGGATTGCTGAAAAGGTTGCTACTTTTGCGGAGGGCAACGAACCCGCGGTTCGAGTGGTTGAGCCCGCAGAGGCCGAAGGATCTGCGAACACGCCCAGCGCCCCGAGTATCAACTCTACTCCCGTGGACTCGCCGCAGACGCTGAGTTCGTTAGTGGCCGGCGCCAATGTATTCGTCCTGTTTGATACCAGCAACTACATGTATCGCGGCTTCGTTTTTGCGCAAGATGCAATTTCCGAGTTTGTTCGTTCATTGGAAAGCGCGGACAAGATCGCATTTTATTCCTACAACCGGGACCTCTTTCGAGCTGCCGGCCTCACGTCAGACCGGAGCCGGATTCTGCATGCCGTGCGCTCGACCGTAGCCGGAGACGAAGCCGCACTCTACAACACGCTGTTGCTCACAGTGAAGGATGCGACCCAGTACCAGGGCAGGAAAGTCGTGGTCGTGTTTTCCAACGGGCCGGACAATTCCAGCGTCGTGCCTCCCGAGGATGTGGCCGAATTTGCTCAGTCCGCTGGCGTCTCGATTTACATGATCAGTACCCAGGAAGCCAGGCTCGAGCCAGTCTCGACTGTTGTGTTTGATCGCATGACTGCGGCCACGGGTGGCAAGGCCTACTTCGCCAAAAACTGGAGGGACGAGAAGCGGGCCTTTGCCGCTATCCGGGACGACTTGGCGCATCTCTATTCGCTCAGCTATTATCCGAAGCCCAATCCCAATTCTGGCTGGCGCGCGATCGCGGTAAAACTGGTCGGCGAGCATCTGAAGAAATACAAGATCCGAACCCGCAATGGATATCGTCCCCAACCGGCTCGATTTTCCAGCGAAGTTATAACCGTCCAGCCGGATAGATCTCAGATCACTCCCTCCGGCCTGCCTCCGTCGAATGGCGGCACGATAGAACCACGCTGACGAAATCGTGCCGGCGTTTCACTCAGTCGGCTTTACGCCAACTAGCATCCACGCGGTATCGCGTCACGGTCTTGGCGATCGCAGTGGTCCTCGTGCCAAGATCTTTTTCGTAGACGATTCCGTGTTGATTCACCATAAACGTCATCACTCCCGAGGAACGATATCCCGCCGGATATGCGATGAAAGCGAAGCCTTGCATCATCTGTCCGCCAGTCTTTGATCCATCACTCTTCAGGATCTTGAAGTAGTAGCCGTGGAATGGCTCGAGTTTTTGATCGGTAGATTCCCGAGCCGCGTTGTCCGTAGCCGACGCGACGAGTGGGCCGATCGGGCTCGGAGTCTCTCCAGCAGAAGTCTCCCAGTAAAGCCCGTTATGCTTGCCCGGGTCGCTGATCAGCTTCTCAGCGTAGTGAGGACTCTGGTCGCCGTCGTGGGGTTGGCCATAATACTCCTTCTCAGCGTCAACCAGTTCCTGACACACCTGAATCGCAGCCAGTTCGTTCTTGCCTACTCGTCGATACAGAATCTCCTCTTTCCCGGCTGCAGTATCGAAATACCACGAGCTGCCTTTACGAATCAGCGGGATTGGTGTCGGCCAGTTCTCAGCTCCAATGTAAAGCGTGGTCGTGCCGTCAGGCTCCATGACCAGGCGATGCATCTGCTGATATTTCTCCACGAATTCACGCCGGGCACCCCTATCCTCAGCTTTGTCGCCGGAGGAGATAATGTCTTTTGCATTAGGGCCCAAAATCTTCAGCAACGAGTTCTCGTCATCCTTCTGTAGCGCACTCACCAGCGCCTCGGTGGCGTTCGCTGCCGACGGGAAGACGTCCTGCCCAGCTTGCGGCCCGGCGAACCTCTGTCCTTTAGCTACTTGCGCGGAAGATGCGGATTTTTGGGTTTGTGCCGACAGGATTGGAATAATTCCCATCACGAGAGCGGCAACCACAAGGGGATAGCTTGAACTACGTCTTTTCGAAGTCACCTTTTACTCCTTTTCCTGAACGCTCCTGAACGTGAGCCGACGTAGGGGAGCCCTTTCTGTTAACGCTGCCTAGCGTCTGCCGCCACCACCGCCATGGAACCCACCGCCACCGCCATGAAACCCTCCACCACCGCCGCCGAAGCTTGACCTTCCTCGTGAGGAAAAGCCCCGCTCGTCTCCGCCGCGGCTGACTCCGCCAAATGCGCCCGAGCGGGTTCCGGCTCCTCCGCGTTCACCCGGCCCGCCAAATCCACGAGCCCCTCGGTCGCCTCGCGCAAAGGGTGCGCCACCGCCTCGGTAGTTGCCGTGAAAGTAAGCGTTCCGGTCATAGAACGCATGACTATGGAAGGCATAGCGGCCGCCACCGTAACGCAAGTATCCGCCATGCCAATCAAAGCCCCAGGCTGGCCAGCCCCAGCCGAACCCGAAGAAGGGACCGATGCCGAAGCCGATGCCAAAAGAAAGGTACGGTCCTCCCACGCCCCACCAGGGGTAGAACCCCGGCCACAGTCCGACTGGATAACCGTAGATCAAATCGGGATCGTACTCGGGAACGTAGACAATGTCTGGACTCGCTGGCTGAATGCTAACGTCAGGCCCCTCGTTAGTCACCGTTTGCTGGGGCGTGCTCTTCAGATTCCCCGCGTCCTGCGCTTTCTTGCGCATGTACTGGACCGCCTGCATTACATCCGCCTGCTGGTTGTAGTTGGCGTCGCCCAGCTCGGAGGTCCACGACAAATCTTTATCCAAATTCGCCAGCACGGTAGGGAATTGCGTGAGAGCCTTCACGCTGGGATCCCAGTCCTGCTTATCGACGGCGTCGGCTAAATCTTTGCCCTTTAAATCCGGATTCTGCTGCAGGAAGCGCTCTGCCTCCACAATCTGAGTGGGATACGCGGAAGCAGCCAAAATCTGCGCGATTAGAGCATCGGGATACAAAGCGATGGGAGCCACCAACTGCTGCAACTGCTCCGGCGTCAGAGCTGCGGTAACCGGCTGACTTTGGGGGCCTTGCGAGGGCGGCGGAGGAGCCTGCTCTGGTGGCTGATCCTGGGCCCAGATCGGAAAAGCCAACGAGGCTGAAACCAGCGCCAAAGCAAGGACGCAACCGAGCAATCGGAGAAAAAAACTCCTACATGATTTCGATTCCATTAGACTCTCCTACTTGGTACATACGCCACCGCCTAATTAGATAATTGTGGAACGCCGCTGGTTGCGTGAATCTGGAGGATATTTCGAATCTTCATGAGTGTGATCGAGTTCAGCTTGATCGTAGCGGCCGGTTCGTTGGTTGCCGGTTTTCTGGGAGCGCTGACCGGATTGGGCGGCGGTGTGGTTCTCGTCCCAATGCTCACTTTGCTTCTTGGAGTAGACGTGCGCTATGCCATTGGAGCGTCGTTAGTTTCAGTGATCGCCACCTCGTCGGGTGCAGCGGCTGCATATGTCCGGGAGGGAATCTCGAACATCCGGATTGGGATGTTCCTGGAAGTTGCTACCACGCTGGGTGCACTTGCCGGCGCAACCCTCGCGACGCACATCTCTGCCAGCGCTATCTCCATCGTTTTCGGCTTGGTATTGATAGCATCCGCGTTCCTGTCCTGGAAGCGTCCAGCAAGAAAGCAAAGTGATACGAAGCCGGATCCACTTGCCACGAAGCTACGGTTGAATGGGAGCTTTCCCGAGGAAAACGGGATTCGAAACTACAATGTGCAACGCGTGCCTTTGGGCTGGGGACTGATGTTTGGCGCTGGCACGGTATCCGGACTCCTGGGGATTGGTTCGGGCGCAATGAAAGTTGTGGCGATGGACCAAGCCATGAAGATTCCGTTCAAGGTGTCGACTACAACCAGCAACTTCATGATTGGTGTTACGGCGGCGGCCAGTGCGGGGATTTATCTATCGCGAGGATATATTGATCCCGGACTTTCCATGCCAGTAATGCTAGGCGTTCTCGGAGGGTCGCTGCTGGGTACGCGGGTTCTGGTTAAAGCGGATCCCAAGTGGTTGCGGCGAGTGTTCAGCCTCGTGATCGTGGCGCTCGGAATCGAAATGCTCTACAAAGGAATTTCTGGAAGGATTTGATATGGCCGGATCAGACACAGCCAACCACCGGGGTTGGACCGATAAGCGGATGGAAGTACTGATTGGGAACTTGCTTCGCGGAGGTGTAGTGCTCTCGGCTATCGTTGTATCTTGTGGGGCGGCCGTTTACCTCGTGCGGCACGGACATTCTCCGGTGAGTTACCGCACATTCCAGAGCGAGCCTTCTAATCTTCGCACCGTCAGCGGGATCTTCCGCGAAGCGTTCGCCCTGCGCGGCCGGGGCATCATCCAACTCGGCCTGCTATTACTCATCGCGACTCCGGTCGCCCGTGTAGCATTTTCTATCTTTGGATTTGCCGAGGAGCACGATCGTCTCTATATCATTATTGCGTCGATCGTGCTCCTGATTTTGGCCTACAGCCTGATCGGCTCCGCCATGTCCGTGTAGACGTTTCGCTCTGATGAATGAAAACCAAGCGAGTGTTCGCCGAAATTGTGCCTGAGTCGAGCATTCACTCCTCAGTCCCGAATTTCTTCAAATCTTCGGGCCCATCTGCCAGAGCCACCGCCTCTTTGCCCTGGACCATTTCCCGGACCTTTTCCACCACGTCAGGATTGGCCAAGGTCGTGATATCTCCTGTGCTCATGTTGTTGGAGAGCGCTGCCAGAACCCGGCGCATCAGTTTGCCAGATCGTGTTTTCGGCATATCTGGAACGATGAGGATCCGCCGCGGACGGGCAATTTTTCCAATCATGGTCTCGATGGCCTTGTTGACCTTATCGATAATCGCCTGACTGGCCTGTAGTCCCGGTTGCAAGGCGATATAGACCTCCGGTACGCGGCCCTTGATTTCGTCGACTACCGGTACCACCGCCGCTTCCGCCACCTCCGGAACCGTGAGGCACGCCGACTCGATTTCCTTTGTGCCCAGGCGGTGACCGGCAACGTTGATGACGTCATCCACGCGTCCCAGTATGCGGAAATAGCCGTCCACGGCCAGCACTGCTCCGTCGGCCGCAAAATACGGCCAGTCGTGCCAATCCTTGCTGTTGGGATCCTTGCAATATTTTCTGTAGTACTGATTGACGAAGCGCTCGCGATCGCCCCAGATCGTTTGCATGATACCGGGCCACGGATTACGGATGCAGATGTTGCCTGCCTTGCCGGATCCAGCGGCAATCGGCTCGTTGTTTTCGTCCATGATCACAGGATAGATGCCCGGCATTCCCGGACCCGCGCTGCCCGGCTTCATGGGATCGATTGCCGGCTTGGTGCTGCATAGGAATCCACCGTTCTCCGTTTGCCACCACGTGTCTACGATTGCTGCCTCACGCTTGCCCACAACGTCGTGATACCAGCGCCAAACCTCAGGCTCGATCGGCTCCCCTACCGTGGTCATGTGCTTGAAATGGTAGTTGTACTTGGTGGGCTCATCGGGACCGGACTTGCGCAACATGCGAATGGCCGTCGGCGAGGTGTGGAAGATGTTGACATCCAGGCGCTCGGCGATTCTCCATACTCTGCCCGCGTCAGGGTATGTAGGAACGCCTTCGTAAAGCACGCTGGTGGCGGCCAAAGCGAGTGGACCATAAACAATGTAAGAGTGACCCGTGATCCATCCGATGTCGGCCATGCACCAGTAAACATCCTCGGGATGAATGTCCTGGATGTATTTCGAAGTACCAGTCACATAAGAGAGATACCCGCCGGTGCGGTGCTGACAACCTTTGGGTTTGCCCGTGCTGCCGCTGGTGTACATGAGAAATAGCGGAGCTTCTGCGTCCATGGGCACGGGAGGCACCAGCTGTCCGGCATAATTCGGAAGCACTTCGTCAACGAAGACATCGCGCCCTTTAACGAATGGCGAAGCCGATGCGTTCTTTCCCGGGTGGCGCCTCCAGACCAGGACCTTATCCACGACCTGGCCTTCCTTCTGAGCGACCTCGATCGCGATGTCGGCGCCCGCTTTATGGTCGATCATCTTGCCGTTGCGATAGTAGCCGTCCATCGTGATCAGGACGCGGCTGCCGGAATCGGCCGCCCGCATCCCGCACGCCTCCCCGCTAAAGCCGCCAAACACCACCGAGTGAATCACTCCCAGGCGAGCACACGCCAGCATGGTAACCGGCAACTCCGGCACCATCGGCATATGAATGGTGACGCGATCGCCGCTCTTCAGGCCGCAGAAGTCCCGAAGCAGCGCCGCGAATTCATTCACTCTTACATAGAGTTCGCGGTAAGTAACGGAGACGGGCGATTCAGCTTCAGGTTCGGGGACAAAGATCAGCGCCGCTTTGTTCTTGTACTTGGCGAGGTGTCGATCCACACAGTTGTACGAAGCGTTGATCTTGCCGCCCACGAACCACTTCCAGAACGGCGGATCGCTGGTGTCGAGAGTTTTGTCCCAGTATTTGTCCCAGGTCAACAGCTCGGCATACTCCCGGAAGCATTCCGGGAAATTCTCTTCGCTGAAGCGTTCTATAACACTGGGATCGGTCAGGTTCGCCTGGCCAACAAATTTCGAGGAAGGATGATAGTATTCTTCCTCGCGCCAATGAACTGCGATCTGAGCTTCGCTGGTCTCGCTCACCGTCTGCTTCTTCTGAAGAATCTGCGCCATGTCGGCCGCTCCTTTGATTGCTGAATTTGCGATACAACTCCGGCATTATCCAACGCTTACCCTTGGCTTGAAGGAACAACCTAAGGCGTCGATCAAAACCTAAATCGTGGACCTTCTGTACATCAACTGCATCTCTTCTGCAAACTATGCTACCGCCGGCACCTTTCTTGCGACGGGCTCTTCCAGCGGAACGGTGGGGCGTTTTGCCGCTAACTCTGAGATCAAAGCGACCGCTGCCAGAGCCGCGGCGGCGTAAAACGCCATTTGGTAGTTCTTATACTTATCGAACAGCACGCCGGCGATCCGAGGACCGATGATGCCCGCCACGCCCCAGGCAGTGAATAACATACCGTAGTTGATGCCTGCGTTCTTCGTACCCCAGAAATCCGCCGCCGTCGCGCCATTCACCGAAAGCTGTGTTCCATAGCACCAATAGACGACAAAGACGGTTGCGTAGAGCATCGTCACATTGCCGCCGACGCGGTAAAGAATCGGCATCGAGATCATAGAGATGGCGATCATGAGTCGCAAGGTGTTGAGCCGCCCGAGCGTATCCGACATCCAGCCGGACAAGATGCGCCCCGAAGCGTTGCCCACCGCGCCGACAACCAGGCTCATCGTAATCAGCGCCGCGCCCGGAATACCCACGCTCTTCGCAAACGGGACCAATTGGCTGATCACCATCAGTCCAGCCGACGCGCCCAGCGCGTAGGCTACCCACATCAGGTAGAACGCGGGTGTGCGCAGTACCTCACCTGGACTGAAATCATAGGTGCTGCCGGAAGCTTTGGCAGCGGGCGTCGGCGTCCAGTTGGGGGGCTTATATCCGACCGGCGGATTACGCATCAGGAACGCTCCGAAGACCGTCATGACGAGGAAAATTACTCCCAGAATCATAAACGTCGTGTGTACTCCGTAAGCAGGAATCAGCTTGAGGTTGGCTAGTGGCCCGAACAGTGCCGACCCCGCTCCATAACCGCCTACCGCCAGTCCAATGGCCAAGCCGCGTTTATCGGGAAACCATTTGGCCATTACCGGAATGGGCGTGGAGTAGCCAAATCCGTTGCCTAGCCCGCCAATCACGCCGAAGCATACATACAGATAATTCAGACTGTGGGTGAAGGCGCAGAGGAAGAAACCGAGGCTCACCAATACGCCGCCAGTTAGGGACACCCAGAACGGGCCATATTTGTCTTGCAGGCGCCCCGCCGCAACAAATGTTAGCGCGAAGACGACTACCGCGATGGTGAATACATTGGAGGTCTCAGCCCGCTTCCAGCCGAATTCCTTCTCCAGCGGGGCTACGAACACACTCCAGGCATAGAGTGTGCCCAGTGCGATGTTCATGGAAAGTCCACCGATTACACGCCACCAACGGCTTATGCCGGTGGTATCGGGAGTAGATGCAACGTTTGCTATGGCCACAGTTTTCTCCTTTTCAGGCGCTACGAAATGAGAACCCGGAGCTCGGCCCTTCCTACAAGCATCACAACTCGCGCACCCGTGAACTGAGAGAGCAGAATTCGATTCGATCTGGCGCGCTATTTCGAACCGAGACAGGCGCTATTCTGACGGCAAGGACGGGAAGGCGTGATAAGAACTGCTTCATCGTCGACATGGACGGTGGCTCCTGTTTCCGGCTTCGACCCCCAGCCGGGCACATGGTGCGCAAAAGTACTGCGTAACGTCAAGTGCCGCTGTGATACCGATCACTAGTGTTCGTGATTTCACTCGTTCAGTGTCCCAAATTGGGAGCATGGCAGCTACGCATTGCCCGAACTGGCTATTTTCCCGATAGCGCTCTGAAGACACAACGTGTTGTGATTTCCGTCACTGCGAGAGCTTGATACGCAGAGCAGAATCCACGCCAGTCTGCCATCGATTGCCGCTCTCTCAGGAGGTCCCCATGAGCGTTCTAAGCGTCGAAAAACCAGAAAATATCTCCAATCTTCTAGCCCTGGACACGGAATACGCGGCCCCGGCGATTGTCGCCCGCAACGCTATCCAGAAAAATTGGCTGGGGGAGTGTGCGCGCGCGCAGAAATATCCCGAAGTATTTTGGGCCGATTACGCTAGCCGGTTTGAGTGGTCCTGCAAGTGGAATCGCGTGCTGGAGTGGGACGGCGTCCATCATAAGTGGTTCACCGGCGCTAAAACCAATATCACCATCAACGCGCTTGACCGGCATGCGAATTCGGACCGTCGCAATCGTGCAGCTTTTATTTGGCTGGGCGAAGACGGCAGCGAGCGGATCGTCACCTATGGGCAGCTTCACCGCATGGTCTGCCGCTTCGCCAATGGCTTAAAGTCGCTGGGGGTCGTCAAAGGGGATCGCGTGGTCATTTATATGCCTTTGACCATCGAAGGCGCGGTCGCCATGCTGGCGTGCGCTCGCATCGGTGCGATCCATTCGGTGGTCTATGCAGGCTTGGGGCACACCGCTCTGCAAGACCGGATCGTCGACGCACAGGCAAAAGTAGTAATTGTCGGAGATGTCGGATTCCGCCGGGGGAAGACCGTGGCCCTCAAGGCCATCGTCGACGAGGCAGTCGATAAGCTGGAGTTCGTCGAGAAAGTTGTGGTGTATTCGCGCGCTGGGGCTGAACTCTCCGCTCCTCGGGAGATTGACTTCAACGAGTTGCTGAAGTTTTCTCCCGACTGTCCTGCCGAGGAAATGGACGCCGAGGATCCGCTCTTCCTTCTCTACACGTCCGGCTCCACGGGCAAGCCCAAGGGGGTAGTGCATGTGCACGGAGGGTACATGGTAGGAACGACCTACCATTTGGAGAATTACTACGATGTGGGCGATCGTGATATTTTCTGGTGCACTTCCGATATCGGCTGGGTGGTGGGACATTCCTACATTGTGTATGCGCCGCTCTGTGCCGGTGTGACAACGCTGTTCCGCGAAGGTGCGATCGATTACCCGAATCCGGGGACCGCGTGGGAAATTGTAGAGCGGTACGGCGTAACTAAGATGTTCACCGCGCCCACGGCTCTGAGAATGTTCATGCGCTATGGCGAAAGTTATCCGGCCGCGCACGACTTGACCTCGCTCCGCGTGATCGCCTGCGCGGGAGAGCCGCTGAATCCCGAAGCCTGGCGGTGGGCGCAGACTCATCTGGCCGGCGACGGGAAGTGGGGATACGTCATCGACAATTGGTGGCAAACCGAATTGGGTGGCCCTACGCTGGGCACGCCGCCATCCATGGCGATGCGTCCGGGAAAAGTTGGTGTGGCCGTGCCCGGAGCCGAAGCTGATGTGTTGGATGAGAGTGGCAAGTCAACACCTCCGGGAGTTGGCGGTCGGTTGGTGCTCAAGCGGCCGTTTCCGCACATGCTACGCACCGTGTGGCGCGATCCGGCGCGCTACGAGCGCGATTGGCAGGTGATCCCGGGCTGCTACGTGACCGGCGACGTTGCCATGAAAGATAAAGACGGTTACATCGCAGTCCTGGGCCGCTATGATGACGTGCTCAACGTTGCCGGACACCGCATCGGCACGGCCGAAGTGGAAAGCGCGCTGGTCTCGCATCCCGCGGTGGCGGAGGCTGCAGCGATCGGAGTGCCCGACGTGATGAAAGGTGAGACGATCAAAGTGTTCGTGCAGGTTCGCAGCGATCATGTAGCTTCCGAGGCTCTGGCTGCGGCTTTGATCGAACATGTGCGCAAGGAACTGGGTCCGATCGCGACTCCTTCGTCGCTGGAGTTCGTGGCTTCTTTACCAAAGACCAGATCGGGGAAAATTCTGCGACGCTTCCTAAAGGCGAAAGAAGCAGGGCTTGACGCGGGCGACGTGTCCACAATGGAGGGCTGATCGTCGGGCGAATTCCTGCACACAAGTTGAAGATGCGGGGGTTTCATTTCCACGATGAAACCCCTCTCCGCTACTACCGGTTCCTTCCGAATCGTGCACCAAATCCGTCGGCAACTACCTGACGGTTCCATCGACACACCGCCCGCTTTCGGATGATATATCCGCCGGGACCCCTACACATCGCCTTTGGAGCTAGAATTGGTCGGGCCGCTGCCGCAGAGGAGAGCCATGCACTTTGAACAGTTTTATCTGGGTTGTCTGGCGCATGCGTCGTACCTGCTGGCGTCTGAGGGCGAGGCAGTAGTCGTCGACCCGCAACGTGACGTCGAGATTTATGTTCAGGCCGCGGAGGCCAATCAGCTTTCCATCCGCCACATTTTTGAGACTCACCTGCACGCCGATTTCGTTTCCGGTCACCGTGAGCTGGCGGCAAGGACCGGCGCGAAAATCTATATCGGAGCGCAGGCGCAAGCCGAGTTTCCGCACGTCGCCGTGCGGGACGGATTCCAATTGCAAGTTGGACAAATCTCCATCGGCGCGCTCGAAACTCCCGGGCATACGCCGGAGAGCATCTGCCTGGTGATTACGGATCGGGAAAAATCCGCCGAACCGTGGGCGGTTCTTACCGGCGATACGTTGTTTCTCGGAGACGTCGGTCGTCCCGACCTCTCCAAGCGGTACAGTCCACCACAGCTGGCAGGAATGCTTTATGACAGCCTGCACGACAAGATCCTCAAGCTAGAGGACAAGGTTCTGGTATATCCCGCGCACGGGGCAGGCTCATTGTGTGGACGAAACATGCGCGCCGAGCGGGTTTCCACCGTTGGCACGGAGCGGCTGACAAATTATGCCTTGCAGATCAAGAGCAGGGAAGAGTTCATCCAGCAATTGACCAGCAACCTGCCCGCTCGTCCGGAATATTTCTTGCAGGATGCGGAGATCAATCGTACGGGAGCGGCGGCGCTGTCGGAACTGCCGCCTTTGACGCCGATCGAACCTTCGGAACTCAAAACATTGCTGGCGGAGGGCGGAATTGCGCTCGACGTTCGCCCGGGGGAACAGTTCGCGGCCGGGCACGTGCCGGGGTCGGTGAACATTGCGCCGTCGGGACAATTCGCCTCTTGGGCTGGGGCGCTTCTCGGTTTGAATGCGCGTCCGGTGTTGATTGCAGATTCGGATGAGGCGGTGTCAGAAGCCCGCATGCGGTTGGCTCGCATCGGCTTGGAAGCTGTCAGAGGGTACCTGCATGGAGGTGTCGCAGAGTGGAACAAAGCGGGACTGCCATTGTCCAGGCTTCCAGAGATCAGCGTTGAATCCCTCAATGGGCAGTTACGAGCTGGAAGATTGCAGGTGCTGGACGTGCGCCGCGAACCGGAATGGGAGGCCGGCCACATCGAAGGCGCGTCCTGGTGGCCGCTGGATAACTTCAAAGTGGCGCCACCGGAAATTGATCGCACGATTCCCATTGCTGTGCACTGCAAGGGCGGATATCGCAGCATGATCGCGTGCAGCTTGCTGCAGCGGGCTGGCTTTCAGAACGTCGTGAATGTGGTGGGAGGCTTCGACGCCTGGCAGCAAGCCAAACTGCCAATCGTCACCGAGAAGTCGGTCGTTGTCTGAGAGGTTGAAGCCTTTCTGGGCGCTCAGTGCCGATCCTGGCCGCAGTGTAGACTTTTACTGGAGCTCTCCCGAGTAAAGCAGAATGAAAATCTCCAAACTGGCAAAATCCTACCGGGTTGACGATGGCAAACACCTCCGGCTAAAGGACTACGATCCGGCCAACACTGGCCACATCCATTCCGAAGAAAACGCCAAGGAGCAGTTAGAGAAAGACATCGTGCGCATGCAGGATTTGCAGGCCGAGCTTTATGCCCAGGACCGCTGGGCGCTGCTACTGATCCTTCAGGCGATGGATGCGGCAGGTAAAGACGGCACTATCAAACATGTCATGTCTGGGGTGAATCCCGAAGGCTGTCAGGTCACTTCGTTCAAGACGCCATCCGATACCGAACTGCAGCATGACTTTCTGTGGCGCAGCAACGAACATCTGCCGGAGCGTGGTCACATCGGGATTTTCAACCGCTCTTATTATGAGGAGGTGCTGGTGGTGCGAGTGCATCCTCCGGTTCTACAGGGCGAGAAGCTTCCTCCGTCCCTGGTGACAAAAGATATTTGGACGGAACGTTTCGAAGATATTCGCGGCTTCGAGCGCCACATGGCGCGGAACGGCACGATCATTCGCAAGTTCTTTCTTCATCTTTCCAGGGAAGAGCAGAAGAAACGATTTCTGGCGCGGCTGGAAGAGCCTGAGAAACACTGGAAGTTCTCGGAAGCAGATATTCACGAGCGAGACTATTGGGATAACTATCAGGACGCTTACGAAGACATGATCCGCCATACCGCGAGTAAGCACGCTCCTTGGTATGTGGTACCTGCGGACAATAAATGGTTTACTCATCTGGTGGTCGCGGCTGCGATCGTTGAAACTCTGGAAGGCCTTCATCTTTCCTATCCGGAGGTTGACGCGCAGAAGCGAAAGCAAATTCAGGCAGCCCGGAAATTGCTAATGAAAGAATGAGGGCTGCCGGCTTGCGCGGGAGAAGCGCTTTGCAACTGACTCTCGCGCGGCATTACCATAGCAACCATCCGTAACAGTAACAGTTCATTCTCCTGGGGAGCGATCCGAACATGGCTGGTCAAGACACGTTTTGTGGGAGTAGGTCTGCAAAGATTTCGATCCTCTGGTTGCCGGTAATTCTCGTATTCGTCGTGCTTGGGACGCGTGGCCGAGGCTTTACCCAAACCAAGCCGGAACGTCAATCGAAAGCCGCCAAAGCGACGCAGCCTCAGGTACCATCCACTTCGAACGCCTCCACCCAGTCCGGCACGGCGGCAACGGATTCCGGCAATCCGGAAGACAAGCTTTTCAAGGGAATGAAGTATCGCATGATCGGTCCTTTCCGCGGCGGGCGCTCGCTGACCGCCGCCGGAATTCCAGGCGATCCCACCACCTACTATTTCGGTGCGACGGGCGGCGGCGTTTGGAAGTCGACCGATGGAGCGATGACGTGGTCGCCCGTGTTCGATAAAGAGGGGACTGGATCGATCGGCAGCCTGGCCGTAGCTAATTCCGATCACAACACAATTTATGTAGGCACGGGCGAGGCCTGCATTCGGGGAAATATCTCTCAGGGCGATGGAGTCTACAAATCTCTGGATGGCGGCAAGACGTGGAAGAACATCGGCCTCCATGACAGCCGGGCCATCGGCAAAGTCATCATTAATCCCAATAATCCTGACGTTGTTTTCGTGGCGGCACTGGGTCACCCTTACGGACCGAATGCGGAGCGCGGTATTTTTCGCACAACCGATGGCGGAAAAACCTGGGAGAAGGTTCTCTATAAAGATGAGAACACCGGAGGAGTCGATGTGGCCTTCGATCCTCACAATCCCAACATCTTGTTTGCCGCCCTGTGGCAGGCGCGCCGCACTTCATGGAGCATGACCGACGGCGGTCCGGGTAGCGGACTCTACCGTTCGAACGATGGAGGCACAACCTGGAAACGACTGGAAGAGCATGGGCTGCCGAAAGGGCCGTATGGGCGGATCGGCATCGCAGTCGGCGCCAACTCTGACCGGGTTTATGCGCTGATCGAGGCGCACGATCCCACCGGCGGTCTTTACCGCTCCGACGATGGAGGGGAAAACTGGGACTTCGTCAATCCCAGCCACAGCCTGTGGCAGCGTCCCTGGTATTACATGCACATCATCGCCGACCCCAGAGACGAAAACGTGGTCTACATCATGGACGTGGAGGCCTACAAGTCTACGGATGGTGGCCACCTGTTCAACCGAATCAGAGTTCCGCATGGCGATAATCACGGACTGTGGATTGATCCCAGAGACACGCGGCGGATGATCGCGGCCAACGACGGCGGTGTCACCGTAACCTTGGACGGCGGCAAGACCTGGACGCTCGAAGACAACCAACCTACGGCGCAGTTCTACCACGTGATTACAGACACAGCGACGCCATATCGCGTTTACGGTTCGCAGCAGGACAGCGGAACCGTGGCCATCGCCAGCCGCAGCGATGAGGCTTCCATCGACCGCACGGACTGGTACGACGTGGGTGGAGGCGAAGCGGGCTATATTGCGCCTTATCCGCCCGATCCCAACATCGTCTACGCCGACGATTATCAGGGGACCATCACGCGCTATGACCGGCATATTGGGCAGGTGAAATCGATCACCGAGCAGCCGGAACTTTCTGACGCTCATGGCGCGGTCAATCTCGAACACAGATTCCAGTGGACCGCTCCGGTGCTGGTTTCGGTGCACGATCCCAACACGCTGTATCACGGCGGCGAGCGTTTGTTCAAAACCACGGACGGTGGCGTGCACTGGCAGGCGATCAGTCCGGATCTGACCCGCAACGACAAGAGCAAGCAAATTGTTTCCGGCGGCGATATCACTCTCGACGATTCCGGAACGGAATACTACGACACCATTTTTGCCCTGGCGGAGTCGCCGATCGCGAAAGGTGTGCTGTGGGTGGGGACCGACGACGGTCTGATCCAACTCACGCGCGATGAAGGAAAATCCTGGACGAACATAACTCCGAAGGACTTGCCAGAGTGGAGCCGCATCAGCCAGATCGAAGCCTCTCCGCACGATGCAGCCACGGCCTATGTCGCCGTGGATCGGCATCAGAATGACGATCTGAAACCGTACGTATATAAGACCAGCGACTACGGACAGACCTGGACGAGACTCACGAACGGAATCCCCGAAGGGTCGTTCGTGCGAGCCGTCCGCGAAGACACTAAGAAACGGGGACTGCTTTACGCTGGAACAGAAGGCGGAATCTATATTTCGTTCAATGATGGAGCGGTGTGGCGTCCGCTCAAGCTGAATCTTCCAACCACTCCGGTGCACGACCTCGCGGTCAAGGACAACGATCTCGTCGTTGCTACGCACGGACGCGCCTTCTGGATTCTCGATGACGTCACTCCTTTACAGCAGTTTACCGACGACCTAGCAAAGCAGGATGTCCATCTCTACACGCCAGGACCGGCTTACCGAATTCAGGCCGGAGTGTTAGGAGAAGCTGAGGAACGTCACCCCTCGAAGCGGACGGGCCAAAATCCGCCGCCAGGCGCCGTGATCTATTACTACCTGAAGGATGCCCCGAAAGCGGGAACGGAGACGAAGCTGGAGATACTCGACGCGTCGGGAAAACTGATTCGGAAATATTCGAGCGCCGAAACCGAGGAACCCGACGAGCCTCTTGGACCGGATGATAAGAAGCCAGAAAAGGAAATCAAGCCGGAAGCTGGCTTGAATCGCTTTGTGTGGGATTTGCGTTATGAGGAAGCCCATCGTGTTCCCGGATATTACCTCTGGGCATACAACGGCGGAGCAAAGGGACCCGTGGCAGTGCCAGGCCAGTATCAGGTGCGGCTGACGGTGGGCGGCGTGACTCAAGCAGCGCCGTTGGAAGTGAAGTTGGATCCGCGAGTGAAGGTAAGTGAGGCGGATCTGGCGGCTCAATACAGCCTTCTGATGCAGATTCATAGCGGTCTGAACCAGGTCTACGACGCGGTCAATCAGATTCAGGATGTGCGCTTGCAGGTGGCTGGCCTGAAACGACGCCTGCCAGAGAACGCCAGCACGAAAGCGATTGCCTCCTCGGCCGACGATCTGGAGAAAAAGTTGGTAGCCGTGCGCGACCAGCTGATTAATCTGACCATTAGCGCGAACGAAGATTCGCTCGCCTATCCGCCGCAGATCGATACCAAGTGGGCATTCCTCGCCATGGATGTGGGCACCGCCGATGCCGCACCCACCGAGGCGGAACAGCTTGAGTTCGAAAAGCTGAAGCGGCAAAACGGCGAACTGCTCAGCCGATGGGATGACCTGCAGCGCAGCGATCTGGCGGCATTTCAGAAGCTTACGGCGGAAAGCCGTCTTTCTACCGTGGTTGTTCCTCCTGCCGGCAGAGTCGTCTACACCGAAAGCGTCGACGCTCATTAGCTAAAGCGCTGTGCTTTCAGTGGTGACAGATGTATTACTTCCGTGCCACGCCGCTGGCACCGAGGTGCCTTGTACGGCTCACAGCCTACTGTTATTTTGCCGATAGTGATGCTGATCCTCCCCTGGAATGTGGCAGCAGAGTCAGGTGTGGTTTGGGGGTGTTATGAGGCTCATGCATCTGTGTTATGCGGCAGTAGGATTCGCGGTGGCACGCTGGATATTTCGTCGACGACCAATAGCTGATCCCGTAACTCGTTTGCGTTCTTCGGGCCTTCTGTAGAAGTTGAGAGGTCACACTAGGTTTGGGCGCGCGCCCCGTTGCGCCTCCATTTCGTCAGCGCGCGCCCATTGTTTCTTTAGGCCCCATACTTTCCGGTCTCCCCGGAAGGTCTAGTACCAAGGTTTGCCTCGGTTATCTCTCCTTCGCCGTGCACTGTTACTACAATCGTGGCAGGACTAGTGTGGCTCGTGGCTATTGCCCGGCCTCCATCGGTCCTTGAGATCCCCGGTGCTAACACTGTTATCAACACGTTTCAAGACGACCCTGCTGCTGGCGGGGGTGCTCGTCCTGGCATTGCCGCAACTGGTCAGCGCGCAGGACGACGCGAACGACACTCCGCTGGGAGATGTGGCGCGGAGTCTAAGGAAGAAAATCCCTTCTTCTGAAGTTGTAATTGATAACGACAATTTCTCGAAGGTCGTGGACGACGCCGAAAGTCGTCACGCCATGGGTTCTACCATGGTGTTCTCCCTCGATCCGGGTGGTAAAAATTTTCGCGTCTCCTCGCCCGACGTGAGCTGCAGCCTTAGTTTTAGCGCCAAGACCAGCTCGCTGCTCTCCGACCCCACACTGCTGGACGAACTCCCGCGGAATGAACTGGCGAAGCTGGATGGGCCGGCTACCATCGACGGGGATTCGTTGCAGGTATCGGTGCACAACGGATCGTCATGGCAGCTGCGGGAGGTGGTGATTGGCCTTACTATCATAAGGCGTCCCCAGCCGAGTGATGCGGCTTTGTATTATGGTCAGGCGCGAATTGTGCCAGCTGTGGCTGGCGCTTCGTCGCATCGGGTGCAAGACCCAGACCAGAAGCAGCCGGACGTTACACTGCTGTTGAAAGTGAAAGGCTCGGCCGCACCTTCCGCTACCGCGCTTTTTCGGACTCAACTGAACTTTGCGCTTTTCCCCGACCAGGAATGGCACTGGGCTATTGTGCGCGCAAAAGGCGTTCCACCGCCGGCCCCGCCGCTAGAAATGGTACCGCCGCAACCCGACCCGGCTTCCCAACAGCTTCCAACCGCATCGGCCGCGACGGTTCCGCAGAGCTTGCCTCCGACTCCGTCTTCGTCGAGTCCGGACGTTGCCGTTCACTGAGTGGGCTTCGAACTCGCTCAACTGCCAGTTACACCACGCGTGTTAAACTGGCCACAAATCCTTCATCAAGGAATCGAAGATGAAATTTGGAGTCATCATCTTTCCCGGGTCGAACTGTGACCACGATGCCTACTGGACCGTCCAGCACGTCGCCAAACAGCCGGCATGTTTTCTCTGGCACGAATCGCACGATCTGGAAAACTGCGATGCCATCATCGTCCCCGGCGGATTCGCCTACGGCGATTACCTGCGGACAGGCGCGATTGCGAAGTTCTCCCCGGTGATGGAATCGGTGCGTCGATTTGCCGATGGTGGAGGCTTGGTGCTGGGAATCTGCAACGGCTTTCAGATCCTCTGCGAGTCGGGGCTGCTGCCGGGCGCCCTCATGCGGAACACCGGCCTGAAGTACGTTTGCAAACCGGTACAGGTGCGAGTGGAAAACGCTGCGACTCCATTTACCAATTTCTGTTCGCAGGGAGAAGTCTTGACCATCCCGATTGGTCACATGGAGGGAAACTATTTCTGCGATGCGCAAACGCTGGACGCACTGCGCCGCGAAAACCGCATCTTGTTTCGCTATTCCACTCCCGGCGGTGAAATCTCGGCCTCGGCGAATCCCAACGGTTCTCTCGACAACATCGCGGGCATCTGCAGCGCGGGCGGGAATGTTGTGGGCATGATGCCTCATCCCGAACGATCCGCCGAACCCGAGCTAGGTGGCACCGATGGAATGAAGATTTTCCAGTCCATGGTGGGCGCATTAGTGATTAAGTAGAATCTTCGACGTAAAGCGTAAATGTTAATTTCTTGCCTGCCCGAAATTAGTGTTTGAAAATCCTCCGATTTCCTGTTAGTGTCTGCGCGGAACGCTTCCCTTTTCGCCCCACTGGAACTTAGAACGTTCGAGGAACTTCAGGGAGGAGTGTGTCTTATGACGTCGAAACAAATTCTTGACGCGTTTTCCGAAACATTGATGCAGGATGAGCGCATCCTGAGCGCGCGTGAGCGGGAGCTGCTGATGTGCCTCCTGCAAAACGCAAAGGACGCATCCGGCAACCCAGAAACTCAATCTGCAGTTACCGCAGCCATAGCACGCTCTGTGGGCGAGACGGTGGCTCAACGTGCCTTCACGCTGTTAGGAAGCAGTATCGTGGAACAAATCGTGGCGCGCGGCGTTTCCTCGGCCGTCACGGAAGAGAGCATTCCCGCAACTGTATATGGTAGCCCGCAGCCTCCAGGCACCGGACCGCAACCGCCATCCGGACCGGGACCGCACGCCGTGCCACAGCCCAAGCAACCCCCGAGCGGACCACAACCACCTAGCATCAGCCTGCGACAGGAAGACTTGACCTCGAAACAAGCATCACGTCGAGACCAGTCCGCCTCGGCTGACGCCGTTGCCGTTTTGGACGCGCCTTTGACCGTGCGGGCGCAGTGTGTCGTTCTGGATGAGTTTCTAGCCCCGCAGGAAATGGAGGACCTGATTCGCTACACGCAGCAGCATGAGGCGGAGTTCAGAAACAGCGAGGTGATTTCGCCAAGTGGTGAACCGGGAGTCACGGACTACAGCCATCGGCGCTCCCGCGTCCTAATGGAATTGGGGCCGCATGAGAAGGTTATCCGGGACCGTGTTCAGGGAGTACTGCCCCGAGTTTTGCAACAACTCGGGATCGAAGAATTTCCCGTTACGCGAACCGAAGTGCAGATCACGGCGAGCAATGATGGAGATTTTTTCCACGTGCACGCCGATAATGCCCAGGAAGTAATCGGATCTCGGCAGATGACGTTCGTCTACTTTTTCCATCGGGAACCGAACCAATTTGAAGGCGGAGAATTGCGGCTGCACGATTCGCAGAAGGGTAAGGGTAAAGATCAGATCACCGGCAGCTACCAGACCATCGTGCCGCAGCAGAACCAGATCGTATTCTTCCCCTGCTCGACTTTGCACGAGATCACTCCTGTGCAATGCGGGTCGCGGGCTTTCGCGGACAGTCGTTTCACGGTGAACGGATGGCTGCACCGGTAAGAGACACGGCATGGCTTGAGTGGATTGCAGGCCTCATGGGGGCGGCATCGCGACAGCGTCACACCGCGATGCTGCCTCCGCATCAATTCCATTGCCTGCTGGATGAGCTGCCGCTGCATCTGGTTCCCCAATGGTTTCTCAATCGGAAATGCTTGCAGGGTGAGGCGCCTCAGGAATTGTTCTTGAACCCTCGATGTTTGATCTCACCTGCAGGAGAAGTTCCGGAGGAACTCCAGACCCATCGGGACTTGCTCGCAGGATTCAACTTGCAGGGCACTGTGGCGTGGGTGCGTGACCCCGCGACTGGTGCGCTACATCCTTTCTGGCTGGGACCACGTCTTGAGCGGGCGGTTCGGCGACTCCGCGAGGGCGAGTCGGCATTCTCACTTCCTCGCGAAGTACGGCTTTTGTTGGCGCAGGCCGGCATCTTGGCCCCAGCTGATGACGGCGAGCGTCGGCTTTCGGAGTGGTCTGAGATTGTCAGAACCCGGGCACGGGCGTTTCGAGAACGGGACTACGTTGCTCTTGGCAACTTGATTCATCCATACAATCTTGCTGCTTTGCGCCGCTACTACCGGCATTCGATAAGGCGCGGAGCGATTCGCCTGGGGGACGAGCAGAGTTCCAGGCGCTATGCAGCCCACAATGAGCCGGTCGCCCGCTACTTCCATCACCAGATTGCAAGAGCCGTGACCGCCATCGTGGGAGAGCCGGTCAAGCCTTCCTACGTTTATCTCGCGTCCTACTTGAGCGGAGCCGAACTAAAAAAGCACACGGATCGTGAGCAATGCGAGTTCAGCGTAACGTTATGTCTGGATTTCTCTCCGGAACCGGAACTCGCAACGTCGTGGCCGCTTCGTCTTGATACTTCCGACGGTGCGGGTACCGTTTATCAGGCTCTGGGTGACGGCTTAGTCTACCGGGGCACGAAGGTCCCCCATTACAGGGATGCGCTCGACCAAGGATATACATCCACTTCGATTTTCTTCCACTACGTTCCAGTGGATTTTTCGGGGTCACTCGACTAGCCCATTCGTCGGACTCAGTGCAACCCGGAAATCATAAACAGCACGGAGAAAACCTGGTAGTAGCTGTAGGCGAACCGCGAAGCATCGCGATTCACAACCACCGGAGCGATGTAAACGATGCCGACAGGAGCTTTGGCCCCCAAGTCTTGAATGAGAGTCTTTTCCCCTGTGAATAATTTGACTTTATAAACCTTCATAGGAACCTGGCCCGGTCGAAATCCATAGATAGCGGAAGTATCTTCTGACCACTTGACCGGAACAAAGCCCGGCTCGAGACCGGGGATCGGTCGCGCCGAACCTTCACCGATTGAATACAGCGCGGGCGTTAGACCATCGTTGGCAACAATGGAGCGGCCGTCGGGTGAAACCAAACCGCCCGTAATCCCTTCAGGAGTAACGGGTGTTAATTTTCCGCTGTCGACATCGACAAGGTAGCAACGCACACCATGGCCCCGCTCATTGCCATTAATGGTGATTCGTTTCCCATCCGCGAGGAAGTGAGAAGAGCCGTTGTGGATCCGCTCCAGGCCAGTGATAGGAATTGTGCGCGGTTGACCGGGCCCGATGGGGTAGAGCGTGACTCGGCCTGGGCTGCCCACGATAATTGCGATTGCCCACTTGCCGTCCGGTGAGAGACCGCCTGCGCTACCGTCCCCCAGTTGTATGGGCGCTGTTCCATCGATTTTACGAATCGCCACCGAATACACGGGAGGCGCAGCCTCACTTGCGTCCTCAAACAGTACCGATTGCCCGTCACTCGAGATGTCCTTTGCGATATCCCAGTCGTGCCAGGAAATATTTTCCGTCTCGCCTTTGCCCGCTGAAATCGCCATGGCGACACGTTCGGAATCCCGGCTCACGAGTACCCGGCCATCGGGGGCTGTGTCTTGCAAGGTCAATCCCGCGGGAATTCTCAAAATGGTTCGAACCTTCGCGTAATCATCGACAGCAAGCAAGGCGCGGGTATAGCCCTTTTCGGCGGCCGTAAACCAAATTTCTTTTCCGTCGTGATTCCAGGCCAGCCCGTCTGCGGAGTCCCATTCCGGAGTGAGTGTCTTGACGCGCCCGGCAAGATCCATGAGACAAATAAGACCGCGATCATCCCACATCGACGGATGGTTGATGAAAGCAATCCTATCGGCTTGCGGAGATAGGCGGATATGACTGATCCATCCGTTCCCCTGGTACAGGATGTGACCAAGAGGGTACTCAATTCGATCACGGCCTTCGGCGTGGTGCACCACTGCCAGTTCACCGTTCGGTCCCCAATCGGCCCAGCGGACATCTTCCAGAAGTTCCCTTGGAGAACCGCCGGCCAGAGGCGCACGAGCCAACGTGCCTTGTTCAATTTGAAGATGCGCCATGTGAGCGCCGCGAAGCACCAACGCCAATTCGCCGGACTTGGAAACCGCCAGCAAGTTTGCATCTGCAAGGTTGAGTGGTTGACTTAAGAGCGAATCGCCGACGGTGGAGAAAAGTTGGAGCGGTCTACCGTTCCACGCCGCGGCGTAAACCACAGATCGAAAGTCAGGGGTGAAGCGCGCCGAGTAGAGCGTGCCTTCGTCAAAGGTCAGCCGGTGGTATACCGGAGTCAATACGGTCAGCTGCACTTGTCGAAACCCCAGCCACAGCATCGCGATCAGAAGCATCCCGGCGATCGCCCAGGGAAGCAACTTGGCTTTCAGCTTCCGAGGGCCCTTCAGATTCGCCCGCCCCCCAGATGTTTCGGTCAGAGTTTCCAACGCGAACGCTAAATCTCGAGCTGACTGAAAACGCTTTTCCGGCTCCTTCTCCAGGCAATGGCGCACGATCTGTTCGAAGGGTACGGGGATGCCCGATCGCTCCAGACCAATCTGGGGAGGATCCTCGCGGAGGACTGCAGTAATTGTGTCCACTTCGGTTTCGCCGCGAAAGGCTCTGCGACCGGCAAGCATCTCGTAGAGGATGGCCCCCAAGCTGAAGATGTCGCTGCGATGATCGACTGCTTTGCCTCGTAGTTGCTCCGGTGCCATGTAGGCAACGGTACCGACCACCGAACCGCTCTTGGTGATGGTAGTGAGCTCTTCGACGGTTCGTCCGGATTCGTCCGGTGTGGATTGCAACTTGGCCACTCCGAAGTCGAGAATCTTGACTCGGCCATCAGTAGTCACAAACAAATTTTCGGGCTTCAAGTCGCGATGAATAATGCGGCGATCATGAGCTGCAACGAGCCCTTGTACAATCTGCAGCGAATATTCGACCGCCTGCCGCATCGGTAATGCGCCCGCGGCCAGTTTGGTGCGCAGGGTCTTGCCTTCCAGCAATTCACAAACGATGTAAGGAGTTCCGTCGTCAAAACCGACGTCGTAAACGGCGACGATGTTGGGATGATTGAGTGCCGCCGCGGCCCGGGCTTCGAGTTCGAACCGCCGCACATGATCGGGGTTGCTGCTGGAGGCTGGGCGGATCAGCTTGAGGGCGACCTCTCGTCCCAGTCGTTCATCGCGCGCCCGAAACACCTCTCCCATGGCTCCGGCGCCAATCTTCTCGATGATCCGGTAGTGCCCTATGACCCGGCCATTCATGATCAAAACCCGCCCCGCTGGCATGTTAGGGTGCGTGTGCGTGGCAGTCAATCACGGAATTAGGGGCTAATCCTTTGCGCTCTCGCTCAAAAGCTTGCTCTGGGCGGCGATGCGCGTTTATCATAAGATCAGTCCGCGAACCACGGAGCCGAGGTCGTGCTATAATTCCGGTTCGCCTGCAGATTTTATCGAGGCAGCCTGTGATTCCCTCAACGGGCGAATCCCGCGCCAATTCAGATCATTAGATACGAGGTCTAGCCATGTCTGGCCACTCAAAATGGGCCACAATCAAGCACAAGAAGGGCGCGCTCGACGCCAAGCGCGGCAAGATTTTTACCCGTCTCATCAAGGAAATCAGCATTGCCGCAAAGAATGGCGGCGGCGATCCGGATTCCAATCCCCGCCTCCGCGGCGCAATTCTTGCGGCTAAATCGGAGAATATGCCCGCCGATAATATCAAGCGGGCGATTCAGCGCGGGACCGGGGAACTGCCCGGCGCTACCTATGAAGAGTTTTCTCTCGAGGGTTATGGCCCAGGTGGCGTGGCGATCCTGCTCGACATCAATACCGACAACCGCAATCGCACCGTGAGTGAAATCCGCCACTGCTTTGGCAAGAACGGTGGCAACATGGCGGAGGCCGGTGCCGTCTCCTGGATGTTCCACAAGAAGGGAGACATCATTATTCCCAAGAGCGCGGCGAAAGAGGACGACTTGATGAACATCGTTCTCGAGGCGGGCGGCGAAGATTTGAATGACGATGGCGAGAATTGGGAAATCCTGACTGAGCCCTCAGCGTTTGAGGCGGTGCTCGAAGCGGTGAAGAAGGCGGGAATTGAGCCTGGATCTTCGAGCGTCGCCATGATTCCGCAGAATTACATCAAGCTGGAAGGTCAAGCGGCCAATACCATGATCCGGTTGATGGAAGCGCTGGAAGATCAGGACGACGTGCAGAACGTTCACTCCAACTTTGACATCGATCAGAAGTTGCTGGAAGAAGTGGCCGGCTGATTGTCGGCGACATGCGCAGAGCCGCCCTTGCGGGCGGCTCTTGTTTTTTCAGGACAGAGTTAAATTAAAAAGTTTTCAACACAACCGTGGAAAATACTGTGGAAAAGCGCAGACGTATCTTCGTAAGTGATTCAGCGAGCGACGGTTCAGCATTTTGCACCGGAGCGAGTGCTGGCACTTTCGGGGTAGAACTACAAGGCCATGCAACGCTAATGGTCGCTTCTAGTCGGGAGCGAACTTGAAACTGCGGCTCGACAAACTTCTCGTCGACCGCGGACTTGTCGCCTCTCGCGAGCGTGCGCAGGCTTTGATTATCGCGGGAAAGGTATTGGTCAACGAGCAGAAGCTCGATAAAGCTGGCGCACAGGTTGTAGACGATGTTGCGGTGCGTCTTCTCGGCGAAGATCTCAAGTATGTCAGCCGTGGCGGCCTTAAACTTGAGCGGGCTTTGGAATATTGGAAGGTCGACGTCAACGCGAAAATTTGTCTCGATGTTGGCGCTTCCACCGGCGGTTTTACCGATTGTTTGTTGCAGCATGGGGCCAGTCGCGTAATCGCCATCGACACCGGCTACGGCCAGATGGACTTCAAACTCCGTCAGGACCCTCGGGTTCGTCTTTTGGAAAAGACCAACGCCCGATATGTGACGAGCGAGATCATCGGGGAACTGGTAGACCTGATCGTGGTCGATGTAGCGTTTATTTCCGCGACTTTGGTCTTACCTCCCATATTGAACGCAGCCTTTCCTGGGTCCGCAAATGAACGCCGAGGCAGACAACTGATCGTTCTCATCAAACCTCAATTCGAAGCGGGAAGGGAATTTGTTGGCAAGGGAGGCATTGTGCGGGACGAAGCTGCTCAGCTCGCATCCGTTGAAAAAGTTAAAGCAACTCTGGAAAATCTTGGCTGTTCCGGACTGGGCGTCATCGATTCGCCCATACTCGGCGCGGAAGGAAACCGCGAATTCCTCGTCCGCGGGGTGCTTTAATCCTCCGCGCCTTCCGACTGATCCGCCGAAGATTTTTTCGGGGGATTCTGTACAATCTTTCTTGCTCTCTTTGATCATGGCAATTTCGCCCTCATCGTCCCCATCGAAAGTCGCGGCCATTATTTCCCGTCCGGCTCGGCACGAAGTAGCTGAAACGGTTCCCAAGCTTCTCGAATGGCTTCACGCCCATGGCTACAGCGTTATCGTGGATCCGGAGACCGCCAAATACTGCAACGGCGAAGAAGAAGTGCCGCGCTCGGAAATGTCGTCGCGGCCGCTGAATCTCGTGGTGGTGCTCGGCGGCGATGGGACTTTGCTCTCGGCGGCCCGGGCCACGGCCCCCATCGACGTGCCATTGCTTGGCGTGAATCTCGGTTCGCTGGGCTTTCTTACCGATGTGCCGCTCTCGTCGCTGTTCCCCATGCTCGATAAGATTGCTCAGGGCCGCGCCGCTGTGGAGCACCGTTCCTTGATGCAGTGCGATTTGCTCCGCGGTGAACAGATTCTGGGAAGCTACCTGGTTTTCAACGACGCCGTGGTCAACAAGACTGCCCTGGCGCGCCTCAACAATTACGACCTTTTCATCGACACGGTCTTCGTCTCCAGCTACCGCGCCGACGGCATGATTGTGGCCACGCCCACCGGGTCGACCGCTTACTCGCTCTCTGCCGGGGGCCCTGTCTTGATGCCGACAGTCAATGCTTTCGTGATCACGCCAGTGGCCCCGCACTCGCTCACCCATCGTCCACTGGTCGTTCCGGATTCGGCAGTGGTTGAGCTCTTGCTGCGCAGCGACGAAGAGGTAGCCTACCTCAGCCTGGATGGACAACCCGGGCTTGATCTGTGCGATGGTGACCGGGTTCGATGCCGCCGCTCCGAACACAGCGTCAGCCTGTTTCGCACCGATCATGATTTTTTCCACGTGCTGCGGACGAAGCTGAAGTGGGGAGAACGATAGGCGCTTTGCGGGACGGACGTCGAAATTACAGTTCTGCGGCATACAAGTCGCGCACGCTGTCCCGTCGTCGGATGACCTTCGCAGACTTTCCGCTCACCAGTACTTCCGCTGCCCGTGGACGCGTGTTGTAGTTGGACGCAAGTGCCATTCCATAGGCTCCTGCATCCAGAATAGCGAGCAACTCATCTTCCTCGACTCGGGCCAGCTCCCGATCGCGTGCAAAGAAGTCTCCAGACTCGCACACCGGCCCAACTACATCCACCGTCTCCTTCTTGGCCGCAGATTTCTGGGATTGAACCACCGGGACAATTTCGTGGTACGCCCCATAGAGCGCGGGCCGAACCAGATCGTTCATCGCCGCATCCACCACCAGAAACTGCTTACGGTCATTTTCTTTTCTGTAAAGAACCTTAGTGACGAGCGCGCCAGCCGTGCCCACAACCGAGCGTCCCGGCTCGAGCAGCAAATGCACTTTTAACCCTCGCAAAGGCTGGGTCACGGCCTCCGCGTAGCGCGCAGCACATTCGTCAAACTTCAATTTTGGGGCTTGGTATTCGATACCTAGTCCTCCGCCAATGTCGACGAAATCAATGGTGTGCCCATCCGAGCGCAATTGCGAAACCAGACTGGCCACTCGCTCAACCGCTTCCGCGAAAGGCGCAACGTCAGTAATCTGAGAACCAATATGAACACTGACGCCGGCAACCTTCAGAGATCTCACCCCGGACGCCTTGGCGTAAAGTTCACGAGCGTTTCGGATGGGCACTCCAAACTTGTGCTTGTGCAAGCCCGTCGAAATATAGGGGTGCGTGTCGGCAGCCACATCTGGATTCACCCGAAGAGCCACTCGCGCGAAAGTATGGCACTGCGCGGCACATTCCGCCAATGCCCAGAGCTCCGATTCACTCTCGACATTGAAAAGCAGGATGCCGGCCTTCAATGCGGCGGTCATCTCTTCGCGAGATTTTCCCACGCCTGAGAACACGACCTTCTTACCCGCTCCGCGGTCGGCCGCCAGCACCCGTTCCAGTTCTCCGCCGGAAACCACATCGAAGCCGCATCCTTCACGCGCGAGCAATCGCAGGATGCTCAAATTGGAGTTTGACTTTACGGAATAGCAGATAGTGTGAGGGAAACGGCGGAACGCCCGCTCAAACGCGCCGAGTCGCTCGCGAATCGCCGTTGCCGAGTAAACGTACAAAGGCGTTCCGTAGCGCTGAGCGAGTTTAGTGAGAGGAACGTGCTCGCAGCACAAGGTGAACGTCCGCGCGCGGCGGAACAGCCCCGCGTGGCTCTCGCGGAACACAAATGCCGGTGGCCGCTCCCAGTCGGTCAAATCGCTGCGGCGCTTCATTTTCGTTTTGTAGAACTCGCCGCCGGATTGTCTTTAACCTTGATCGCCACTACAGTCTGGTCGTCGAATGTCTCCACGCCTGCAGAGTGCTCGGCGACTGCTTTGAATAGAATATCCACAACGCAGTCGGCCGAGCGGCCTCCGCACTCCGTGATAAGTTTTTCTACGCGCCCGCGGCCAAAGAGCTCCCCACGACGGTTGCGCGCGTCCAGAATGCCGTCGCTAAAGAAAACAAATACATCTCCGGGCTTCATTTTGAAGCGGAACTCGTCGTAGTTCGCATCGTCGAAGAGCCCGAGAGGCAAGCCAGTAGCCTCGATGACATGGTTCTTTCCAGCATGCACGTGAATCGGGCGCGGTAAACCGGAATTCGCCACGACCAGGGTTCGATGTGCATCGTCCCAGACGGCATAAATGAGCGAAACGAATTGCGCTTCAATACGGCGCTCCGCCAGAGACAAGTTGACCGCTCTGAGCATTTCCGCCGGGCCGGGCTCAATGGGAGCATGGGAGCGAAGAATCCCGCTGACCAGAGCCGCATAAATCGCGGCGGGCGCTCCTTTGCCGCTTACGTCGCCAATCGCAATTCCCAGGCGCGAAAGCGAGTACGGAATAAAGTCGTACAAATCTCCGCCAATGGCGCGGGCCGGGACAAACTTCGCGGCCAGTTCCAGGTTCGCCAGCTTGGGAAGCGTTTGCGGCAGCAACCGCATTTGCAACTCTCGAGCCAGCGCCAAATCGCGTTCCAGGCGGCGCTCCTGCCGCGCGATCTCCTCATAGAGTCGCGCGTTCTCGATTGCGATGGCAACTTGAGCCGCCAGCGTCATCATCGTGCGCCGGTGGTCATCCGTGAAGAAACCCCGGCGCGTATGCTCTAGGTCCAGCACTCCGATCACTTTGTCTTTGTAGATGAGCGGCACAGCCAGCTCAGAACGCGTTTCCGGGTTCGCCTCGACATAGCGGGGATCCTTGCAGACGTCGGGCACCAGGACCGCTTGTTTCGTCTCCACGGCATAACCGACCACCCCGCGCCCCAATGGAACCTCGTGCTTCAGGTGGATATTTTCGTGAAAGCGCAACGAGAACCGATGCTGCAACTTCTCGCCCGAGGAATCCAGCAAAAGAATGCTGAACATCTGGTAGTCGATCAACTTCCGCAATAACTCTGCCACCCGGCTCAGCAGTTCGTCCAAATTCAGAATGGACGACAACTCCCGCGCAATTTCGTTAAGCAGCACCAAAATGCGCGCCTGTCGAGTCGTTCTCGTGTAGAGCTGGGCATTTTCGATTCCGCCCGCAATCCGCGACGCCACCAGAGTCAACAGCCGGCTGTGTTCTTCGTTGAAATAACCCGGATCCCTCGCCTCGAGATCGATCACGCCGATCACTCGATTCTTCGTGATGAGCGGCACAGCTAATTCCGAGCGCACGTTCGGTATGGCGGCGATGTAGGCTGGATCCTTCGTGACGTCATCCACCAGAACGGCTTTCCGCAACTGCGCCGCCTGTCCGGTCACTCCCTCACCCACTTTAACGCGAGCCTTTTCGGCAAATTCCGGCGGATAGCCGACCTGAAAACGGAACCGCAACTCTTGCGTCTTTTCGTTCAGAAGAAGAATCGCGAAGATTTCGTAATCGATGACCTTGCGGACCACCTCCGCGACGCGGCGCAAAGTGGTATCGAGGTCCAGCGACGTTGCCAGTACATCAGCTACTTCCAGCAGCAACGGCTCAACCGGCAACTGATTTACAGGCTTGCTCAGAGCAGATCCCATGGTTTTTGTATGATAGCAGCCGCCTTTTTAGTCGCGAGTACCCACTACCCGGTATCGAGAAGAAACGTTCTCCAAGCCATCGCGAGTTGACGCAAATACTAGGTACCAGGTACTGGGTACTAGGTACTGATTTACTCCCGTGGCACGACGCAAATGTCAGCGAGGTTTCGATAGCGCTCCGCGTAATCCAGGCCGTAGCCCACTACGAATTCATCGGGAATAGTGAAGCCAACGTAATCGCCATGCAGGGGCAGCTTGCGACGCGAGGGCTTGTCCAGAAGAGCGGCAATCTTCAGCGATCTTGGCTGGTGCGCGAGCAGCAGCTTCTTCAAGACGGTAAGGGTGAGTCCGGTATCCAGAATGTCCTCCACCACGATTACGTTCTTGTCTTTCATGGACTGGTCCACATCCTTGGTCAGCTTTACCTCGCCGGTCGAGTCCCATCCGCTCTTGAGTTCTTGCGTAGGGCTCGGACGGTTCCCATAACTCGAGACGCCGACAAAATCAAAAGTTGCGTCCAGTTCTATCTTCCGTGCCAGGTCAGCGAGAAAAATTGCGGATCCTTTCAGCACCCCAACCAGAATTACCGGCTGGCCTGCGAAGTCGCGCGTGATCTCCGCGCCTAGTTCCGCAACTCTTTTTGTAATCTGTTCCCGCGAAATCAGCACCTTGAGATCGGTCATGGCGTTTCATATTAAACTAAAGTTCAGCCGCCGCCCATGCCGAGGCCGTTTGACGAGCAAACCAGAGGGGCGGTGGCCGGAGCTATCTTCCATGAACTTGAAAGGCATTCATCTTACATGGCTGGGCCACGCGACATTTCGCATTGAAACGCCCGGCGGCCAAACCATCATCATCGATCCCTGGATCATGAACAATCCCGCCTGTCCGCCATCTGACAAGAAGGTGAAAAAGCTGGACACTCTTCTCATTACGCACGGTCACGGCGACCACATCGGCGACGCGGTTGAAGTCATTAAGGAGCACAGTCCCCTGGTTGTCGCCATTCCGGAGATGTGCGGGTGGCTGGAGAAAAAAGGTGCGAAGAAAACCGCCATGATGAACAAAGGCGGTACGCAGAAGGTTGGCGATATCAAAGTTACCATGGTGCATGCCGATCATTCCTGTGGTATCCAGGATGGCGACCAGCTTATTTATGGCGGCGAAGCCTGCGGCTATGTCATCGAATTCGAGAACGGTGTCAAGATTTATCATGCTGGCGACACCAACGTTTTCGGAGACATGGCGATTATTCGCGAGCTCTACGCGCCTGAGATTGTGATGCTGCCCATCGGCGATCACTTCACCATGGGACCGCGCGAAGCCGCTTATGCTTGCAATCTGCTCAAGCCGAAGACAGTAATTCCGATGCACTTCGGCACGTTTCCCGTCCTTACGGGAAGCCCTGCGGAGTTGAAAAAGCTGGTGCCCGGTATTGAGATCATGACGATGAAGCCCGGAGTGACGGTCCGGGATTGAGGTCCGTAACCGATAGTGCAATCACGAGTCCCGAGGAAGCCCAGTGCCTGCAAAAAAGCCTGCAAAAGAACTGAAGCGAGAAAGCAAACCGAATTGGCGGCATTACAACCTCGCCACCGCCGGCCCGGTCGACGATTATCTCTACTCCCTGCTGCCGAAGCGCGACGAAGTGCTGGAGGAGATGGAAGGCTACGCCACCAAGCACGATGTGCCCATCGTTGGCCCGGCGGTGGCGCGGGTGCTGCAGCAACTAGCCTTGACCGTCAACGCCAAAACAGTGTTCGAGCTCGGTTCTGCCATCGGATACTCGACCATCTGGTGGGCGCGGGCGGTCGGCGAACAAGGCCGAGTCATTTACACCGATGGCGACCCGAAGAACGCCCAGCGTGCTCGTGGTTACTTCGAGCGCGCCGGCGTTGCCGATCGCATTACGCTCCATACTGGAGACGCGTTGGAGTTCCTCTCCGAGCAGAAAGCAGAGTTCGACCTCATCTTCAACGATGTCGATAAAGAGGATTATCCGCGCGTATTGCGCCTGGTCTCGCCGCGCTTGCGCCGGGGCGGCTTGTTTATTACCGACAATGTCTTGTGGAGCGGCCGAGTCGCACAGAAAAATCCCAAGGATGCGCACACCAAAGCCATCCTTGAGTTCAACCGATCGCTTTACAACTCGCCAGATTTTTTCACTACCATTCTGCCTATTCGTGACGGGTTGGCTGTGGCTCTGAAGAAGTAGCGAACACTAAATCGACTTGACGGGGATCGCCAGCAAATCCTCGACTAGCCCCACTTCTTTCTGCAGAAAAGGTTCAGCGTAGGTAACGCCGCCCAGCGCGCCGTAATACCGCGCCATCGATTCCACACGCGCGCGAATCTCGGCGTGGGCAGGGAAGAGGTCTTTGCCAGCCTCCTGATCGCTGAACTGCGACTTGTAAGCCAGAATGGATGCGAATTTCTGTTCGAACTGCGCGCTGATATCAACCACAAACGTAGGCCGGACATCGTAGTAAAGTGTCGCGTAAATGATTTTGAACGGACGGTGAGGACCAAGCGATTCTCGTTTATCGGCGCCAGGCTCGGCTCCAGGGCTGCTTTGGCCGAAAGCTGACGGCTGAGAGCTCAGAGCCAACTTCCGCAGCCCGGCAAGAAAGCACGCTTCATATCCCAGCACGGAACACGTGTAGTGGTCGGGATGCCGTCCCTTCCAGTAAGGCAAAATCACCACGCGCGGCCGCGTCTCGCGGATCACAGCCGCCACTTTCAGCCGGTTCTCCCAGGTGTTTTCCACGCGCCCGTCGGGAATATCGAGCGCCCGCCGCCAACCCGCACCGAGAATCCTGGCCGCATCGGCAGCCTCGCGCGCACGGTCTACTGCACTGCCGCGCGTGCCCATTTCCCCTTGCGTTAGATCGAGAATGCCCGTCCGCTGGCCGCTTTGCGCGGCCTTCAACATCGTCCCGCCGCAGGTCTGCTCCACGTCGTCGCGATGCGCAGCGATGGCAAGAATGTCGAGGCCAGTGGTGGACATGTCAGTCCAGGTTTCCTTGCTCCAGCACAACATTCTCGCGCACGATCAACCGGTGCGCCGCCATCTCTTTGAGAGTTGGCAACACCCGGTTCACATGCTCGTCCGTGTCCACGAAAATTATGATCACCGGCAACTTACCGCCAGCCTCAATCAGATGGGCGGTTTCCACACGGTGCCGTCCCAGGAACCCTGCCACGGCGTGGATCGTGGTTGCGGCGTAGACATTTTCTTTGCGCAGGTACTTGAGAATCTCCAAATGCAGGGGGTGATGATGCCACTGGTCGGCTTCGTTTAAGTAGATTGTGACTTGCACTGCCATTGCGTTCGCCATTCTACAGCACCCGCGCCAGTGCCATTCCGGCCAAAGCGCCGCCGAGGCAGAGAATATTGTTGCTGAGAATGTTGCCCAGCATCAGCCCCCACTGTCCCTGCTCGAAGTACGAAATGGTTTCGAACGCATAGCTGGAGAAAGTGGTGAACGAACCGCAGAAGCCAATCACAACGAGTAGCCGCCAGCGCGGATCGACCAGCACGCGCTCGGTGGTCCAGATCACAAAGAAGCCCACGATGAAGCTTCCCACAATGTTGATAAATAACGTTCCGTAAGGGAAGACGGGCCCCAGTTCACGGGCGGCGAGCCGGCTCAACAGGTAACGGAGATTGGCGCCGACGATTGCGGCGACAGAGATGGAGAGGAAATCTTTCACGATGGAGTTTCTCCCTACAAATCGATTTGGATTTTGTAGGAGTTATCAGCCTCCAGCCCACAAGCCGCTAGAAACGGTTATGGCGAACTCCATCGCCCTCCGTCAATTTTATCAGAAGACATTTTGGCGGATCGCACCAAGGCTTCAGCCGGGATTGCCGAGCAGAGCCACCACCATTACCGCCGCCAAAGACGTTAGCTCCGCCAACCGAGACCGCGCCTCAGCGAAATTGCGAGCCTTGCGAAATGCTCGATAGAAATAAAATGGAAACAGAAGCCCTGCCAGCACGAACAAAGTGCCGGTGATGTCGTTTACTTGTTCCCAGACCCCGAAATGCCAGTGCCCCATTCCAGGATGTGGATAAAGACTATCGTATGTAGCGAGATTCAGCCCGTGCATGATCTGGAGCGTTACGAGGCCCGCACTTGCAATGGCCAGGCACCACCGCGAGAACCGACGTGCAATCGCCGACAGCGTTCTCTCTGTCACAGCCCGGTGTCGAAGCGAAAGGAGTACGACGAGCACGAAAGGAAAATATGCGAGGCTATTGGCCGCCAAGAAAATCGGAATCCATTTGTAAGACTCGCATTCCTTATCGGACACTTCCGTCTGACAGGGATACAGCCGGCTCGCTTTCTCGAATCCGTATACTTGTACCGTAATCAGAGGCGCAATCCATGGTAGTGAACGGGATTCAAGGATTTCATCATTCAGGTAAAGTCCGGTCCACGCTGAAATCGCTAGAATGCATGCTGCGACGGCGGCCGCTGTGATTGTCCGCCAGATAGATCTGTTGCCAGTTGGGCCGTTATCCTCCCCATCTAGCACACTCCCACTGTCGAGGCCGCGCCCCCGCAGCAATGCCGCAAACGCTATTGCGAACCAGAGAAGGCCGAGAAAAGCAGCGAAGGCCACAGGTCCAAACAATCGGACGTCCTGCGACCTCCCAAGCAGTCGATGTAACAGGAACCGCAGGCCCACGGAGCCCGTAGCCGCCGCAAAAACTGCAGCCCCGTTTCGAGCGGCGATAAGAGCTTTGTCACTTGACGGCTGATCTCCGGGTGGACGTTTCTCGCAGAAGGAAGCACTCATTTTTTTCTTTCCACGAGATACCTTGCCAACTCCTTCAGCGTCTTTGCCCGTTCTCCGAAGCTATCCAGCTCTCGAAACGCCGAATCTACCAGAGCGTCAGCCTTATGCAAGGATTGGTCAACCCCGAACAGAGCAGGATAGGTAGCTTTTTGCGCAGCAGTATCTTTCCCCGCAGTCTTGCCGAGTTGCTCCGAAGTTTGAGTCACGTCGAGAACATCATCCACAATCTGGAAAGCCAAGCCAATCGATTGCCCAAACGCGCGCAGCTTCCTAACCTCGTTGTCCTTTGCTCCGGCATACAATCCGCCACTCACCAGGCTGGCCGTGATCAGCGCCGCAGTCTTTGCGCGATGGATATATTCCAGCATCTCGGCCGTGGGCTGCGTATGTTCGGCCTCGAGGTCCACGACCTGTCCGCCAATCATTCCATCCAGCGTTCCCGTGCCGCGCGCGATCTCTTCGATAATGCGCACCCGCGCCTCCGCCGGACACTCCAGTCTCGCCAGAACTTCATAGGCCTGCGTCTGCAACGCATCTCCCGCAAGGATCGCAATCGCATCGCCGAAAACTTTGTGGCAGGTAGGCCGTCCGCGCCGCAGATCATCGTTGTCGAGGGCCGGGAGATCGTCATGAATCAGCGAATAGGTATGCAGCATTTCCAGGGCCGCACCCAGTTCTTCGATCCCCGCGGGTAAAGATCCCGCGACCATGCGGCCGGCCTCCATGCACAACACCGGCCGCAGCCGCTTACCGCCGGCAAATAAACTGTGGCGCATAGCCTTGTGAATAGAAACGGGATGTTGGGTTTCCAGCGGAACCAGTCGATCGAGTGCCGCATCCGTCCGCACTTGTCCTTGTTCGAGGGTCTCCTGCAGCATCGCGCAGTGAGTATAACAAGGTGCGCGCCTGCTCGTTGCAGCCGGAACGCTTCTAGCGCCTCAGCCCGATGGCTGCCGCTTCCAGTTGGTCGTGCACTTCTTCGGCGCGGCGAATTGCAGCTTGCACGTTGTCGCAAATGTTTTCTGCTCCAACCAATCCTTTGAACTCCTCCTGATGGATAAGGCTGGCGGGTTGCTCGCGCGCGCCACATAGAATTAACGTCCGATTCGTTGCCTGCAACTCGCGGGCAACCTCCTCAATGGCGAATAGTCCGGTGGCATCGAGCGCGGTCATATTCCGCAAACGGAGAATGACGACCGGCGGAAGACTGTGCAGGTTCTTGGTGACGACCGAGATTTTGTCGGTTGCGCCGAAGAGAAACGGGCCGTGGATGCGGAAAATCGTGGCGTAATAAGGAATGTCTTTGTCTTGCAGGATGTGCATGCGGCCATCTTCCACATATTCGTCGGTGACCTGGGAAACCGTGGTGGTGGAGGCGACGCGGCCAATGAAAAGCAATGCGGCGAGGATCATCCCGGCTTCGACTGCCACCGTGAGGTCGGCAAAGACGGTGAGGGCAAAAGTGACCAGCCAGACACTGATGTCGGTCTTGGTGAGCTTCAGCAATTGTGGGATCTCGCGCCATTCGCCCATGTTGTAGGCGACGACCATCAGAATTCCGGCGAGTACAGCTAGCGGAACGTGGCTCACCAGAGGCGCGGCAAACAGTAGGATGCAAAGCAGCGTGAGCGCGTGAATCATGCCCGCGACGGGAGACTTCGCGCCGGAGCGAATGTTGGTTGCGGTACGGGCGATTGCGCCCGTGGCGGGAAGTCCGCCAAACATTGGCGAGATGACATTGGCCACACCCTGGCCGATGAGTTCAACGTTGGGATTGTGGTGGTCGTTGCTCATGCGGTCAGAGACTACGGCCGACATGAGGGATTCGATTGCGCCCAGCATCGCGACCGTAAGCGCCGGGCCAAGCAAACCGTGGATCAGGTCCGCGCGAAAACGAGGAATGACGAAGTGAGGTAAACCGGCGGGAATTCCGCCGAATCGTGAGCCGATGGTTTCCACCGGCAGCTTGAACAAGACCACGGCTGCCGTGCCGAGCAGGAAGGCGACGATCGCGCCGGGGATGCGATTCGAAATAGCACGGCAGAAAATCATCACCAGAACTGTGCCCGCGGCCAGGGCGGTTGCGGTGTAGGAAAGAGTGTGGAAACTGCCGGTCAGAGCCTCTACGCGCAGCCAGAAGACTCCCGGAACCTTGTCAAGTTGCAGACCGAAGAACTCCTTCACTTGCGTACTGGCAATAAGAATGGCGATCCCGTTGGTGAAGCCGATGACGACAGGACGAGGAATGAATTTAACTGCTGTTCCCAGCCCGGCGATACCCATGATCATCAGCAGGATGCCTGCCATCACCGTACACATGAACAGGCCATCGACACCGTGCAGCGCAACAATGCCGGAGATGACGACGACAAAGGCGCCGGTCGGTCCACCGATTTGAGTTTTGGAACCGCCTAAGGCGGAGATCAGAAAGCCGGTGACAACGGCGCAATAAATGCCGGCCTGTGGAGTTAATCCTGAGGCGATGGCGAAGGCCATGGCCAGCGGCAAGGCCACCAATCCAACCGTGATTCCGGCAACCAGATCGTGGAGAAATTTGTTGAGGTTGTAGTCACGCAAACAAAGGACAGACTTCGGTAGCCAACGTTCTTCAAAGAAAGCATGCCCCATTTTTCTATTATGCAGGAAATTCTAGGAGACAAGAAAAAATTACGAGCGCACTAGTAGACGAAGGAGCATGAACCCGGGATGAAATGGAGTACTGGGATTTGCAGGTTGCGTCGAACTCCGGCTTTCGGCACAATCTGCTCTGGATTGAACCGCATGAATAGGACTTTTGCATTTCTGGGGTGGGTAACGGTTGCAGTGCTCGGCGCCGCAGCGGTGGGTGCGATTGCAGTGCATCGCTCCGAACCGATCAACGCGCTATGGTTGGTGGTTGCGGCGACCTGCTGCTACGTGCTGGGCTATCGCTTTTACAGCAAGTTCATTGCGACAAAGATTCTTGCGCTCGATGGCCTGCGTGCGACCCCGGCCGAGCGACTGGAGAATGGCCGCGACTTCCTGGTTACGAATAAATGGGTTGTGTTTGGGCATCACTTCGCTGCGATAGCGGGACCGGGACCGCTGGTAGGGCCGGTATTGGCGGCGCAATTTGGATATCTGCCCGGAACCATATGGGTGCTCGCGGGCGCAGTACTTGCGGGCTGCGTGCAGGACTTCGTGATCTTGTTGTTTTCGGTGCGCCGCGACGGGAAGTCGCTGACCGAGATGGCCAAGAATGAAATTGGGCGTGTCGGGGGTTTTGTCGCTTACGTGGCCGTGATTGCGATTCTGATTATTCTCCTGGGCGTGGTGGCGCTGATCGTGGTGAACGCTCTCAAGGCGAGCCCCTGGGCGACCTTCACCATTGCGATGACAATGCCGATTGCTTTATTGATGGGTGTCTATCTGCGGCGAATCCGTCCGGGCAAAGTCTTGGAAGTGTCGGCACTGGGATTTGTGCTGGTGCTGGTGGCGATCTGGGGCGGGCAATATGTTTCGCAGAACGCGGAGCTGGCCAGACTGTTTACACTTAGCGCACCCACGCTGGCGATTCTGATTATGGTTTACGGGTTTGCGGCGTCGGCGTTGCCGGTGTGGTTGCTGCTCGCGCCGCGCGATTATCTTTCGACATTCGTGAAGCTGGGAACGATTGGTTTGCTGGCGGTGGGGATCGTAGCGCTGCATCCCACGCTGCACATGCCGGCGCTGACCCGGTTTGTCGATGGAACCGGCCCGGTGTTTGCGGGAAAGATATTTCCATTTGCCTTCATCACCATTGCTTGCGGCGCGATCAGTGGATTCCACGCTTTGATCTCCAGCGGCACCACTCCGAAGATGATTGCGCGCGAGACCGAGACGCGCATGGTGGGCTATGGGGCGATGATGTGCGAGTCGGCAGTCGCAATCATGGCGATCATTGCGGCTTGCGTGATGCAGCCGGGCGTGTATTTCGCCATCAATAGTCCTGCGGGAATTGTGGGGCAAACGCCGGAAGCCGCCGCTGCAACCATTTCGGCTTGGGGTTTCCCGGTGACCGCGGCGGGCATGCAGTCTCTGGCACACGCGGTGGGCGAACTTACGCTTTTCAACAGGACGGGCGGCGCGCCGGCATTTGCGGTGGGCATGGCGCACATCTTTTCGCACAGTCTTGGAGGCGATACGTTGATGGCGCTGTGGTACCACTTCGCGATCATGTTCGAAGCGCTGTTCATACTGACCATCCTCGATGCAGGCACACGCGTAGCACGCTTCATGGTGCAGGACGCGCTCGGGCATGTGTACCAACCTTTGGGGCGCACCAGTTGGTATCCATCGATACTCGTGACCAGCGGTCTGATCGTCGCCGCCTGGGGATATTTCTTGTGGCAGGGAGTGAAAGATCCGCTCGGCGGAATCAATTCCTTATGGCCCCTGTTCGGTATTGCGAATCAACTGCTGGCGACAGTCGCCCTGTGCGTGGCTACGACGATTATCGTCAAGATGCATCGCGCGAAGTACGCTGCGGTAACCCTGGCGCCGCTAGCCTGGCTCGTGGCGGTTACCTTTACGGCATCGTGGCACAAGATGTTCGATCCCAGTCCGCGAGTGGGATTTCTGGCGCAGGCGCGAGTCTTGGCGGCGGGGCCAGTCACGGGGCCGACAGCGCGCGTGATCTTCAACAATCGGCTGGACGCGGTCGTGACTGGAGTATTGGTAATCATGGTAACGCTGGTGCTGGTGGAATCGGCGCGGCAGTGGAGCGGGATTCTGACGGGTGCGAGAGAAGAGCGGGTGAAAGAATCACCGTTCATAAGGACGCGATTCGTCGCGGAGGATCAGACATGACACCGTTGGTCAATACTGTTCAGACCATTCTTGCAGCCCTGCGCGAGATTTTTGATGAGGCTGCCTATTCGCGCTTTCTGAATCGAGCTGGAATGGTTTCTTCGCGGAAAGCGTACGCGGCGTTTCACCGGGAGTTCGAAGAGGCAAAGGCGCGTCGGCCGAAGTGCTGTTAGAGAATTGTTAAGTATTGGCACCAGCAATTCCTTTCCTAGAATCCTTGCGGTTTCCGCGGTAGACTGCACTCAACATGCGAGTATTGGGCATTGATTGTGGCGGAGAGTACACCGGCTACGGAGTGGTCGAGACGGACTCCCGCGGCAGATTGGTTTGCGTAACGTGCGGGGCCATAAAGCTATCGCCACGGGAACCGCTGGCACGGCGGCTCTCGCGAATTTATGACGGGCTGGGAGCGCTCATTCTGGAACACCGTCCAGACGAGGTGGCGATCGAGGGCATTTTTTATGCGCTGAATGTGAAGTCGGCGTTGAGTCTCGGGCAGGTGCGCGGCGTCGCCATGCTGGCGGCCGCTTCGGCGGGGTTGGAGGTAGCGGAATATTCGCCGCTCTCGATCAAGTCGTCGGTAGTGGGGTACGGGCGGGCAGAGAAGCAGCAGGTGCAGCACATGGTGACGCGCTTGCTGAGCTTGGCCGAGCCTCCAAAGCCGATGGATGCATCGGACGCTCTGGCCATTGCAATCTGCCATTTGCACACCGCCGGAACGCTGGAGCGGCAGAGGGTCGCGGCGCGGTGATGTTCTCGAGGCAAGGAATGTGCGGGCGGCCGGTAGCCGCTGTGGCGCTGGTCGTGATTGGAGTCTGCACACTGGCGCTGTCACAGGCGTCGACCAGCGGTGCCGCGCCGAGCGCGATGGTGATATTTACCTTGGACTTTCCGGAGTCCGATCCTACTCATTACACGATTGCGGTCGATGCGAACGGGCACGCCACGTACGAGTGCACGGTAAAGGTCGAAGATTCCGACGAACAGACATACAGGTGGGAGTTCGAAATGACCACGGGGAATCGGGGGCGCATCTTTGAGTGGGCCAAAGAGGCGAAATATTTCTCGGGAAAGGTCGATTCGGGCAATCGCAAACTGGCTTTCACTGGCGAGAAGACCCTGAGCTATCAGGACGGGCAGCGATCGGAAACAGCGCGCTACAACTACTCGAGCCTGGAAGCGGTGCGGCAGTTGACCAGTCTGTTCCAGAGCATGGCAGCCACTTTGGATTATGGCCGCCGGCTGAGCTATTACCACCACTATCAGAAGCTGGCTCTGGACGACGAATTAAAGCGCATGGAAGCACAGGCTAAGGACAATGAAATAAGCGAGATTCAGGGAGTGGCGCCGGTACTGCGAACTATCATGGAAGATAGCTCGGTAATCAACGTGGTAAGGGCACGGGCGAAAGAGTTAATCCAGATGGGGAGCGGGGAAGCCGGCGGGCATTGATGCAGATTTGACAATCACCGGAGCAAATCCGTGCTTTAATGGGCGGGTAAACATCCGGTCGGATGGGGGCTCCCATGTACAAGCCACGATTTCACTCGATGATATTGACGGCCATGGTCTGCACGCTTTGTGCGCTGCCCGCCGTGGCTGACTCGCAGGTCCGCATCGTTCGCTTAAGCGACGTGCAGGGCTCGGTGCAAATCGATAAGAATACGGGGTTGGGTTTTGAGAACGCATTTCTCAACCTTCCCATTACGCAAGGGACGCAGCTGCGCACGCGGGATAATGGCCGCGCAGAGATTGAGTTCGAGGATGGCAGCACGCTGCGGCTTACTCCCAAGACAACGGTGGAGTTCGGCACGCTGGGGTTGACCGACGGCGGCAAGCGGATCACTGCCGTAAATCTGGTCGAGGGCCGGGCTTACGTGAACTGGCTAGGAAAGAGCGGAGACGAGTTCACACTGAATTTCTCCCGCGACAAGATAACCATTACCCAGCCAGCACACTTCCGCGTGGCATCCTCTTCGAATCGGGCCGAAGTAGCCAGCTTCAAGAATGAAATCGAGGTAGTCGGGCCGTACGGCACGGTGAAAGTGGACAAGAAGAAGATGGTCGCCTTCGCTGAGGACGATAAGGATCAATCCACGCTGGCGAAGAATCTTAAGGAAGATCCTTACGATGACTGGGACAAGCAGTCGGTCGAGTATCACGATCAATACGCGAAGAATAATTCCACGCCGTACGGCTATGGATATAGCGACCTGAACTATTACGGCGGATATAGCAACTTCCCGGGGTACGGCATGTTGTGGCAGCCCTACTTCACAGGGGTTGGATGGAATCCGTTTATGGATGGGGCGTGGTCGTTTTATCCCGGCATGGGCTATATGTGGGCCTCGGCGTATCCCTGGGGCTGGATGCCTTACTACTACGGAAACTGGGTCTATGCGCCGGGGTTGGGATGGGGATGGCAGCCCGGCGGATTTAACGGATGGCATGGTGGCCTCCACTACGTAGGAGCTGCCGCGGACTTTCGCGCTCCGGTCGCGCCTCAGGGCACCGTGACTACGATGGTTGTAGGAAAAGGCGGGACGGCATTTACGAATGCTCTTCCGACTAACCTGGTGGTGAACCGTGGGTCGGCCGGCTTGGGAATTCAGCGCGGGTCGCTGAGCGACTTGCGACACTTGAACACGCAGGTGGCAAAAACGGGTTCGATTCACGTTGAGGCAGGGCCGCAGTTTGCGGCGTCGAGTCCGGCGCGGGCCGGAGGATATGGCTTCGGAGCCCAGAACGAGCCCGTGACCGCTGGCGGAATGGGTCATGCGAGCAGCAGTTCGGCCGGACATGCCTCAGGTGGAGCTTCAAGCACACACAAATAAACATTTGCAGACCGCAAGTCTTAACGGGCGGCCGAGAGGTCGCCCTTTTTGTTTCCGGTGGAGGCAAAAACTCGACAGATACGCATCCGCTGGACGCGGCCTTTTTTCGCCTGCGGCAATAGCACGGCCCAGCGTTCGAGTGCGCGAAGATTGCTGGCGATCTAACGCAAAGCTAGTGCACAACGATGCCTGCATAGCCGACGACTGTATCGCGATCGCCCGAAATATCACCCGAGGTCGCGTACTTCACAAGTTCGGCTGCGGTTGCGCCAAGCCTGCTTGCCGCCGTGAGCATAGCGACTGCCGGGCCGAATCCACACATGCTGATGTGCTGCTGCGTGACGGCATCGTACAAGCCGCGGGCATCGAGGCGGAGGATAGACTCAATGGCGATCTCGTCTTTGACGCGCGTAACTACGTCGGACTCGTAATGGTTCATATCGCTCGAGGCGACGATGAGTATGGGATGGTGCTGTGCAGCGACAACATCTGCCAGCGCAAGCCCAAGCTCCTCGAGAGGTTCGAACTGCGCTGTGCCGAGGGCGATGGGAACGATCTTGAGTTTGGGCTGGCGCAATTGGAGAAAGGGTAACTCGACTTCCACGGCGTGCTCCGAACGATGGGCGACCGAATCATCATGCAGAAGCATGCACCGCTGCTTGAGAGCGGTCGCGAGGTCAGTGTCGATGGGGACATCACCGAACGGTGTTTCCCAGGCGCCTTCGCCCACGATCGCGAGGGCGCTGCCCATCCCCGTGTGGTTCGGACACATCACGATACAGACCCTCGGAATTTCCACCGCCGCGAATACCGCGCCCGCCACGTGGCCGGAGTAAACGTAGCCTGCGTGGGGAACGATACAGCCGACAGCGCGCACCGCCTTCCGCGGCGAAACCTGAAAGAGATAGGAGTCAACTTCCTCGCGCAAGACCGTTGGATCACGAGGATAGAAACGGCCGGCGACAGCCGGGTGGCGAAGCACAGTCGCGGTCATAAAGTTCCTCCGCGAGCAGAATGCAGAAAAGAATCCAACTACAGACTCCATGCTACGAGCCGTCGTGGTTCTGGCGCAAGGCACGAAACAGCGCCGCACTTTCTTCCAGGCTTAGGGTTTCAGCGCGAGCGGCAGGTTTTATTTGAGCCTTCATTAGCGCAGCCCGAAGATACGGCTCGGGATAGGCAGACTTCAAGTTATTCCACAGAGTCTTGCGCTTCTGGCCGAACGAAAGTTTTAAGAAGTCGATGAATCCGTCCGCGATTTTGCCATTCCCGTCGAGGCCCAGCTCGTGCTGCCGCGGGGCCATGGTGAGCCTCAGCGCGGTGGAGTGCACTTTGGGGGGCGGGGTAAAGGCTCCGGGCGGAAGGGTAAACAGCTTTTCAACGCGGGCGTGCAGTTGCGCCGTGGCCGAGAGCAGACCGTAGTCGCGGCTGCCCGGCTCGGCGGCAATACGGTCGGCCACCTCGCGCTGCACAAGGATGACGAGGGTCTCGAAATACTTGGAGTAATCGAAGAGGCGCAGCAGAATGTCGGAGGTAATGTAATACGGAAGATTTCCAATCACTCGCGCAGGCGCGGGCTTGAACTCCATGCCGGGACGGCTCAGTCCGGGCTTTGGACCGAACAGCGAATCGAAATCAATGGAAAGAATATCGGCTTCGATAATCTCGACATTGGGAAACGTGCCGAAGCGAAGGCGAAGCTGCGCGGCAAGCACGCGGTCGAGCTCGACAGCGATGAGGCGGCGTGCGCGCTTGGCCAGTAGGGAAGTGAGAACGCCCCGCCCCGGGCCGATTTCGATCACGGTGTTTTGCGATACCTCGCCGAGGGCCTCGACCAACTGGCCGGCAAAGCTGTCGCTGGCGAGAAAATGCTGTCCCAACTTGGGCTTGAGTTGTGGCCGGCGCGTGGATACGACCTTTGGCACGTTGACCCTCTTTTCCTCGGGCATATAGACTGACCAGTCAGCCCGTCTGCATGGTGCGCGGGAGTCGGCCCGCAACATTATTCCATCATAACGTGTGCCCGCGAAAACCGGGCTTGCCTTGGAGGTTTTTCATGCATATCGCATTCGTGGCTTCGGAAGGTGTGCCGTTCTCAAAAACCGGCGGATTGGCAGACGTGGTCGGCGCCCTGCCGCGCGCTCTGGCGGCACTGGGACATCAGGTAAGCGTTTACTTGCCCCGCTACAAGCAGACGAAACTGGCCGACCCCGCCACGGTGGTGCGCAGCATCACGGTTCCGTTCGACGATAAGTACCGTTTCTCCTCGGTAGTGACGGCCGGAAGCCAGGCGGGAGTGCGGTTTTACTTCGTCGACTATCCGGAGTTCTTCGACCGTGATGCGCTTTATGGAACGCCCGCAGGCGACTATCCGGATAATGCCGAACGCTTTGCGCTCTTCTCGCGCACCGTGCTGGAAGCCTCGAAGATTCTGGGCGTGCCGCAGATTTTTCACTGCCACGACTGGCAGTCGGCGCTCGTGCCCGTTCTTTTGCGCACAGTCTACGCCGAGGATCCAGCTTTCCTCGAGGTTGGTACGGTATTCACCATCCACAATATCGGCTACCAGGGACTTTTCCCGCCTGAGACCTTGCCGCTGCTCATGCTGCCTTGGGATTTGTTCACCATGTCGAAGATGGAATTTTTCGGGCAGGTGAATTTTCTGAAAGGTGCGCTCACTTATGCTGACTTCGTCACGACCGTGAGCCGCAAGTATAGTCAGGAGATTCAAACCGCGGAATACGGCTTTGGGCTGGAAGGGGTGCTGCGGGACCGGGCCGCCACGGTCACAGGAATTCTGAATGGCGTGGACTACGACGAGTGGAGTCCGCAGACCGACAAGTTTATCGCCGCCAAATATTCGCCGCAGGATTTGTCAGGAAAGGCCAAGTGCAAGCAGGATCTGCTGGCCGCCTTCGGGGTGAGCAATGCTGATCCGAAGCTGCCGGTGATCGGAATTGTCTCGCGATTTGCCGCGCAGAAAGGCTTCGACCTGATCGCGCAGATTATGGACCGGCTGGCGCGAGAAGAGATGATTGTGGTCGCTTTGGGCGCGGGTGACAAGCCTTACGAAGAAATGTTTGTCCGGCTCAACAAGCAGTTCCCCAACAGGATTGCGGTGAAGGTAGCTTACGACAACGCCATCGCCCACAAGATCGAGGCAGGGTCGGACATGTTCTTAATGCCTTCGAAATATGAGCCTTGCGGGCTAAACCAGATCTACAGCTTGAAGTACGGAACGGTTCCGATCGTTCGCGCCACGGGCGGTCTCGACGACACAATTGAGCCTTGGGATGCGCGCACGGGCAAAGGCACGGGCTTTAAGTTCTCCGAATACAACGGCGAATCGCTGCTCCTTACCATTCGGCACGCATTGCAGGCGTATCGCGATCAGACCTCGTGGCAGGTGCTGATGCGTAACGGCATGAACAAAGACTTCTCCTGGAATGCTTCGGCGCGGGAGTATGGGAAGATTTATGAGCGGGTAAGGCAGATACGGGGAGCGGCGCCGGTACCTCCAGAGCGTGTATTGGCTCACCAAGTCTAGCCGGAATCCAGCAAGTCTAGCCGGAGTCCAGCAAGTCGAGTCGACCTGCGGCAGACTTTGCGTCTGAAGGACGCCCGAAAATAGCCCGGCGTTTCAACGCCGGGTAGATTCCGGGTTCGCCGAGCAGCATCCCGTAGGCATCCCTGAAATCACACCACCGTGTCCCTCCTTCCTCAAATCTAGCGATCGCTGCACAAAGCCGCGCTCAGAATATCGACGCCTGCAGTAGAGAAATGCGGGTGCGTGACAGGAGTTGCGATTTCTCGCCAGCCACGTAGAATGCTCGCCAACGGAGGACGTATGAGGTACTTCTTGCGCGCAGGAATCGTGATCTGTTTCATTTGCTGTGTAGCGTGGAGCAGCGCTCCACTGCTTGGACAAACTCAAGAGCCTCGTGCAGACCCAAGCCCTAAGCCGCAGATCGCAAGCGCCGATGTAGTTCGGCTGGTCAAGGTGTGCAGTGCGAAGAACCCGCCACCCTGTGCCACGCATCCGATCGCTGTCTTTTCACCTGAGCCCGATTATTCTAGCCAAGCCCGCCAAGCAAAACTCGAGGGAACCTGCACTCTGATGATTGTCGTGTCGGCTGACGGCCGCGCCACCAACATCCGCGTCGTGCATGCGCTGGGTATGGGACTCGACGAAAAGGCCATTGATGCGGTGAGGCGCTGGAAGTTCAAGCCGGCGAAGCAAGATGGCAAGCCCGTCGCGGTACAGATGGCAGTCGAGGTAGCTTTTCGTCTTTACCAGGGCGGAATGCACTGATCTGGGGCCTGCGGTCACTGCTAAAATTCCCTCAGCATGGCCGCAGCCTCCCACACCCCGGCTTTCCCCCGCACCATCTTCCACGTCGATATGGACGCCTTCTTCGTCTCGGTGGAAGAGCTCTATGACCCTTCGCTGAAAGGCAAAGCTGTCGTGGTTGGCGGCCAGCGCCATGAGCGCGGCGTGGTTTCTGCCGCTTCGTACGAGGCACGCAAATTTGGGGTGCATTCGGCGCTACCGCTGCGAACGGCGGCCAAGCTTTGTCCGCACGCCATCTTTGTCGACGGGCACCCGGAACGCTATCGCGAGTGCTCGGAGAGAGTTTACAAAGTGCTGACAGCTTTCTCGCCGCAAGTAGAGATGGCTTCCATCGACGAAGCCTACCTCGACATGACTGGTACGGCACGCCTGCACGGGCCGCCGCTGCGGGCTGCGCACAAATTGCACCAGCGCATGAAGGAAGAAACACATCTCAATTGTTCCGTCGGCATTGGTTCGTCACGGTTGATTGCGAAGGTGTCGTCCGCGCAGGCGAAGCCCAACGGCGTTTTGTGGATTGTCCCCGGCGAAGAATCGAAATTCCTCGCGCCGCTCGATGTGCGGGAGATCCCGGGCGTCGGTAAGGTTATGGAGAGCCATCTGCACGAGCTCGGCATCAAGAAAGTCGGGGACCTCGCGGGGCTGCAAGAATCTGAACTGGAAGAGCGATTCGGCAAGTGGGGGCTGGCGCTCGCCGGCAAGGCGCGTGGCGAAGATGCTGGAGGATGGTTCGATGCCGAGGTGGGCGCACACGAGGCCGCGAAATCCATCAGCCACGAACACACCTACAACGAAGATACGGCGGATGTGAACCAGCTCGAAGCGACCTTGATGCGGCTCTCCGAGATGGTTGGCCGGCGCTTGCGGGAAGCGAACTATTACGCGCGCACCATTCAGCTCAAGTTGCGCTACATGGACTTCACCACCATCAGGCGCGCTCACACGTTGCTGGCAGCCACTCAGCTCGATGGAGAAATCTTCGAGCAGGCGCGCACGTTATTTCGCAGGAACTGGAAGCAGGGCAGAGAGGTTCGGCTGCTGGGCGTGCAGGCGTCGTCGTTTGAGGCTCAAACAGAGCAGATCAATTTGCTCGAGGGTGGACGCCAGCAACGGTGGAAAGACGCACTGGCCGCGGCCGACCGCTTGCGCGACCGGTATGGGGAGTCGAGCGTTTCACTGGCTGGCGGCATGCGAGGAAGCTTCCGCGAACGCACGCACGAGAATCCGGCAGGGCTGCCGGGGAAGAAGAAGGGCAAGTAGTACCGAGTACCTAGTAAATCCGCATTTTCTAGGTACTGGGTACTCGGTACTGTCAACTGTCTCGCAAAACGAAGGCCGGGTATCCCGGAAGTTGATTCCGGATCCCGGCCCGCGTCTTATTGCAACTTGTGAAGGTTGGTTAGTTGGACGAAGCTTGTGAATTAGTAGCGGTCGCGGGCGCGGTGCTCGCTGTCGTATTGCCCCAGCGAACCAGCCGCGGGTAGAACGGCGTAACTTCGAACGGCATCTTGTCGCGCGCCGAGGTGATGGCGACCGGAGCCGTCTTCACCATTTCCGCTTTGTCATCCCAGGGATTGATCTTGACGCGTCCTCCCAAGGGCAGAGCTGCGACCTGATCCAGTTTCGCGTTGTCCAGCGCCGGGCCTTGCGTGGCCAGCGCGGAGAGTCGGTTGATGGCGCCGCCTTCGCCCAGCGGATTGCCCAGGTGTGTGGTCAACAGCGCATTGAGCTGAGGAGCGCGGGCTTGCAGCGCCTTCAGGAACAAGCCAACGTTGTCGAGCTTCTGCGCGTAGGGTGAGTTCTTCAGCAGTTCAATGGCTTTCTTGTCGGCTGCGGTTTCTTCCTCGGGAATATGTTTGAAGCCCAGGTTGCTGTAGGTGGAGTCGTCGGAGAACAGCATGCGGTCGTTGAAGGCATACTTGCTGCCCAGGTTGTGGCCGAGCACGATGTGCGCCAGTTCATGCGAGAGAACGGCCGCCAGGCTGGCCTCGTCGGGAAGCACATCGATTAATCCACGGCTGATGACGATGGTATTGCCCACGCTGAAAGTCTCCAGCGGCGCCGTGAGCAGCACGCGCGTGCGTACCGGACGCGGCAGATCGATGTTGTTGGTGACTTCGAGATTGTTAACCACGGTCTGCAAAATGTGGTCGACGTCGCCCTCGGGCGCCAGCAATCCAGCGCGGGTGAGGCGCTCGATGACGTTATCTTCCGCCTGCTGCTGCCACTCCCGCTCGGCTTGCAGCGGAGAAGCATCCTGCGCGGTTGCGCTTTCGTCCTTCACGCTGTCCACGCGAATCTGCGTGAGTTCGTCGTCCTTGCCTTCCTTCTTCAAGTCGTAGCCCCAGATGCGGGTTTGCGCCTTGAAGGCCATCTTGTTCTTCACGCCAGCGCTGAAGTCGCCTTCTTCGCTGTAGATGTAAGAGGGCACCCAGTAGCCGGGAATCAGGTTCAGCCGCCAGCTATCCATGTGGAAGAAATAGGAATTGCGGGGCGCGGGAACATAGGTGCCGTTCAGCCGGACGATGTTGAAATCCTGATCCTCGACCCAGACGCGGCCCAGGAAGCGGCCCTTGCCGGAATTCTTCTTGGGCATGACGTCAAAGACCAGGCAGCGCACATCGCCGAGAAATTCGCGGCGGATGTAGTGAAATTCATAGTGCTCGCGGTCAAAATCGGTGCGGTCGGCATACACCATCCAGGAGAAGCCGAGAGGCTGGTACTGCACCTTGAAGAGTTTGTTGAAGCCGCCCATCAGGCGCGTCTCCATGCCCTTCTCCTGCTCCTTCAGATAGTCCTTACGGTCCACGGTCTCGCCCATATCCATGCGGCCAAGAAAATAGTGATCTTCGCTGGGGACGGGGCCCAGTTGGGGATCGGCGCTCAGGTTCTGCAGGTAAGTCTCGACCACCGGCGTGCGGCTGGAGAGAGCCTTCATCAGTCCATGCTCGCGCTCGATGAAGCGATCCACCACCTGATCCATGGTCGTGGGCTGAGGCAGAGCCGAGGGAGTGGGCGGAGGAGCGGTGCTTTGCGCCCTTGCCCCTTGCGCGGCCGCGGACGGTTGCGCCGCCGTTGTGGCAGCTGCGTTCGGGGCGGAGTTCTGCGCGTCAGTCGGCTGCTGTCCTGCTGCGCTCACCGAGACTAGCAGCGCCGCTGTAAAAATCCATTTCGAAGTGCTCATGACTTTCTCTCCAAATTTCTTACCACCGGTTTCAGAGCTAAGGTTTCTCTGGACCGGCATCGCCGATTACCTCTCGGCAGATTCAGGACCATGAAACCGACCTTCTGGACGAACCCTTCCGTGTATCCAAACTCTTAGTACGCTAACTGAAACAGCACGTGTACCACCGCCGTCGAATCTATGGGCTGTCCCATGCGCAGCGCGGGCTTGAACCGCATCTTGTTGGCGGCGGCGACGGCGGCTTCATCCAGGCCGTGTCCCAGGCCGCGAACCACCCGATTCACGTGCAGCGTCCCGTCGGCGCTGAACATTACTTCCAGCAAAACTTCACCTTCCAGCTTCAGACTGCGAGCCTCATCGGTGTAAACCGGCTGCGGCTTGTAGGTGATCTCTACCGGGATCGTGGCCGGCCCGGAAGCCTGGGCGATCTTCGGTCCGCCATGAACCACCTGCTCAGTGCCGAATCCGCCAGTCGATATGCCACCGCTGCGGCCGTCGCCCTTGCTGCCGGTGGCGATGCCGCTGCCGAAGTCGGCGCTGGCGACTGTGCCTTTAATCCCTTTCGCGCCCCCCGATCCGTTGCCTTGTCCCGGACCTGCGGGCATGTCAAACGATCCTGCCTGCGCGGCGTATAGCTTCGCGCCTTGCTTGCCCGTACCCTTCAGGCCATTGGGATCGCCAAAGCCTCCGGTCTGGACCTTCTCGACTGCGGCATTCACCGTGGGCGCTGCCGAGCTTCCTGAGAAATCTCCCGTATGCAAAAGTCGTGGCTGCGCTGCGCCGGAGGTCAGCTTGATCTGCGGAGCAGCGAACTGGTTGATGACCACCTTGGGTGCTTCCACCTTCTCAGGCGTGGGCGCGCGATGCACCTCGCGCGGCACGACCAGCTTCGGTTGCTCGAAAACCGGCGGTGGAGGAAGCAGCTTCGTCTTCAACTTCAACGGCTTCGGCTTGACCGGTGCGGGCTCGGGCCGCAGTGCGGGCATGGGGATGAGTTCCGTAACCCTGTACGCCTTCAGCTGAAGCCGGTCCGGAAACAAAAGCCCAAGATTCACCAGCAGAAAAGTCACCAGAACCACGAAGCCGTAGCTGGTCGCGAGCGCGCGTCTGTCGATCTTGCGCTCCGGCAATATCCCGAGCTGAAAAGTAGGTTGAGGCGTAGCCATCCGTTTACTCCAAGGGGATCCTGGCCGAGGGAGCGGACCGGGATTGGAGTCTTCACAGTAAGGGAAAAAGGACAGTGGGGAAACGTGTCCACGGCTCTTGACCTAAGGTAACCAGCAACGGACGCTTCCGGGAATCGGGGCCAAAACGGGCGCGGGATGCCGTTCCTTTTGGCTTCGATTGTGTGGGACGGGCACTCCTGCCTGTCGCCTTTGACGTTGATCTTGACTTTCGCGGTCATCCTGAGGAGGCGGAGTCGCGCGCGAAGCGGGCGACTCCCGACGAAGGACCTATGCAACTCGCTGGCAGCGGAAGGACCAGTCCAATTCGCCTACGCGCCCGAACATCATCACCTGGGGCCGTAGGCTGCAAGAAGATTCATACTATTCCGGGAGTTCCGGGTGGGGTTTGTGATGCCCTCGCCCTTTTCGACCGGGCTGACTGGATGCCACAAACGACAGTCTACAGAATCGCGGTTTCAGCCGCCGAGTACGTCCTAACCCAAAAGTTCTGTCTACGTTATGCAGGGCCAGCTGTTCGTTCGCACAGAAACTAACTTGGCCGCTCCCAACAGATTCCCACAGCCCCTTCGTGACATCTGACCTTGCGCACAGCCCCAACTCAGTTTCAGAATTGTCCCGGCAGAGGCAGTACATCCAGCGCCGACGAATCGGAGGTGCTGATCTGTAAACTAGGCCCTAACCCCTTTGCTGTCTGGATTATGCCTCTAAGTCCTTTGTTTGAAGGATTTTGCGAATGAAAAGATGCTTAACTCAATGATTCTAAAGATTAGGTGGAACAGGGGGGAGGGGGGGTACCCCATAGCCAAGTAGTAAACGCCGCCTCCGAAACCAGGCGAAGACCGGTATGCCGGCCAGAATGACCAGCAATCCGTAGAAAGAATTCGGCCATTCTTCCCGAAAGGTGTAATAGAGAAGGGCAGCGGCAACGGTAACGAAGAGTGCGGGAACGAATGGATAACCGAGCACGCGGTAGGGCCGCACTGCCCCCGGGTCGCGCCAGCGGAAAACGAAAATGGTGCTGCCCGCGATCATGTAGAAAAGCCATTCCGCAAAGATGGCCAGTGAAAAGAGCTGGCGAAAGTTTCCGCCCAACAAAAGAAGGATGATGGACAAGACCGCCTGCACTACGATCGCAGCCGACGGCGTATGAAACCGGGGATGCACTTCGGCAAGAGCGCGGAAGAAGTATCCGTCACGCGCCATAGCGAAGGGGACCCGTGCGCCGCTCATGACCGTGCCGTTGAGTGTCACTAGCATCGAGATAGCCATCCCAGCGGACACAATGGCTGCGCCCATGTGCCCCATAACCAGAGCAACCGCGTCGGAGGCGGGACGCGGCGAGGCCGCAATCACACTCGCCGGCAACACATATTGCACACCCGCATTCACCAGCACGTACAGCACGCCGACCGTGGCTACGCCGGCAATCAGCGCGATGGGGATATTGCGCTCAGGACTCTTCACCTCGCCGGCCACCATGTTGAGATCGTTCCAGCCGTCATACGCCCACAGTGCGGCAACTAGTGCGGCCATGAAGCCGGCCATACCGCCCTTGGCTCCGGCAAAAGTGCTGGCAAAATTGCTCCAGCCCTCGCCCTTCGCGTGTCCGCCGCCGAAGCACACCAATACGATGCCGAGAATGATTGCCACTTTCAGCACTGTGAATACGAGTTGGAACTCGCCCGCCTTCTTCACTCCCAGGTAGTTCAGGAGAGAAATGAGAATGGCCGCGCCGATCGCGACCAACTGCCCCCAGGTGACCGCGAAAAAGTGGGAGGAGGGGCTCGCGAAAAAAATGTCGTCAGAGAAAAACGAAAAGACCGAGAATGTGCCCAGGATGCGCACCAGTCCCGTGGCGATTGTGGCCACCGACGCAGGTTTCGCGATCACGAACCATGTCCAGCCGTAGAGAAAACCACCCAGCGGACCGTAAGCGTCGCGGACATAAACGTATTCGCCACCGGCCTGCGGCTTCATGGCGCCCAGTTCAGCGTAGGTAAGCGCACCAAAGAAAGACAGCAGGCCGCCCACGAGCCACGCCAGATAGACCAGCTTGGCGGAGCCAACAGCTTGCATCATCTCGGCGGGAACCAGAAAGATTCCGCTGCCGATGATGGTTCCCACCACCACCGCGGAGGCGTGACTCACGCCGAGATCGCGGGCGAGTTCAGGACGCTGGGTCGGATCTGGCATCAGAGAAGGCTGCAAGTATACGTCAGGAGATGGTGGCTCTCTTGGCGAGAAAGAAAACTCTTAACCGCGGAGGCACCAGAAGTCGTCGAGAACTTCTATGTCCGTTCAGCTGAGCTTGCTGCATACCCCACTGCAAACGTGACTACCGCACCAACCATAACCCACCACGTCCATGGGACGTGCGTCCAGCGCCACAGATACAGGTCGACGCTGAATCCGAAAAGCATGCCCAGCATCGCTCCGCGCTGGTCGGCCTTACGCGTCAACACGCCCAGCAGAAAGACTCCCAGCAGTGCCCCATAAGCCACCGATGCAATCTGGAGTCCGACTTCGACCACGCGCCCCGCTTTGTGAAGGGAGAACACCGCCAGGCCAAACAGCACCAGAGCAAAAAGGAATGTGGCCAGCTGCGAAAGGCGCATCCGTTGCTGCTCGCCTGTATTCGGCCGGATGCGCAGGTAAAAGTCCATGATCGCGCTTGACGACAGGGAATTCAGCGCTGCGCTCAGGTTCGACATGGCGGCGGCCAGAATCGCGGCGATCAGCAGGCCGGAGATTCCGTGAGGCATCTGCCGGACGATGAATGTGGGATAGATTCGGTCGGGCTTTCCAAACGCTGCCGACGGCACGCGGTAGTAAGCCCAGAGCATTACGCCGACCATCAGGAACAGCGCAAACTGAAACAGAATCGCGACGCCACTCGACATGAGCGCTGTTACCGATTGCTTTCGGCTGCGAGCTGCGAGCAGGCGCTGGACGATCAGCTGATCGGTGCCGTGGCTTGCCGTAATAAAGAAAGTTCCCCCGATCAAGCCTGCCCAAAATGTATAGGGAATCCACAAGCTGGGCCTGAAGTCGAACACTCGCAGCTTGCCGGCGCTTGCGGCGGCGGCATGGATCGCGCTCCATCCTCCTGGCACAAGGTGCAGGATCGTCCACAATCCCACGAGCGTTCCGCCGACGTAGATCACGGTTTGTACTACATCGGTCCAGATTACCGCCGCCAGTCCGCCCTCGAACGTATAGATGAGCGTCAATACAGTAATAATCGCAATAGATGCGACTTCCCCCGTGCCCAGCGCGATGGCAACCACAATCGAGACGGCATACACGCGGACGCCCTCCGCGGCCGTGCGCGTCAGCAGAAAAAGGCCGGCAGTCACCGAGCGCAATTTGCGTCCGAAGCGTCGTTCAATGAGTTCATACGCCGTGTAGAGATCGCCGCGAAAGTAGTGTGGGAGCAAGATAAAGCTGATTACGACGCGCCCGACACCATAGCCCATGACCACTTGCAGGAAGGTGAGATTGGTATCGTAGGCGAGCCCGGGAATACTGATGATGGTGAGCGTGCTGGTTTCGGCGGCGACAATGGAAAGTGCGATCGCCCACCACGGGATATCGCGCCCCGCCAGAAAATAATCGCGCAGCGAGCGATGCCGCTTGCGAAAGCGGAGTCCAAACAACGTGATGCCGATTAAGTAAAGCGCGATGATCGCCAGATCGAGTTTGTCGAGGCCCATGCGTTCGGGTGCGTTTGATTGAGCCATTATGGCCGCACTTGGGCTTTCTCGCGAGTGAGAGTCTATAGACGTGCAAGCACGATCGTTCGAAGAATGCGAAACCACGAGTGGGGAACTGCTGTGATAAAAATGACTCCGTGGCTTACTACCTGGGCATTGATGGCGGGGGCACCAAGACAACCTGCGCCGTGGGCGATGAGACCTCGCTGCTGGCGGTGGCAGTAGCTGGCCCGAGCAACATAACCCGTGTGGGAGAAGTTCGGGCGCGCCAAGCGCTGCACGAAGCGATCGCCAAGGCTTGCACCATGGCGAAGATCGATCCGCGGCAATTGAGTCGAGCCTGCGTCGGTGCTGCCGGCACCGGACGAGTGGAAATTGCCGGCGTCGTTCGGGGGATAGTCGCGGAAGTAATTTCTTGCAGCGTGGAAGTAGTGGGCGATATGCAGGTCGCGCTGCAAGCCGCTCTGGGCGTGGGACCGGGAGTGATTGTAATTGCCGGGACGGGTTCGATTGCCTACGGCCGCAATGCGCAAGGAGAAAGTGCGCGCGCCGGAGGATGGGGATTCGCCATTTCTGATGAAGGCTCGGCGCACTGGATCGGCCGTGCCGCAGT
>Ga0074045_10000072_pt1 | contig 82070 bp, 75 predicted proteins | sample BogForMeECP23OM2_FD_94442 | JGI IMG/M metagenome (GOLD analysis project Ga0074045, IMG submission 94442) | Bog forest soil microbial communities from Calvert Island, British Columbia, Canada - Bog Forest MetaG ECP23OM2 | ecosystem: Environmental > Terrestrial > Soil > Wetlands ... | reverse complement strand
TGCTCTTCTGTCCGCTCCACCTCGTGTTCGGAAATCCGTGCCAACGACTCCGCACCCTCCAGGAAAACTCGGATGGGCCAAACAATGAACATCGCTGCCTTGATCGCCGGCAGCAGCGGCACCAGCCATCGCCCCGTCGTCCGGTACAAGAGCATGTCCGGAATAAAATGCATGGCGATCACAACTTCGAGGGTAAGAAATACCAAAAACTGCAGCCCTGCTTCCCACCGGTTCGGCACCAGGTACACAATCCCGCGCGTCGTCTCCAGAACGATAAACGCCAGCCAGAAATGTCCCAGTATGCGGAATGTGCGCCCGCCGCTCCTCCGGTTGATTCGCAGCTTTGGCTCAATCTCCGCCTCAAAAATGTCCAAATGCTCGTGAATCCGCCCGGTAGTCATGCGGCCCAATTCGCGGTAGATCAGCGCCAGGTAGGAAAAGATCGGCAGGCCCAGCGCCAGAACCAGCACGCCCCCAATGTAGATCCATGGCAACATCGTCAAGCGATTCCCAGTCGCCGCCGCAGCCGCAATTCTACTTGCTCCATTTCGCCGCGGTCTGTCTCATGATCGTATCCCAGCAGATGCAGCATTCCATGCAGGATCAGAATCTGAATCTCCTCGGTCAACTTCCGCCCGTATCGTTTGGCGTTGCGTTTGGCCATCACCGGCGATATTGCAATATCGCCGTGTTGCGCGTCACGCACTTTCTTCAGTCGGGCCCGCAGATTGCTGGGCCGCCGCCGCTCTTCCGCCGGGAACGACAGCACGTCAGTCGTTCCTTTCTTGTTGCGATAAGTCTCGTTTAGTCGCGCCATCTCTCTATCGTTGATCAGGCGGATGGCTACGCTCTCTTGTCCTAGGCCCAGATGCAATTTTACGCGGTTTGTGAAGTCCACGAGCGCGCCCATTTCCACACGCACAGCCCTCTGGCGATTCTCGATCCCTTGCGCGTCCCTCGCCGCTATACCTGATGCTGATGCAGGGTAGCGTCCCGTGCGTTTCATGAATTCTTTGGCGAGTCAGGACTTCGGAATGTGCCTGAGAGATCCGCGGATTCGGGAGGGCAAGACTTCAGTCGTGCCGTTTGTCCTTGCCTTGCAACCCGGCTTTAGCCGCTGAGGACTCCGAATACTTCCCCGTACGCCCGATCACAAAATCAGTTGCGCGGCGGCTCCGGTATCCCCGTTTCCTTGGGAATTGTCGCCGGCTTGCCGTTTCCGCCTCGCTGCGGATGCGTCGCATCGTGCTCTTCATACGCCCGAATAATTTGCTGCACCAGGTTGTGGCGAACCACATCCTTCTCCCCGAATTGCACGTTGCTGATCCCGGGAATCCTCCCGCAGATCTCCAGCGCTTCCACAAGCCCCGACTTTTTCCCCTGCGGCAAATCGATCTGCGTAATGTCGCCTGTAATCACCGCTTTGGAATTGAATCCCAGCCTGGTCAGAAACATCTTCATTTGCTCGCTGGTGGTATTCTGCGCTTCATCCAGGATCACAAACGAATCATTCAGCGTGCGGCCGCGCATGAACGCCAGCGGCGCAACCTCGATGATTCCCTTCTCCAGAAAGCGCTCCAACTTATCCGCGTCCAGCATGTCGTATAGCGCGTCGTACAATGGCCGCATGTACGGATCGATTTTCTGCTGCAGCGTACCCGGCAGGAAGCCCAGCCGTTCTCCGGCCTCCACCGCGGGCCGCGCCAAAATAATCCGGTTCATTTGCTTGGTCAGCAGCGCGCTTACCGCCATCGCCACCGCCAGATACGTTTTCCCCGTGCCGCCCGGCCCAATCCCGAACGTCATATCGTGAGATTCGATCTCTTCCATGTAACGCCGCTGGCTCGCGTTCTTCGGGGTCACCACTTTCTTCCCAAACGACCGCGTTCGCCCGTGCTCAAACATCCCTCGCGGCGATTCGTGCGGCTCATCTGTCGCCACGCGCATCAGCGACTTCACTTCCGCGCTAGTCAGCGAACGCCCGTGCCTCGTCAGGTGGTTGTACTCCTCGACGATGCGCACGGCTTGGTCCACGCTGTCCTGTTCGCCTTCGATCGTCAGACGGGTGTCATGCAAGTGCGTGCGCACACGCAAGGCGTCTTCCAACGACCGAATATTTTCGTCAAGGGTTCCGAAGAAAGGTTCTATTTTTCCGGTGATATGTATCGTTCGTCTCATCCAAGTTGAAGGCTGTCCTGTTGCTCGAACCGGGTGGCCGATGGAATTCCTCCTCGAGTGATCAAGCTGCTCTAACACGGAGAAACTACCTTCACCGTAGCGCACACCCGTGCAGCGGTCAAGTTACTTGCGTTTAACATTCCCCCCTGAATCTGTGTAGCATCTGGCGGCATTTTCTTGCTCGGTTTTGTAGTGGCCGGTCTTTAGACCGGTTTTTCTCTTGTTTCCTTTTAATTTGTCATCCCGACCCGAGAACCAGCGGTTTCTGCTGCTTCTCGGCGGAGGGATCGTGGCAAAACCCGTACCTTACGAAAATTCGGCACGAACGAGCACCCCGCCTCACGGCTTCTTCCTCAACGCCTCCTGAATCGCCTTCTCTGCCAGCGGCGTCATCACCGCGTACCCCTGCGCATTCGGATGCAATCCATCGTTCGTGATTTCACTCTTCAAAAATCCCTTCTCATCCTCCGTCGCCGCAAAGTAATCCAGGTAAACATACCCATTGTCCGCCACGTACTTCTTGATCCATTCATTCAACGCCAGGATTTTCTCCGGCGGCCTCTTCTCTGTCTGCACGATCACCTTCCCATCCGCGTCCGCAACATCATTCACCGGCATCACCGACGACAACACCACCCGTATTCCATGCACCCGCGCCAATTCCGCCATCGTCGCCAGGTTCCCCTCCGTCTCTTCCAGCGTCATTGGACCGGTATTCCCGGCAATGTCATTCGTCCCGGCCAGAATCACCACCACTTTTGGCTGCAGCGCAATCACATCCTCGCGGAATCGCAACACCATCTGCGGCGTGGTCTGTCCTCCAATTCCCCGGTCCACATATGGTTTCCCAGGAAAAAATCCGCCGGACTTCGGTAGCTGCCACATGTCCGTAATCGAATCTCCCATGAACACCACGCGCGCCTCGTCTTTCGCCGGTGGTGCCGCCGTTGCATTCGCCGCGCGATACCGGTCGAGTTCCGCCCAGTCCTTCAGCCGCCGCGCATCCCAATCCAGCTGTTTCTGCATCTCCGGCAACTGCGCGCAATCACTCGCAGGCTTCGCCTCTTGCTGTGCGCTCGTTGGCGCTTGCTGTCCCCGCGCTGCCGCACCGCTCAAGAGCATGCACGCCACTAGAACAAATATCCTTTTCACTTTTCTCTCTCCCTATTCCGTCTACTGTACTTCTTCTATCACAAATCGCGCGAAGGACAGTTGTGATCTGATTACCTGTACTCTGGTACGCGCGTACTCTAGACGCATTCACCTTGTCACGCGAAACTCATCCCACAACAAAGAACTCTGCAGCGTTCTAATCTCTGAGGGGAGGCAAGTCCATGTACGTTTCTGCAAGATCGGTTCTTCTTGGCTCGGCGTTCTTCCTGGCAGCGTTGCCTGCTGCTGCATCTGACGAAGCCGCGGCTCCCGCTGCCGCGCCCGCGCTCCGCGCCACCATGAATTGCCCCGGCATCACCAGCGTCCCGATGACCGCCGATGCCGCTCAGGCGCTTCCGCTCCATCTGCTACGAAACCTTCCCTGCAACGAATCCGTCGAGGTCCTCTCCGATAGCGAAGGCTACACCGTTCACGTTCGCTCCGCCGACGGCAACGACGGCTATGTCGCACGTATGTATCTCAACATGGGTGCTTCGGCGAGCGTGGCCGACAACCAGCCCCTCTCCGCCACCGCCGTAAACAACGTCGTCCGCTGGCAAGCCGGCGCGCCCGGTTGCGACCAGTTCTTCAGCAAGGGCCACAGCGTGGAGTCCGCCACCGCCAACGGCATCACGGTCCAGGTTTCTCTCGAAGATTCCGGCTGGAAACTGCGCGCCACCGTTGCCGTCTCCAACAAGGGCGAAGAATTCGTGGAGCTATTTCCCGTCCTCATCACTCTCGACGAACTACAGCCCAACCTGAAGTCCCTGCTGGCGCAAGATCCCGCGAAGCTCTCGCACGTCGTCAATCATCAAGTGCTCCTAACCGAGGCGAATGCCCAGCCGTCCCCCAGCGCCGTGGCTTATCACAAAAACGGCATGCCCGCGGCGAGCACCGCCAACTATCATCCCTCGACGCCCGATTACTTCAGCGAACACGTCGTGCAAACTTCTGACAGCAATCACGCGGCAATCGTTCCTTCCGCCGCCGAACTCCGCTCTCTCGCCCTCAAGCACACCAAGCTCGCTTCCGGCCAGAAGACCGCTGGCGTCATGTGGTTCGAACGCGACGCGAATGCCCGGGAACTTTCTCTGCGCGTTCCTGTCGGCGACCTCGTGTTTGACTTCCCGCTCTCCTTCGAGCAGAAACACTAGACTCCTCCTCGTAGGAACGCGGCGCGGCCCGGGGTCCCCTCACCCCGGGCCTTTTCTTTGTCCGTCCGGACGCACTGTTTTCGTCGCTTCCGAAAGTTCCGTCTCTCGCGCATCAGACCCATTCAACCATTCATCCTCTGCAGCCGCTCCCGCAAGAGCCCTTTTCCAGCTCTCGGGTAATTCCGCAACTCGCAACGCACGCCGCACGGACGCCACGTCTTCCTGTGCGTACCTCTTCGCGATATACAGTCTCGTGATCTCAGCAATGGACACGGCATTTGCGTCTCGCGCAATCACCTTGATCTCATTGCCGGCGCCCACTTCCCCTCCCGAGTCACGGCGAAATAGAAGCCCGTCCGTCCGCTCGCCAGGAATCGCTCACCATATGTCGTCCTGAAATCGGATAGCCAGTTTGTAGCAAGGCAGGCGCGGCTGCGTCACAACGAATTACGCCGAACCCACGGCGAAGCGGTCGTCAAGATGTACGGACTCTTCCAGCAACCCCTCGGTCGTGGAGGTTTCTTCAAAAATCGCGATCGGCAAATCCCGCCCGGGCAACTCTCGCTCCCAGTAGCTGTAATGTTCACCCGGGTGGCAATAAACGGCCTTCTGCGGACCTCCATGAACTGTAAGGTCCGCCTGCCGGTCGCCGTCCGAATTCAATTTGCGTACCGCGACGCGGCCTTCCACTGGTTCCTTGTAAATCCCGGTGCTCAAACGTCGTTCGTGCCACTTCACTTCCCTTGGCAAACCGCTGTTCACGGAGATGACCTTCATCAGCATCGTCCGTTCGTCGGTCCGCACCCGAATTCTGCGCCAAAATCACCACTCCATCACATCGCCGCCGCCTTCTCGCTTGGCCCTCTGGTAAGCGAGATTGGCCGCCACCATATCCTCCATCGCCAAGCCCATCGCTTTGTATACGGTAATCTCGACTTCAGAAGCGACCCGGCTTCCGGCCGAGAGCGACTTCTCCAAGCGTCGTTCCCTTCGACGCGTCCAGTCCCGCTAGTTCGCCGCAACCAACCGGAGTCGGGTGAAAAGCGTCTCGCGTCTCAACAAACAGGTGGTGCTCACTCGCCAGTTCCTTGGGGAGTTCGCCGTCAGGGGGACAATAACCTACCGACGACACATGGGCGCCGGACTGTACCCACTCTGGCCTGATGACGGGCGTGGCAGAGTGAGTTGTCAGACAAACGATGTCGGATTCACGCACAGCAGCTTCCACGTCATCGGTCGCGCGTGCGATTTTGCTCCGAGCGGCAAGCTTCTGCGCGTCCTCAAAGCGCAGCGAACAAATGTGGATACGTTCCAGATCCCGAATCAATGGCAGCACTCGCAAGTGTTCTCGCCCTTGGACACCCGCCCCGATCACCGTGGCAATCCGAGATTCGCTCCGCGACAGCATCCGCGCGGAGAGAACGGCGGATGCAGCAGTACGGATTCCCGTGATGTACGTCCCATCCATAACGCAGGACGTAGCGCCCGAGTCGGGCTCGAACAGGTTAATCAGTGCTAGATGATTCGGCAGATTGATATCCACATTGCCATCGAAGACGTTGACGATTTTCACCGTGATTTGCATGCCCGGACGCCACGCTGGCATTGCCAAAGAAAAGCCCTTGCCGGCGACAGACAATTGAGGCCGCGGCGGAGACTGAATTTCTCCCAGCTCAATTCCGCGAAAGCCGTCTTCCAATCCGTTTAGAAGCTCCTGCAGATCGAGATATTTCTCCACCTCCGCTTCGCTGAGAGTCATCACTTGCCGCGTGCCCTTCTTGATTTCAAAGGCGGCTCTTACTGCTTGCTTTTTAGCGGAACTCATTGAGCCTTCCTTAGGCATCTGTCGCGCTGCCAGGCCCGCGTTACTTCTTGCAAGGACCTGCATTTGAGCGGAGGCCTGAGAAACGGACAGGCTCCCAAACGCCGTTATATGAACATTGGACGGCCAATCCCGCCTTTTGGCGCCGCGCAAGTCAAAGTGATCGTAGCGCAAAGGATCCGATTCTTGCGGTTACAGTAAATCCGCGTTCAACCGCTTTCCTCGTCGACCATAACTCGCTAATATGTCCGCCATGCAAACCCAACCAAGTCGTCGTAGCTTCCTCATCGCCAGCGGCCTCAGCGCTCTTGCGTCAACACGAATTTTCGGTGCCAACGACACCCTGCGCATCGGCGTGGTCGGCGCGGGCGGCCGCATGGGTGGACTGCTCAAAGCCGCCGACCAGACCGGCCAACCATATCAGATCGTCGCTGTCAGCGACGTCTATGCGCCGCGTCGCGATGCCGTCAAAGCGCGCTCCAACGGCATCGCCACCACTCACGCAGACTATCGCGAAGTCCTGCAGCAGCAACTCGATGCCGTCATTATCGCCTCTCCCGACCACTGGCACGTGCGCATGGCCGTTGACGCCCTGGAAGCCGGCAAAGACGTCTATCTCGAAAAGCCTGTCACTCACACCATTGAAGAAGGCGCCACACTCCAGAGCGCGGTGCGCTCCAGCAAACAGATTCTGCAGTGTGGCATGCAACAGCGCAGCTGGAGCCACTTCCGCGATGCCGTCGATCTCATTCAGGGAGCAAGCCTCGGACGCGTTCCCCAGGTCCGGACCTACTGGTGGCAGAACTATCATTTTTTCATGACGCCCAAGCCCGTCGACACGCAAGCCCTCGATTGGAAGCAGTGGCTCGGCGGCGCTCCCGACCAACCATTCACCGAAGAAAAGTTCTACCGCTGGCGCTGGTTCTGGAGCTTTGGCGGCGGCGCCATGACCGATCTTTTCACCCACTGGATCGACGTCGCGCACTGGGCCATGAAATCCGACCAGCCGCGCCAAGCGCAGATGCTCGGCGACAAATTCATCTTCGAACAATGGGATTGTCCCGACACCGTTCAAGCCGCTCTCCGCTATCCGGGCTTCGATGTCGTCTACGAGGGCATGATGGCTTCTTCCATCGACGATGGCGGCCTCGAGTTCCGCGGCACGGAAGCAACCTTGAAGCTCAACCGCAGCGGCTTCACCGTCTATCACGAAGAGATGCCATCCCGAGACGTTCCGGTCGTCAAGGCAGATAGCTTCCGCGACGGCACTATCGACCACATCCAGAATTTCTTCGACTGCGTCAAGTCGCGCAAAGAGCCCAACGCTCCGGTCGAAACCGGAATCGCCGCAGCCCGCGCCGGCCACATCGCCAACCTCGCCTACCGCGGCACCGGCCAAATCACCTGGCCGCCGACCGCCAAGACTTGAATCCTGTAGCTCACCCCTTCAGCGGTGAGGCCGTTCGCTCCCCGTTCAGAATTCAGCAACACCAGAAGTGGACTGCCATCAGCGCAAAAAAATTGGACGTACGGTATGCGCCATTGCCGGATGCGTGTTGTACCTCGGGGGAAGACTGGCGTACGGCGGGAAATCGGGCATCAGCCGAATTGCGCACAAGCCCGGTTGGGCCTCAAGATTTCGCAAATTCGCCAGTGTGTTATGGACCGTTGTTCTGCCCATCGTCATTTTTTGGGAATATCTCAAGTTCCAGAGTGGACGATGACGCCCGGTCAAAGCGGAAACCGGACTCAGATTGACGAACGTATTCCCCTCGTCTCAATCCGTCGGAACCGCTCTGCTTTTCGCCCATTCCCGAATCGCTGCAATCTCTTCCGCCCGCGTCACGCTCAACGGCCGCGTCGACTGAATTTCCCCCAGCAACACATCCGTCGAAAGCTGTTGCTTCGTGTTGAACGCCGTATACAGCCCCGCCGCAATCGCCTGCTCAATCTCCGCGCCTGAAAATCCCTCTGACGCGGCCGCCAGCTTGGCCACATCAAATCCGCTCGCATCTCTACCGCGCTTCTTCAGATGCAGCGTGAACAGCACCTCGCGCACGCCTTCCCCCGGCAAATCCACAAAGAATATCTCGTCGAATCTTCCCTTCCTCATCATCTCCGGCGGCAGCACCGTAATATTGTTCGACGTCGCCGCCAGAAACACGCCGCTCTCGCGGTCCTGCATCCATGTCAACAACGTCGCCAACAGTCGCTGCGACAGGCCCGCGTCGGCATCTCCGCTCGACCCGGCCGACGCAAAGGCCTTCTCAATCTCATCGATCCACAACACCACTGGCGCAAGTTTCTGCGCCAGGTCCAATGCCTTCTTCAGGCGTTTCTCGCTCTCGCCGATGTATTTGTCATACAGCGCGCCCGCATCCAGCCGCACCAGTTCGTAGCCCCATTCACCCGCAATGGCGCGCGCCGCCAGGCTCTTTCCGCAACCCTGTACGCCCATGATCAACACGCCCTTGGGCGGCGCCAGCCCGAATCGTTGCCCTTCCGGTGTCCGTGCATTTTTTCTCTTCGCAATCCATTCGCGCAATCGCTGCAAACCCGCGACATCTGTAAACGACGCATCGCGCCTCACCGTCTCGAGCAGCCCCTCCGTCTTCAGCGCCGTCCGCTTTGCCTCCAGTACGTCATCCAGCACCGCCGCATCAGCTTTCCCGCGGTTCAGCAGGCATTTCCGGAAAATGCGCAGTGCTTCCTCTTCCGGCAAACCGATCAGGTTCCTTGCCACTTGCCCGAGAGCCGCAATATCGAGCGCCACGGGCAGGCCTTGGTCCAGATTCACCTCCGCCAGCACGCGCTTCACTCCCGGCAACAATTCCTCTGCCGACGGCAGCCCCAATTGAAACTCAGCCGCGTCCCCCGCTAGCTCTTTCGGCAATTCGATCATTGCCGCTAGCAACACAATCGATCTCCTCGCCGTGCGAAACCCGTCCGCAAGATCGCGCAAACGCCGGCTGATCTTGTCGTTCTCGCAATAGCGCACAAAATCCTTCAGCAGAAAGATAGCATCGCCCTGAATCGTCGCCATGTTCGCCAGCGCCTGTTCCGGCTGATCGGAGTTGTACAGCGCCGTGCCGCCCGCGCGCGACAATCCTTCCGTTACACTCCACAGGTACAGCGGCACGCCAATGTCCGCGGCCACGCAGCGCAGCAGCGCGACGAATCGATCCTCCTCGCTGCTCTCCACGCTGATAATCGGGCAGTGTGAATTGATCAGCAGCCGCAACTCCAACTGCTTGGGACTTCCCGCGCAACCGCTTGCCATTCTCATCCCGTGGCCATCGGTAGGTGCGGAGGTAGCAGGCAGCGAGCCCCTCGGTTGCCCTTTCACTTCGTTTGACAAAGGTATTCCTCTCACCTCAAACTAGTTGTTTGAATAACACGCTTAAGGAGCGATAGATGGCGCAAGGTCAGGCTACCAAAGTTAAGAAGAAGAAAAAGTCCGTTCTCAAGCGAGCGGCACAATCTCGTCAACGTGCGGGAGTCAACCAGGTGAACCGCACCCGCGTACGCACCGCAATCAAGCGGCTCCGCACCGCCCTCACCGCCGGTGACGCCACCGCCGCCGCGAATCTTTTGCACCCCACCATGTCTGCGATCGACCAGGCAATCACCAAGGGCGTGCTTCACGAAAACACCGCCAACCGCTACAAGTCCCGTCTCGCGCTGGCCTACAACCAGGTGAAAGCCAAGTCCGCGAAGTAACTTCCTCCCATTTTGTCATTCCGAACGGAGTGAGGAATCTCTCTTGGGCTTCATCAAAGAGAGGCTGTTCCGGCGGGCGGCTGATTCAGTCTTCCGCCATTTTCGTGGTCGCCCTCTGAAGCAGCAAATTGTCAGGCCCCGGCAAAACCCTGATTTTGTCATTCCGAACGAAGTCTGCGGAGTGAGAAATCTCTCTTCTTCCGCCCGGCAATCCAGCCAAATTGTCAGGCGATCAGCAAAGCCAATTTGGGAGTTTCCTTCTCGCCACCCAACCCCTACTCTCTTTCCCCATCAAGGCCATGAAGGAAGGACACATGACTTCGAATATTCCCGTCTCGCGCACCTCAAAATTCCGCCTCACCGAAGAGCTCCGCGAGAATTCCACTTTCGGTACCAACTACAGCGACCACATGTTTGTCGCCGACTACCGCGACGGCCAATGGCACGACGCGCGCATCGAGCCCTTCGGCCCCATGTCCTTCTCTCCGGCCATGACCGCTCTGCACTACGGGCAATCGCTCTTTGAAGGTTTCAAGGCGCATCGTACTGCCGACGGCGGAGTTGCCATCTTCCGTCCGATGTGCAACCACGCTCGCCTGAATCGCACCGCCGCGCGTCTTTGCATGCCCGATGTGCCGGAGGATTTGTTTCGCGATGGCCTGGTGGAACTGCTGCGCACCGACCGCGAATGGGTCCCGCATCGCGAAGGCGGCTCGCTCTACATCCGCCCCGTTTATTTCGGCAACAGCGACACCTTGATGGTCCACGCTGCCACTCGCTATCGTTTCGTGATTTTCACGTCGCCCGGTGGACCGTATTTCGCGCAACCTATTCGCCTGCTCACCGAAGAGACCTACGTCCGCGCCTTCCCCGGCGGCACTGGCGATGCCAAGTCCGCCGGCAACTACGGCGGTGGCCTGCTCGCTGCGAAACTGGCGCAAGCCAAGGGCTATCACAATGTGATGTGGCTCGACGGCAAAGAGCGCCGCTTCATCGAAGAATCCGGCGTTATGAACATCATGTTCGTCATCAACGGCGTCGCCATCACTCCGCCGCTTTCCGGCACCATTCTCCCCGGTGTTACGCGCGATTCCGTGCTCACTCTCTTGCGCGAAATGAAGGTGCGCGTCGAAGAGCGCCCCATCTCCGTCGACGAGGTCCTGGCCGCTCATTCTGCCGGCACCCTCCAGGAAGCCTTCGGCATCGGCACCGCCGCGGTTATCGCTCCCATCGCCTGCATCGGCTATCGCGATAAGGAACTGAACATTCCCGCAGGCGGGCCCGACGGCCTCGCCAAGAAACTCCACACCCGCCTGACCAACATCCAAACCGGCAAAGAACCCGACACCCACAACTGGCTCCTAACCATCTAGCCCCGTCGTCCACGCAATTTGTCATCCCGGAAGCGCAGCGGTTCTTGCTGCGCCGCACTGGGGGGATCGTGGCACAATCTCCGTCCAACTCAGGCCGTTGAGTTTTGCTGGGTGCCCCGCACGCCGACTTTGCGTGTGGGGCTCTTGCTCTTCTCTAGCGGGTCGGAGCTTCACTTCCGACATCAACGCTTCCGCGAAGATGGGCTTCAGCCTTTGAGCAATCCGCTCTGATCCCTGCGCTAACTCTCTCCACCTCAAAATTCGCTCTCCTTCCGATTTCCCTTTTGAGCGAAAATAAACCGGAGGAAGCACATGCCTTACTTCGCCGTCTTCTACGATGTCATCGACGATTTCGTCGCGCGTCGCGCTGCCTTTCGCCACGAGCACCTGCGTCGCGTTTCCGATTCCTACGCCCGCGGCGAACTCGTCCTTGCGGGCGCGCTCGCCGATCCCGCCGACCACGCTCTTCTGATCTTCCACGCTCACGACAAAACCGTTGTCGAATCCTTCATCCATAATGATCCCTACGTCGCCAACGGCCTGGTCAAAAGATGGGAAATTCGCCCCTGGAACGTCGTCAGCGGCAACGAATCCTCTCCCAATCTTGCCGTCCCCGTTCGCCCCGCGGAGATTGCCCGCATCTGGACCGCTCGCACGACCGAAGATAAGTGGCCTCGCTATCGCGAACATTTCTCCAAACACGTTCTCCCTGAGCTCCGCGCCATCAACGGCTACCTGGGCGCAACTCTGTATGTCCGCCACATCGGATCCGACCGCGACATCCTCGTTGAAACCTACTGGCGCTCTCTTGACGCCATTCACATGTTCGCCGGAGTCGATCTGGAAACCGCCGTCGTTGCCGATGAAGCCGCCGCTGTGCTCACAGACCACGACCACCGCGTCCGCCACTACGAAATTGTTCTCTCAGATTGCGGCCCCGCCGCCAGTGTCCCCACCACGTAGCAGAGCCTAACGCGGACCAGAGCTTGGCGCGAAAGCCGAACGCCGGTAGGTTTTCTCTTGGTTCTTCACTGTAGCGCTGGCTTTTATGACCGCAAGGGTTTTCCTCTTCCCTTTCGATCGAGGCAATGACATGAATTGTCATTCCGAGCGAAGCGAGGAATCTGCTGTTCCCCATCCGGCCGACTCAGGCTGTTCCCACCGTCTGCGCCCCCGTCAATCTGCAAATCAAAAACTCCATCACAATCCGCGGCTCTTTCGAACCCCCGCCCTTCAAGCGGTCATCGGCTTCTTGCAGCGCCGTCAAGCCATCCAGCAATCGCTCCTTGGAAATCTTGCGCGCGCACTGTAGCGCCAACTCCGCCTGTTCCGGACGCATTCCCAACACCCGCGCCGCCTGCCATCCATTCGTCGCGCCGCGCACTTCGCTGGCCTCAATGAGCTTGCGGTACATCCATGCCATCCCGCCAATCATTCCCACTGGTTCTTCGCCTTCACGCAACAACCGCTCAATGAATTCCAGCGCCTTCTTCGTCTGCCGCGCAGCCAGCAAATCCGCCACTTCCCAGATGGTGGTCGTTTTTTCCGAAATCACCAACGCGCTCACGTCCTCGCGCCTCACCACTTTACGTTCCCCCGCGAATGTCGCCAACTTGTCCACTTCGGTCTTCAGCCGCATCAGGTCGCCGCTCACGAATTCCGCCAAATTTTCCGCGGCGCCTTTGGCAAACTCCACGCCTTGCTCCTTGGCCAGCGTCTTCGCCAAAACCACGCTCGCCGCATTGCGCTGCTCCGCGTTTTCCCCCAGGCCCACTTCCACCACCAGCGAATACTCGGCCAGCTTTTTCCCCAACTGCATCCGCATGTCCAACTTCGTCGCTTCCATCACCAGCACGGTAAATGGCGCGGGATTTTTCAGATACTCTTCCATCGCCTCAACCGTCGCTTCGCGATTCTTTTCGCCCAGGTCCTCAATCGCTTCCGCATCTTCCAGGAACACCACCTGCTGTTTTGACAGCATGGGCATCGACTGCGCCTGGTCCAGTGCCGCTTGTGTCTCTCCGCGTTCCGCCGAAAAACGCGACACCGCCCAGGCCCTCGCCGCTTCCGGCACAAATTTCTCGATCAATTGCGCGCGGCAAGCATCCCGCAAAAATGGCTGGTCGCCGCACAACAGCACTGCCGGAACGGGTCTCCCGTTCATCAATTTCTCTTTGAACTCCTCCACTGACACCCGCGCCATCAGTAGTTCTCCGTAACTGCTGCCACCAGCCGCGCCGCAAAGTCCTGCGCCATTCGCTCCAGAGCAGGATCACCTTCCTGGAAGAAGCTGCGCACGTCGGTGGACAATTCATATTCTCCGCGAAACACGAAATTCTCGTTGTGGTACAGCACTTTCTCGCTGACGCGGTCCGTCAGCGTAACCTCGCACTTCATCGTCACCAGCATCGTCGTCGCCTGCGCCGTACTCGTCGTGGCCGTGCTCGTCGATTGGAACGTAAGCGGCAGCGCTTCCAGTGACAGCACTTTCCCCGTCAGCACCGCATCGCCCCCATTGGGGTCAGACACAACCTTGTAGCGCGTCTTCCTCAGAAATTCATGGATTGTCGCGGCCGTAAGTCTCTGTTCGATGCGGTAGGTGGTGGTCTTGTTTTCCATCGCCGGCACTGCAATCACCGTGATGTCTTTGGGCAGCGCAGGATTGCGCCCGGCCACATGGTATCCGCATCCAGTGAATGCCACCGCCAAAACCCCAAGCAGAATGCACAAACCTTTTCCGCGCGTCATGAATCCAGCCACTCCGCCAGTTTGATGCCGCTTGCCGCAGGCACGCGCAGGTTGTCTCCCGCCCCCCAGAACCACCAGCAGTTTTCACGCGCGGTGTCGGGTCGCGGTTCACTCAAATGCAGCACCGTGTCTCCCGCAACGCTCACGTTGCTTGGGCCGGCTTCCGCCGCCGGCACCAGCGCGAACCCGGCTTCCTTGACTGCTTGCGCCAGGGCTATCGCGTCAGCAGCACTCCCGAAATCCGCGCAAACACTGAACGTCGTCCCGTAGAACACTGGTGCGTGCACCAGGTTGACGGATATCTTGCCATCCTCCTCCGCGTCTCCCACCGCGGTCGAAATCTCCGCGCGAAGCTCCAGCAACTTTTCCTGCAGCACCACGCGACTCTCGCTCCCAAATCGCGGCAGCATGTTGAATGCGGTCTGCGTCCCAAACAGCCGATTCCCTACGCTCTGGAATGACAGCAGTTGCGACGTCTGCGTCTCTAACTCTTCGACCCCGGCGCGTCCTGCCTCCGAAACCGGCTCATACACCACCGCCACCAGCCGCTGCATCCCAAATCGCCGCAGCACCAGCGCCAGGCTGGCAATCGCCGTTCCTCCCGCAGACAAAACACCAAACACTGGCGATTTTTTCGTCACGCTTTTGCCGCTGAGCCCGTCAATCTTACGAAACCACGGCACGCCGTCGGGATCAGACATCGCCGCGTGCGAAAAATCGATCACCGTTGCTCCGGCTTCCCTCGCCGGACCCAAACACTGCTCCCCAAAACTCCGCGAACCCGCCAGGAACGCAAACCGCGCCCCGCGAAACGTGCCTTCCTCCACTTTTTGGATCAGCGCCGCTTCCCCGCCCGCTTCGGTCAATATCCCTGCCGCTTCATCCTCGTCCACCAGCCGCAAATCCCATCCCGCGAACCGGCTCTCTTCCAACAGAGACTTCACCTCGCTTCCCAGAAGCGACGACGCCCCGGCCAACACGATTCTCTGGGAGTTTCGATCTGCAGACATGAATCAGACGGTCCTGGCGACCATGCGGTGCCGCAGCACCCTCACCACGTGCAACGTTAACCCCACCAGCGCGTACACGCCCGCGATGATCACCAGCACGTATTCCGAATAGCGCCAGATCACTCCGACCAGCAGGATCAGCAGAATGATCGTCACCGACGGCTGCTTGCGCGTCCACGGCAAATCCTTGAAGCTGTAATACCTCACCGTGCTGGTCATCAACGCCCCCAGCGCCAACATCATCAGAAACCACGCAATCGCCCAGCTCTTATCGCTGATTGGCCCGATCCAGTGGCACGCGTGCACCGTCGCCGCCACCATGCCCGCCGCCGCAGGCGTCGGCATGCCCACAAAATTCTTCGAGCCTCCCGGCGCCATGCCCTGCACGTTGAACCTTGCCAGCCGCCACGCCGAGCAAATCAGAAACGCCAGGCAGCAGATCCACGCCAAATGCCCCAGTTGCTCAAAGGCCTGTGGGGTCATTGCTGTCACGTTGCGATAGCCCCAGGCATACGCCAGAATCGCGGGCGCAATCCCGAAGCTCACCACATCGGCCAGCGAATCAAACTGCACTCCGAATTGCGTGTTCGTCCCGGTCAGCCGCGCGATGCGCCCATCCATGGCGTCAAACACGATTGCGATCCCGATGGCCTTCGCTGCATGGTCAAAATCTTCCGTACCGCCGGAGAGCGCGGCAATCGACGCGTAATACCCGCACAACAGATTCGCCCCGGTGAACAGGCTCGGCAGCAGGAATATTCCCCGCCGCCGTTTTGGGTCCTTGTGAAGTTTCCCGCTAACTGCAATCTCTTGATGTTCGTAATCAGCCATGTTTGCTTCGCTCATTCTGCCACAGAGTACTACGCCGGGCGGTCATCTTCCTTGATTTTCTCTTTCGCTCGTGCCGAATAATTTCCCGCAGTCCGTGGCGCTCCGACGGGTTCGGCGATCCTCGCGATCACGCTGGACCCGCCTTTCACGTTTTGTCCCACCGTTACCAGTATTTCTGCCTCCGCCCCCAGCCACACGTCCACGCGCGATCCAAAGCGCACCAGTCCCACGCGCTCGCCTCGCTCCACTACCTCGCCTGCCTTCTTCCAGGAAACCACGCGCCGCGCCACCCATCCGGCAATCTGCTTGAACACAATCTCGCCGTGTTCGCTCGCCAGCATAAACACGTTTTGCTCGTTTTCCAGCGAAGCCTTTTCCGCCCACGCCGCCAGAAATTTTCCCGGTTTGTATTCCAGCTTCGTGATCGTTCCCGCGGCTGGAGACCGGTTCACATGCACGTTCCAGATCGCCAGAAAAATACTGACGCGTTTGCCCGGGCGCCCGCAGCGCTCCTCTTCCGTTACCACCACCACGCGCCCGTCGGCAGGCGACACCACCAGCCCTGGTTCAGATGGAATTGTTCGTTCAGGATCGCGGAAAAAACTGAAGACAAAAAACCCGAGCAACAACAGCACCGACCCTACCCAGCCTCCCCAACGCGTGTTGCTGGCTGTAACGATGACACTGAGCAGCAACGGCGGCAAACCAAAATAGTAGCCTTCTCGGACCATACCCTCCCTTTCCCCGGCGCGGAATCGCTCCGCGGGAGGTCTCTGGTCATTTTACGACAGAAAGCTGTTAGGATGCGCGAACCAGACAGGCGACTACGCCTTATCCGGCCCGCGAGGTATGGATACGGGCAGCCAAAAGCTCCATCTCGTCTTTCACGTGAAGCTTCAATTTCTTTAATCGGATTTCTTCCAGCAGGTCTTCGGAATTGAGGAATGGGGATCTTGCGAGGTTTTGTAATTCAACTTCGTACTGGTGGTGCTTTTCTGCCAGACGCTGATACTCGGCGTCGGCTGTGATTATTACGTCCCGAGGTGCCCGCTGGATTGCTGCCATGCGTTCCTCCTTCATGCCGGGAAGTGTGAATGCCCGATGAACGCAGGGTACACCCGGTAAAATCCCCGTCAAGGACTATTCCGTACCAAGCTGTGGATTCTTGGTACTATGCTCCAAAATCAAGGCCGCCTCGACCGGCGACCGGTAATAGCCCTCCCTTCTGCCCAATTGCCGGAAACCCAGTCTGCGGTAAAAAACAACCGCACCAAAGTTGGACTCCCGCACCTCCAGGAATATCCTCCATACCCCTCTCGACGTAAAAGAGTTCATCATCGTCCTAACCAGGGCCGCACCTTCTCCGTGTCTCCGGGTTGCTCTGACCACCGCCAGATTCAAAATCTCTCCCTCGTCCAGCACTTCCCGGCCCAGGATGAATCCTGTCGCTCTCCCATTTCGTTCCGTGATGAAGCCGGAGATTGCTCCGCCCGCGAAAATCTCTCGGACCATCGACGCCGACCATCTGGCGGCTTCTGGCGCTTCCTGCAGGATTTCACTCGCTGCCGTCGCGTCCTCTTCACCAAACGCCCGGATCACCAATTCTTCCTGCGCCCTATTCGCCTCAACGCACAACGCTTGATGGTCCTTTCCAGAAGATCTCCGCATCCGAGCGGCGCACATAGTTGGCGTCCAGTTCCAGCACGTCGGTAAACTCACCCCTTCTCGCTCGCTCCTCCGCCAGCTCCGCTACGAGGCTCGCCACGTCCGCTGCGCACTGCATCAGCCTATCCCAACGCCGTTCCCGTATTCCCCACTCTGCCGTCGAAGTAATCAGCTCCGGGTCAAGAGATACCCACTGCACCTTGTCGGCCCCAGCATGCCCGTCCACAAACGCAACGAATGCCCCCGGCGCGATCACCATCTCGCTCTCGACAGCCCGCAATGTGCCCTCTTCCCACCGGTAGAGCCCACCAAAAATTTGTCCTCGCTGCGCATCATAACTCGCCGCCACCAGCCCCGACTGCTCTCCCACCCGCGCCATCGACTCCAAGCGGGAAACTCCCACAGCCCGCTTTCCATACACTTCGGCCCACGCCTTCACCGTAGTCACGCCCACTCGCACCCCGGTAAACGATCCTGGGCCGGTCGACACGGCCAGCACTTCCACAGATTCCATCGTGGCGCCTGCATCCTGCAACACTTCCTCGGCGGTGCCCAAGATCCACGACGAATAGTCTGCCGCCGTCCCCTCGTGGAGGCGCACGGCTACAGTCCGCCCACCCCGTCGAAACGCAACACTCCCTCTACTCTCCGAGGTATCCAGGGCCAGGATGATCATAGACACCCCACAAATAGGTCCAAATCAGCCTTCATTTCGGTTCATTTCCTTCACGGCGACCCCCGTATTGTGTCAAAAAGCCGCCAAAACCGCTCCCTTTCAGGCATATTCACATTCCATAACCCGTGCCTATGGAGTCCGGCCCCCCAGAGCAATTACAGTGCCAATTTGAAACTGCTCCCCTCCTATCTTCCTCATTCCACAGCATATATCTTGACTCTTCCGGCACAACCCATTACACTGGTTTCATCTCCTAGGGGGCTAACCTCAGCTATGGACTACAAGATCGGCGACAAGGTTGTGTATCCGAACCACGGCGTTGGCGTTGTAGAGCAAATGAGCTATGGAGTCTTGAACGGCAGAACCGAACGTTACTACATGATCCGCATTGTATCCAGCGGCCTTCGCGTCATGGTTCCTCATACGAACGCGTTGGCTGTTGGCCTTCGATCCGTTATTCGTTCCAATGACACCACCAAGGTGCTCGGCTTCCTCGAGAAGGGCAAACTCAATTCCCATCACGATTGGAAGCACCGCTTCAAGGAGAATTCCGAGCGCATGCGCACGGGTTCTTTGCTCGAGGTTGCCGTCGTTCTCAAAAGCCTCGTTTCTCTCTCTCGCAGCAAACCTCTCTCCTTCCGCGAAAAGAAAATGTTGGAACGCGCCAAGTATCTCCTGGTCAGTGAGATGGCAACCGCGCGCAACCTAACCGCCGAAAACGCCGAAGGCCTGGTCGTAAAATCATTGGCCAAGGCCAAACTGCAGTTCCCCATGATGCAGGAAGCTGTCGAGCAGTAGTCCTAATCCACGGGTTTCATCACGGGCTCCTTCTTCTCAGGAGCCCGTTTTCTTTTGGACGGCGGCGGCTAGCCGCAGCCTTTCACAGTTAGGAAGTACTGAAGTAACGAGCCAATGAGATAACGAAGTAAGGCCACAAGAAGCGCGAGGGTTCTTCATTGCTTCATTGCTTCATCTTCCAGTCGCATGCTGGCCTGCGCATTCAGTGAATCACCCGAAAACCTGCCGCTCACAAATCTGGCATACGCCGCCGCCGCAATCATTGCCGCATTGTCGGTCGAAAGAACACGGCTGGGGAAAAACACTCTCCTTCCCTTCGCCCGCTCTGCGAATCGCGCCCGCAACTGGCTATTCGCCGCGACGCCACCCGACACCAGGATCGTCTCGACGTCGCATTCTTCCGCCGCCGCCATCGTTCGTTCCAGCAGGTCGCGCACTACCGCATTCTGGAATTCGCGCACCAGCCCCAGCGTTTCTTTGCTGCACAGCGGTAGCAACTCTTCCAGTTTGCGATGCCCTTGTGCCATCGCTTCTTCCCTGTTCTGAATCTCTTCGCGATATTCCGGATGTTCCCGCACGTGGTACAGCACCGCGGTCTTCAATCCGCTGAAGCTGAAATCCAGCGCATTGCCTCGCGTCTTCGTGGGACCGAATTTTACGGGCGCCGGCGCATTGCCTGCCGCTGCGGCCAGTTTGTCGAGAATAGGCCCGCCGGGATACCCAAGCCCCAGCAGCTTCGCCACCTTGTCGTACGCCTCTCCCGCCGCGTCATCTCTCGTGCCGCCCAGCTTGCGATAGGCAAACGCCGCACTCCCGTCCGCTTCGCCTGCTTTCACCTCATATAAAACTGTGTGTCCGCCAGACACGATCAAGCACACCGCCGGCAGCTTCGGCTCTTCTCCACTCTGGTACGCTTCCAAAAACGCAGCGTGGACGTGCCCTTCCAGGTGGTTCACCGCCACCAGTGGCTTTCCCAAAGCTCTGGCCAACGTCTTCCCATACATAATTCCCACTAACAATGAGCCCGCCAGCCCCGGCCCTTGCGTGACCCCGATTGCGTCCAAGTCGGCCATGCCCAGCCCGGCCTCGCTCATCGCTTCTCGCACCACCGGCACGATCTGCCGCAAGTGTTCCCGCGACGCCAACTCCGGCACAACTCCGCCGTATTTCCGGTGAATATCGATTTGCGACGCCACCACGCTGGAGATGATCTTGCGTCCGTCCTCAACAACAGCCGCGGCTGTCTCGTCGCACGACGACTCAATCCCCAATATCCTCACTCCGCTGCTCTTTCCTGCCGTCATTTTCGCTCCACGATCCATGCTAGCACACGCTGGCAGCACCCCTTTACTGATTCGCCGCGAGTCCTATTGCCGATGGCGCCCGCGCCATGCACAGTCGAATAACGCGCGGAGCCTCTATGCCAATCAGCGTCTCGGACGGCCCGAATCTACTCGCCCAGCGCATGGGTATCACGCAGCCCGGCTCCCCACCCGTGTTGCTGGACCATCCGGTGCAAAGTACCGTGGCGATCGACGGCTGGAAGTCCGTGCTCTTCGGTTTGCCCTTCCTTCTCGCAGGCATCGGTACCTTATGTGCCGTGCTCGATATCGTCCACGCTCGCAAGAACGCTCCCGGCTGGCTCGTCGGCCTGATCGGCAGCTTCTTCTTCAGTGCCGGAGCATTCCTGATTGTTCACGGTCTGCGCGGCGCCGCTCGCCACGCGGTTTATCAGCGCGAAGCCGCCGAGCATCCCGGGGAACCCTGGCTCGCCGACCATCACTGGCATCGCGAAGGCATCGCTTTTTCTGCCTTCAACGTAATGTTCGGCCGCTTTGTTGCCGTGTTGTGTTGGAACGCGTTCCTGATTCCCTTTTTCTGGGTTGGCCTGAATGTGCGCGGCGTGGGACGTGTTTTCCTGGCCTTCGCCAGCATCTTCGCTTTGATCGGTCTGGTTTTTTGGGGACGCTGGCTGCAGATGCTCGGCGAACTTTTCCGCTACCGCAACAGTTTTGTCTTCTACGACGAATTTCCCTATTTTCTCGGCCAATCGCTGCGCGCCCGGCTGCGCGCTCCACACCGCGTCTCCGCGCTCGACGAACTCACTTTCACGCTTCGCTGCGTCCAGGAAAAATACGTCACCACCGGTTCCGGCCGCGACCGTGCTACCCGCGTCATCTGCTTTGAGCTCTACAACGACGCCCTTACCCTCTCGCGCGACCAGCTTACCAGCCTCGCTGGCGGCGACATTTCCGTCGAGTTCAAGGTGCCATCAGATCAACCATCTACTTTCCTTGCTGCCGCTCCGCCCACTTACTGGGAAATCCAGGCACAGGGCAAAGCGAATCGCGGCGCTGACCTCGAGGCCTATTTCCTAGTTCCTGTCTACAATCGTTCCTGAAATTCGTTCTCAAATCTGATCCGCTGTCGCTTGTGTCACGTTGACCCGAATTCCTTCGCAATTTGACATTTTTTTTACCGCCTCCTGACAACCGCATCCCCGCCTTACTCCTATGCTTCACGCCGGGCTTACGCCGAATTCTTACCCACCCTGAGAAACGGCCTGCGCCCAAAAACAAATTCCGACGGTTCACGCACAGAGGAATCACGCATCTCGTGCAATCTAAATCTAACGAGGATTTTCCAATCATGAAAAGATCACTCTCCGCTGTAGTCCTGACTTGCCTGGCCACCGCAATGTTCGCCATCAGCACCTTTGCCGATGAACTGTCGTTTTTCTCGCCCATCGCTGGATCGAATCCGGGCGTCACCGTCGCCGGCGTAGCGAGTGCCGGAGCGCCCTGGGTGGTGAAACACGCTTTCGCGACCCTGTCGGATGATGGCCGCCTGCGCGTCGACGTTCGCGGCCTGATCATCCCTGCCTTGGGTACGGCCGGCCCCGTCACCGCGGTTTCCGCAAGCGTTGCGTGCTCTGACACCGTCGCGGGCACATCCGCCGCAGTTCCTCTCAGCAGCGAAGGCAACGCTGAAATTCACGCCAAGCTGCAAGTGCCCTCGCCCTGCTTCGGCACCATCATTCTGCTTCGTATCGCCGCCTTGAACGGCACCGCCCTTGCCGCCCCCGGTCCCTGGATCGCGGCCTCCGGCGTTTCGAAAGACTCCGACGACAACTGAACCGGTCCGCATTCCATTCCGAACGGGAGTGAGGAATCTCTCTTCTTGGGTGCTCGCCAAAGTGAGACTCCTCGCTTCACCGGGTGCCGCACACGCCGCTTTTGCGTGCGGGTTCTTTGGTTTTCTCTTCTTTGCCTTTGTAGGGATGGCTCGAGGAGGTCCGCCACCACAAATCCTTGGCTTCGGCGATTCTTTTTCTCAAGGGTCGGAGCTTTCGCTCCGACATTAACGGCTTGCGCCAAATCGGGCTTCAGCCCCTGAGGATTCCGGATTCTCGTTGCCACCATTCTGGCATTCCGCAGCGGCGCGTCGCTATTGTGCGCCTCGAGGCAACGACTTCAGGTACGCAATAATCGCCTTTGCGTGCTCATGTTCATGTGATAGATGGGCATGCGTTGGCGTCGCGTGGCATTCCGCGCATTTCGCCACTTCTTCCACCAGATAGCGTCCGCGTCCGATCTCACCGTTATCGCCTTATCGCTTACCGGCTTACTCGGCGAAGCGCTCTGGGAAACCGTCAACCCACGCAAGTCCCAAAATCATTGCAAAAACAAAGAGAATCGTGTGCCGGAGTGCTCCCATGGATGTACCTCCTCAAGCGAAGAGCGCGAGAACTCAGTTCACTTTTATTTTGCCGCGTCCATTTTTTCAATGAGGTCCATCGTGTAGGAACGAAACCAGCAGCACTGCGCGCCAACTATTCGTAGCGCAGCGCCACCATGGGATCGACTTTGGTCGCGCGACGCGCCGGAATGTAGCACGCCAAAATCGCCGCGAGGGCCAACACCAGCGCCACGCCCGCAAACGTGAGCGGATCATGCGCGCTCACTCCGAACAGCAAACTCGAAAGCACGCGCGTCGCAGCAAACGCGGCCAGCAGCCCCAACGCCAACCCTGCCAGCGCGAGCTTCATTCCCTGTCCCACCACCAGTCGCAATACCCGCCCGCGTTGTGCCCCCATGGCCATGCGAATTCCAATCTCGCGCGTTTGCTGCGTCACCGAATACGACAGCACCCCGTACACGCCCACCACAGCCAGCAGAAGCGCGAGCCCGCCAAACACGCTGAGCAGTCCCGCTCCCACTCGTGCCGCCCATAATCCCTGATCCATCAATTGTCCCACCGTGAGCATGTTCGTCAGCACCAGGTTGGAGTCCAGCGACTGTACCTGGCTGCGCACCGCGCCAATCACCGCTTCCGGGCGCCCAGCGGTGCGCACCTGCATGGTGACGTCCGCAGCATAATCCTGCGTCATTGGCAAATATACTAACGGCTGCGGATCTTCCCCGAACGAGTTCACAACCGTGTTACGCACCAAGCCCACCACCTCGCGCAGCTGCGCCTCTCCGAAAAAGTGGAAGCGCTTTCCCACGGCGTTTTCCCCGGGCCAGAACTGTTTGGCCATCGCTTCGTTCACGATGGCTACCTGGTTGGTTTCCCTGCGATCGCCATCGTTGAATTCGCGCCCAGTCACCAGCGGAATCCGCAAGGTCGCAAAGAAACTCGGCGTCACGTCGTCCATCTCCGTCAACGTTCCGCGATAGCCGGAAGCTTCATCCTGTCCTTCGGGGAAAACGGTCCGCGAAAGTCCTCCGCCAATCGGATAATTCGACGCGATGGTCGCCGATTCCACTCCGGGCACAGCCTTGGCGCGCTCGATCGCGGCGCGAAAATATTGCTGCGCGCGACCCTCTTCGTAATGCGCGGCGCCCAGGTCCAGCCCGAACATGAACAGATTTTTCGACTCAAAGCCCGGATCGATGCGTTGCGCGTTTTGCATGCTGCGAATAAACAGGCCTGCGCCCACCAGCGCCACTAGCGCCAGTGCAATTTCCGAGACCACCAGCATGCTGCGAAACGGGTTGCGCCTCCAACCCACGGTGCCGCCGCGTCCACCCACGTTCAGCGCATCCACCAGGTTCGGCTTGGCGGCCTTAAGCGCCGGAACTATCCCGATCATCACCGCAGTCAGCAGCGCCACGCTAACCGTGAACAACACCACGTGCCCATCGAAACTGATGTCGACATCGCCCGCCTCCAGCAGCGGTGGCCGGAACGACCAGAGCACTGCGCGGCCTCCATAAGCGATCGCGCTGCCCACCAGCGTCGCTACAATCGCAAGTACTAAGCTTTCCGTCAGCAATTGCCGCATCACGCGCACCGGGCTGGCTCCCAACGCCGCGCGGACGCCAATCTCTTTTTCGCGACTGGCCGATCGCGCGAGCAGCAGATTCGCCAGGTTGACGCAGGCTATCAGCAGCACCAGCCCCACAATTCCCATCATCAATCCACCGGCAAGCACCATCTGATCGCGGTTATTCACTCCCACAGCAGCCTGCGCGAGCGGCGTCAACACCACGCTGCGGCTGGCATTGTCCTTGGGGAACTCGCTCTCCAGCCGCGACGCGATGGTCTTCAGCGAAGCTTCTGCTTCGCCGATGGGCACCGCGGGTTTCAACCGGCCAATTACTGTGGTGGACAGAAATCTGCGCGTGTTGAAGCTCGCTTTGAAAAATCCCGACAGTACTTGCGGATACATGCTGACCGGCACCCAAACCTGCTCGGCATTGCCAAACGTAAACGCGCCTTTGAACCCGCGCGGCGCAACCCCGATCACCGTGTACGACGTGGCGTTCAGCGTCAGAATCCTGTCCATCACGTCGGGACGGGAACCGAATTTATTCGCCCACAAGCCATAGCTCAAAACCACCACGTCGTTGCCACCCGGCTTGCTATCCTCATCGGGCAGGAAGAAGCGCCCCACGGCGGGACGCAGTCCAAGAACATCGAAAAAATTCGCGCTGACCATTTGCGCGGAAACTTGCCGAGGCTCCGCCCCGCCGCTCCAAGTCACAGGGAGCGGCCCAACGAAACAACCTAGCCCGGAGAAGTATTGCTGCTCCCTGGCAAAGTCCTGGAAATTTGGATAGGAAACGCCCAGCTTCACCAGATTGGCTGCAGTGACCAGCGTCTTGGTGTCGACGGTGTCGACTTCCACCAACCGGGAAATGTCCTTCACCGGCAACGGTTTCAGAAGCACCGCGTTCACTACCGTGAAGATTGCCGCATTCGCCCCGATTCCCAGCGCCAGCGACAAGATCGCGATCGCGCTGAATTCCGGATTCTTCCGCAGCATGCGCAGCGCGTAGCGTACATCGTGCCACAAAATGTGCAAGGCACTGACCTCCTCCCCACGCGGAGTTGGCTAAGGGCAAGGGCGTTGGGCAATTCGACCGTTGCCCTAACCATAACAGACTGCCTTGTAGTATCAAAAAATCACTTCCTCGGTTTCTTCTGGTTTGGGTAGGGACCGCCCTCTAAGGCCGCCCGCGCTGGCTTTTCGCGCTGCCGTAACTTACACCCTGGACAGTGTTCGTGCCATCACCGGTCAAGTCCAGCCGCTGTTTTCCGTCCTCGGCAGGAAAGGTGAAACCAAGTGAGGCGTAGGTGTCGCTCACAATCGATACCTCGGGACCGACCACGGTCCAGCCGGTAATGGCGGTCGAGCCGGTTAGGAAGTTCGTAAAGAAGCCAGTCGGCAAAGGTCCGGAGTGCATCCGCGGCAACGTACATCTTTCGGTGCATTGACAATGCCGGGTGGGAAAGATACTTTGCCAAAGTAACGGTAAGTGACTCCAAAGAAAGCCGCCTAAACGTCCCTATGACGACTGATGAGAGGAAGTCCGCGCAAGCGCACGCGCATCAGAGAGTTCGCAAGGCTGTTTTGCCCGCGGCAGGATTAGGCACACGCTTTTTGCCGGCCACAAAAGCTCAGCCAAAAGAAATGCTGACGGTGGTGGACAAGCCACAGATTCAGTATGTTGCGGAAGAGTGCGTGGCCAGCGGCATCGAGCACATCATCATCGTGACGGGCAAGGGCAAGAACTCCATCGAAGATCACTTCGATAACGCGCCAGTACTGGAACGATTCCTGGAAGAACACGGCAAGTTCGAACAGGCCGAAATGGTGCGGCGCATCAGCAACATGCTGCAGGTGAGCTACACGAGGCAGAAAGAACCGTTGGGACTGGGTCACGCGGTTCTGGTGGCGAAGGACCTGGTGGGCGACGAGCCATTTGCGGTGCTGCTGGGAGACGTGCTGATTCCCGGGCCAAATCCCGCGACGAAGCAACTCATTGACGTTTACGAAGCGACGGGGACGGGCGCGATCGCGGTGGAGGAAGTGCCGCGCGATAAAACGTATTTGTATGGCATCGTGGACGGAGAACCGGCACCGCTGCCTCCATTTGGCGAGAGGCTACTGCGGATTCGCGACCTGGTGGAAAAACCGAAGAAAGAAGACGCGCCGTCGAATCTGGCGATTACGGGCCGGTACGTGCTGCCACCGGCGATTTTCGATTGCCTGGAACGAACGAAACCCGGGGCGGGTGGAGAGATTCAGTTGACGGATGCGATGCGCATACTGGCCAGGGAACAAGGATTATGGGCGCTGATTTATGAAGGGCTTTCCTACGATGCGGGAGACAAGCTGGGATTTTTGAAGGCTACCGTGGAGTTGGCGCTGATGAACAAAGAGCTGGGAGAAGATTTCAGAGAATATTTGAAGACACTAAAATTGTAAAAAAAGAAGTAATGAAGAAATGACGCAACGACGTAATGAAGTCACGAAGCGAAAAAAACCGCGGAAGACCCGATTCAGTCTTTCTTCTTGGCTGGCTTTTTTTCTTTGGAGTCCTTCGTGGCGGAATCCTTTGCTGCGGAGTCCTTGGAGGCAGTCTCCTTCGACGGTTCCTTGGAGCCGGTGTTTTCAGAGGACGCGCTGTCGCTACCGGACTTTTTGCCGGCGTAATCCGTGACATACCAGCCCGAGCCTTTGAACTGGATCGCCGGAGCGGATTGCAGGCGTTCAACTTTTCCGCCGCAGTGCGGACACTTTTTCAGGTGCGGTCCGGAGACGCTTTCAATTTTTTCCGTGCGCTTGTGGCACTTGGTGCATTGATACTCGTACAGCGGCACAGTGCTCCCTCCTGAGGAGTATTCAATCCAAAATTGTACCATGCAGGCGGCTGGCGACCGCTCCCGCGCCGCATGCTAGACTCTTTTCGGAACCCCCATGACAGAACTGGCGCAAACCGATTCCCTCCCCGCTTCGCGGCGCGGCTGCCTGTATCTGGTGGCAACGCCGATCGGCAACCTGGAAGACATAACGCTGCGCGGGCTGCGCATTTTGAAGGAAGTTGACCAGATTGCCTGCGAGGATACGCGGCACACGATGAAACTGTTGACGCACTTTGACATTCACCGGCCGCTGGTAAGTTACCACGAGCACAACGAACTGACGCGCGCGCCGGAATTGGTGCTGGCAATGGAGCAAGGCGCGTCGATCGCGCTGGTGAGCGACGCGGGGATGCCGTTGGTTTCCGATCCCGGGCACCGGCTGGTCTCGCTGTGCATCCGGCACCACATTTCCGTGGTTCCGATTCCAGGGCCTTCGGCGCTGCTGACGGCGCTGTCGGCATCCGGTTTGCCGAATGAGGAGTTTGTGTTCCTGGGATTTTTGCCGGCGCGGACGGGTGAGCGGCAACGGGCTTTGGAACGCTTGCGGATTGAAGACCGCACACTGATCTTTTATGAAGCGCCGCACCGGATTGCGGAAACCGTGGCCGCGGCGCTGGAAGTTCTTGGCGACCGGCCAGCATGCCTGGCGCGGGAAGTGACAAAGCTGCACGAGGAGTTTCGACGAGGAAAATTGTCGGGAATTCTGGAGTCGCTGGAAACGTATCCGGCAAAGGGAGAAATCACGCTATTGATCGGCGCGCCGGAACCAGGCGAAGCCGGGACGCGCTTCGATACGGCGCAATCGCTGGCGGCGCGGGTGGATGAGCTGATGCATCAGGCGAAACTGGATCGGCGGGAAGCGTTGAAGCTGGCGGCGAAAGAGAGAGGAATTACGAAGAGAGATGCGTATAGGCAGTTGCTGAATGAGGCCGAGACGGACGTATAAAGCGTTTATCAATTAGGTCATCAATTATCAGTTATCCGCAAGTAAAGCCCCAAAGCGCCCGCCTCTACAGAGGCAACCCCAAAGTGAACTCCAAAAGAAAAGGCGAAAAGCAGATCCCTCGCCTCGCTCGGGATGACAAAACTCCGCGGGGAGCTGCATGATAGTTGATAGACCGGGCGGCACTTGGTGAACGAGTGATTCACGACAGAGGACACAGCGAGCACAGAGGAACCCAAGCGCGATTGAGAAGAAAAACCGCCAGATCTGGAAGGCGAGTACGGTTTCAGTTTTGAGTTTTGAGTTTTAAGTTTTCAGTCTTAGGTTTTAAGCAACAGAAAAAGCGCCCGCCTCAGAAGGCGGCCGCTACACAAGCCAAGAGAAAGCCAAGTAGGACGACACGCCACCCGAGCAGCCCGCGCAGGGTCAGGCGGCGGATTCTGGGCGGAAGACGCGTGGGAAACGGGGGCCGGTGAACTGGACACCGACAACGCGTTCGCCATTGGTGAGAGGCTCGGTCACGTGGACGACGCGGCCTTGAGTCTCGAATTCGGTGTCGCTGTGGCGCGCAACATGATTCTGGGAGGGGATGCGAATTTGGAGATTGGAGCCGATGGCGACGTCGAAGCGAGTGCGAAAAGCGGCGCCCCCACGGCAAAGATTCTCGCTGGCAGTGTCTTCTTCGAAAGAAAATCCTCGCGCGTCGCAACCGCGGATGCGCAAGGGCAAGCGGACAGCAATTCTACGTTCGGACCTCTGTTTCGTGGCGTTCTCGATCGTCTGATTCATGGGCTGGGTGCCCTCCACCGACCGCCTTCCGAGCAAAGAAGTTTTCCACATTCTCGACGACTTCCCCCGGGGTGCGTGCCGAATGCACAATTCTGCGAAGTTCGCTGCCGTTCCCCACGCCATGAGTAAACCAGCAAGCGAACTGCTTCATTTTGCCCATACCATCGGGCAAGGCGGCTTGCAGAATTTGCCTATAGTAGCCAGACAGTAAACGGTGACGGTCGTCTTCGGAGGGGACGGAGTAGCGGCCGGCTTCGCGGTATTGCTGCATCTGCGAAAAGATCCAGGGATTGGTGGCGGCGGCGCGGCCGATCATGACGGCGTCGCAGCCCGTTTCGATGACCATGCGTGCGGCATCCTCGGGGCACTGGATGTCGCCATTGCCGATGATGGGAATTTTGACGGCTTGCTTGACGGCGGCGATGAGGGACCAGTCCGCCTTACCGGCGTAGCCCTGGGTGCGCGTGCGCGGATGAATGGCGGCGGCTTCGATGCCGATTTGCTCAGCCATCTTAACGACATCGACGGCAACGATGGAGTTTTCGTCCCAGCCCGCGCGAAGCTTGATGGTAAGAGGAATTTTCACCGCAGCACGAACGGCGCGGAAAATTTCTTCAAGGAGTGGAAGCTCGCGAAGGAGGCCGGAACCGCCGCACTTGACGACTTTCTTGGCGGGACAACCGAGATTGATGTCGACGGCGTCGTAGCCGAGATCTTCGACCATGTGAGCGGCTTCCTCCATGACTTGAGGATTGGCGCCGAAAAGCTGGGCAGCGATGGGATGTTCGTCTTTCTGGAAGAAAAGATAGCGAGCGGACTTTGCGGCGCTGCGGGTGATGCCTTCAGAGCTGGTGAACTCCGTCATGAGCAGGCCACAGCCGCCCTGAGCGCGAATGACTCGGCGGAATAGCGTATCGGTGACGCCAGCCATGGGAGCAAGGACGGTGGCAGGACGAATGAGAAGGTCGCGCACACGGTATTCGGCTGGGAGAGCCGCAGGGGCTGCCGGATCGAGAGTCGGTGGGCGTTCACCTTTTTCCAGGATGGATTGCGCCCGTTGAGCGAAGTCGGGGTTGTCGCAGTTGATGGCTCGGTCCTTTAAGGCACATTGGTGCGAAAAGATAGTTTAGCAGGTTGGAGGGGCAGAGTTTACGGCTTACTGATACCCAGGTATCAGGGATCAGGAACCAGAGTCCGGGAGAAACTGGGCGCCCGCCCAGCGATTCGCGCGAGAGCGACAGGTTATCGCTAGCAGTGATTAGTTATTTATCAGTTTCAAGGCAAGAAAAAGGCTTACCACCGAGGAACAGCGAGTTCGCGGTGGTGACGCATGGCTTCATAGACCCACGAGAAACCGAAGAGCCCAGGTGCAACGGCGGCACCTCTGGGGCACGCGAAATCAGCAAATCGTCAGGGCTGCTTTGGAGGCGGAGGGTCGGGGAGTTTGTCTTGGAGGAATTCGGGTAGGCGGAGGAATTTGCGGCCTAGGGCGGCGCTATAGGCGGACCAGTCGTCTTCACCGGAGGTGATGGCGAGGGCGGCGCGGACGGCAGCGAGCTTGGAGTCCAGGTCGTCCATATAGTGAAACACCAGGGCTTCGCGAATCATGGGGAGTTTCGGGGAGCCAAATTCGTATTCACCGTGGTGACTGATGAGGATGTGCTGGACGACGGTTTTGAGTTTGGGAGGAAAGCCAGCGATGGCATCCATGGCTTTGTTGACGGTGTCGAGTTCCATGATGATGTGACCGAGGAGTTGACCTTCGGTGGTATAGCCGACGGCGCGTTCGTAGCAAAGTTCATCGAGCTTGCCAACATCGTGGAGCAGTGCGGCGATGAGAAGAAGATCGACGTCGAGTTCGGGATAGTGCGCAGCGATTTGTTTGGCCAGGCCACACAGGCTGACGACGTGCTCAAGGAGTCCGCCGAGATAAGCATGGTGCATGACTTTGGCGGCAGGGGCGCGCTTGAAACGGACGAGGAGTTGGGGATCGCTGAAAACGGAGGCGGCGAGCTGCTTCAGCCAGGGATTTTTGACTTCGGCGATGAAGGCGAGGAGTTGCCGGAACAAATCGTCGACGTTGTAGGGAGTGTGAGGGAGGAAATCGCCAAGCTCGATTTCTTCAGGTTTGGCGAGGCGGAACTGTTGGAGGATCAACTGAAATCGATTGCGGTAGAGTTCGACGCGCCCCTGGACCTTCACGAAATCGTCGCGATGGACGTCTTTGGAGCAGGTTTCAAACTGCTCCCACATGCGAGATTCCACGGTACCGCTGCGATCACCGAGCTCCATGCGGAGATAGGGTTTGCCCGCGGCACTGCTGCGAATTTCCTTTTCATGAACGAGGAAAAAGCTGGTGATGGTCTGGTCGGCAACAAAATCTTTGACAAAGGTATTCTTCATTAGGTGGCGGCTTGGGTTTTGTTTTTCTTGATAAAAGGAATATGCAGCTTGTGGGATTTCTTTTCCTTGGTAGATTCCGGAGAAGTGCTGACTTCCTCAATTTCGGAGTTGCCGCCGCCGGACATTTCCTGATAACCGGGCTTAACGACGACGTAGCTCTGCTCGCGAAGAGTTTTCAGGTACTCTCGCATGGCGGGTTCCATACGCTGACTGTAAAGATGCTGCTGGATTTCGGGTTCAACTACATCGAAAGGCTGTTCACCTTCCGTGTAGTGTTCCATGACCTTGAGGATCAAGAAGCCGGATTTGGTTTCGATGACCTCAGTGAGCTGGTTCTTTTTCATTGCGAAAACGGTATCTTCCAGTTCCTTGGAAAGCTCGCCACGTTTGTAGATACCGAGCTCGCCGCCCTGCGCCGCCGTGCTGCCGTCGGAGTAGCGTTTGGCGAGTTCGGCGAAATCCTCGCCCTCGAGTGCTTTCTTGCGAACGGTGTTCGCTTTTTCCTTGAGGGTGGGGATCTCTGATTCCTTCTTGCCTTCGGTCTTGATTTCGATGGCACTAAGGGCCACCTGTTCGGGCCGGACGAACTCAGCTTTGTGTTCGTTGTAATACTTCAGCTCTTCTTCGTGACCAATGGTGATGTGGCGGCCAACTTCCTGGCCAATAACGGCTTGGGTGAGTATGCGATTGCTGATATTGGTTTTGAAATCGTCCCAGTTGATGCCCTGAGAGGTGACGGCGCGTTCCAGGGCGTCCATATCGGGCAGTTTATTCTGGATGCGGATTTGGTCAAGTTCCTTGACGACATCGCCGGAGATGTTGATGCCCATATCCTTGCCGCGCTGGGAGAGGAGCGACTGGTCAATTAGATCGCGAAGAGCGTATTTCTGGCGGTCCTCAATGGCTACCTGAAGCTGTTCTGGTGTGCAGCGTCCCTGGCACTGCGCGCGAGCTTCATCTTCGGCGGATGCGCGGGCCTTTTCGAGTTCCGAGCGGGTGATGATTTCATTGTTAACGCGAGCGACGATTTCTTCGACGGTTTTGCCTTCTCCGGTCTTCACAACGGGCTTGGTTGTCGGGGTCTTGGGAGCGGCGGTCTTTGCGGCCGGCGCCTCAGGTTCCTTTTTGTCTTCGTCGGGAGCCGCCTCTTGGGGTTTTTCAAGGACGGGCGGATTCTGCGCCGGCGGGGTTTGTGGCGGCGGAGTCTCGGCAGGCGGGTTCTGAGCGGGCGGGTTTTGCGCAGGGGCCGGCGTTGGGGGCTGCTGTGCCGGGGGATTCTGCGCCAAAAGGGGCAGAGCGATTAAGAGTCCCGCGAGGAAAAGCATATTTCTCATGAAATGCCTCATTCCAAGAGTCTAGAACTCCACGAAAAAATGCGCAAATTGGAATTTTTGGGGGAGAGAGGAAAACCCAAGAAAACGAAGCCCAGAAATGATGATTCGGTGAGCTACTGATTCACCCCAGGAAACACGGAGGGCACAGAGGAGACCCAGGGCAAAGAGAACAAAAAGCGCCCGCCTCAGAACGCGGCCGCTACACAAGCAAACCCACAGGCAAGGTGGCGGCGTAAAGCCGCGCTACGGGGGTAGAGCGTCAAAGCCAAACCCCAGAAGCCACACGCAACAACGGCGTGTGGGGCACCCGCAGGGACGCCGAAACCCAGGAACGGCAGAGCTAGGGTTCGTTGCGGAGGGCTAGTAGGACGCTGCGGAGCGCGGTGGCTACCGGTTCGCCGCGTTGAAGTTCCAGCCAGAGGATGCCACTGGGGTCGAGACGGATGCCTTTGCGGGAGCGAATCACCTTGACGAGAGTGGCTGGATCCAGAGGTGTTTCCGGATGGAAGCGAAGAGCGAGCTTCGTGCCTTGGCGTTCTATGGAGGCAATGTGGAGACGCTCGCTGATGGATTTGAGGAGTGCGAACTCCAAGAGATTTTCGACGGATTTGGGAAGCTGGCCAAAGCGATCTTCCAATTCCTTGCGCACATCCTGCTTTTCGTCTTCCGAAGCAACCGAGGAGATGCGCTTGTAGGTGCGCAGGCGAAGATTTTCGCTGGGGATGTACTCCGGTGGGATGCGGAGGTCCATGCCAAGACTGATGGTGGTGCGAAGTTCGGGGGCAGCTTCCTGACCTTTGAGCTTGGCGACGGCGCGCTCGAGCATCTGGACATAAAGATCGAAGCCGATGGCTTCGATGTGGCCGTGCTGCTGGCGTCCGAGCATGTTGCCGGCGCCGCGAAGTTCGAGGTCGAGAGCGGCAATGCGGAAGCCAGCGCCGAGTTCGCTGAACTCCTTCATGGCGGCGAGGCGCTTGCGGGCGATTTCGGAAAGGATGCGCTCGGGAGGCACGAGGAGATAGGCATACGCACGCACGGGCGAGCGACCAACTCGGCCGCGGAGTTGGTAGAGTTCGGCGAGGCCGAGGCGATCCGCGCGATTGATGAGGATGGTGTTGGCGCGGGGAATGTCCAGACCATTTTCAACGATGGTGGTGGCGACGAGGACGTCGGCTTCATCACGGATGAACTTGAGCATGACTTTCTCAAGCTCTTTCTCCCCCATCTGGCCATGGGCAACTACGACGCGAGCTTTGGGAACAAGCTTGGTGACGAGATTGGCGAGAGAGTAGATGGACTCGACGCGATTGTGAATGAAATAGACCTGACCATCGCGAGCGAGTTCATTTTCGATGGAGCGTTTGATGATGTCTTCATCGAAGGCGGTGACCACGGTCTGGATGGAAAGGCGATCGCGGGGCGCGGTTTCGATGAGGGACATATCACGCAAGCCGACCAGAGACATGTGCAGGGTGCGAGGAATGGGAGTGGCGGAAAGCGCGAGGGAGTGGACGTTTTTGCGCATTTCCTTGAGGCGCTCTTTGTGCGCAACACCAAAACGCTGCTCTTCATCGATAATGAGGAGACCGAGATCCTGGAACTTGACGTCTTTGGAGAGGAGGCGATGGGTGCCGATGACGATGTCTACCTTACCGGCTTCGAGATCGGCGAGGATGACCTTTTGTTCAGCGGCAGTACGGAAGCGGCTGAGCATCTCGATGCGAGAAGGAAATGCCGCGAAGCGCTCCTTAAAGGTCTCGAAATGCTGAAAGGCGAGGACCGTCGTGGGGGTTAGAACGGCGACTTGCTTGTTGTCGGCGACGGCTTTGAAGGCGGCGCGCATGGCGACTTCGGTTTTGCCGTAACCCACGTCGCCGCAGAGGAGACGGTCCATGGGCGAAGGCTTTTCGAGATCCTTTTTGATGTCGATGATGGCGGTGATCTGATCGGGAGTTTCCTCAAACTCGAACGCGTCTTCAAATTCGCGCTGCCAGTTGCCGTCGGGAGAAAAAGCAAAACCCTGGGTGGTCTTGCGTTCGGCGTAGAGAGTCAGGAGCTGGTCGGCCATGTCCTCGAGCGATTTACGCACGCGGGTCTTGCGCGAAGCCCAAGCGGTGCCGCCAAGCCTGTCGAGCGGAGGATGAACGCCTTCGACGACACGATAGCTTTGGACGAGGTCCATGCGTTCGAGGGGAACGTAGAGGCGGGCATCTTCGGCATAGCGAAGGAGCATAAATTCGCCGCGGCGGCCTTCGGATTCGATGAGGCGGAGGCCTTCAAACTGGCCGATGCCGTGATCGATGTGAACGACGAAGTCGCCAGGCTTGAGTTCGGCGAAATCGCTAAAGAAGCCTGAGGTGCGGATTTTGCGGCTGGGACGCTCGACGGCGGGAGTGACATCGAAGAGGTCGGCATTGCCGTAAAGAGTGACCTTGGCTTCGGGAAACGCAACGCCAGCGGAAAAAGGAGCGCGCAGGAGAACGAGGGCTGCGGTTTCGCAGGCGTTTTCTGCGGTGAAGCCAGTGGCAGCTTCTTCGGTTTCACCGAGGACGTAGGGGACTTCGTATTCGCGGCAGATATCCGCGAAGCGCTCGAGTTCGCCCAGGCTGGCGGCGGTGAGATAGGCAGTGCCGCCGGCGGCAAGTTGAGACTTGATGTCGCCAAAGCAGGCGACGACATCGCCGTGGAAACGCGTGGTGGGGCGAGAAGCGAGTTCAAAGCGAGGGCCGCCGTCGGTGATGAGACTGAGCTGCTCGAGTTCGATGCGCGAGGCTTTCAGGAGCGCGCGATCGAATTCAGGTTCGCTCCAGAAATAGTGCGAGACCTCCGGGGCGTTGGCTTCGCCGTGGCGCTCGTAGTTCTCGGTGGCCGCTTCGAGGTGCTTGCGGGCAGCTTCGCGAAGGTTGACGGGCTCGTCGATAAAGACGAGAGGCTTGAGAGAACTCTCGGCGAGTTCGAAGAGCGAGGCAGTGCCGGTTTCCCTGCTGCCACCGATCCAGCCAGTGGGTTCCCAGTTGAGGGCTTCGTTGCTGCCAGGGGCTGGGACGCTCCATTCGGTGAGAGGAAGAATGGTGGTTTTGACGACGGGGGCGACCGAGCGCTGGGTGCGGGGATCAAATTCGCGAACGCCCTCGATGGTGTCACCGAGAAGTTCGAGACGAACAGGACGGGGCGCCTCGGGAGAGAAAACGTCCACAATGCCGCCGCGAACGGCGAACTGGCCCGGGAGGTCGACCATTTCCGTGCGGGCGTAACCGGTGCTGGCGAGGTGGGTGACCAGATCTTCGTGGGAAACTGCGGTGTCTTTCGCGAGAGTGCACGCGAGAGTGAGGTAGACGTAGGGATCCTGGTAGCGCCAGAGGGCCGAGGCAACCGGCGCGATGACTAAGGAGACTTCGCCGTTGGCGAGACGGTAGAGTGTGGCGGCGCGGCGTTCGAGGATGTCCGCGTGAGCCGATTGCGGATCCCAAGGAAGACTATCGAAAGCGGGCAGGACAGCGACACCACCCGTGTGGCCGGGAAAAATCTGGAAGAAGAAACGGAGACTGTCGGCGAGAGACTCGGCCCGGCGGTTGGAATCGGTGATGAAGAAGGCGGGGCGGCGGAGTTCGTGGGCGAGATAGCCGGCGACGAGAGCTTTGGCGACGTCCTGAAGGCCGGAAAGAGAAACGAGGTTGGCGTTGGAACGCAGCTCGGCCAGCGTGCCTTCCAGTGGAGGGAGGCGAAGAAGACGCTCGAGACGTTCACGGACCGCGGGGAGAATCATTAACGTATCCATTCTAACGTGCGGAGGAGATTTGCGGGAGTTATCAGTTATCAGTTTTCGGAGTGGTTGAAGGTTAAAAGCTGAAAGTTCAAAGAGAAGAAAAAAGGATTATCGTAACGCGACATCTCGAAGCCGAAATCCTGCACATCATGGTGGTGGAGATCCTCCGGGCGCAAAAAACGCGCGCTCAGGATTACAGTGCGATTGAGCGTTTAATCGGAAAATGGGTCTGGATGCGGGCCAGAAGTTTGCGCCAGCAGTTAGCTCTTACTTCTGCTTCTTTGGGGGAGTGATCAGTTATCGGACGGCCTCGGAAGGCCGTCCCTACTTGAAGGTTCAGAGAGAGCATTTTGCGCAGGTGCGTGGCTACGCTTGAAAAGCGGCGGCTAGCCGCCGCGCTCGAAGGCGGCCGCTACAAGGGCTCGCGGATTAGTGGAGGGAGCGGATTTTTTGGAGGATGGAGGAGGTGGAATAGGAGTCGACGACGTCGATGCGCTCGACGCGACCGCCGGCGGCTTCGACTTCTTCGCGGCCGACGATTTGATCGCCGGGCCAGTCGCCACCCTTGACGAGAATATCGGGAAGAAGAGCGGCGATGACCGGGCGAGGAGTAGGTTCGTCGAAGATGAGGACAGCATCGACGCATTCGAGACTGGCGAGAATTTCGGCGCGCTCGTGCTGAGGAATGACGGGGCGGCCGGGCCCTTTGAGGGCGCGAACGCTGCTATCGCTGTTGATGCCGACGATGAGGAAATCGCCGAAGGAGCGGGCGGATTCGAGACTGCGGATGTGTCCGGGATGAAGAAGATCGAAGCAGCCATTGGTGAAGACAACTTTGCGGCCGTTGCGTTTCTGGGGAGCAAACCGCAAAATCGTTTGTTCCAGAGTTAGGACCGCGGGAGGCAAAGGAGGAGCGTTGGAATAATTTGGATCCATATTGAAAAGCAGTTTATCACGGTGAATTGGAAAGACCTCGCCGGAACGGACGGTTAGCGCATCGGATCGGAAAAGCCTCGCCCCTCAAAGGGGCGAGCTACAGGAATGGACCGGTTACAGGGTGAACCGATCGATGAACAAGGGGAAAGTGCAGCGCGCCATTGCGGGAATACTTCTACTTTTGCTGGGGGCGCTACTTACGTTTGTGCCTTCGCGAAGGTATATGGTGCGGAGGTACGTGGCGGATACCGGTGCGTGCAAAGTGGACCTGGATGTGGTGGCGTTAAGAAGTTTTCGTGACGGGACGGAACCCGGGTCGGTGGTGCTGTTTCACGGGCTGAGTTCGAACAAAGTGGTGATGAACTATCTAGCGCGGGCCTTTGCGGAGCAGGGACTGCGCGTGTACGTGCCGGATTTGCCGGGACACGGACGGTCGCCGGGCCCGTTCACACCGGAACAGGCGGAGACCTGTGCGCTGTCGTTGCTGCGCGGATTGGCGGCACGAGGATTGTTGGTGCCGGATCGCACCGTGATCGCGGGACACTCGATGGGCGGGGCGATAGCGCTGCGGGTGGCGGGAAAATTCCGGCCGGCCGGGGTGATTGCGATTTCACCGGCGCCAATGAAGGAGGCGCACGGAGTGACGACAGAGAATCTGCTGTTTCATAGTGTGCCGCCGATACCCCCGAATACGTTGATCGTGACGGGACAGCTCGAGCCGAGTTGGCTAACCGAGAATGCGGCGGAACTGGTGGCGAAGAGCGGCGACCCGGCGGTGGAATATAAGAGAGTGCCGCTGAATACGCATGTGAGCGTGCTGTTCTCGCCGACAGTGGCGAGAGAGGCGCAGGCGTGGGCGGCAAAGGTGTTGAAGCTGCCGGAGACCACGCGCGTGCCGACGCGCGGAGTGCTACTGGGAGGAGTGCTGGGGCTCGCGGGAATTTTGTTGTTGGCCGGGCCGTTTATCCGGGAAGCGACGGGAAAAACCCAAGTGGAAGAGAAAAGAGCAGCGGGCACGCCGAGTTGGCCACGAGCGATTTTGGAATTTGCGGGGATATCGGCGGGAGTGGTGGTCCTGCTGCGGCAGGGGATACCGCTGAAGGGGATGCATGCGTTCGAGGGAGATTACCTGGCGAGCTTCTTTTTGCTGGTGGGGATGGCCCTGCTGTTGATGCACGGAAATTTGGCGAGGGGGCAGTTTCGAACGAAGGGAGCGGCGCTGCGGGGGGCTGCGCTTTCGGGATTTTTGTTGTATTTGCTACTGACGGGATGGCTGCAATTGACGTTGGCGGGGGTGTGGCCGACGCTGGCAAGATGGATCCGCTTCCCGTTTTATTTCATGGGAGCATTCCTGTTTTTGTTCATGCTGGAAGTGCTGGCGGGGCCGATGGTAGAGGGACGGCGCGCAAAGCGATTCGGGGTATGGATAGGGATGGTAATGCTGGCGTGGCTAGCGCTGGCGGGGGGAATACTGTATCTGCACAGCGGGGAGATTCTGCTGGCGCTGCTGTCGGTGTATTTTGCGGCGGTTTTCATAGGGCTGGAGCTAGGTGCCGGATTGGTACGGAAAACGACGGGCTCCGCGACAGCCGCTGCACTCTTCGGTGCTATACTGCTAGCTGGGATTTGCCAGGTGATATTTCCGCTAGGATAGAGGGAGAATCGCCCTGGTGAACGTCTCCTTCTTCCTCGACGCGCCGGAGACGGAAGCAGCTCTCTTACAACAGAAAACGACAAAATGTCCGAAATTGCGATCGTCGGTGGCGGACCTTCCGGCGCGATGTGCGGTGAGCAACTCGCGCGCGCGGGGCATTCCGTGGAGATTCTTGACGAGCACCTGGCATGGGAAAAACCGTGCGGCGGGGGCTTAACGTACCGGGCGACGCAGTGCTTCCCTTTTCTGCTGGATAACGATCATCCGAAGAAATTAATCCGCGACGTGGAAATCATCAGCGCAGAAAATCAGCGAGTGCAGCTGGATTTGCAGCATCCCATCGTGATTTATTCGCGCACGGTGCTGAACGGGTTGCTGCTGGACCGGGCGCGGGAAGCGGGCTGCAAGATTCAGCAATCGCGAGTGCAGAGCATCGACACCGCGTCTGACAAGCCGACCTACGTGGTGGACGGGGAGCGGCGCCGAGCGGATTTTGTGGTGCTGGCGGCGGGCGCGAGGAACCAGCTATTGCCGGGAATCCGCGCGCTCGACCGCGACGAACTGGAAATGACGCAAGGGTACTTTGTGCCGCAGACTTCGGACCAGATCATCATCAAGTTTTTGCCGGAGTTTGAAGGATACATCTGGTCGTTTCCGCGCGCGGATCATTTGTCGCTGGGAATCTGCGGGAGCATGGCAACCCACACCAGCATGGAATTGCGATCGCACCTGCATACATTTGCCGCAAGCGAGAAGATCGGCACGGAAAGCGCGAAGTTTTATAGCCATGTACTGCCGTCGCCACAAGAGCGGACGCTTTCGGGGCGCGCAGTGATCGGACGGAACTGGGCGCTGTGCGGAGATGCGGCGGCGTGGGTAGACCCGCTGACGGGCGAAGGATTGTTTTACGCGATGCGCTCAGGAGATTTACTGGGGCGCTCCATCGCAGAAGGGTGCCCGGAAAAATATCCGGCGCGGGTGCGGGCCTCGTTTTCGGCGGAGTTGGAATTTGCGGCGCGCATCGTGAGGCGATTCTACCGGGGATCGTTCCTGGGCTGCTCCGTGACGACGCGCATGGTACAATTCCTGCAACGGAACGCGATGTTCCGGCAGTTGATGAGCGATTTATTCTGCGGGACGCAGGATTACACGACGTTGAAGCAACGGGTGCTGGAACATCTGGGAGGAACGCTGAGCCAATTTGTTTCCAGCGTATTGAATTTCGACCGGCCGGCCGCGAAGGTGCGGACGTACCCGGCGGCGGATTAAGAGTTAAGCAAGTCGTTCGGTTTCGTTGCTCGCAAGAAGATCCATTTGGAGCAATCGCGCGATTCCCTCCCCTGCCAGAAATGTTGCCGTGATCCTTCCGCTTCACCAGGGCTGAGGTGCGCCGGAGCTCCGGTCGGGATGACAAGCGCAGAAACGGCAAACCCAAGAACCGACCTGAAGGTCGGCCACCACAAATGCATCCTCACATCTGAACGAGGGCAATTTGGCATTTACTGTAGAAATATCTAGACAGTCAGTGCATCAGCGCGGGCGAGGAGGCATGGAAAGTGAAAATGGGCTTGCCTCTGGCGGGTTTGCCCTCTATCGTCTCCCCCACTCGGCTAACCATACTCTCCGCGCGTCTGGCGACAGCGAGTGGTCTGTAAGTTGCCTCAGACAAATCAAAATAATGGGTAAAGGGTGTGCACATGCGCAAGGCCGTATTTTTTGCGATCTTCTGTGCCGCGTTGGCAAGCACTGTGTATGGACAGAGCTCGTCTTTTCTCCAACACAACGTATGACTCCAGCGAAAGGCCGACGCAATTCACGGATGCGATCATGCGGGCGGAATTTTTCCACCTGTCCGACGATGATTGGCAAACGATGCTGAAGGCCCGGGCGTTTGGCAATGCCTTGTTCCCAGCCGTGCCGACCGACACCACAACTCCAATCGGGGCAGCGGAAAACGCCGGAGACATCCGGACGAAGGACATTTCCACATTCCTGTTCCCGAACGCGTATCGATATTCGGGTAGCCTGTGCTGCATGCTGGTTATCACACGTATGACATTGAGCTTGGCAGCGCATCGAATGGCTGGCAGGAACGACGCTATGTGCTGAATTACGCGAGTTGGATTACCCCCGGACTGTTCAATCGAGGATTCCAGGACATCACAGCACTGAGCCACGAAATGACGGAGACGTTTAACGATCCGTTCGTGAACAATGCGACGCCGTGGTGGCTGGCACCGAGCGGACAGTGCCAAAACAACCTGGAAACGGGAGACGTAATCGAGGGACTGGCCAATCCCACATTCCCGATCACGCTGAATGGCGTGACCTGGCATTCGCAGACAGAAGCACTGTTGCCGTGGTTTGCCGGGGTGACGCCATCGAAGGCAATTCACGGCGCTTACAGCTATCCCGACATCACCGTGCTAACACAGGCGAACATTTCGCAGAATCCGGGGTGCACGCCACCAATCCTCTAAACCAACGCTTAGAGTTGGGGTGAAGTAATGGGCGGGCGGGGAAAATTCTCCGCCCGTTCCCCTTTTTAGGGGCCTGATTGAAGATGTACTCGCTTTGCTGGAGGAGGCATCCAACGGGTATCCTCAACAGACGCGACGGGACGCGAACCATTTAATGGCCACCACCGCAACAGCTTTGCCGGCGACGGCAGAAACCGCCAACAAGGCGAAGAAGAAAATCAACTGGAGTTCCCTGCCGGAAATCTGGGCGCTGATGCGTCCGAGGACAGGCATCCTGCTGCTGGGGTTTTTGCTGACGGCGATCAATACGCTGTCGGGATTTGTGCTTCCGCTGTCGAGCAAATATCTGTTTGACAATGTGATTGGCAAGCGCCAAGTTAGACTTCTCCTACCCATCGTTCTTTGCGTCGTGGCGGCAACATTGGTTAAAGGGTTGACGTCCTTCACGCTTACGCAAGTCCTCTCAAAATCAGCGCAAAGGATGATCACGGACCTGCGCAAACAGGTACAGGCGCATATCGGGAGATTGCCGATCCGGTTCTACGACGCGAATAAGACCGGGGTGCTGGTTTCGCGAATCATGAGCGACGTGGAAGGAGTGCGAAACCTGATTGGAACGGGGCTGGTGGAATTCGCTGGAGGAGTGCTGACCGCGGTGGTGGCGTTGGTCTTTCTTCTGCGGATCAGCGCGTTCATGACCATCATCGCGTTCGGAGTGCTGATGGTTTTTGCGCTTTTCCTGAACAAGGCGTTCTCGACGATACGGCCGATCTTCCGGGCGCGGCCGAAGATCAATGCGGAAGTGACGGGAAGGCTGACAGAATCGCTGGGAGGGGTGCGCGTGGTGAAGGGCTATCACGCGGAGGACAGAGAAGAGCAAGTCTTTTCGGGCGGAGTGCAGCGTTTGCTGGAGAACGTGCTGAAAACGCTGACGGCCACGTCGCTGATGAGCCTGTCGGGCGCGACGCTCATGGGCATCGTGAGCGCCATCATCATGTTTCTGGGCGCGCGACAAGTTCTTGCGGGGACGATGACGCCCGGGATTTTGATCCAGTACACGGGGCTGCTGGTGCTGATGGTAGCGCCGGTATTTCAGATTGTGGCGATTGGAACGCAAATTACCGAGGCGATTACAGGCCTGGAGCGGACGCGGGAGATTCTGAACGAGTCGATGGAGGATCAAGACCCGAAGAGAACGGTAGAGCTGGGACGAATCGAAGGAAAAGTGGAGTTTGACGAGGTGCGGTTCAGCTACGAGGCGAACAAGGAAGTGCTGCACGGGATATCGTTTACGTCGGAACCGGGAACAGTGACGGCGCTGGTGGGTCCATCAGGATCGGGGAAATCGACGATTATTGGATTGCTGGCGGCGTTTTACACGCCAACGAGCGGGCGCGTGCTGGTGGACGGAACGGATTTATCGACGGTGAAGTTGAGCTCGTACCGCACGCAACTGGGCGTGGTGCTGCAAGAGACGTTTTTGTTTGATGGAACGATTCGGGAGAATGTGGCGTACGGCCGGCCGGGCGCGAGTGAAGAAGAAATCCTGGCAGCATGCCGGATCGCGCGCGTGGATGAGTTTGCGGAAACGTTTGAGAAGAAGTACGACACGATCGTCGGGGAGCGAGGAGTAAGGCTCTCGGGCGGGCAGAAGCAAAGAGTGTCGATTGCGCGAGCGATCCTGGCGGACCCGCGGATTTTGATTTTGGATGAAGCGACGTCGAGTTTGGACTCGGAGTCGGAGGCGTTGATTCAAGAGGGGCTGAGGTACCTGATGCGCGGGAGGACGACGTTTGTGATTGCGCACCGGTTGTCGACGATCCGGAGGGCGGAGCAGATTCTGGTGGTGCAGGACGGGCGGACTCTGGAGCGCGGGACGCACGAGACGTTGTACGCGGCGCACGGGCGGTACTACGAGCTGTATACGAAGCAACATGCGGTGGAGACGAATCTGTTTTTGGCGCCGGGCGAGGGAGACAGGAAGGAACGTCGTGACGGCGAGGAAAGTGGCGGGAACGGAGCGACGGGGGGATCGGTGCCGGACACAATACGGATGTTGCGGAGCCGGAACGGGTAGCGGAAGGAGTTGAGGGTTGAAAGCAACTGAACCCTGGCTCCGGCTTTGTTTCGCGTCGGGTTGTGATGCGTGCAAGCGGCGTCAAGACGCCGCACTCCGAAGTTAAGCGCAGGAGCGGACGGCCTCAGAAAGCGGCCGCTACACAGACTGGACCCTCGGTCGAATAATAGAAAAACTGGGTTACAGGGTGGGGCGGCGGAGGATGGGTTTCTTTGCCTGGGCAGCCGCTGCTGGGAGCAGTGTGGCCATTTTGCGAATCATGGCGAGGACGAGACGCTTGTCGCCGTCGGAAAGAGTGGTGCTGTACTTCTTGATTTCGGCGAGGAAACGGATTTCGTCCTGAGAGAGCTCGCCGAGCATCTTTTGCGTTTCCTTGTCGTGAGAGGTTTCGGTGCCGGGGAAAAAATCGGCGAGGGAAATTTCCATGGCCTCGGCAATTTTGGCCAGGGTCTCGAGCGAAGGAACGGTGTGGCCGTTTTCCACGCGAGAAAGGTAGCAACGCAGAAGGCCGGTGCGGCGCTCGATGTCGCCTTGGGAAAGTCCACGCTGGCTGCGGTAGGTTTTGATGACTTCGCCGATGTTGACCTGTGGTTTCTCTTTAGGCACGGTTTCCTCCAATGGAAAGGTTATCTTAGTGGCTAACAGTAGGAGTGGCAAGAGGGAATCGAGGGTGGCTGGTTGCGAAAAGGTAACGGAGAGAAGAAGCGGCGAAGGGGCGTGGGTTGGGCGTCACTCGACGGACTGGAAGAGCAGGCGGGTGATGTCGGCCATGAGGGCGGAGCTGTCCTTGATATCGGGCAGGCCGCGTACGAGGATGACGAGGACGAAGGGACGGGGAGCGAAGACGATGGCGGCATCGTGGTGGATCTTGGTGATTTCGCCGGTTTTGTGGGCGACTTTAGTACCGGGAGGAAGGCCTGCGGGAATGCCTTCGTTGAATTTCTGGCGTTCGAGGATGGCGAGCATTTGCTGCGAGGCGTCTGGGCCGGCGGCGGTGTTGTCGGCGATGCAGGTGAGCAGGATTTGCAGGGCGCGGGCGGTGGTGGTGTTGTTGAGGCCCTTTTCGAAGGCTTGGGTGTCTTCGACGCCGCGAAGAACGTGCATGCCGTCAGCGTTGAGGGAGTGGACGGTGGCGCGGATGTTTTCGACGCCGAGTTTTTCGATGATGAGATTCGTTGCGAGATTGCTGCTGACGGTTATCATGAGTTCGCAGAGTTCGGTGAGGGTACGAGTTTGTCCCTCGGCTTTGTAGAGGTCGGATTCGGAGTCGTCGGAGGGATCGAGCTTGTAAGGCGAGCCATCGACGATGGAGTGGAACTCGTTGTGAATGGTGAGGGGGCTGGAGAGCTTGAGCTTGCCCGCCTGGACTTGGCGGTAGAGTTCCACCATGACGGGCACTTTCATGGTGCTGGCGGCATGGAAGGAGGCATCGGCATGGTAGAACCACTCGGTTTTGCCATCGAGGGTACGAAAGGCGATAGCGACGTCGGCGTGAGAATCGGTGATGCGTTTTTGGATTTGTTGTTCGGCGGCGGCGAGGCTGGGGGACTGTGCGAAACAGGAAGACGACAGGAATGCAATCAGGGTGAGAAGCCAGAGAAGTTTCCGCAAGGGTCGAAAGCCTCCAGAAGCGCGATCGCGCATAAATCGAAGTTGCGATCCTTCGGGCCGCAAAAGACGCGGTCTTCAGGATGACACGTATTAGAACATAGCGCGAAAACGAACCGACCTGAAGTTCGGTCACTACCAAGGCAGAGGAGCGGCAAACCCGCACGCTCCACCGGCGCGAAAGCACTTCAGTGCGAGAGTTTTATGGTGGCTGGGGTGATGTTGAAGCCCTCTAATTCTAGGACCGGATCTTTGCCGTCTAGATCGGATGGGTCGAAGGTGACGGAGACGGTTTTTTCTTCGCCGGGAAGAAGGGAGAAATAGTTGTCGTCCCAGAAGATGGGCACGAGGTCGTCGCCGTCCTTCCCTTTCGTGACCCGGGGATGGATCTGGAAAGCAACGCTGGACGAGGGGTTTTTCAGTTTGAGCTTGATGGCGCTCTTCCCTGCTTCGTGGTGGTACTCGGCTTTGACTTCGAGAGTCACCTGGGGCAGCGAGTTCAGGCCAGTCAGATCGCCAAAGTCTTTCTGCGGAGTGTAGACGGTGTCTTTGCGATTGGCCCAGTCCATGGTGTCGGGCTTGGTGGAGAGCCAGTAGAAATTGTCGCTCAGGAGTTTGCCGGAAGAATCGTGGAGTTCGAGTTTGAGGAAATAAGTTGTGGAGAGGCCGTCGGGCTTGGGTAAATCGAGGGCTTTCGCAGCGGAATCAGGAGCGAGGTCGACGGTCGCGTCTTTTGTGGCCGCAGTCTTTCCATCGATGTTGAATAGTTTGGCGGAGACCTTCACGGCGCTGACGGGTTCGTAGGTGCCGTTGATGACGGCAACGGAATTATTGTCGTAGCTGTATTGGACGTGAACGATCTCCTGGGCTTTTTTGGTGCCGAAATAGCCGCCACCGGGGACCAGGTAGTAGTCGTAGAGATGCCAGATCAGAGAAGGCCAGGCATTGTTGAGCATCCACTGGATGACGCCGGTGGAGACGTACTTGTTGCGGGCGTAGGCCTCGAACATGGAGCGTTCATTGTCGTAAGCCATGGCCTGGGCTTTGCGCTCGTAGTCGTCGAGAGAAGAGGTGGGGCCGTAGCGCTTGGTGAGGGCGTCGGTGAAAACATCGACGGTGGTGAAGCGCTCGCCGCCAGCATGGAAATTCCAGTAAACATCGATGGGCCAGAGATGGTCCTTAGGAATGAATTTGGCGAGGCTCTGCTTGGTGGGGATAGCGGGGCCGGGGCTGGTTTCGGTGTTGTAACCATAGGCGCCGCCCGCTTCCGTGTCGGCCAGCCAATACATCGGAGGAACGTACTCGTACGGGCCAGTCATCTTGACGCCGGATTTGCCGGTGACGGTGGTGGGAGCTTCGGAAGCTGAGGAGACGGTTGGATTCGGCCACTGGAGATCTTTGAGAATGCCGAGATACATATTTTCGATTTCGGGTGGAGGGGGATTGTCGCTGCCGTAGAGCCAGACGAAAACGGAAGGATGATTGCGGAGGCGAGTGATCTGATCGGTTAGCGAGGCGGCGGCGATTTTTTTGGTTTCCGGAGTCCAATCATTCCAGTGTTCCCACATGTCGCAGCAGATCCATCCGGGCATGACGAGGAGACCGAGGCGATCCGTTTTGTCGAAGAACTCGTCGCGATCGGTTTTGCCTTCGAGGCGGATGGAGTTCAGACCCATGTGCTTGACGTAGTTGAGGTCGGCGTCGAGCCGTTTGGTGGACCAGCGAAGAAGAAGATCGGGGGCCCACGCGGCTCCGCGAATGAGGACACGCTTGCCATTCACTTTGAAGAGGCGGCCGCCTTTATCGGTCAGTTCGGAGGTGACTTCACGAATGCCGAAGGTCGTGGCAGCGGAATCCGAGAGATCTTTGCCGAGTTCGACGCGAAATTTGGCGGTGTAGAGATAGGGTTCACCCATCTGGTAGGGCCACCAGAGATGAGGATGAGGGAGTTTCAGTTGCGCAAATTTGTCGGGAGAGAAGGAAACCGCCTTGGATTCGTTGGCGGCGAGTTCGAGGGGCTGAGAGAGATGTTTGCCGTCTACCTCGGCGTGGAGAACGGCCTTGACGGGATGATCGCTGGTGTTGCGCAACTCGGCGCTAAGGGTGAGAGCGGCAGACTTGTAGCCGGGATCGAGTTTGGAGGAGACGAAAGGCGCACGGAGAGTGACTTCGCCGGAATCGGACAGGAAGACTTCGCGCCAGATGCCCATGTCTTTGTCGGGAGGAGTGGGATTCCAGTCGACCCAAGTGAGTCCGAGATCGTTTTTCTCGGGAGCGGAGACTTCAACGGCGAGAGCGTTCTTGCCGGATTTGTTGAGCAAGGGGTCGATGCGAAATTCGTAAGAGCGATAAGCGCCGGCTACGTCTGAGCGGTCGGCTACTTTTTTGCCGTTGAGCCAGATGTTGGCGCGATAGTTGATACCGAGAAAATGGAGCCATGCAGCCTTGTTGGCCAAGCCGGCGGGAGTCGGGAATTCGGTGCGAAACCAGAACGAACAGCGGTAGGGACTATCGGCAGGCATGTCGCGATTGGAGAAAGGCTCCTCGCCGCCAAGGGAGACGCCGGGAAAAGATCGCAGGTTCACGCCGTAATCGGGATCGGGGAGGGTCTTGTCTGTAACCAGGGCGCCGACAACCGTGCCGGGAACTTCGGCTTTGTGCCAATCCTTGGCGGCGAAACCGGGAGTGGAGATGGTTTCCGCGGAGGACTTGTCGATACAGGAAGACTGCAATTGCCAGGAAGCGCGTAGGGAGATGCGCGATTCAGGCGGCGAGACGGGAGCAGCCGAGGCCGTGGAATGCTGAAGGAAGAGAGCAGACAGCAGAATAGCGAGGGGCGCAAAAAACGAACGATAAGATTTCATGCAAGCTCCGACCGGGCGGAATGCCGGCAGAGAAAGATTAAACCGATTCAATAGAGGGTGCCAGAGTTTTCTTCAGGCGGTGGTTTGCGGAGCGGGAGGCTGGCGGAAGATGGTTACACGCTTGGCAAGGAATCTAGAAAGTCTTGGCGGTAATTTCGGGATCCTGGAGCGCCCAATCGGAAGGCGGGAGGGAAACGCGCCAGAAATGGCGAGCGGGCTGGACAAAATCGAGACCGACTTCAGTTTTTCGATCGGCATTGGCGTTGCGAAAGGCCATGCGGCAAGCCGGCGCCTCTCCGGTCTCGGGATTTTGACGACGATGACCTGCCCGAGGCTTACGGGCAGGTTCAAATAGATAAGCGCACCATGGGCGCTGACAACGACGGTATTTGTGCTTTCGGAGACATGCACGTTATCGGGCCCCCGGGCGATGACCCGGCCGGGAATACGGGGAAGAACGCGCTGGCTGCGCGCCGGCTGGACATGGGCGCAAGATCCGACGAGAGGGAGGGCATAAGGGCGGCTTGGTGGTAGTTATGACGGGTGGAGCGTTGCGCGTCAGGCAGAATAAGGTACTGATGCAGAAACACGCGGAGCTTGCTTGAGAGTAAATCTCCGACTTCGGGAGATAGAGCCGCTACTTACCGACAAAATGGCTAGCGGACAAATTGGATTGCGTAAGGGCCTTGACGTCCAATTCGCCGGTCTTCGCTTTGTCCAATCTGTCGAACTCCGCGCCCATAAACTTCATGTACTCCTGCCTGGAGACTTTGCCGTTCTTGTCGGCATCCATGAGGGGCAGCAAGTGTTTGATGTCGTCTTCTGCAAGCGCGAGCTTGTCGTGCAGTTTGGGGACCGAGGCCTTTTGCGCGGCCGCATTGCCGAGCATGGACAGAGCAGCAAACAAAACGGTGATGGTCGCGACGATCGATAGGGTGTTCTTTCGCCTCAGCATGATTGCCTCCTTGGCACACCTTCCTGAAGGAGCTAGCCGGTGCAGTGCCCTTCCGATGAGGTGGTGGGCATGGGCCGGGAGCACGATTGTGGCTCCCGGATTCGGCAAAATATACGCGCATGGGCAGCGAGCGTTAATGCAAAATTTGGATGCTTAAAATCAAAACATTTGGACGTTGCGGCGCAAGGAATTGGTCGGGCGACGGAAGAAAAGTGGTCCCGGAGGAGGGAGTCGAACCCACACGGGGAGTGATCCCCGGCAGATTTTGAGTCTGCTGCGTCTGCCAGTTCCGCCACTCCGGGAGAACCTAATTGAAAATAGCACGGGGAGAGCGGGCGGGTAAAGGAGGGGGCGGCGAGCGCGGCGGTTAGAGGATGTCACGAAGCAAAGGGATACGGCGAAAAACGGCGGCACTGAGAGCAACTGACAGGATCACCGCAAGGCATGTGAGGAGCAGGAACTTTGGAATTGCGGGCAACAGGAAGGGGTGGAGCAGCCGAGCGAGCAGGATGACAATGGGAGGATGGAAAACGTAGACGCTGAACGCGTTGTCGGAGAGGAACTTTGTGAGACGGCCCTGATGATTGAAATATTGGCGGTAGATCACTAAGAGGCCATAACTGATGGCGACGCAGGTGAACGACTCCCAAAGATTCAAAGATTCATGCTGGCGGCTTGCCAGTACCAACCGCCAGAGAAGGCACGGCCGTTTCCGCTGAAGGCGCCACCGGTGCGCAGGATCACGAGCCAGGCTACGAAGCCAACGGGCAGCACGATCATGAGCCAGCGTATTCCCGGGGAAAAACTGCGCGACGACAACCATCGTCCGCGCGCGGCTATCACGCCAGCGGCGAACAACAGGATGTATTGTGGGAAATCCGCAAGATGCATGTTCAGAAATGATGTGCCGGAGGGGAGGAACAGGCGAACGAGGAACGTGAAAGCAGCCATCGTGAGAGCAAAGCCGATCAGTGTTGCGTCGCTCGGCGGGCGCTGATCGACGCTGACAGGAGTGCTGCTCGAGCGTAACGCGCGCAGCGCAGCGTAGGCCAGACAGAAAATCAGCAGCGCCAGACAAAACCACAGGGGTCCGTTTTCCTGGAGAAATTGGCCATTGCGAATGTGTTTGACCCACTCATTGGCAAACGACGTAGGCTCGGTGGAATTCCACGAGTGAGCGCAGAAATATTCGGTAATCGGCCCGAGGACGAACATGTAAAACAACATTGGGAGGCCCAGCCGAAAGGCACGTTCGCGGACGAACTGGCGCAGGCCTTTGCGGTCGAAGGAAGACGGAACGAAAAAACCGGCGATGAAGAACAAGAGTCCCATGAAGAAGGATTGAAGATACATTTGCCAGGCGGCAAAAGTGAGCAAGGCGGCAGCCGTGAGAGGCCGCCGATCGACGAAATACCAGCTTCCGAGGGGACTATAGGTGTCCGCGGCGTGCATACTGATGACGAGAATGATCATGGTCCAGCGCAGGTTATCGATAAAGAGCATGCGCGGGCGAGAGGCCGCGGGTGCGTGTGGTTGAAGTTCTGAATCTCGATCCGTCGTGTACGTTGGCGTCCGAACGCTCATGGTTTGCCGAACTTTCTGGAGACACCACGCGGTCTGAAACGTGCTGTTCAGGTTTGAAAACGAGGAATATTGTAAGCCCAAATCGCGTGCTTCCCATTTTTCGATGGCATGGCAACTGAGCGTAAAATTCGCATGGCGATTGGGCTTTGATTTGCTATGCTGCCGGGGTTCAACTTTATGAGAGGAAATTCCATGAAAGCAAAAATGATGCTTGTTGTGGCAGTGCTGATGGCTGGTGGCCTTGCGCCGAAGGTGTCTGCTGCGGAGAACGACAAGAAGGAAGCGGCGGCGAAGGAAGCGAAACCTTCTTACGAAATGCCGCAACCGGAGAAGGAAACGCTGGACCTGGAGATGTACGGAAGGATTCGCGAAGAAGCGACAGCGCATTCGCACATCATGGAATATGCATCGGGGCTGATGGACGGGATCGGTCCGCGGCTGACGGGCTCGGAAAATCTAAAAAAGGCGAACGAGTGGACTAAGGAACAGTTCACCGCCATGGGTTGCAGCAACGCGCATCTGGAGGATTGGGCGAGTTCGGGATGGGCTGGCAGCAACTGAACACCTGGGTGCGGATGACGATGCCGGACACGGCGGTGTTCATTGCGCAGGCTGCGCCGTGGTCGCCAGCAACGAAGGGAGCGGTGAGCGGGAATGCGGCGTGGGCGGACATCAAGGAAGAGAAGGACTTTGATAAGTACAAGGGGAAGTTGGCGGGGAAGGTTGTTCTCTGGGGAGACATGCGGGAAGTGAAGCCGGTGGACAAGCCGTTGTTTACGCGCGACGAAGAAGCCGACTTGAAGCGAATCCAGGAATACCCGATTCATTTGAACGACACGGAGAACTTCTTCCAGACGTATCTGAAGCGGCAAGAATTCCGGGAGAAGGTGGGTAAGTTCCTGGCTGCCGAGCAGGCGACCGCGGTGATTACGCCGAGCCGTGATGGACGTAACGGCGGAGGGTCGGGAGGAACGATTTTTGACGACACGGGAGCAGGATTTGGCTGGCTGATCTACCAAAAGGACCACGCGGACGCGCTACCGGTGGCGGTGATGGCGATTGAGAATTACGGGCGGGTGTACCGGTTACTGAAGGCGGGTGTGCCGGTGACGATCGAAGTGAACATCGACACGAAATTTACCGGGGAGCATGAGCATGGGTTCGACACGATTGCGGAAATCCCGGGGACGGATCCGAAGTTGAAGGACGAATTGGTGATGGTGGGAGGGCACCTCGATTCGTGGGCGTCGGCAACTGGTGCAACCGATAACGGAGCGGGAACGCTAGTGGCAATGGAAGTGATGCGGATTCTGAATGCGTTGCAGGTGAAACCGCGCAGGACGATTCGGGTTGGATTGTGGACAGGCGAGGAGCAGGGCGAGTTCGGGTCGTATGGATACGTGAAGGAACACTTTGGATATGTGCCGCGCTCGACGGCGCCGGACCAGTTGATGATTACGGAATACGATCGCGATCCAGCCGGACCAATCGTGCTGAAGTGGGATCAGCAGAAGATTTCCGGGTACTTCAATGTGGACAATGGAAGCGGAAAGATTCGCGGGATTTATTTGCAGGGGAACGCAGCGGTGGGTCCGATATTTGCCCAATGGATGGAGCCGCTGAAAGACGTTGGGGTCGTGGCAATCACGGATCGGGATACTGGGGGAACGGACCACGAAGCGTTCGACGCGGTGGGGATACCGGGATTCCAGTTCATTCAGGATCCGTTGGATTATGGATCGCGGACACATCACTCGAACATGGATACGTACGAGCGGTTGCAGCCTGAGGATTTGGCACAGGCGGCCATGGTAGAGGCGATCTTCGTGTACAACGCGGCGATGAGGGAGCAGATGCTGCCGAGGAAGCCGCTGCCGCATCCGGAGTTGCAGAAGGTGCAGGGGAAGGCGTTGAAGGGTGTGATGCCGGGGGCGGAGGAGAAGAAGTAGCAGCCTCTCCTGTTGGTCGGGGTGAAAAGGCGGCCGCTACAAAGGCGGAGGAGAAGTCGGGTTCAGGTTGAGGGCCTTCGCCTCGCTCAGGATGCAAAGCCCAATGATAGCTACTGAGGAGTGGGGAGAGGGGCGCCACAGCGCTTACAGTGTAGGGCGTCCTGGTCGTGAGGCTGGAGGCCGCAAGCGGAGCAGGTTCTGAGGGGCGTAGCAGTGGAAGCGCGCGCAAATTCGAAGGTCACGATGCCAGTGGGCACGGCGATAATTCCGTAACCAACAATCATCAATAGAGAAGCGAGAAGCCGTCCGGGAACGGTCTTGGGAGAGATGTCGCCATAGCCGACGGTGGTGACGGTGACGATGGCCCAATACATAGCAGCGGGAATGCTGGTGAATCCGTTGGCTTCTCCCTCGATCTGGTACATCAGCGCGCCGACAATGATGACGATGGTCAGGACGGCGAAAAGAAAGATCGTGATCTTGCGGATGCTCTCTTTCATGGCGATGCGGAGAACCGCGGCCTCGCCAACATATTCCGTGAGTTTGAGGATGCGGAAGACGCGAAGCAGGCGAAGGGAGCGGACAACGGTGAAGGAGTGGGCGACACCAAAGAGAAAGCTGAGATAGACAGGGGCGACGGCGAGCAAGTCGACGATGCCGAAGAAGCTTGTGGCGTAGCGGCGGGCGTTGGTGGCGGAGATGAGGCGAGCGATGTATTCGATGGTGAAAAGAGCGGTGAAGGTCCACTCAGCGATGCGGAGGTAAGGGCCGAAGGAATCGCGGATGGAGCGAACACTTTCGAGAAGCACGGTAAGAACGCTGAGGAGAATCAGGATGAGAAGAATGAGATCGAAGAGACGGCCGGCGAACGTTTCGTGGCCAAAAATGACTTCGTGCCAGGTGTCACGCCAGGGAGCGCGAGGATGAAGTTGGGAGGTCGAGGGCTGCATGGCGCGTGAGGGCGGGAAATCGCGCTAAGGATACAGCATCCGGCGGCCAGTAGCGAGACGGATCGAGCGGAGGTCAGGCGAGCGCGGTGGCGGAGACCAAGGAGGCAGAGAAATTGACCTGGCGGCCGTCGTAAAAGCGGCGAATGCCTTCAACCACTTCCTGATTAACTTCTTCGGTCTTATCGGCAGGGAGAGCGGCAATCATTTTCTTGAAGGGAGCGGCAATTTCCCTGGAGGCTTGCCAGGCTTCTTCGGGCGGGCCAGGCCATGGCCAGGAGATTTTGTGGGTGGCGACAGAAACTTCGTGGAAGCCCGCGGAAGTGAGGACTCCGGCGAGTTTGGATTCGTCGGCAAAACGAAAAACGTGTGGGGCGTCCGGGTGAGGCGTTGGCACTTTGATGTGCTTGAGAAATGGTCCAATCATGGTAGAGAAAAGAGGGTTTTCGAAGGGAGAACCCCAAACGAGGAAAGAGACGCGCCCGGCGGGTTTCAGGACGCGGCGGATTTCGGACAGGGATTTGTGGGTGTCGGGAAAGAACATGAGGCCGAAGCGGCAGGTAACACGATCAAAGGAGGCACTTGCGAAGGGGAGATGCTCGGCGTCGGCGTCGCGAAACTCCATGTTGGCGAGGCTATGGGCGTGGCCGTGTTCCTGAGCGACAACGAGCATTTCGGGGACGAGATCGCTCGCGACGACGCGGCCGTCGGGACCGACCGCCTTTGCGAGAGCGAGGGCGGGTTCACCGGATCCACTGGCAAGGTCGAGAATGTGGAGGCCGGGGGAAAGTTCGGCGCCTTGGAGGATCAGGCCGGTGGCACCGCGAGATTGGAACGCGAGCTTGTCAAACCACTTTCGCCAGAAAGGAGCGGCTTCGAGCCATTCCTGACGAATGACTTCTTTGGGGTCGGGAACCGGTGCGGGATTCGAACTCAAGTTTCACCTCCTGCGCGGGGCACTGTGACGGGGTTGACCTCGGAACCGTGAGAGCAGGGTGCGCTTGGGGGAGGTCGAAGCGGAAGTATACGACGAGGAGCGACGGCAGAATATCAAGATTCCGAGGAATTACGGTTACAGAAGTGGCCCAGGGGCGGCGGTAGCGCGACTGGACGCACGCAAAACGGCGGGATAGGCTATGGGAGTAGGCTGACAGGGCCGCTTGCCCCGGCGGGTGGAAATCAGCCAAACCAAAATTTATGGCAACAGCAAGCACAGTAGCGGGCTCGCGCCCCGAGCACCGCGGGTTGACGTATTGGATGGAACGTACCTTAAAGGAGTTGGAAAAGGTGCGCGAGTCGCCGGATGCAGATGCGGTGCACGATCTGCGCGTGGCGATACGGCGGTGCCGGTCGGTGGCCGCGGTGATGCAAGAAGTGGACCCGGACCCGGCGTGGCCGGAAATGAAGAAGCTGGGGAGAAAACTGTTCCGGCAGCTAGGAGAACTGCGGGACACGCAGGTGCTGGAGGAATGGACGAACAAGTTGTCCTCCGAACCGGACCCCGTGAGGCAAATGCTTTTGGACGATTTTGCCAAGAAAGAAAGCGAAATGCGCGAGAGCGCGTTGCGCGTGGCCGAGAAATTCGACGAAAAGGCATGGACAAAGCATGCCCGGACGTTGCGGCGACGTGCGCGTCTGGTGCCTCCGGATGGCGCTGCGGCACAGTGCCTGGCGTTGGAACGGCTGGAAGGCGCGAAGGAACTCCAAGGACAAGCGCTGAGGACCTCAAAGCCTGCGGCGTGGCACGCCTTGCGAATCGGAGTGAAGCGATTCCGGTATACGGTGGAGAGCCTATTGCCGGCGCGGTATGAGGAATGGGGCGAGGATCTTAAGCGAGTGCAGGATCTGCTGGGTGAAGTACACGACCTCGATGTGCTGTCGGGGAAAGTGGCGCAGATCACGGGGCCGGAACTGATCGCGGCGCAGGCGTCGTGGTCGGGACGAATTGCGACCGAGCGCGCGCAGAGGATCGAAACGTACCGGCAGATGACGTCGGGCCAAGACAATTTATGGCACAAATGGCGGCAAGGACTGCCGGAGGGCCGGCAACTGGAGGCTGCAGGGCTGGCGCGATTGCGGGTGACGGCGCGGGCGATTGACGTGAATCCGCGGCGACCTTCACAGGTATCGCGGCTGACGGTGAGACTGTTCGATGCGCTGCGAAAAGTGCATGCGGCACGTGTGTTCGAGGAAAGAGATTTGCGAAAGGTCGTGTGCGGGGCGGCGAGGATTCACGGAATCGGGGCGGGCCTAGGCGCCAAGCACCCGGAGAAAGCGGCACGGAAGTTTCTGAGGAAGTTGGCGGAGCCGGCGGGGTGGACGAAAGAGGAGTGGGAGCTGCTGGGGCTGGTGGTTAGGTATCACCGGGGCGGCCAACCGAAGACGAAGCACAAAGCGTTTGGGGCGCTGAACGAGGTCGATCAGGCCAGAGTGAATGCGCTGGCTGGGCTGTTGCGGCTGGCGCGGGCGTTAAGGAAAAGCGGGATTGAAACGACGGTCGGACTGCGGGTGGATAAGTCTGTGGATGCGCTAATCGTGCAGGTACCGGGGCTGGTGGATAGCGAAAGCGTAGCAGCCCGGCTGGCGGTTGGAAAACATCTGCTGGAGACGTGCCTGGAGTTTCCGCTGATTGTGCGGGCGGCGCCGGTGGTTCAGAAAGTGTTGGAGCTGCCGATGAGAGAAGATCGGGGACAGGCGAAAGCGGCCGCGTCGGATTGAGGAAGGAAGTTTTCAGTAATCAGTTCAAGTTTTGCGCAGAAAAAAAGTGGATCCCTCGCTGCGCTCGGGCTGACAACTTTCGTTTAGAGGAAGTATTCGCGGGCTGAAGCCCAAGTTGCGACTGCACGTTTGTGTGCGGAGCCAACGCTCCGACCCCTAAAGAAAAAACCAAAGAAACTGCGGACACAGATTGAAGTCTGGGCTGCTGGACCTGGCCCGTTACTTCCCTGCTTTGCGCAGGAGTTTGGGGGTGGCTAGCCAGAGGAGTTGGCCGCTGGGAGGGACCAGGCGGGTTAGTTCGACGAGGGCGACTCCTGCTTTTTTCAGAGAGCTGATGTGATGTTTGACGGCCAGGGCGGTGGCGAGGGTGTCGTCGAGATGCGGCGCATGGCCAAAAATAAAGACGGAGGATGCCTGCTTGTCTTTGGAAAGTTCGCGGAAGAGCTGGAGGGGTTCGGCGCCGGGAAGAAGCAGTTCGGATTTTTGAATTTTGTTTTTGGAGTATTCGAGGGCGGTGGCAAAGATTTCCGCGGTTTGAAAGGCACGTACGTAGGGGCTGGAGAGCAAGAGATCCGGGACCGCACCGATCTCAGCAACCCCCTTGGCAACCTGTTTGGCCTTGTCCACGCCTTCGGGAGTGAGAAAGCGCTCGGGGTCCGGAGGGCACTTGGGATCTTCGCGATCGATAGCGATGCCGTGGCGCACGATGTACAGCTGCATGAAGGAAGCTCCTCCTGGGAGTCATTCTACTGAGATAAGTATGAATGTTAGATGACGATGTACGAAAGGAGCAACAGCCTCGCACCTAAACTGACAGCCCCACCCCTGAAACGTGTGAGCTACAGGTCACAGCTACGGCTGGGATGAAAGGCAACGCTCCATTGAAGAATGAGAAAAGCGGATGGTGTTGCGGCGATCGGACACCTCGAAAGGCGGTCCCTACACAAAGACAACGAAAAACACGCCCGCCTCAGATCTGAAGGCGGCCGCTACAACAACAAAGGAACAGCCTGACCCCCCAACGAGCCAGTCGCACGCCAAGTTAACAGCGTCACCCGCGAAGGCTGAGCTACAGTTCACGCTTTGGCTGGCATAGAAGCCAGCGCTACGTTGACGACTAAAGGCATGGTTGGCCCCCGTCGTCGGTTCAGGGGTGGTCCAGGTGGCGGAAGTAGAATTTTACGTGGAATTCGCGTTCGAAGAGGTCGGAGCTGCGCTCGGCATCGCGAAGATCTTCGGCAACATCGCCACGAGCGTCGATTTTGAGAGAGACAGCGCCGCGCTGGAAGGAGGCGCGCATGGACTGGATACGCTGGCGATGAGAGTGGTCGAGTCCCTCGGCGATGCGAACGAGAGAGGCAAGGCGGCGTGCGATGCGCTTGTCGGTATTGTTGAGGACGGAGTAGGCGGGATGGTGTCCGTCGGGCGTGGACTTGCGGTTGTGGTAGCGCACGATGGCGCCGACGAGGTTGCGGTCGCGGCCTTCGAGTCCCGGGATATCGCCATTGAGAGCGAGGTATTCGCCGTGTTTGTGATGGCCACGGTGGCTGACACGGTGACCGACGTCATGGAGGAGGGCGCCGGCTTCGAGTTGAACGCGGGCTTGCGGAGGAAGATGGTGAACAGGTTGTAGCTGATCGAAAAGCATCAAGCTGAGTTCGCGAACGTGTTCGGCGTGCTGCTGATCGTATTCGAGGCGTCGGCCAAAGCTGCGAGTGGCGAGAAGCATCTGGCGGGCAGCGGCATTGTAGCGGTGGGGTTCCTTGCGGGAGAAAGCTTCGCGCGCAATTTCAGAGAGAAGTCCTTCGCGGATGCCGACACTGGGGATGATAAAGCGGCGAATATTTAGATAACGGCCGAGGGTGAGGAAGATGATGGCGGCGATGCCCATCACGTCAGCCCGGTCGCGGCGAACTCCGTAGGCTTTCATGCGTGCGCGGATGTCACGTTCAAGGAGGTCGGGCAGGCGCTCGCGGAGAAGGGAGAGTTCGAGAGTGGGAAGGCCGTCCTGGCGAGGACCGGGAGCAACGTTGGCGAGGGTTTCGGCGTTGCCGCCGAGAGCCACGGAAACTTCATCGGCAAGATTGGGGCGTTGCGGGACGCGGGACTCGAGAAGCGCGCGAACGTAGCGGCGAACCTGTTCGGCCTGAAAGGGACGAATGACGCCATGAATGTTGAGAGTGGTGAGCAGGCGAACGGTGCCGACAGGAAGTTGCGCACCGGTCAGGGCGGTGTGGTCGCGAAGAAGGCTGAGTTCCAAGCTGCCGCCACCGAGATCGACGATGCAGCGTGGCTGGGCTTCCGGGCCCATGGCGGCGATGACCGCTTCGCGACCGAGGCGCGACTCCTCTTTCGCGCTGATGACTTCGAGAGAGATGCCGGTGGCTTGCTTGATGCGGCGCACAAAGTTATTGCGATTCTGGGCTTCGCGAGTGGCGCTGGTGGCGACAGCGCGATATTTGGTGACGCCGTATTCCTCCATAAATTCATGAAGCCTGCGAAAGGCTTTGACGCTCTTTTTGAGTATGTCTTCGCTGAAGCGGTGGCGGACGAAAACGCCTTCGCCGAGGCGCAAAGAGCAGCGTTCGTTGACGAGGGGTTCGATATCGAGAGCGGAATAGGCGCGAGCGATAGAGAGGCGGACCGCGTTGGAGCCGGCGTCGATGGCGGCTATGTGGACCGGTTCAGGCATGCGGGTCCTTAGCGCCAGAGATGGGCGAGAGCGGAAGAAGGAGCGTATTTGGTGGAACGAATACCGAGTTGTTCGCTGATGCGCTGGCGGAGCTGTTTATTGACGGTGGGGACGTTGGCTTCGCCGTCGAGTTCGATGAAACCGTTTTTCTTGGCCATGACTTCGAGTTCGCGCTTGATCATGGTCTGGTAGCGAACGAAGGACCAATAGAGGTCGTGAGAGAGAGACATGTCGCGTCCGGCTTCCCAGTAGCTGATGGCCTGGGCTTTTTTGAACTCGCGAGCGAAAGCGGTTTCGGGGCGGACGTTGAGCCAGAAGGTAAGGTGAGGGCGAAGAGCCATGGCGTAGAGTCCGGCGAGGTAATCGCGGTTGATACCGCGAACGACGCTGCGAGCGATGAGGGTGAAGATGAAACGATCGGCGAGGACGACGGTGCCCGAGCGGAGAGCGGGAACGATGCGGTGCTCCAGCTGATCGAAGAAGTCGGTGGCGTACATGAGGGCGAGGGTGAGACGGGTGACAGCATTTTTCGCGAGGAGTTGGTCGATGTCGCGGCCAACGAGGTTGGAGCGGCGCAAGCCGGAGGTCTGCACAGCGAAACCTTCGGATTCGAGCCATTCCTGGAGGAGAGCGATCTGAGTGGAACGGCCGGAACCGTCCATGCCCTCAATGACGATAAGGGTGCCGTTGAGTTCGCCGGGATCGAGACCAACGAGAGTCTCGCCGAAGAAGGATTGCGAATATTCGGGATCAGCGACGGGCACTTTGGCGACAGGAGGAGCTTCGACGACGGTGGAGATGCCGGGTTTATCTTTTTCCTGATCAGGCATGATTACTCGGACTCCTGGGCGCGAGGGGCGAAACGCTTGAGATCGATTTTGGAGGCGACGATATCGCGCATCTGTTTTTGGAGCTTGTTGACGGGAAGAGTGCCATCGAGGACCACGAAGTTATCGGAGTCGACCATTTTGTCGTACTCCTCGAGGATGCGCGCCTGAAAGAGCTTGAAGCTTTCCGGGCGCTCGTAGGACAGGCCGAGGTCCATCCCGGCTTCGTAGTACTTCAGCTTGGGACGGCCGCTGAGGATGCGGTGCACAGCGACGTCGAGGGGAGCGCGGAAATAGAAAGTGATGTCGGGAACGGGAGCGAAGCGGTAAAGATTGCGAAGCCAACGATGGGAGCAGCCGCGGGCGGCGTCGCGGGCGAAGGCGGTATAGATATAGCGATCGGCGAGGACGAGGTAGTCGCCCTGGAGCAGGGGCATGATTTGGCGCTCGCAGCGGTCGGCGAAATCGGAGGCGTGCAGAAGAGAGAAAGTGGTGGGAGTGAGGAGGCGCTTTTGTTTGCCGCGACGCGTGGCGGACTTAACGAGGGGAGATGAGTTCCACTCGGTGAAATGGAGACGGTAGCCGCCGATTTCGAGCCAGCGTTTGAGGAGATAGAGCTGGGTGCTTTTGCCAGAGCCGTCAGTACCTTCGACGACGATCAGAGCGCCGGGATAGGCGCGGCTGGGAACAGGACGACCTGGCTGCGGGAGAGTGGTTTTGGTGGCCTCGGCGCGAGGTGCCCTTGGAGTGGCGGTGTCTTGAGTATCCATGAGGTGGCCGAGGCACGGCCGATCCTTGTGATTGAGACTAGGATGTGATTGTTACGGACTCATTAAAACACAGGAGCGGTGGAGTACGCAAAAGAGGACAGGAGGAACGGAGATGCGGAGCCGCATTGAGAGGAGACAAAGAATCGACCTTGCGCAACGGATCGGTTGAGGTCCTTCGCGACGCACACGGCACGGCGATCAGAATGACAAACGGCCGCAGGCGTGACGCGATGGGTACCATGAGAGTTGCCCAGCTGTGGCGCACAAAAGCGGCGGCGAGCCGCGGCACCCCCAAAAAGGACCGCCTCGGAAGCTCAGAAGAAGGAGAGCTTGATGCTTAGGAATTTTTTGGGGTTTTTGCGGAACTCGGCAATGAGAGTGCGCATGTCACCGGTGAGACCGGTGAGGTTGTCGTAGAGCTGGGGGTCAGAGAAGAGTTTGCCGGCGGTGTTGTCGTTCTGATTGAGTTTGGCGGTAGCGGCGGAGAGGTTGGAACTGGTATCGCGGAGTTTATTGTACAGGGTGTCGTCAGTGGCGAGTTTGCCGAGTGTGCCCTTACCGGCGCGGATGTCGCCGATCATGCCGTTGCCATTGTCGAGAGCCTTCTTGGCATCATCGTAGAGAGTTGGATCGTAGAGGAGTTTGCCCATGGTGCCTTTTTGAGCGCGCAGGTCGGCGAGGATGGTGTTGACCTGATCGATGGCTTTATCGACTTTGGTGGAGGTGTCATCGGTCATGAGGAGTTTGCCGATCGTGCCCTGGCCGGCCTGGACGTTGCCGACAATCTGATCACCTTTGACAAGAATGCTGTTGAGATGTTTGTAGGCCTGGTCGTCGGTGAGAAGTTTTCCGAGAGTACCCTTGCCTTCCTGGACGCCGTCAATCAGATCCTTGACCTGATCGCTGAGAGTTTTGAGATTGGCGAGCACGTCGGCACTGCGTTCGACAACTTCCTTGATGGCTTTCTCTTCGGCGCCGGGAACGACTTGGCCCTCGGTGAGGGGAACGCCCGTGTAACCGCGCTGGATGTTGACGTAACGATTGCCGAGAAGGCCTTCGGTGACGAGAGTGGCGGCGGAATCAGTGAGGATATCGGTCTGATAGCGTTTATCGATGCGCATATCGACTTCGATGCTCTTCATGCGATCGGGAGGCTTGCCGGCTTCGCGCGGAACGATCTTGATTTGATCGACGTTTCCGATTTCGACGCCGTCGAGACGAACCGGAGCACCGGTAGCGAGGCCGGAGACTTCAGAGAGAAAGGTCTTAAGACGATACTTGGGGCCGAAGAAGCCCGCGCCCGTGACATAGAAGATGCCGACGGCGAGAATCAAGAGGCCAACCAGGACGAAGAGTCCCACGCGCAATTCCGACCACGTCAACTGTTTGCGCTGCGCCATTCGCAATTTCCTCCGTGCCGCACCAGAAACCGAAGAGCGGATCGCCTATGGACCTCCCGTTGATCGGGGTAAAAAGACGATCCCTACAAAAGCAAACCAACTGCGACCTGTGCAAACCTAAACGACAATTCAAGAACACCGGCCTGAGAAGGCAGCCGCTACAAGAGCACCAGCCTGAGCACAACACCAACCTGCTGGGACAACTATACAAGATTCAAATCAAAAAACGTTGCAGATACGGATCCTTCGAACTGAGAATCTCATCCGGGCTTCCCTCAAAGTAGACCCGACCATCGCGTAGGACAAGGAAACGCGTGGGCGCCAGATTCTTGTCGGAGTCGGACTCGCGGAATACGCGGCGCGATTTTGGATCAAAGCGAAAATTAGCGAGAGCGAAGCCGTCCTGGAGACGATGTGTGGCGAGGAGAGATGTGACGCCGTAAACATCGCGCAAACGAAGGATCAAAGTGATGATGGTTTGCGAGGTAATGGGATCGAGGCCCGCGGTGGGAGAGTCGTAGAGAACGATGGGGGGATGATTGATGAGCGCGCGGGCGATGGAGACACGGCGGCGCATGCCACCAGAGAGTTCGGAAGGAAGAAGATCCATGGTGTGCTCGAGTTCGACGAAGCGGAGAACCTCCTCAACGCGCGGGGCGATTTCCTGTTCGCTGAGACCGTCTTCGGTAAGGCGGTAGGCGACATTGTCGCGGACAGTGAGCGAATCAAAGAGAGCGCCTTCCTGAAAAACAAAACCGACCTTACGGCGAAAGGCAAGGAGGTCGTGCTCGTCCATGGCGGAGACGCGATTCCCGAGGACTTCGATCTGGCCACGATCGGGGCAAAGGAGACCAGCGGCCATCTTGAGAGTAAGAGTTTTGCCGGTGCCGGTTTCACCGAGGAGGACGAGGGTTTCGCGAGACTGAGCGGTAAAGGAGACGCCGCGGAGAATGTCGGCATCGCTGAAACCGATGTGGACATCGGAAAACTGGATGGCGGGCTCGCTGCAGGCGAGCGAGGGGGCCGAGGAAGACATGGGGGAAAGATCCATGGGGTTCAGAAAACTTTTTCCGCGAGATAGAGCGCGAGTTTGGTGAGGAAAGTGTCTGAGACGATGATGAGAATGGAAGAAACGACGACGGCCTGAGTGGTGGCGCGGCCGACACCCTGGGTGCCACCGCGAACAGTGAGGCCCTGATAGCAGCCGACGGTAGCGAGGATGAACCCGAAGATGATGGATTTGGAGAAACCTTGCATCAGGTCGGAAAACTCGAGGGCCGCGATGGCACGCTGCCAGAAAGTGAAGGCATTGAGGCGTAGAGAAAAGACGCTGGAAACCATGCCGCCGAGGAGTCCGACGAAAACGGAGATCGTGGTGAGCAGAGGGACGGTCATAAGCGAGGCGACGACGCGGGGAGTGACGAGTTTGCGACTGGGGTCGGTGCCCATGGCGCGCATGGCGTCTACCTGTTCGGTGACGAGCATGGAGCCCAGTTCGGAGGCGATACCAGAGGAGCAGCGGCCGGCGACAAGAAGGCCGGTGATAGTCGGACCGAGTTCGCGGACAAGTGCGAGCGAGACGACGTCGCCGGTGAGAGAGGTCTGGCCGAAGCGTTCGAACTGCGAGCCGGTCTGCAGAACCATGACCGCACCGATGAAGAATCCGGAGAGAAGAACGATAGGGAGCGAGCCGACGCCGATGTCGTCCATCTGATCGAGGGTATCCTGAACATAACGGGGCTTGCTACTGAGATTGGTGAGGGCGCGGAAAGAGAGTTTGGAATAGTCCTGGATCTTGAGGACGGTCTGTTTGGCAATGTCCCGCAATACATCCACGACCGAAGGAGTGTCGGGAGCGATGGCGTGCTGATGGGAAACCGGAAGAGGTGTCTCAGCCACTTGGTTCTCGTCGGAAGCTCCGAGGAAAGCGTAACTGGGGATACCAGAAGCGTCAAGGGCGTTGCGAGGAGACGCCGACGAGAAAAAACCGAAAAAGGTTACAACGAGTTACAAGTTGAACGCGTAAAGGAGAAACTTGGTAAGGAACAAATCGACGACGAGCACAGCCACCGAGGAAACGACGAACGCGGTAATGGTAGCGCGGCCCACGCCGGCGGTACCCCCTTCGACGCGAAAGCCCTGATAACAGCCAACGGTGGAGATGATGAAGCCGAAAACCAGTGGTTTAGCGAAGCCGATACAGATATCGCCAAAAACCAGTACTTTGATGGCGCGGGTCATGAATTGTTCCCAACCAAGGTGCAGCGTGATGTTGGCGACGACGAATCCGCCAAGCAGTCCCGCCATGTCGCCCACGGCAACGAGCAGCGGCAGGGTCAGCACGGTGGCGAGCACTCGCGGGGTCATGAGCTTGCGGACCGGATCGATGCCGAATCCGCGCATGGCGTCGACTTGGTCGCTGACGACCATGGAGCCGAGTTCAGAAGCCATCGCGGTGGCGTTGCGGCCGGCGACGAGAAGCGCGGTGAAGACGGGACCGAGTTCGCGGAGAAGGGCGAGAGAAACGGCGTCACCGGTCAAAACTGTTTCGCCGAAACGGGCAAATTGCGAGGCCGCGTTCAAAACAACGACACCGCCAACGCAGAGGAGTGCGGTGGCCACAATCAGCAAGGAACCGACGCCAATCAGATCCATCTGCTCGACCAAGTCGGTGAAGTAACGACGGGTAGTAAAAATGTTGCGGACCGATTGAACGGAAAGCAGAGAGTAGTCCTGGATCGAGAAAGTCCAGGTTTTCAGTGTGTTCCCAATGACGGCGGGAACAGAAGTTTCGCTCATAGTCACACCCCTTGTCACACGGGTTGGCGCCAGTGTGCGCAGAAGCTGAGGACGTCCGCCAGAAGAGTGAACATACAACAGGAAAGGGTTGCGACGCTAAGGAGAGTAAGTGGTAGGAGCGCCAAGTTGGAAACAGTAGTGTTTGCAGATGCCGGCCGTGAACGAAATTTTGGCGCTGGGAGGACGGAGCTGGGTAGCGACAATCCGCGAACGCTTGCCCGTGAGGCTGGAAAGGTGACTATACTAGCGTCGAGTCAGCGTTGAAGAAGTGCGGTGACAAAGGAGAAAAAATGTCGCGGTTTCTGAGCGTTGTGCAGTGGGCCGGGTTGATTTTGTTGATTGGCGTGTTTTCCGCGAGCGCAGCCAGGGCTGCGGATGAAGTGACCGTCGCAAGCGGCGAGTTGCAAGGAACCACGAACGAAGATCATACCGTGCGCATGTTCAAGGGAATTCCCTTTGCGGCGGCGCCGGTTGGACCACTGCGCTGGAAAGCACCGCAACCCGCGCCAGCCTGGAGCGGCGTGCGGCAAGCCGACAAGTTTGGGTCAGCGTGCCTGCAAACCGATGTGTTTGGGGACATCTATTTCCGCGACGCGCAGCCGAGCGAAGACTGCCTGAACCTGGATATCTGGATTCCGGCAAAAGCAGCGAGCGCAAAGATTCCGGTATTCGTGTGGTTTTATGGCGGAGGGTTCGTGGCGGGGAGCGCATCGGAAGCGCGGTATGACGGGGAAAATCTGGCGAAGAAGGGCGTGATCGTTGTCGAGCCGAATTACCGCCTGGGAGTGTTTGGATTTTTCTCGCACCCGGAACTGAGCAAGGAATCGGGGCACAACTCGTCGGGAAATTATGGACTGCTGGACCAGGTGGCGGCGCTGCAGTGGGTGGTGAACAACATCGCGGCGTTTGGGGGCGACCCACACAACATCACAATCGGCGGAGAATCCGCGGGATCACTGTCGGTGAGCGCGTTGATGGCGTCGCCGCTGTCGAAAAACTTGTTTAAGAAAGCGATCGGGGAAAGCGGGGCATTCTTTCCCAGCGGGCCGAACGCCGGGATGCGGCTAAAGCCAGTGGGCGATACCGAACAGGCGGGGGTGAAATTCGCGGAGTCTGTGGGCGCGAAGTCGCTCGCGGAAATGCGCGCGAAATCCGGCGAGAAATTGCTGCAGGCTGCGGCGAAACAGAATCGGGGATTCGGGTTTGGGCCGAATGTCGACGGATATTTCCTGAGCGACGATGTGGTTTCCGTATATAGAAAAGGTCAGCAGGGCCAGGTTCCGCTGCTGGCGGGATGGAATGCGGATGAGGGAAAACTGAACGTTTTATTTGCGCCGCAAAAACCGACGGCGAAAAGTTTTGCGGAGCAGGCGCAGGCGCGGTTCGGTGACCAGGCCGCGGAATTTCTGAAGCTATACCCGGCAAACACGGACCAGGAGGCGATGCAGTCGGCGGAGGCTTTGGCAGGCGACGATTTCATCGCGTTCTCCACGTGGAAGTGGATCGACATGCAGAGAAAGACCGGCAATGCGCCTGTATACCAATACCATTTCGAACAGGTTCCGGCGGTGAAACCCGGCGCAATGATTGGGCCGATACCAGCGAGCGAGTCGGGTTCCCGGCATGCGTGCGAAATCCAATATGTTTTCGAAACGCTGAAATCCGAGGAGGGAGTGCCGTGGACCGAGGACGATTTCAAAGTGTCTGAAGCCATGGCCAGCTATTGGGTGAATTTCGTGAAGACCGGAAATCCGAATGGCGGCGGTTTGCCGAACTGGCCGAAATCCGACAGCAAAGACGGATACCAGGTGATGCATCTGTCCGGCAAGAATATTCATGCAACTGCCGACCCCGTGCGTGGGCGATACGAGTTTCTGGATACGCACGCGGCGAAGCAAGGCGGAAGACAGAGCGCGGCCGGGCAATAGACAAGTGCCCACAGATGTACGCCATCGCCCGCAAATCCGGTATCAGTAGATTCGCTGAACCGAGAGATCTGCGCGCGTTGGCGAAAAGCCTCGCTACCAAGAGAGAACGAGCGGCCACCCGGCTGGGGGAACGGATTGGAGGTCGGAGAAATCAGCCAGTGGCGGCTTCGGCGGAGGACTTGGTCGGGGCGTCGACAGCTGCCTCGACGGGCCGGGCGGCAATTTCCAGGCCGCTTTTGTTCATATCGAATCGTTGCTTGCGGTCCAGGCTCTTTACGAATTCGCGCGTGGCCTTGGCGACGCCGCCGGGAAGGCTGGAGGCATCGACCTTCAGAGTGGACTCGACTTTGCCCTTATCGCGATCCTGATAGCTGAATTGAACTTCAAAGGTTTTCATGCTGGAAAACTCCTTTGCTGGTGATCGTGAAATCGGTTCGTGCGTTGCTTGTTGCATGGCTATTGCGAACAGCAGATCCTCGCTGCTCTCGGGATGACAACCTTACTACCGATGATGCTTATGACTGGCCGACTTCTTGCCAGAGTGCTTGGACTTGCAGGCGTTTAACTGAGACTTGAGCACTTCGTTCTGTTTGGCTAAATCATCGCGGGAGGAGGTCATGGCATCGAGATCGTTGCCGACCTGGCCGTTGTCTTTTTGAAGTTCCGCGACCTTGGCCTTTAGTTGTTCGTTCTCCTGGAGAGTTTTCGTGTCTTTGCAGGCAGCTAAAGGCCAGGTCAGCAGTGCCGTAAAAGCCAGTGTCACCCAGGAATTCTTGCGGGTCATGGGTCATCCTTCGAACAGAGATTAGTAGCGCGACTGAAGCGATAGCCGGTGAGGCGGGGGCACCGCTGGCAACTTAGTTAGGGTAATGGAGAATGCACGCAGGAGCAAGCCGATAGAGGGGTAGAGAGAAGAATAGGGGACAAGGGTTGGCAACGCGACCTGTCCGAAAAGCAAATTCGAGATTCTGAGCAAACGGAGGGATGACTGATGAGGTCTACTTCGACCCTTAATCGTCCCGTCTATTTGAACCATGTAAATTGCGCTCTTCGTTCTGATGGCCTCAGGGAGAGGCTGTTTCTGGCGAAGCACGTGAAAGAACCTGCACGTACAACTGACCTGAATCCAAGGGGAGAACTTAGGTGTTGTAGGCGCGTTTCTGTAGATGAGAATTTTGCAGAGAGATTTCAATTGCCGTTGCGGCAATGCAGAAAAATGCCGTGTCCTTCCGTGGTGGGTCGTAGGTCTTAACCGTGAATTGCTGCACATCGCTTCCCTGGGTCGCTTCATACGCCACCATGAAAGCGTCCTTGATCTCATGGAAATTGCCAAACGCGACGACCCAACCTGCTTCGGTCTTCCTAGCGATGTATCTTTGCACCGTTAACTGAGCACGTTTCAGGGCCACCACGCTGTCGGTGGCGTGCCAGTATGCCGTTTCGTACTCCACGAGCATTCGCCCTCGGCCGGTGACTGCTGGCAACTCTGAATCGGAAAGCGGCGTGTTTCTCTGTGCGAAAACGGCGGCAGCGCAGAGGACGAGGGCGGTGACCAGCTTCAAAGAGGTTCGCATTCCACGCCCGCAACGCGGTTCACGAGCGGCTTCAATATATGCCATGCCCGTCAATATCAAAGCGCGAGGAGGAAACGCGAGAAGGAGTACGCTGGACGGAAGTGGTGGTGGCCGTTAAACTGGACTGTTTATGCTGCGTTTCTATACGGCGGGTGAGTCGCACGGGCAGGCGCTAGTTGCGTTTGTGTCTGGATTGCCGGCGGGGATGCCGGTGGATCTGGAATTGATACAGCACGAACTGCACCGGCGACAATTAGGGTACGGGCGCGGCGGGCGACAGAAAATCGAGAAGGACCAAGCGGACATTTTCGCGGGAGTGCGGCACGGGCAAACGATTGGTGCGCCGGTGGCATTGCGCATCGAGAACCGCGACTGGTCGAACTGGGAGAAGATTCTTCCGGTGGGAGCATCGTCGGAACCGGAAGCGAGTTCGCGGAAGCTGGTAGCGCCGCGGCCGGGGCATGCGGACCTGGCCGGTTCACAGAAATTCAATTTCCATGATGCGCGGTATGTGTTGGAGAGAGCGTCGGCGCGCGAGACGGCGGCGCGAGTGGCGGTTGGGGCGTTCGCAAAGCTGCTGCTGAAGCAATTTGGGACAGAGATTGCGAGCCACACGATCCAGGTGGGACACGTGAGGCTGGAGCGACCGGTAAGGTGGGATGAAATTCTGCGAGTATGCCAGGACCTGGAATCGCCGCTGCGGTGCGTGGACGCGGCAGTTCAGGAAAAGATGCGGATGGAAGTGGATGCGGCGCTGAAGGCGGGCGACACGGTAGGTGGAGAGTTTGAGGTGGTGGTCCACAATGTGCCGGTGGGATTGGGCTCACACGCGCAGTGGGACGAGAAGCTCGATGGGAAGCTGGCGCAGGCGCTGATGAGCGTGCAAGCGGTGAAGGCGGTGGAAATCGGCGCGGGCATTCTGGCGTCTGGATCGTACGGGAGCGAAGTGCAGGACGAGATTTTGTACGACAAGGCCGCGCGAAGATTCAGGCGAGCTTCAAACCGGGCCGGAGGCCTCGAAGGCGGCATCACAAACGGCGAAGATGTGGTAGTTCGCGGGTTCCTGAAACCGATTTCGACGCTACGGAAGCCAATGGGAACAGCTGACATGGTAACGAAGGAACCAGTGCAGGCCGCGTATGAGAGGTCGGACTGGTGCGTGGTGCCGGCAGGAGGTGTAGCCGGAGAGGCAATGGTGGCACTTGTATTGGCAGATGCTTTTCTGCAAAAATTTGGAGGAGATTCACTGGCCGAAATGAGGCGGAATTTCGAGAGCTATGGCCGACAAATCGACGAGTTCTGAACCGGTGGCCGCCGTGAAGGAAAACACAGCGACGGCGACCCCTGCCCCTGCGCGGACAATATATCCAATTGTGAAGTATGGCGACCCGGTGCTGGAGAAGCCTGGAGCTACGATCAAGAAATTTGACCCCGAGCTGGAAGCGCTGGCGGAAGACATGTTCGTGTCGATGTACGCGGCGCAGGGAGTGGGGCTGGCGGCGCCGCAGATTGGCAAGAGCATGCGGCTGGCGGTGGTGGACGTAACCACGGGGAAAAACCCGGAAGCGAAGATAGTGCTGGTAAACCCGGAGATCATCCATGCGGAAGGCGAGGCGCGGGAAGAAGAAGGATGCCTGTCGATTCCGGGATTCCGCGGGTACGTGATACGGCCGCAATTTGTGACCGTGCGGGCGCAGAACTTGAAGGGCGAAATGTTTGAGATTCGGGGAGAGAATCTGCTGGCGCGAGCGTTCTGCCACGAGATCGACCACCTGAACGGAATACTGTTCCTGCAGCATCTGAGCATGCTGAAGAGGGATTTGATCAAGCGAAAAATCAAGAAGCTGCGGAAACAAGGCGAGTGGTAAAGCGGCAGCCTGCGCGGGTGACTGCTTCATGAGCCGGACGCGTGTGGTATTCTGCGGGACGCCGCGGTTTGCAGTTCCTTCCCTGAAACACCTTCTGGAACAACAGGATTTCGAAATTGTTGGAGTGTTCGCGCAACCGGACCGGCCGCGCGGCCGGGGCCAGGAGATATCGCATTCGCCGGTGAAGGAAGTGGCGCTGGCGGAGAAAATCCCGGTGTTCCAGCCGGCGAAAGTGCGGGCACCGGAGGTGGAGGAGCAACTGCGCGAGCTGGCCCCCGACATGATTGTGATTATCGCGTATGGGCAGATTATTCCCGCGCGACTGCTGGGGATACCGAGGCATGGGTGGATCAACCTGCACGCCTCGCCGCTGCCGAAATATCGAGGAGCGGCGCCGATCAATTGGGCGATCGTGAATGGAGAAACGCGAACGGGCCTGACGACGATGCGGATCGATGCAGGGATGGATACCGGTGAGATGTTGCTACAGGAAGAATTGGCGATTGGGGCGGACGAGACGGCAGCGGAGCTGGCGATTCGGCTGGCGCAGGCAGGGGCTCCGCTGATGGTGAAGACATTGCGAGGGCTGGTGGCAGGAACGTTGACGGGGCGCGCGCAGAATCATGCCGAAGCCACGCTGGCGCCGTCGTTGAAGCGAGAGGATGGGCGGATCGAATGGACCCGTCCGGCACAGGAAATTTACAACCGCATGCGAGGATTCGCGCCGTGGCCGGGGGCGTACACGGAATTTCGCGGACAGACGTGCCACCTGTGGGGCAAGCCGGTGTCCAATGAGAAAGTGGAAGCGACGCCGGGCACGATTGTCGCGGGGCGAGGAACGGTGCGGGCAGTATGCGGCGCAGGCAGCGTATTGGAGCTGGGACACGTCAAATTAGAAGGACGCAAAAAGGTTACGGCAACGGAATTTGCGAATGGAGCGCGGTTGCAAGCTGGGGAACGTTTCGGAAAGCAGTGATTTGCGGAAGGTCACTCGGTCAGGCATACTCGCAGATTAAGCGGTTTCGTGGAGGCAATCGAGCCAGCGGATTGTGGAAGGGCGAGGAATCCTCAGGGGCTGAAGCCCATTTTGCACCTGTACGTGATGTCGGAGCTAAAGCTCCGACCCCCTAAAGAGCATTCTGGCTAAGAGCAACAATGCATTCCGCCTAAACAGCGAGAGCATCTACATGATGTGAAGCCCAGAGAGATCGCGAGCCAAGCGGACGAGATTGCGAGCTGGCGAGACGGGCACCGCTCAAATCGCCCCAAAAGAAAGTGTAAAGCGATGGAGTGAAGTGGGACAGAGTTGTACCGGGAGTCATTCATCCATGAAGAGCAAGAATGAAGCGAAAAGGCAACGGCAAGGTGTTGGCTGTGCAGGGGTGACTCTGCGAGGCGCGGCTTCCTGCCTGTTGGCGGTGCAACTGGGGTGCTTCCCGGTGCTGGCGGGTGGCACGGACGCACCAAAGGCAGTGGCGAAGACGACTGACCCGGTACTGATTACGATGGAAGCGGAACTGAACCGTGCGAAGACGGACCTGGCGAAGAGCGACCCGGCGCCGTACTTCCTGAGTTACACGGTGAACGACCAAGACATGATCGTGATTGCGGGATCGTTTGGGGGATTGTTGACGGATTCGGCGGTAAAGCGGCGTTCCGCGGACGTGACGATGCGAGTGGGTTCGCCGGAGCTGGACAATACGCACGGGCAGAGCCGATCGAGCGGAATGACGTCGGATATGTTGCCGCTGGATGGAAATTCCGAGGCAACTTCGCGAGTACTGTGGGAAATGACGGACAGGGCGTACAAGCGCGCAGCTCCGGCATTCATGAATGTGAAGACGAATACGGCGGTGCAAGCTGAGGAAGAAGATAAGTCACCGGACTTTTCGAAGGAGCAACCGAAGGTTCATGTAGGAGAAAAGCTGACAGAACCGCCATTTGACCGGAAACAATGGGAAGAAGAAGTGCGGAGACTGTCGGGAGCGTTCCGGAACTATCCGGATGTGTATTACGCGACGGTGATGCTGCAGGTGTCAAACGTGAATACGCGGATGGTGAACAGCGAAGGATCGGAGATTGCGACGCCGGGAGCATCGGTGCGGCTGGTGATGGAAGCGCAAACGCGGGCGGATGACGGCATGGACTTGTTGCGCGTGGAAACGTTTCAAGCACCAGCGGCGAGTGGATTGCCAAGCGAGGCCGAACTCAACAAGAGGATCGAGAGAATGGCGGTGGACCTGAAGGCGCTGCGAAGCGCGCCAGTCGCCGAACCTTATGCGGGGCCCGCGATACTTAGCGGACGAGCAGCGGCGGTGTTTTTCCACGAAGTGCTGGGACACCGGCTGGAGGGACACCGGCAACGGGATGAAGAAGAAGGACAGACATTCACGAAGAAGGTGGGACAGGAAGTACTGCCGAAATTCTTGAGCGTTGCGGACGACCCGACGAAGAAAGAGATCGCCGGGGTGAAGCTGGCGGGAACGTATGAGTTCGACAATGAGGGAGTGCCGGCGGAGCGGGTGGAAGTAATTCAGGATGGGGTGTTGAAGAATTTTCTGATGTCACGGATGCCGATCAAGGGATTCCAGACGTCGAACGGGCACGGGCGGAGCCAACCGGGGTTGATGCCAACGGGGCGGCAAGGAAATCTGATTGTGACCTCGACGCAAACGGTTCCGGAATCACAACTGCGGGAGAAATTGATTGCAGAAGTGACGAAGCAGGGGAAGCCGTACGGACTGTATTTCGACGATATTCAAGGCGGATTCACACTGACGACGAGATCGTTGCCGCAATCGTTCCAGGTGCTACCGGTGATTGTGTACAAGGTGTATGCGGATGGACGGCCGGACGAACTGGTGCGCGGCGTGGACATTGTGGGAACGCCGCTGGCGGCACTAACCCGGATTATGACGACGGGTGACAAGGATCACGTTTTCAACGGTGTGTGCGGAGCGGAGAGCGGTAGCGTGCCGGTTTCCGCCGCGGCGCCGGCGATGCTATTCAGCGAGATGGAAGTACAGAAGCAAGCGCACGGGAGAGAGAGACCTCCGCTGTTGCCGGCGCCGGGACTGGAGAATGCGGATTCGAGCAAACAGGCGGCAGCCAAGGCAGAGGTGAAACCGTGAGGGGGACGAAAAGAAAAGCACTGGGGATGGCGGTTGTGCTTCTGGCGAGCGTGGGGACGGCGCGACTTGCGATCGCAAAGAGCGGAGCGAAGCCGGGTGCGGATGCGGCGGCGACCAGTGCAGCTCATATAGCGGCGAAGGATGATGCGCTGTTGGAAGCGTTGCTGACGGAACTGGACCGCACCAAAGAACACCTGAAAATGGACAAGGTGCAGCCACCGTACTACATCGAATACCGCGTGAATGATGTGGACGATTACAGCGCGGAAGCGGCATTTGGGGCACTGCGCGAGAGCCAGCGACAACATTTGCGTGTGCTGCGGGTGGTGGTGCGGATTGGGGACTACAAGCAGGACAGTTTTTACAACCAGGGGATGGGAAACGCGTCGATTCTGCCGATCGACAATGATCCCATCGCGTTGCGGCGCCAGATTTGGTTGCTGACGGATGAGGCATACAAGGCCGCGGCGGATGCGTATGCGGAAAAGCTTTCGGCGCTGAAGCAATATTCGGCGGACCCGAGCCCGGTGGACGACTTCGCGCACGCACCGGTGGTAACGGCCGTGGGCGGAACGGTGGAGTTGAAAGTAAATCAACAGGAATGGGAAAAGACGCTACAGGACGTGACAAACCTGTACAAGGGATATGCCGATGTGCAGTCGATGTCGGCGACGGCGCGATTTACGGCGGTGAATGAGTACTTCGTGAATTCGGAGGGGACGATCGTGCGGGATGGAAGGACGAGCGCGACGGTAACGTTGAACGGGTCGACGCAAGCGGCGGATGGGATGAGGCTGGCGCGAAATCCGTACTGGACGGAGGCGCAACCGCAGGAATTGCCGGGCCGCGAAGAACTGCTGAAAGAAACGACGAAGATGCTGGATACTTTGAAGGCCTTGCGGGAAGCCCCGATTGTGGAGGAGTCGTACCGCGGGCCGGTGATTTTTGCGCCGGATGCGGCGGACGACGTGGTGGCAGGCCTGATCGGAGCAAACGTGGTGGGACGGAAGCCGCCGTTGGGGAGACCGAACCGAACCACGGGCGCGTTCGCAACGAGCTACAAGACGCGAGTGCTGCCTAAATTTGTGACCGTGGTGGATGATCCGACGATTAGACAGTTTCACGGCAAGAAAGTTCTGGGAAGCTACGAAGTGGATAGCGAAGGGGTGAAAGCGCAGGCGGTGACGCTGGTGGATGCCGGAACATTGACCAACTATCTGGTGACGCGGCAACCGATCCGGGACTTCCCTTCTTCGAATGGACACGGACGGGCGGGACCGGGGACTTCGGCGCAACCGAGCGTGGGAAGCTTGATTGTGAAGAGCGCCGAGGCGGAAACGGCGGAGTCGATCAAACAAAAGGCTATCCACATGGCGGAGGAGCAAAGCAAGCCGTACGCTTACATGGTGGAGACGATGGGGCCGGGGAATTCGCCGCGCTTGCTATACCGGGTCTATGTGAACGACGGGCACGAGGAACTCGTGCGCGGCGCGGTGTTCAACGAGTTGGATATTCGCGCGCTGAGAAATGACCTGGTGGCGATCGGAAATGATCCGCTGGTGAGCAACCGGATCGGCGGAATCGCGCAAACGATTATCGCTCCTACGTTGTTATTTGACGAATTGGAAGTGAAACGGGCGGATACGAGTAAAGAAAAGTTGCCGGAATATCCGGCGCCGGATGTGAAGAAGTAAGGAAGCAAGGAAACAGCGAGAATCGGGAAGATGAAGCTGCTGGAGAGGGTGGAGTGGCTGAGCCGGATTGTGTTTTTGGTGTTCATCCTGGCGTCGGCCGCGTTTCTGAGCGCTATTACCGCGATGAGAGTCGCGATTCACGGGCGAGAAGTGTCCATGCCCAATCTGGTGGGCAAAGATGTGAGTGAGGCGAGCCAGGCGCTGCGTTCGAAAGGGCTGATCCTTAGGGTGGCGGACCGCGTGTACAGCGATTTGCCAATCAACCAGGTAGTAAGGCAGACACCGTCTCCCGGAATGCTGATGAAGGTGTCGCAGCAGGCGCACGTGGTGCTGAGCCTGGGGCAGCGGGAATTGGAGATTCCGCCGCTGGAGGGAAACACACTGCGCGTGTCGCGAATTGAATTGTTGCGCGGAGGGCTGCAGGTTGGAGAGGTCTCGACGGTGGTGCTGCCGGATGAAGTGGCGGACACGGTGGTGATTCAAAATCCGAAAGCAGGGAAAGGCGGGGCAACGCCGCGCGTGGACGTGCTGGTGGCGGGAGCGCCGAAGAACGAGGCGTACGTGATGCCGTACCTGATCGGGCTGAGTCAAGTGGAAGTGGACCGGCGGCTGGAAGTGGCGGGGCTGAGGCGGAAGGTGAACTATGTGAACGCGCCGCAATGGCCGCATGGAGCAGTGATCGATCAGAGCCCGCTGGGCGGGACGAAGATTCCAGGAGCGGCGGAAGTGGAGTTGACGGTAGCGAATTGAAGGAGCGGCGACAAGCAGATCCCTCACGTGGCGATTCACAGAGGGCTCAGAGAGCAAAGCGGAACACAAGGGCGAAGGGGAGAAAAAGCGCCCGCCCTCGGACGGCGGGCGCTACAGAAGCGCCAGGCAGCTACGGAACCGACCTGAAGATCTGACAAACCCAAGCTGACGGAACAAAAGTGGAGGGGAATGCGTTACGAGTGGAAGACGCGCGGGGAGGGGTGTATGTGGCGAGCGGCGGTCTGGGTTGGGACGAGTTTGATGTTTGCGCAGGCGGGATGGGCACAGAAGCCGATCCGGGTGGATGTGGGCCTGGTGAACGTGGCATTCACGGCGAGGAATGCGCAAGGGGCGTTGGTCGACAATCTGACGAAGAATGATGTGCAGTTGTATGAGGATGCGGTGCAGCAGAAGATCGAGTTTTTCTCGAAGAGCACGGACCTGCCGTTAACACTGGCGTTGATCGTAGATGTGAGCGGGAGCCAGGATCACTTCGGGAAGAAACATGAGAAGGACCTGCAAGTGTTTCTGAAGGAAGTGTTAGGACCGAAAGACCGGGTGTTTCTGGTGTGCTTCGGGAATCACCTAAGGCTGGTGAGCGACTATACAAATTCGGCCGAGGAGATTCTGGAAAATTACCGGGGGTTCGACAAGGGAAAGAAGCACTTCCCGGAAATTGGTCCGGAAGAAGAACGAGACCTGGGAACGGCGTTCTACGACTCGATTTATTACAGCGTGATGGAAAAACTTTCGCAGGGAGTGGGGCGGAAGGCGATCCTGATGTTCAGCGACGGTGAAGACAATTCGAGTTCGCACAATATGATGACGACAATCGAGGCGGCGCAAGCGGAGAACGTCGTGTTTTACGCGATTCGTTACACGGAAGCCAAACATGGGCGACTGAATGCGCGAAACAAATATGGAATCAGCGTGATGGACAGAACGGCGAGGGAAACCGGAGGGGAACACATCGACGCGGAAAAAACGGACCCGCACACATATTTCCGACAAATCGCGGAGGAGTTGAGGACGTCCTACGAATTGGCGTATTACCCGACAAACAAGACGAAGGACGAGACGTTTCGCAAGATCGTGATCAAGGCGAAGGATGAAGGGGTAAAGATACGGACGAAGACCGGGTATTTTGCGCACTAGGAGCGGTGGAGCAAGTCGGGGTATAAAGTAGAGTTGGTTTTCCAGGTACCCCGATGACGAGAGCTGGAGTGTCTGCCCACGAGAACATTTTTGTTTGGATCGTGCCCGCCTCAAAATTTCTTCGCGCTTCCCGACTTGAGACATTATCTGTCGGAACAGGCCACGGCAGTTCCCTGCCCCAGGGTTCGGTGGCGCTCAGGAGGAAAAGCAAACCATGAAGTGGCTGCTTTCGGTTGTAGTTGTCGCGATGCTCGCTCCTTACAGTTTTGCCGATGACAAGAAAAACGAGCCGAAGCCGGCACAGTCGATTGCGGAGCTGCGGCAACAGATAGAAACGATTCTGAAGGATACGCACACGCCGGGCGTAGCGGTTGCGATCATGCACCGCGATGGGCCGGAGTGGGTGGCGGGAGTTGGCAAGGCGGATGTGGCGAGCGGCCGGGATGCCACGGACGAGACGTTGTTTCGAATCGGGTCGACATCGAAGGCATTCGCTTCGATGGCGATTTTGCTGCTGGCGGATCAGGGGAGGCTGTCGCTGGATGATCCGGTGAGGAAGCTGGCGCCGGAAGTATGGTTTGAGAACCCTTGGGAAGCGAGCGACCCGGTGCGAGTGGTGAACCTGCTGGAGCACACGACGGGATGGGACGACATTCATCTGCGCGAATATGCAAAGGACGCGCCAGAGATGAGCTTACGGGATGCGTTGGACTACGACCACCACTCGCGAATTTCGCGATGGCCCCCGGGAACGCGAACGGCGTATTGCAATGCCGGGCCGGCGGTGGCGGCCTACATCGTGGAAAAAGTGAGCGGCCAAAAGTTCGAAGATTTCGTGGAGCAGAACCTGTTCTTGCCAATCGGGATGAAAACGGCAACGTATTTCAAACCGACGACGGGAAAAGAGACGACGCTATATCACGGTGACGGAAAAACGCCGTATGAATACTGGAACATAATCTTTCGCCCTGCCGGCTCTATCAATGCGTCGGCGCAAGACATGGCGGCATACGTGCAGTTCTATCTGAATCGTGGGACGGCGAACGGAGTGCAGGTGGTGCCGGCAGCTGACATCGAGCGGATGGAGAATCCCAAGAGCGGATGGGCGGCAAAAGAAGGGCTGAAGAGTGGATACGGGTTGAGCAATTACTGGAGCGTTGAAAACGGATTCGTGTATCACGGGCACAACGGTGGAGTGGAAGGCGGACTGACGGAGCTATCGTACATGCCCGATTATGAAGTGGGATATTTCTTCAGCATCAACAGCGGGAGTGGAGAAGCGTTTGGGGAAATCAGCAAGGCGATCCGCAACTACATTACGTTGAAATTGCAAAAGCCGCCGGTGCCGGCAGCTGCAGCGCTGCCCGCGAATGCCGGGGAGTACGCGGGATGGTATGAGCCGGATTCGCCACGCACTTCGCTGACGGCATTCATTGACCATTTGGACGGGCTGAGCCGGGTGCGAATGGAGAATGGCAAGCTGTTGATCACGAATCTGGGAGGCAAGGACAAGACGTTCATTCCAGTCGAAGGGATGCAGTTTCGGTATGTACCGAACAAGGAGGCGCCGGAGCCGGTAGCGACGCTGGCGCTGCTGCAACCGAAGCCAGGCGGCCGATTTATCCAGGCCGGGGCGGGCAGTACCATGAAACAGATTGGGATGTGGCAGGCGATAGCGGAGATCGCGTTGACGCTATTCGTTGTGGTGGCGCTCGTTTCGATTTTGATCTACGCGCCATTCTGGATTTTGGGCGGACTGATGAAGGAGCGGCGGCGGCCTGCGGAGCGCGGGATGCGTGCGTGGCCGCTTTTAGCGGTGTCGAGCTTGATTGCGGCTGTGGTGATCGTGATGCTTTGCGCGGCGGACTTCATCGCACGCATGGGGAATATGACTGGGTGGTCCATAGCGTTCTTCCTGGCGACGATTCTGTTTGCGGTGGCAACACTGGCGAGCGCGGTGGCGCTTTGGAGGGCGCCGGAGCAAGGGGTGCGGCTCGGCGTCAGAAGATACTCGGCCATGGTGACGGCGGCGCTGCTGATCGCGACGTTGTACCTGGCGTACTGGGGAATCGTCGGATTGCGGACTTGGGGCTAGGCGCGGTGCGAACTTCGGCAATTGTCGACGCAACCGCCAGAAGGAGATGTCTATTTATACCAGACGAGAGTTACTGAAGACGGCGGCATTTGGCGCGCTGGCGATGGCAGCACCTGGCATGAGAGTTGCAGCCGCAGCGGAAAAGTACGCATCAAAGCGGCCGCCGGTGGGACAGCGCAAGTTCACATCACGCGCGGTAGAGGAAACGATTGCGCGAGTGAAAGCGGGCATCGGTGATCCCGAGTTGGCGTGGATGTTCGAGAACTGCTATCCCAACACGCTGGATACGACCGTGGAGGTGAGCAAGGCGGACGGGCGCACGGACACGTTCATCATCACTGGGGATATCGACGCGATGTGGTTGCGGGATTCGTCGTGCCAAGTATGGCCCTATGTGCCGCTGGCCAGGCGTGACAACGAATTGCGCGAAATGTTTCGGGGACTGATCGGGAGACAGGCGCGTTGCATTTTGCTGGACCCATATGCCAATGCGTTTCTGCCGGATCCTTCAAGCAAGAAGCCGCTGTCGTGGGCGGTGAATGACTTGACGGACATGCGGCCGGGAGTTGCAGAACGGAAATGGGAAGTGGATTCGCTGTCCTACTGCATACGGCTGTCGCACGGATATTGGAAGGCGACGGGAGATGCGGCCGCGTTTGATAAAGAATGGGCGCAGGCGGTGCGGCTTGTGGTAGCAACGTTTCGCGAGCAGCAAAGGAAACAAGGAGCGGGGCCATATCACTTTCAGCGGCGCACCGAAGTTCCTACGGATACGCAGGCGCTCGGAGGGTACGGCAATCCGGCACGACCTGTGGCGATGATCTACTCCATGTTTCGGCCTTCCGACGATGCCTGCCAGTATTCGCTGTTTGTACCTGCCAATTTGTTTGCGGTGGTTTCGCTGCGGCAGTTGGGAGAAATGGCGAAGGAGATTTTGCACGACGCGGGGTTTGCGGGAGAGTGCGACGCGCTGGCGAGCGAAGTGGAGGTGGCGGTTGGGAAGTATGGACGAAGGAAAGAGGCAGAGGGCGAGGTGTGGGCGTATGAAGTGGATGGCTACGGCAACCAATTGTTTATGGATGACGCGAATATTCCTGGGTTGCTGAGCTTGCCGTACCTGCGATGCTGCCCGATGGGAGACGCGGTCTACCAGCAGACGCGGCGAATGGCGCTGAGCGAGAAGAATCCGTACTTTTTCAAGGGAAGCGCGGCGGAGGGAATTGGCGGGCCGCACGTGGGACTCGATATGATCTGGCCGATGGGAATCATTACGAGGGCGCTGACGAGCAGCAATGACGCTGAGATTCGAGAATGTCTGGCGTGGATCAAGACGACGACTGCGGGGACGGGTTTCATCCATGAGGCTTTCAATAAGGATGATCCGGGGAAATTTACGCGATCGTGGTTCGCGTGGGGAAATTCGTTGTTTGGGGAATTGATTGTGAAATTGAGCGAAGAGCGGCCGGGGCTGCTGAAGGGGGGTTGGTAGGACGCGCCCGACGAGGAAAAGATTTTTGAGATTCGGAGTTCCTCAGGGGCTGAAGCGCAATTCTTGATTGAAAGGGAATGTTGTACCCGAAGGTCCGCCCCTCTAAAAGAGAGGGGCTCGTCAGTTTTTCGGGGTGGCGGGTGGTTGAGCGGATGAGGAACGCGATAGTTTCGAGAAATCTTTTGCGTAGGCGTGAAGGCCAAAGTTGCTTGTGATCTTTGAATAACCGGCTTCGAGTTGGTCCTTGTAGCGATCCTGGTTCCAATCGAGAGGGTCGCGGGGATCGAGATCGAGCACGGTTAGGTCCGTGTTCTCCATGATGAGTTTTCCAAAGCGCACGGAATTGCCGGTGAAGGACATGTAGTTGTCCTTTTCCACGGGAACGGCCGATCGGGCAGCTTCCGTACCGAAAAATGTGACGATGGCGTTGTTCTCGATGCGCACGGCGCTGACTTTTCCTTTTATGTGGGGAGGAGGCAAGAGGCTCCCCAAATCCATCAACAAATCATCCTTGTCGGCGTCCATGCCATCGATTTTGCTGGTGTTCACGACTTTGGCGAGTTCGATGCCAAATAATCCCATCACGCCCTTTACTGGAATCTTGAGGGCGGTGATCTTCTCGGTATGAACACGCAGGCGGCCGTCAGGAGTTGTGCTGAGCGTGCCAGCGGTGCCGAAGGGGATGTCTCCTTTGGTGTGCAGTTTACCCTTGATGATGAGGCGATCTTTGTCGATGGTGATGGACATGTCTTTCAACGGAGCATCGCTTCGCGCGAATACGTAACTGTTCATGATCTCGGCGAGAGCCTCGGGCGCGATCGAGACTTTCCCTGCCGAAACACGCACCTCAAAAGAAGTCTTGTCGTCGAAAACAGGCATTTCGTTTTTGCCGACGGGCCAGAGTTCGCCGGAGAGAGTTTCCAGGTGCGCGGCGGCCTTGGTTGTGAGATGAAACATGACATTGCGCATTTCGGTTTTGACGGCGCGACCACTCGCGGGAGGCTGTAGAGTTGGCGATTCCGCAGGCGGAGTTGGGGTGGCGGGAGCGGAGTTTGCCTGCGGCTGGGGCGAAGGAGCCGGATTGGGGGGTTGTGAAGATTTCGAACACGCCAGGAGATTCAGGGCAAGCAGGATGAGCGCCAGGGTTTTCAGTTTTTCGTTCATCGATGCACCATGGTGTCGCGCCGATGGGCGTAACAGGCGCTTCTATGGTGGACCAAGGAGCCGAGCGAGCGCAATCGGGGAAAATGGTAGGCAGATATCAGGGATCAGTTATCAGGAGACACGAGCGTGTCTGTCTGGCAGGTTTGAATTCAAGGGAAACAGCGCGCGCCTCGGAAGGCGGCAGCTACATGCGCAAGGCGGTACCGGTCTGAAGACCGGCCACTACCTAGGGCTGCCCTTGCCCCACAAATCCTTCTGGCCATTTGTCACGGGCTGGCCCCCCTGGTTTCGGCCAAGCGATACCCTTCCGCCATGCCCGATAGCCGGATCATTCCCTTCCAAAGACATTTTGTTCCTGGAGGAGGATCGCAGCCCCTGGCCAGGTACCCTCCGAGTTGGGCGACCAGCGTAATGGCCTTAGCCAACCGCAGTGGATGTTCGTCTTT